>Ga0116210_1000236_pt1 | contig 60138 bp, 47 predicted proteins | sample TshhotsprinmetaG_FD_94483 | JGI IMG/M metagenome (GOLD analysis project Ga0116210, IMG submission 94483) | Hot spring microbial communities from South Africa to study Microbial Dark Matter (Phase II) - Tshipise hot spring metaG | ecosystem: Environmental > Aquatic > Thermal springs > Hot... | reverse complement strand
GCGGTGGGGGTACACCCGGTTCCATCTCGAACCCGGCAGTTAAGCCCACCCGCGCCGATGGTACTGGGGGGGCAGCCCCCTGGGAGAGTAGGTCGTTGCCAATCCCCTGGCCTGTTATATTTTTTTCTCCGCGGTTTCCTTACCACTGCTGGGCACAGCCATCGCCCATTTCCTGACTGATACTTCTTCTATTTGCCAATCACCCTTCATAAGCCTCTATCTCGTCAGGACTCCTGCCATACCCTATTTCGCTGAAAGGCGATCTGTAGTAACCTTGGGACAAACTGATGCATGGTGATGCCCAGGAGGCAGGGAGTCTGACTGATGGCACGACTGAAGCGCTTTTTCGAACTCGTATTGATGGGCATTCTCACTCTTACGCTGCTCTTTCCAGCGCAACTGGCCTCAGGCAGTACTGTTTCTGCGCCGGGCGCACCGTCGTCGCTCGCCTGGCGAGCTTCAGTATCACAGCAACGGGTCGCAGAAATGGCGGCGCTGTCAGCCGATTGGTTATCTCGGCAGATACCGTTGCGTTCCAACCGCCCTCCCGTTGATCCGGTACAGCAGTCTCAGACGGTTGCCGAATGGACGGTGATGATTCATGTGGCTGCCGACAACAACCTGGAACTGGCTGGTCTGTCCGATGTCAACGAGATGGAAGCTGTCGGTTCATCACCGGCGGTGAACATCCTGGTGCAGATTGACCGGTCGGCGGAGTATGTGGACCTTGACGGCAACTGGACGGAAACGCGACGTTACTTCATCCAGCAGGATGATGATCCGCAGCGGATCACCTCTCCAGTAGTGCAGAACCTGGGCGAAACAGACAGCGGCAGGGCCGCAAGCATTGCCGACTTCGCAACGTGGGGGATCACTACCTACCCGGCCAGGAAATACATGCTCGTGTTCTGGGATCACGGCGGCGCATGGACGAGCCATTCCAGCGACGAAGATACTGGGAGCGACGTCTCTCTGCCAGATACCGTGCAGGCCCTGCAGCAGGTCGTCAGTCAGACGGGCATCGGGCAGTTTGAGGTTGTGGGCTTCGATATGTGTCTGATGAGCCAGCTCGAAGTCTACCAGGCGATTGCACCCTTTGCCCGCTACGCCGTCGGGTCAGAGGAAAACGAACCCGGCGCGGGCTGGTTTTACTTCTTCCTGGACGAGCTGGTGCGCAACCCGGCCATGGACGGCGCACAGTTGGGGCAACACGTTGTAGACTACTTCATGTACTTTCTGCAGGAAGTGGTCGGTGACGAAGATGTCTATGGCCTGGCGACGGTAGACCTGAGCCGTGGGGCCGAGGTGGTGACCGCGCTCTCTCGGTTTACCGATGTGGTCAAGGCGAATCCCCAGGCGGCGCTCAGCGCCATCGCCGATGCCCGCAACAACACCATTCAGTACGGCGGGTTCAACGACCCGCAGGTGCAGGATTACTGGTCGTCGGTGGACCTGTACCGGTTCATGGAATTGCTGGCCGATATTTCCTCGTCTGCTGAACTCAGTCAGACTACCCAGGCGGTGATGGCTGCCGTAGATCAGTTCGTGCTCTACGAAAAGCACGTGGATGCCCTGGCCGGATCGAATGGCGTGGCGATCTACTTTCCGCGCACTTTCAAGGCGTATAAACAGGGCGCGCACAACGAGCGCTATCCGCGTGAAGTTCCCGCAACCATGACGCCCTGGGTCGAATTCCTGGATGTGTTCCACGGCACAGCAACAGCTACTGTGGCTGCCCCGCCTGGCGTTAACATCCTGAACGTCTATCCTGAGGTGGCCAGCATCCATCAGCCTGCCGTCGTGACGCTGGAAGTTTCCGGGCGCGACATCCTGCGCGTCAACTATGCGGTGACCTATCTCAAGAGCATGACCGAACGGGTGGTGCTCGACTATGACTATCTGGTCTCGCGCACGACCACGCCCGGCGGCGTCAACATCATTGACTGGTCGGACGGCGTCACGCAACTCACTTTCACCTGGGAAGCAGAGGTGCCGGTGCTCACCGACGGGACGACTTCGACCTATGCGCTGCTCATCCCCAATCCGGACAATCCCAAGATGGCACTGGTCAACGGCCTGTATACGCCAGCCCAGGGAGGCGCTCCGCTACAAGCGCAACTGCTGTTCGATCTGGAGCGGCGACAGTCTACGGCCCTGTGGGGGCTGAACGAGACCGGTGCGGGCAACCTGCAACCCTTCGAGTTGAACGTCTCCGCGGGTGACACCTTCCAGCCGCAGTGGTTGACGCTGGACGAGAACAATCAGCTCGCCAGCACCAGCTTCGGCGAGGCGCTGACGCTGATGAGCGCGCAATCCATCACGTTTGAGAAGGTGCCCGCGCCGTCGGGTCAGTATTCGATCAGCTTCGTGGCAGAGAATGCAGCGGGCAGCAATAACCTGAGTGAGGCGATCCTCACCGTCAACAACGAGGGACTTGATCCCGCGCTGCGCGGCTATACTGATCTGACCTACGGCGTGAACTTCCTCTACCCGTCTAACTGGCTGCGCCCGCGTTTCACGCCAGACGGGCAGCGGCTGTTCACCGGTGACGAAGCGACGGGCACGCTGCTGAGCCTGTATCCGTATACCAATGTAACCTCTGCCGAAGAGACCGACGCAGCCATCCGCGCGAGCTGGAATCAGCTCACCGACTTGCTGATTCTGCAACAGCGAGCGGTGGAGATCAACGGTCTGCCCGCCTACGTAACCGACTATACCTATACATTCAACGGTGAAGGGCGCGTGGGAGCGGTCATTGCTATCTACGTGCCTAGCCAAGGGGTCGGCTATGCGTTCGATCTCGACGCGCCGGCCAATAGCCCCGCTCCGGCCCAACTCGCCCTGCGGGCGCTGGTGAACAGCATCAATTTCTTCCAACCGGCGGACGTACTGGGTACCAGCGCCTGGCAGACGGTCACCGTGGCCGATGGGCTGATGACATTCCCCGTGCCTGCCTCGTGGACGCCCGACCAAAGCGATGGCTGGCTGCTGTATGGGCCGGTCGGTAGGCCGGAGGTCTTCGCGGCGGTGGCGACAGCATCCGCGTCGGGGCAGACCAATCAGGCTCTGGCCCAGGGCTGGGTGGCGCAGCTTCAGGCTTCTGAGCAAAACCTGGAGATTCTGGCTTCTGAGCCGTTCTACATCGGTGGGCGCGAATGGCATGTGGTTGTCTTCACCTATGACGACGCGGTGAAGATGGCCGGAGCCTTCTTCACCCTGGCCGGAATCGGCGGACAGGATGTCACATTCTGGATCGAAGCGCCGGATGCTGAGTTCGACCAACTCTATGCCGATGTGTTCTCGGTGATTCTGGGCGGCTTCGCGCTGAGCGGGTGAGAAGGGGGGCATAACGCCCTGTTGTAAAAGCTACACCACGGACGGGCTTCCGAAGTCGTGCGGGCTTCGGAAGCCCTGTGATTCAGGCTGTGCTGCTCCCCTTTGTTTGCCCTTGTCCACTGCAGGTCGCTGTGCCATAATGCTGTGGCTTGGCTCAGAGGAGATTGCGGTGCGCATTGCGATCGTTTCCGATATTCATGGCAACATGCCGGCGTTCCAGGCGGTACTGCGCGATCTGGCGCAGGTGCAACCCGACCACGTCTATGTTAACGGGGACGTAGTCAACCGGGGGCCGCAGAGCAAGGAATGCCTGGAGCAGGTGCGGGCGCTGGGGTGGCCGCTGGTGTTCGGCAACCACGAAGAGTACATCGTCAAGTGCCGTCGCGGCGTGCCCGACGAAGACTGGTGGTCTTTGTTCTGGTTACCAGTGCGTCGCCTGGCTCAGGACGAACTCACCGACGACGATATCGCTTACCTGGAAAGCCTGCCTCACTCGCTCGTCGTTGCGGAGCCTGGGCTGCCAGCGATCCGGCTGGTACACGGCAGTATGCACGCGCTCAACGAGGGGCTGGGACCCTGGATGACGGATGACGAGCTGCTGGCGGCGGTGAACGGTGCGTCAGAGCCGATCGTGATCGGGGCGCACACACATCGCACCTTCGAGCGACGCCTGGGCACACGATGGGTGCTCAACTCTGGAGCGGTCGGGATGCCCTACAACGGCGATCCGGCGGCGCAGTATCTGTTGTTGGTCGGCGAAAATGGGAACTGGCGGGCCGAATTCCGGGCTGTGCCCTACGACCGCACGCCGGTCTACGAAGCCTGGGCGCGCACAGGCTACCTGGAGGTAAGCATGGCGGCCCGGCTGATGGTCTACGAGCTGGAGACGGCGACCTATCATTTCGGCCCCTACTTCGACTTCTGCGCCCAACACGGTTACGATCGCAACGATCCGGAAGTTTTCGCGGCCTACTGGCAGGCGTCGCGCGACACGCTGCCGGGCCGGGCGGTGCACAACCATTTGCCCCGCGACGACACACGCTGAGAAAACCCCATGCCTCGCCTTAAATTGAACCGCTTCCGCGTCAAAGAGCCGCCGGAAGAAGTGAAGGCGCGCTACATCCGCGAGTATCCGGGGCGCGAGCTACACTTCGCGCCGGAGACGTTGCCGCCGATCTCAGCGGAGGAATTGTTCGGCGTGACGGCTCCGCTGGTGCTCGATCTGGGCTGTGGCCGTGGTGAATTCCTGGTACAGCAGGCTCAGGCGAACCCCGATCGGTACTTCGTCGGTTTCGAGTGGCATCTGAAGTCGGTGTGGGACGCGGCCAACCGCGCCCATGCTGCCCGCGTGGACAATGTGCGCCTGATCAAAGCCGATCTGCGGCTGGCCTTGCGGCGCGTGCCCGACGGATGCGCCAGTGATGTGTTTATGCTCTTCCCTCCACCGCCGCTGAAACCGCGCAAACGACGCGGGGATTTGTTGACGGAAGCGACGCTCAGCCAGATTCACCGCGTGTTGCAGCCAGGGGGTGTCTTTCACTTCGTCACCGATCGCGCGGACTACTTCGCGGAGAAACGGGCGCTGATCGCCGCAAGCGGGCTGTTCGAGATCGCCGGCGAGTCAGAAGCGTTTGAAGGCGGGCTGAGCCGTTTTCAGCGCTTTTGGGAGGGCTTCGCCATTCCCTCGCGACGGCTGGCCTGTCACAAACGCCAGTGAGCGATCCGCGGCCAGGCGCGCGGCGGCCAGCATCAACCCCAATAGCACCCACACCAGGGTCATGGTGGGCTGGAACAGGTCGATCTTGAAGTAGAAGTGATCGAACATGCCGCCAGCCAGCACGCCCACGATCCCCGCCGACAGCCCCAGCCAGAGATCGGCGAGCGCGGGAGCGGCGGCGATGTCTCGCCGGTGCACGGCGCTATAGATGAAGGGGCTGCCCATCATCAACAGGTAGGCCAACAGCCCCACCAATCCCATATGCGAGGCGACAGTCAGGTAGGTGTTGGCGACGCCCAGATACAGATCGATCTCCGGTGTGCCCGAAAAGCCCACACCAATCACCGGATGACGCCCGATCAGGATCAGAGCGTCTTTGTACTCACCGAAGCGCATCTGCGTTTCCAGGTCCTGGTTGGTCAGCCCGGCCTCGATCTTGTCAATGTAGCGCTGGGTGACGGGCAGGAAGAAGGCCAGCGCGACGGCCAGGGCCATGATCAACAACAGCTTGCGATAGCGCAACGCGGCGATGAAGACGAACGCCGCGCCCAGCGAGAGCATCGAGCCGCGCGAATCGGTGAGGAAGAGCGCCACGACGACCACGCTCAGCAGAGAAGCGGAGAACCAGCGCGGCAACACTGGTCGTGTGGCGAAGACCTGCGGCGCGGTCACAGCGCCGGTCATCAGCAAGAAGCCACCGAAGGCATTGGGGTCAATCCAGGTGCCGATGGCGCGCTCGTTGAGGATGCTGGTGTAGTCCTGGCGGTAACGCAACACGTCGCCGGTGGGGTACTCGAAGCGCCCCAGCCGGTTGAGCAGCGCCGCGGCGGTGGGATCGGGCAAAAGCCACAGCACAATGCCCACCAATGCCGAGGCAGCGCCCGCCAGCATGATCACCCGCACTGCGCGGCGCAAGGCGGCCTCATCGCGCACTACGTCCACGAGCACAGGGATGAGCAGCAGGCCGGCGATAGTTTCGGCCACGGTGCGCATGGTGCGCAGGTCGAGCGGGGCGTGACGCAGGCCCATCAGGTAGGCGAAGAGCACCAGCCCGGCGAAGAGCAACACGAAGGCCGTCACCGCGACAGTGCGCAGCAGGCGGCGGCGACCGGTCATCCACTGGAACAGATACACCAACAGGAAGCCCCCCAGCGCACCGTCGAGGAAGGTCGGCGAGGGCGACACTCCCACCGGCACCTTGCCGAAGGGGATCAGCGCGATGACCACGATCATCACCATCAGTGCGCTGTTCAGGCTGGTCAGCACATAGAGCGCTACGGCCAGCCCCAAAACCAACCCGAAGGCCATCACTGGCCCCAGCAGGACGATCAGCAGGGCGAGCAGCCCTCCGCCGAACCCCAGCGCTGCGCCAACCAGGGCGGCCAGAGGGCGACGATCCGATGAGGCGAGCAGCGAGTCAAGCATGGGGGATGGCCTCAGTCCTCATTCGCGCACACGTTCGGCGACGATCAGCCCGATGACGAACCAGACCCCGGCCACCAGCAACGCCGCCGTTCCGCGCAGTTCGCCGGAATAGGAATAGTAGTAGTACGAAATGAACACGGTGATGAGCGCCAGCAAGAAGAAAACGCCGGCAATGCGCGCGCCGCGCTCACCAGTGCCCATGTTGAGGATACGCCCGTAGAACAGGCCGTTCCAGGCCAGCACAATATTGACCAGGGCGGCCAGGAGCAACCCGATGAACAGGGGCGAGGTCGGCTCGGAGGTGGTGAACACGGATGGCGTTCCTTTTCTGGCGATAGCAGACGTATAGCTTTGCCCTTGTCCGTTTCAGCCCTGGGTGCGGAGCCTGCGGCAGCCATGCCGCTACTACATATCCTACCATACTCACCAGCGCCAGGGCAGAGATGATTCCGCCCACGAGCACCGAGCGCGGGAAGAAGCGCAGCGTCACTTTCTGCCCAACCCCAGGGGAAAGGGGGATGCCGATCAGACCGGCGTAGGTGTCTATGATCTCCACGCGCTGCCCGTTCACGGTCGCCTGCCAACCAGGATAATTTGCCAGGGCGACGGTGAGCAGAGCGGGGGTGCTGGTGCTCACTTCCATCTCCAGGTATTCGGGCATGACCATCTTGAAAGCGCGCACCTCTGCATCGGGCGGGCGTTCGCCGGGCAGCTCGAAGGGCAGCGGTTTGGTCACCACGCCGATCTCGCGCAGGTCAATCCAGGGTTCGAGCATGATCTCCCGCGCGCCTTCGATCCCGTCTTCGGAGACGCGGACCTGATAGACCAGATGCGCGAAGGGGCGCGGGTTCTCCAGTTCGTACAGCGTGTATTCCTGGCCGTCGTAGTTCACGCCCGTGCCGACGACGCGTACCGGCACGTTGTCTGGCACGTCGGCGATCATGGTGGCGTAGCGCACCGCGAAGACTTCCCAACGGCGATCTACGCGGATGCGGCGCAGCCTTTCCAGTGTGTCCAGGCTGAAGGGACCCGTGCCGTAGATATCTGGGATGCGCCAGTACGTGCCGTAGGTCTGAATGCCCGCCGCTCCGTCTACGTGCCACTGAATATCCTCAACCGGCTGATGGAGCAGATCGTAGAAATCAGGCGGTTGGATGCGCTGATCGGGCGTATCCGGCACGAAGTTGGGCGAATTGACGCCAAGTGTGAACAGGTCAACCACTATGAGCGCCAGCAGCGCACTGCTCACCCCAATGCCCTGGGCACGGGCGCGCCAGGCCAGCCAGCCGGTGAAGAACAGGCTGACCAGGGCGACGAAGCCGAAAGTATTCGGCGTGACCTCTTTGACGTCGGTGCTGCGCAACTCTGTGATCAGGGCGATCACCAGAAATGCGCTGCCTGTCAGCACCAGATGCCCACCCGCCAGCCAGCGCAGCCGCCGCCCGTCGGCTGTGGCCAGGGCGTCGGCGGGGCGCAGCAGCGCGGCGAGTCCGTCGGTAGCGAGCACGACCAGGGCGAAGACAACCAGCGAGGCGGCGCGCTCTTGCTGACGAAAGAAGTTGAAGCCCGGCGCGACCAGATAGAACAGGTCGTAGACGATGCTGTTGCCGCCGAAGGAAAGCCACAGCCCGATGACGATCACGCCGAGCCAGAAGATATGTTGCTTTTGGGGGCGTAGCAGGGTGTTGAGCGCCAGAAGCAGGCCGGGCACGCCCAGATAGAGCGGCCACCATTCGGCAGCATACAGCCGCGGCCAGATGAATTGAGCGAGTTCGGTGAACGAGAAGCCGACGGCTTTGTCCAGATAGTGGTAGTTTTCCGTGCGAAATGAGTGAGCGACCAGCTCGTAGGCGGGCAGCAGTTGCACCGCCGCCAGCGCCGCCCCCAGCCCGACAAAGACAACGATGCGCCACAGGATATCGCGCCACGACACAGCGCGTCGCCAGCCCTCGAAGGCCAGGTAGGCGGCGGTGAGGTAGGTCATCTGCAGGGTGGTTTGCGTGTGCCCGCCGAAGAACGACAGGGCAAACATGAGGCTGGCCAACAACACGCCGCGCACACGCCACCAGGGGCGCGTCAGGCTCAGGTGCGCGCCGAGCAGCATCAGCGGCAGCCAGGCGATGGCTTCCAGTATGCTTGGCTGGAGCATGGGGTAGCCGGTGAGGTAGCCGCCATACGTCCACAAGACGCTACCGAACAGCGCCGGATCGAGCAGCGGGCGCGGGCGCTTGGCGAGCAGGACGCGCAGGAAAGCGTACATCATCAGGCTGACCAGCCAGTAGTGGGCGGCGACTTCGAGTTGCAACGCCTCGATGCCCCAACCGTCGCACCCGGCCAGCAGTGCCGCGATCCAGCGCGGCGGATACCACACGGCCCATTGCACATTGGCCGCGAAGGGATCGCCGCCGTAGTTGTAGGGATTCCACAGCGGAATCTGACCCTGCCACATCCGCTCGACCTGATAATCGCTGTAGGAAAAGTAGTGCAGGGGGAAGTCCCCTTTGGCGAAGATGATGCGATCGCCCTTGACTGGCGTGAGCAGTTGCCAGAAGAACAACGCCCACAGGGCCGTGAGGACTATCAGCGCGGTCAGAGTGGGCGACGCGAACCATCGGCGCGGAAAACGGGGCAGTGTCATCATTCAGCGATCCTCAACCACCAGCGTTTGGGGCAACACCACTGCACCTGGTAGCGTAGCGTGTTTGGTCTCGACCGGCAAACGGCTGAAGTCTGCCGGGCGGTAGAAGCCGACGGCAATGTGGTAAGCGCCGGGCGGGAGGTCTGGCGGCAGGGTGATGATGTGCTCGTCCACGAAAGACAGCCGCGGTTCCCAGGCCGAAGTCGGCCAGCGCCCGCCCAGCGGTGAACTGTCGCCCTGGGCCAGAGGGAGATCGGGAGCGGCAGGATCGAACAGATGCACCAGGATGGTGAAATCTTCCCCGACGCGGGCCAGCGCTTCCCACTCCAGGGCAACGCTCACTGTCTCGCCGGGCGTGGCAATGAGCGGGCTGATCGCCGCGCGGTTCAGGCGTAGTTGGCCGCTGAAGACGGCCTCGACCGACTCGCCTGTATTCAGATGGACATCTTCGCCGATCACGCGCCCCGCCTCGACGGTGACCGGCCCACGCGGAGCGCCGTCGGGAGTGGTTGGGGCGAATTCTTCGCCTGTCTCGAAGTGTCGCCAGCCGATCTTGAGCAGTGGGCGTACAGGAGTCCGGGCGGCAGGTACGACGGGCAGCTTGTATTCGTCAGCATAGATGACGCCCAGTGTCCAGGTGCTGGTGCGCAACAGCCCGCCGCCGGGGTAGCTATCGAGCTTGGCGATTTCCTGCAAGCCGCCGGTTGCGGCTGAGTCGGGCAGGCCGAATGCCTGTACATACAGGCTCATATCCTGGAGCGTATGCGCCTGCGGACGCCAGTAGAGCGTCAGGCGCAGGCCGCCGCGTTCGTCGCCGGGGATGACGGGCGCGTCGCCGACGCGCACTCCCAGCAGCTCGATCGGCCCGAAGCGGGTGTTGACTGGCAGGGCGTCGGCAGGCAGTTTGGCGACGGTAGGCGGCGGTGTGTAGGCTGGACGGATGGTGCCCCAGGGCAGCCAGGCGGCAAAGGCGAGCAGGGGCAGCGTTGCCAGCGGCAAAGCGCGCTCCCAACGCCGAGGGAGCAGTTGCGCCAGCCCCAGCGCGGCCAGGATGGCCAGTGGGCCGAGCGCCGGAAAGAGCAGGCGTCCCTGGGTGGCGGGGGTGCGGCGCGTCCAGTTGAGCAACGCAGCGGCGACGATCAGCGCGTGCAGGGCCAGAAAGATGACAGGCAAGGCGGCCCTGTGCCGCGTCAGGCATGTTGACCAGTCCTTGCAGTACAGCCGGATGGTGATCGAGCGCCGTCGGGCCAGCGCTATTGCACCCGCCAGCGCCCAGCCGAGCGCCGCCAGCAAGGTCAGCGCTTCGGCGTAGTCGAAGAGGGCATCTGGCGCGATGACGTTGAACATGCCGAACACGCCCCAGAAGGACAGGCGCAGACCCTGGAATTCGTCGAGCAGATCGGCCAAGGAAGGGGTCTGCTCGCGCGGGCCGATGATGGCAATCATGCGCTCCATGCCGGTTGGATCGCCGTACAGTCGTAGGTTGCGCCAGTACCACCAACCAGCTACCACCAGCCACACAGCGGTCACGAGCGCGCCCGCGCGCCACAACGAGCGCCAGCCCAGCCGGTCGCGGATGTGGATCAACAGGGTGACCAGGGCGGCGAGCGGATAGAGCGCCAGCCCGCTCAGTTTGCTCAGTGACGCCAGCGCCAGCAGGAGGGATAGCGCCCAGAGGCGGCGCGCAGTCAGGCCAGCGTGCCAGAGATGGAGCAGCAGGGCCAGCGTCGCAGCGCTGAGCAGGTTGATCAGGTTGTCGTTGTTGACCGCGGCGCTGATGAACAGGAACATCGGGTTGAAGGCAGCCAGAGCCGTCGCGGTGAAGTGCACGGCGGGGCGTCCGGGCATGGCGAGCCGGGCCATGTGATAGATGCAGATCACCGTGCCCAGGCCGAGCAGAATGCTGAAGAAGCGCACCAGGTGCACGGCCAGCACCGTCCCCCGCCAGGGGAAGGCTTCGGCATCCCAGTCGTGCAACACAATGGCCTGATTGTCCGTCGCCAGGCCGATGCCAATGCGGGCGTGCGGATTGCGCTCCTGCCGGGCCGCCAGATCGCTGCGGTCAACAGGCAGGATCAGCGGGGCGCTGAGCAGATAGTAGAGCGGCGGTTGGCTGCCTTCCTGGTGCCACAACGTCTCTACAGCGGGGTCTTGGAGGGGCAACGACCCCGTGCGGGCGATGTGATCGATCACCGGGAAGTGGAAGACCTCGTCGGGCGGCTCGAAGATGGGCGAGGCGATGCTGTAGACGACGGCCAGCGTTCCCCAGACGACCAGCAGTGCTGTCAACCAGCGTGGCCAGCGCGAGTCCCGCGTAGCATGGAATGGACGGTTCACGGTGCTTTCACCTGCATCCAGCTCAGCCAGACGTAATCCACTGACTGTGCGCCTGCCCCTCCGCGCACACGCAACGTCGCCGCCGGATCACCTGCTGGATAGACACGCACCAGCAACCGGTAACGGCCCGGCGGCGCGTCCTTAGCGATGGTCAGCGCCCGCGTTTCGGCGATGGAGGTGCCGGGCGTCCAGGCTGTCGTGGGTGGAGAGGGGGGCGCGTCGAGTTGGGCGGCTTTGATCAGCCGTGCTGGGTCAGGATCAATGATCTGCACGGAGATCACATAATCTGTTGTCAGCCGCTCGCGCGCTTCCCAGTACAGGGTGATCGTTGTCGTCTCTCCGGGGGATAACGCCCGCCGCGTGACTTCGTAGCCGCGCAGGACCAGCTTTCCCCCAAAGTCGGCGTTGACCGGATTGGGAAACGCACCGGGGGGCGGTTCCAGGGTCACGCGGCCCAACCAGAGGCGGTCAGTCAGGGGATCGGCGTCGTGTCCGGCGGGGATCATGCGCTCGAAGGTGTGCAGATCGTAGAAGCCCAGGTAGACATCGAGCGTCTGCGGCGCGTAGACAGTGGGCGGGATGGACACGGCGAGACGGTTGTTCCAGGAATCGCCCTCGGCCAGATCGGAGGTGGCGATCAATCCGCCGCCAGGATAGATGTCACGCTGCGCCTCGATGGTGCCGTCCTCGTTGACCAGGTGCACGAACACACTCCAGTCGCGGGAGAGAGGCGCTTCGACGGTCATGGTCGGGGCCAGGTAGAGCGTCTCGCCGGGATGCAGCGTCCCCTCGACGCGCTGATAGGCCAGGCAGAGCGCTTCGCCTGCGGCATCTGGTTCGCAGAAGCACGCGGCCTGGTAGGGGCCGCCTTGCAGGGTGGCGAAGGGCCAGGTTGCGTCGCGATCCAGTCTGTAGGCCGGGCGAATAGTAGTGAAGGGCTGCGCGGCGGCAATTACTGCGAACACGCCTGCCGCGACACTCAGGTTGAGAGTCTGAATACGCGGGACACGCGGTGCCCAGGCGGCCAGTCCCGCCGCCAGCCAGACGTTGAGCGCGGCGATGGCGCTGAACCATAGCCGCCCCTGCGAGGCCCAGGTTTGGCGCGTCCAGAGGATGAGTGAGACGAACACCACGACGGGCCAGATCACCGCCAGCGCCCGCGCCGCATAGAGCGAGCGGTTGGCGGGACAGGTGCGGGTACGGACGCGCAGCACGGCTTCGCGGGCCAGAGCCAGCAGCAGCCCCAGGACGCCCAACCCGGCCAGCAGGTTGAACAGCATGTAGACGCCGTCGCGCATGGGCACGTTGACCCCGCCGAAGAAGCCCCAGAAGGCCATCATGAACGTCTCGCGCTCCGTCCAGAGCTGACGCAGGTCGGCGGGGACGGCGCGCCGCCCCACGATGTCCAGGAAGACGTTGATGCCGGTCGCGTCACCGTAGAGATCGTAGTTGCGCCAGTACCACCAGCCGGCGATGAGGATAGTCAGACCGCCGGAAATTACGCCGCCCAGGACGAACGGTCGCCAGTCGCGGGTGTGCAGCGCAATCGCCAGCAGAGTCAGCGCGATCAGCGGGAGCAGGAAGCCGATCTGATATTTGGCGAGCATCCCCAGCCCGGCCAGCAGGCCGAGCCAGACATAAGTACGCGGCGGAGGCGGATTGTCCCAGCGCCGGATCAGGCGGACGATCAGCACCAGCAAAGCGCTGGCGAGCAGGGTAGACAGGTTGTCGTTGTTGATCACCGCGCTGATGAACAGGAACATGGGGTTGAACGCCGTGAAGGTGGCAGCGGCCAGGGCAATCGCAGGCGTGGTGGGGAAAAGCTCACGCCCCAGGCTATAAGTCAGCAGCACGGTGCCCAACCCCAGCAGGACAGATAGAAAGCGCACCAGGCGCATAGCCAGAACTGTGCCGCGCCAGGGAAAGGACTCGCGCTGCGCGTTGTGTACCACCATGTTGACGTTGCCGTCCGGCACGATCACGCCGATATCGGCGTGCGGGTTGATGCGGCGCACCGCGTCCATGTCGGACGTGTCAATCCAGCGAGTGAGCAGCGCCCCCAGATAGTAGTAGAGCGGAGGCTGTCCGCCTTCCTGCCGCCAGGGGCCGGGGTTGGCCGGGTCCTGCACGGGCAGACCAAAGTCATGGTCGGCCACGTACTTGACCATGGGATAGTGCCATAGCTCGTCGGACGCTTCGAATAGAGGGGTGGCCAGGCTGTAGATCAGAGCCAGGGCAAGATAACCGATGACGATCAACACCAGCACAGGCTGGCGGCGTACAGCAGCGATCATGGGCTTCTCTGGAAAGTGTGCAGAGCCGCATCACAACGGGGGGAGTTTAGCGGATAGCGGAGAGCTTTGCCAGGGCGAGTGATGGGCGCTCGCCCGACGGAGAAGGTTATTGAACCGCGGAGGCGCAGAGGGCGCAGAGAGAAGATAAACAAGGGGAACTCTGCGCTCTGTGTGTCTCGGCGGTGAATCTTGCTCTTTCCTATTCGGTGCGGCCCAGCCGGGCCGAGAGCGCCCCGCTGGCCTGGCGCACACTGTCCCGCAGGCGGGCGCGAATGCCCTGCGAACGTCCGGCCATTTCCAGAGCTTCGGTGTAGAGGCGCTCCAGGCGGGCCATGGTGTCTTCCCACGACAGGCGGCTGGCGTAGGCGCGCGCCTGCGCGGCCATGGCACGCTGTCGCTCCGGCTGATCGCGCAGCAGACGCACATAGCGGGCGAAGTCCGCCGGATCAATGGCGCAGACGAAGCCGTTGACGCCGTGCGTCACGTAGTCCACGATGCCGCCCGCAGCGGGGACGAGCACAGGCAGGCCCGACGCCATGGCCTCCAACACCACCTGTCCGGCCACTTCGTTGGTGCCGGTGAAGCCAAAGACATCGGCGCTGGCATAGGCGGCGGAAAGTTCAGCGCCGGTCAAAAAGCCAGTGAAGGTGGCGCGGTCGCCGAAGAGCTGTTCGAGTTCCGGGCGCAGCGGGCCATCTCCGACGATGGCCAGGGCCACACCTTCCAGCACGGCTACATCGCGTAGCAGTTCCACGCGCTTTTCGCGAGCCAGCCGCCCCACGTAGAGCACCAGCAGGCTATCGTCGGGGCGACCGCCCAACAAGCGACGGCGCATCTCCGCCGAACGGTACGCCGGGTTGAAGTGCACCGTGTCGCAGCCGCGATACCACAGCCGCAGGCGCTGGAAGCCGCGCTCGCGCAGTTCGCGCAAATTGTGCTGGGTGGGCACGAGGGTGAGGGTAGCTTTGTTGTGCAGGTGACGCACGTAAGCCCAGGCGACCCCTTCCAGCAAGCCCAGGCCATAGCGCTTGGTGTAACCGGGCAGATCGGTCTGATAGTTGGCGATCAGCGGCACACCGTGATAGCGCGCGTAGTGTACGCCCGTCCAGGCCAGCGCCGCCGGACTGAAGAGATGGATCAGGTCGGGCTGAAAGCGCCACAGCTCATCCAGCTTGAGATAGGGAAAGCCAAAGCGCGACTCCGGCGGCACCAGAGGGGGGTGCATCGAGGGCACAGCGACCACGCGCGCGCCGTCGAGCGTGGCGGGCGTGCGCAGGTTACCTACAGTCAGGCTGGGCGCGTAGATCAGCACCTCGCGCCCCATGTTCAGATGGTGACGAGCGGTGAGCGTGGTAAGTTTGCTCACCCCGTCCACTTTGGGCAGGAACGCTTCGGTGATGAGGGCGACGCGCCGGATGGGCGCGCGATCGGCCAGCGAGTCGAGGGTGTTCACACGCCAGTCGTCACCGGGCAATGTTCCCATGGTATCCCCCCAACTATCTGCATGATCCAGCCTTATTTTTTATTATAGCCTCTCATGTTAATCTACGGCGCAGGGGGGGTAAAAGTTTCTTGACAAGAGGGCGCTCAGGGAGAGGCTTCCAGAATCTCCTGGTAGTAGGCGGCAGTCTGTGCAGCGATGGTCTCCCAGGTGAACTGTTGGGAGAGTTCGCGGGCGTGACGGCCCATAGCGGCGCGCAGGTCGGGGTTGCTGGCCAGGTCTTCGATGGCGATGGCCAGCGCCGTAGGCGAGTCGGGGGGGATGAGGCGGGCGTGTATGTCCTCGATCAGTTCCGGCATTTCTACTTCGGGGTAGGTGGTGATGATGGCGCAGCCGTGTGCCAGAGCAGCCATCAGACTGCCCCGCCGGAAGGAGACGCCATCGCGGAAGGGCAGGGCGACCAGGTCGCAGGCGGTCAGGTGGCCGCTGACGGCGGTGCTATCCACGAAGCCTGTCCAGTGAATGTGATCCACCAAGTGCAGGTCTTCGACCAGCGCCTCGATCTCGCGGGCATAGACGATGTTGGCCGGATCGCTGCTGCCGGTGCGCCCGCCGATCATTAGCAGCCTGGCGGGCAGACGGTTGTTGCGCACGATGCGCAGCGCCTGCAGCAGCGTATCTACCCCCTTGGAAGCGTTCAGGAAACCGAAGTAGCCGATGACGATGTCCTCTGGCTGGAAGCCAAGCGCCGCCCGCCAGACAGTACGGTTGTAGTCGGGCGGGAGAGATGGCCGGATGTTCGAGCCGATGGGAATGTGGCGCAGCCTGGCGATGGATTTCTCGGTGCACAGACGTTGTTCGTCGCCGCGGTTGGTGACGATCACGCCATCGCTGCTGCGGGCGAGCGTCAGCACGGCCTGGTAGCGCAGCGGGCCGGCTTTGGGGAAGAGATACGGCACCAGCAGGTCGTGAAAGGTCGTCACCACGCGCGTGTTGTCCAGGCGCATGGGCAGAATGTGAATGAAAGCGGCCATCTGGAACGCCGCTGCCTGATATTGGATGTTGACGATGTCCAGCCGCTGCGCCTGTGCCCAGCGCCGGATACGGCTCAGTGTGCCCCAGCTCCAGGAGTGAGCGTCGGCAGTGACATGCGCTGGCTCGTCGGGTGCGGGGCCATTCGGACGTTGGGCGCGGTGATCGGTGAAGACGAATAGCTCGTGTCCCAGCGCGGTGAGGGCACGCGCTAACTCCTGCGTGAAAGCTCCTACGCCGCCCTGCATGGGCGGGTATTCGCCAGTGATCTGCCCGATACGCATGATCTGGCTCACTCCTTGGGTTGATGGCCACACGCCAGCGCGCCCAGCACGGCCCGGTAGGCCCGCACCCGCGCCCAACGCAGCGGGCGTTTGTGGCCTAGCAGCCCCTTGGTTGCCTCCAGCGCCAACTGCCAGGCGTAGCTTACCAGCAAGAACAGGCGCAGGGCAAACGCAAAGGCCCGCCCGTGAAACTTGCGGAAGTAGCGCAGTTTGCTCTGCTGGAAGTAGATGTGTTTGCGCGTCTCGGCCTGGGCGGTGCTCTGGCCGCCGTAGTGAGTGATGCAGGCGGTGCCCACATAGTGCACGCGCCAGCCTGCGAGCCTGGCCCGACGACACCAGTCCAGTTCTTCGGAGAACATCACATAGCCCTCGTCCAGGCCGCCGATCTGCTCATAAACGGCGCGGCGGGCCATCAGGGCGCAGCCCTGTACCCAGTCTACATCGTAGATGCCGTCGTCGGGCTGATCGGCTACGTAGTAGCGATCGAGGAGGCGGCGCGGGGCATAGCCCTGCAACCAGGTGCTCTCGAAGAAGGCCGTCAGGGGGGTGGGAAAACGCCGTCGGGTGGACTGCGTGCTGCCGTCGGCGTTGAGCACGCGCGGCCCGGCCATGCCTACGTCCGGGTGCGCGTCCAGGTGACGCACCAGCGCGGGCAGCGCGTCGTCGTGTACCACTGTGTCCGGGTTGAGTAGCAACAGGTAGCGCCCGCGCGCGCGCTCCAACGCCAGATTGTTGCCGCGGGTGAAGCCGACGTTCTCGGCGCAGGCGATCAGCGACACCCAGGGAAACCGTTCGCGTACCAGGGCGGGGGTACCGTCCGCGCTGGCCGAGTCTACGACGATGGTCTCAACGTGAAGATCGCCCGTGCCGTGCAGCGATCCATCGGGCGCGACACACGTCACCGGCCTGGCGGCGATGCTCTCCAGGCAGGCGGTCAGCAGATCGCGCACGTTCCAGCTCACAATCAGCACAGACAGATCGATGGCTGACTGAGAGCGTGGCACAGAGGGCACAACATTCATGGGGCAAACTCCTGGGGAACGGGTTCGATGCTCAACAGGGAACGGGTCGGCCCGTAGTAGGCGCAATATTCACCGGGCAGGGCCGGGGGAAGACGTTTCCAGCGGCGGTAGGGCACGCGCAAGATCACCTCTCCGACGGCTAACGCCGGATGGGCCGGGTCGCCTGCCCGCAGCGCCCGACCGTTGACCGACCAGACACGCGGGCGCAACACCCGGTAAGCAGCGATCAGCCAGCCTGTGCCCAGTACAACCAGCGCGGCACAGGCGAGCGCCAACAGCACCTGGTTGGCCGGTGTATCTGCCAGCGGTATCACCGACGCGATTAGAGTCAGGCTGAGCACCAGCATCACCAGGCCGCGCACCAGATAGCCCAGGCTGTAAAAGAGCAGGTCCTGGCGCTGCACGTCGGTCAGGTGACCGGCGCGATTGGCGGCAAGCGCTTCTGGCGCAAAGCCGAACAACTCCGACAGGGCAGCCACTGGCAGCGGGTGCTCATTGGCCGAGAAGACGCTGGTGGGCGGGCGGTCTGCGTTCATGCTGAGAGCCATTTTACCAAAGTTTTACACCCTGGCCGCAGTTGGATGATGAACTCGTAACAACTCTGGTTGAGAATGGGGACAGTCAACGGAGTTTGTGCGAGATAGGCACAAGAGCGATCCCAGAAAGGAAAGGAGACAGCGATGAACAAGTGGACAGTGCGCGTTGCCGGTGTAGTGCTGGTGGTGGCAGTGGCACTGAGCGCGATTGGCATTGCGGCGGCGCAGGGGCCGCGCGATCGCAGCCCATTCGCGGCACGGGTGCGGTTGAATGTGGCAGCGACGATCATGCAGACGGTGGAGGACATGACCGACCTGACGTGGAGCGATGTCGTGGCCGCCCTGCGCGACGGGCAGACGCTTGACGAAGTGTTGGAAGCCAACGGGGCCGACCCGGCAGCGGTGCGAGAGGCGGTTAAGGCGGAACTGACCGCCGAGATCGAGGGGGCACTGAGCGATGGCCTCATCACGGAGCAGCGCGCTGAGGCCTTGCTGGCACAGCTCGATGCTGCCCTGGAGCGAGCTTTCACCAGCAGCCTGCCCCTGTGGCCGACGCCCATTCGCGACCGTATCCATTCGCGCATCCAGGAGGCTTTGGAGGATACGCTGGTGGGAGTGATCGCCGATCAGGCTGGCATGGACACCGCCGATCTGTTGCGCGACGTGTTGATGCCTCCGACCCTGGGCGAGGTGATTGAGAGCTACGGGCTGGATCAGGAGGCGGTGATTGCTGAGGCGGAAGCGCGCATCACCGCAGAGATCAACGAGCGCGTGGCGGATGGTTCGCTAACCCAGGACGAAGCCGACGAACTGCTGGCCGGCCTGCACGACTGGCTGGTCAACCGGCTGGACGCGCCCTTCTGGTTCAGGGGGTGGGGTATGGGCTGGGATATGATGCCCGGTGACATGGGCGGAATGCGCGGTCGTATGGGTGGGCGCTTCGGGGGTATGGGGCGGATGCCCGGCTCGTCCTCCAGCGGCATCTTCTAGACCACCGCGCGGTCGCACAAAGAGAGGGGAAGGTCAGACCCTTGCCCCTCTTTTTGTGTTCATCAGTGCTCAGTCAGTAAAGCGATCAGGGCGAAACCTCTGAAAGACCCTTTGAGGAGTCCTGATCGGCAGGGTTGCCTCACCTCTAAGTCTCCTTTCCATGCGCGGGGAGGGGACTTTCAATTGTCAACCTATCCGTAAACTCCTGGCGCGCAGCAAGCAGCGCCCCTACAGAACCGAATTTACGGGTAGATACTATGCGTTTATCACCCTCTCGGTGCACGGAGATAAGGGCCGGGAGAGTTCAAACAGTCTCCGAATCGGCCAGGACGACGGAAGACGCCTGTTGCTGCATCCGCAGCCGTCGCCAGACCAGAAAGCCGAAGGCGGTCAGCCCGAAGGCCAGCCAGAATTCGATCGATTCGGCATATTTGGTGATGGTGAAGCCAGATTTGCGCCAGATGAACAGGCGGAACAGTCGGTAGGCCAGCACAATCAGGAAGGTGCTGGCCAAAAAGAAAGGCGGCACCAACAGCACATCGGCGTTGTCCCAAAAACGCTCGATCTGCAAGCGCTGATTGAGCACGTAGGCTGTAGAACCACCCAGGCCGATCAAGATCATGAGTGCCCGGAACAGGTTCAGCGACTCGCCGATGTTGTGCAGGTTGAATTCGTCCTGCTTATTGATTTCTACCAGGTCCTCCGGTGTGTCGAAGTCGAAGATGCGTTGCCCCCAGGATACTTCTTCTCCTGCCGAGAAGAACATCAGCGCAGTGAAAAGCAGATAGAGGATGATGCCCAGGCGGTCACGCGCCTGCCAGCGATTGCGCACAATGGCCAGACCTACCAGGGTTCCCAGGACAAAGCAGACAAACGTGGCCCACTCGAACAACTGATCTTCGTCCAGCAGCAGCTTGTATAACCCTTTGTCAAGTCGGGTGGGGATCAGCAAGGCGCTGACGACGAAGGGGGCGAGAAAGATCAGATAGGCGATGGAAGGAGATATACCCCATTCCTGGGCGGATTTGATCATCAGGCGGCGAGCAAAACGCATGGTTCCTCCTTGGCTGCCAAGACATGTGGATACTGGGGGGAACCTGCGCCTGTCGCCGGATATGAAACAGTGTTGCAGGTTGTGGCAAATGCCGCGCCTTTCGTCCCCCATCCGCTCATTACACAACGGGACTCGTCGTGCGAACCGCAGCGACATGCTCAATTCTACAGTATCTGGCTGGGGTAGACAACTGTTAATTATCTAATGACCAGAGCTTCGATCGCGCTCATCACCTGACAAGGCAAACAGCCGCTGAGCATTCGCGGTGGTCTGCTGCGCCATGTCCTCAAACGGCATGTTGTGCAGCGCGGCCAGCCGCTCGGCGATGAAGCGCACGTAGGCGGGGCGGTTAGGGCGACGCCCGCGATAGGGGTGTGGGGTCAGGAAGGGGCCATCGGTCTCGACCAGCAGACGGTCCGGCGGCACACTCGCTGCAACTCGGCGCAGGTCGTCGGCATTCTTGAAAGTGATCGGGCCGGTGAAGCCTAGGTAGAAACCCAGGGCCAGGCCACGTTCGGCGACAGCCAGGGGGGCGGAGAACGAATGTAGCACGCCGGGCCGATCGCGCAGGGTAGCGGACAGCGTGCTCACCCAGCGGGTCAGAATGTCCAGCAGGTCGTCGCTGGCTTCGCGATTGTGCAGGATCACCGGCAGACCGAGTTCGGCAGCCAGGGTCAGTTGTGCTTCCAGGGCGGCCCATTGTGTGACTCTGGGTGCGGTGTCCCAATAATAGTCCAGGCCAATCTCGCCGATGGCTATCACTTTGGGGTGTGTCGCCAGATCGCGCAGCGCTGCCAGGTCGTCGGGAGAAAAGCTGCCTGTGCTGGTGGGGTGCACGCCTACCGCTGCGTAGAGGCCAGCGTAGGTGTCGGCCAGGCGCAGGATGACGGGGGCGCGGGCCAGGTCAGTGCTGGGGTTGATCAGGCGCGTCACGCCGTATGCGGCGGCCTCAGCCATGACCTCATCGCGCAGGCCGTCGTAGGCGTCGAAATCGAGGTGGCAGTGCGTGTCAATGAGGGGCATGGGGGTTGTCGGTGATCGGTTTGCAGAGATCAGTTAGAGGTGCTCTGCTCAAAGCGAGCGGCGGCAGGTGGCCGGCAGTTGCGAACACACTGCTAAACTGATGGCTGGAAACGGCTCACCGTTCACTTCTCTATGTTGCCTGACCGCCAGACTTGAGCAGCTCCAGGTCGGCGTCTACCATCATATGAATGAGTTGCTTGAAAGTGACTTTCGGCTCCCAGCCGAGCACACGGCCCGCCTTCGACGCATCGCCAACCAGCAGGTCTACTTCGGCGGGGCGCATGAAGCGCGGGTCTTGCACCACGTAATCGCGCCAGTCCAGCCCGACGTATTCGAAGGCGACCGTCACCAGTTCCTCGACCGAGTGCGTTTCGCCGGTGGCGATCACGTAGTCGTCGGGGGTGTCCTGCTGGAGCATCAGCCACATGGCGCGCACGTAGTCGCCCGCAAAGCCCCAGTCGCGGCGAGCGTCCAGGTTGCCCAGGCGCAGTTCATTGGCCAGGCCGAGCTTGATCTTGGCCACGTTGTAGGTGACCTTGCGCGTGACGAACTCGATCCCGCGCCGCGGGCTTTCGTGGTTGAAGAGAATGCCGCTGGTGGCGTGCAGACCGTAGCTCTCGCGGTAATTGACGGTGATCCAGTGGCCGTAGACCTTGGCGACCCCGTAGGGGCTGCGCGGGTAGAAGGGAGTCGTTTCGCGCTGCGGCACTTCGCGCACCTTGCCGAACATCTCGCTGCTCGACGCCTGATAGAAGCGGATCGAGGGATCAACGTGGCGGATGGCGTCCAGCAGGCGGGTGACGCCCAGCGCGGTCACGTCGCCGGTGAAGACCGGCTGTGTCCAGGACGTTTGCACGAAGCTCTGGGCGGCCAGGTTGTAGACTTCATGGGGCTGACATTCCTGCAAGGCCAGTTGCAGCGAAGTCTGGTCGAGCATATCGCCGGGGATGAGGTGCAGGCGATCCTGAATGTGCTCGATGCGGCTGAAGTTGACGGTGCTGGTGCGCCGCACCAGGCCGAACACTTCGTAGCCTTTTTCGAGCAGGAACTCGGCCAGATACGATCCGTCCTGTCCTGTGATTCCGGTAATCAGTGCGCGTTTGTTCATCGTCGTTCTGCTCCTGCAGAATGCGCGTCGCGCGGTGACAGGCCGAGGCGGACGCGCCAATCATTGAGGGTATCCAGAAGGCTCTGTTCAAAGGGAATCTGCGGCGTCCAGCCGGTTTGGGTGCGCAGACGTGTGGCGTCACCGATGCGGCGCGGCACATCCGAGGGACGCATACGCGCCGGGTCCTGGCGGACTTCGATCGGCACAGTGGCGTAGCTCAGCAATGTGTCGAGCAGGTATTGGATGCTGTACCCTTGCCCGCTGCACACGTTGTAGGCTTCGCCAGCCTGCCCCTGCTGGGCCAACAATAGATAGGCGCGCACCACGTCGCGCACATCGGTGAAGTCGCGTTCGGCGTCCAGGTTGCCCACAAACATCACCGGCTCGCGTTGCCCCGCTTCTATCGCCGCGATCTGACTGGCGAAGTCCGCGGCCACGAAACCGCTACCCTGGCCGGGGCCGATGTGATTGAAGGGACGGGCGCGCACGACTGGCAGACGATAAGCCAGGTAGTATTGCAGGCCCAACATGTCCTGCGCCACCTTGCTGACGCTGTAAGGGTTGGTCGGGGCGAAGGGAACCATTTCGTCGAGGGGCGCGTCGGCGGGAGCCGCGCCGTAAATCTCCGCCGAACTGACCACCAGCACGCGGGCGGTGGGCACAATCTGGCGGCAGGCTTCCAGCAGATTCACCTGAGCGTGAATGTTGTTTGCCAGCGTGCCCCAGGGGTCTTTGAAGGATTGCGCCACATCAGCCAGGGCGGCCAGGTGAAAGACCAGGTCGGGCCGGATGTCGGCGACAGCCGCGTGCACGGCTTCAGCGTCGCGCAGATCGAGTTGACGCTGGACAATGCCAAGCCGGTCGAGCGCCGGGTTGTGACCGGCGGGCTGCAAGACGCCGGCAACAATGTCGTCGGGACGCAAATTAGACTGGCGGAGCAGATGTTCGACCAGATGGCCGCCCGCAAAGCCACCCGCTCCGGTGACGAAGATTCTCACGTGTTCGCTCCTCAAGGGCGGGGCGTGCGACGGAAACGCCCGCAGTCGCCTGAGTGCGGCGATTATAGCATGGGGAAACAGGCTGACAAGCGTATAGAGAATCAGGGGCCAGGGTAATCGCATCAAAACCAGCCAGCAGAACCATGGGCAGAAGCAAGCTCAGGTGTGATCTTCTGGTTGACCTCACCCCCACTCGGCACTGGCGCGCCTCGTTGCCCCCTCCCCGCGTCGGGGAGGGGGCAAGCCGAGCGAAGCGAGGCTGGGGGTGAGGTAAAGCAGCAAGTGGAAAACTCATTCTCTATGCGCGACCAGCACCGCCCGCACACCCGGCGGTGTATCCGCTGGCAGCAACAGCAGATCGTAGGTGGTGCGCGAAGCCAGCGTAAAAGTGAAGTCGCCTGCCGGGTCGAGCGAGACGCGCTCGATCACGTGTACCAGGGCCGTGCCCGCTGGCGTCAGCACCGGATCGCTGGCCTGCCCGAAGAGCACTTGGTCGGCCAGGATAGCCTGAAGCGCCGTGCCGCCGACTGGCTCGCCGGACGCGGGCGTGGCGACCGTCGAGGCAGGGGCGTTCTCCAGGCGCTCGACGCGCAGCGCTGGACGACTGGGCACGGCGTGCACGACGCGCAACAGGGCGTAGCCGTCAGGGATTTGCAAGGGGTTGTCCGAGGCGAACAGCAGCCGCACGCTGTTTCCTTCTCGAAAGACGAACATGGTGAGGTAGGTGCCTTCCGGGACGACAGGCAAGGAGACTTCTTCCTCGACAAGTGTCAGTTCGCTACCGGCCACGCGGATGGTGATGCGCTGAGGCGGGGCAGCGAATTCATGATAGGTGGTGGCGGTACCCGCCTGAATCGTCTCGAAAATGAGGGTGTCGTCGGCAAGAAAATCGAGCGGCGTGCTGTCGGACAGGGCGTGCACGACACGCAGAGCAAACACCCGCGCCCCCGGCCCCCAGCCGGAGAGCGCAGGCGGAGCACCTTCCAGCGGGACGACTCCCTCTGCCGAGAGCACCGTTTCGCCGATGCCCACTTCGGTCTGCAGGACGATGGCGGGCACATCGGGCACGCCGGTGACAACAAGCGCGTAGGCGGTGCCCACTTCCCAGGGCCGTTCCAGCAGACGGCCTATTTCGCGCGGAGCGGTTGCCGGGCCGGTTTCGAAGATGAAACCGCCGTTTCCGGCGGCGAAGGGCAGGGGACGGGTTGCCTGCCCAAAGGGGATGGGGCGCACATCGGGCAGCGTGCCGCCAAAGGTGCTGACGGTTATCTGAGAAGCGCCGACCGCGGCGTTGACCAGCACCAGCCAGGCGGCGTTGATCGGCGTCGGGCTGAGGTCTTCGTTGACGGTGACGATACGCAGACGGTCGCGGGTATCCATGAGCACCAGGGTGGCGGACTGATCAGCCTGCAGGGCTACCTGCTTATAGACAAATGGCTCAGCTTCTGGCTGATCGGCAGGGCGCAACTGCAGTTGATGGCTGCCCGCGCGTTGGGTCGTCCAGGCGCTGGCCTCGCCATAGGGCAGGTCTGTTGCGAGCACTTCCCCATCCAGGAGCACATCAATTGCTGGTAGGTCGGGCGAGGCATGCATTACCCGCATCTGGGCCACGTCTTGTACCCGGCTGCGCAGTGCAAGGGCGGCGGGCGAGCCGGTATCTGGCCCGGCATGCAACACAACGGTATAGGCATAGCGAGCCATGCCGTAGAACGGCACCTCGCCCAAGGGTGTTCCGTCGGCGCTCAGCAGCGTCAGGGGGTGATCGCCTTCTGGCAAAGTGACAGGGTCGCTCTGTGCGCCGAAGTCTAGCCCGGTGATGATGGTGCGCTGCGCGTCCTGCAGGGTGAGCGGGCCAGTCTGAGGGAGCGCCTGGATCACCTGCAGGCGGGCGGTCGCCTGCGGCAGGGGCGACAGGTCTTCGCGGGCGATAATCAGGCGCAGATCGTCAACGTCACCGGCCAGTACTAGTATGTAGGAAGCGTCCGCTTCGAACGTCACCGTCTCTGCGAGCAGCGGGGAGGGGTTTTCCTGGTTGGAGGCCAGAGCTTCCAGCCGGTACTGGCCCGCGCGCACCTTTTCCGGCGCGCTGTGATACATGCCGGGCCGGAAAGATCGCGCAATCTCCACGCCGTCCAGGGTCACTGTGAGGCGGGCGACCGCGCTGGTATTCACCACGCGCAGCAACGCCGCTTCTGTGGCCGCTTCGGTCAGTGGGATTTTGGGGGAGGGGGTGGCGCTGGGGACGGGCGTCTCGGTGGCCGTTGGAAGTGGCGTCTCGGTGGGGCGGGGTGGCCGCTCGTCACCGCCGCACGCGGCCAGAGTCAACAGCAGCAGACCCAGAATCGCCGGCAGGGGCAGTAGTCGTCGCATGGTCAACCTCCGGTCAGGCGGTCGGTCGCACGGTTATTCATTGTACTGAGCTTGGGGCCGGAAGGACAGTCGGCCCTAAATGAACGCGCCCGCCAGAGATGACGGGCACACTCAGTGGAGGACGGACTTGGAGATGCCGCTAGCCGGCTTTCACCGTGATCTGCCGCGGTTTGACCGCCTCGGCCTTGGGCAGAGTGAGCGTCAGCACGCCGTCCTTGAAGGTGGCTTCCACACGGTCATGATCGATGGGCGTGTTGATGGTCAGCGTGCGCTCGAACTTGCCGGTCGGTCGCTCCAGCAGCACGTACTTGCGCTGATTCTCTCCCTCACGCTTGATCTCACCGCGGATGGTGAGCGTATCGCCTTCCAGGGTGATGTCGATCTCTTCGGGCTTCAGTCCCGGCACGTCGGCGCGGATGACGATGGCCTCGTCGGTGATGTAGGCGTCCATGGGCAGCAGCCACGCGCCGGTGCCGCGCGTCTCCGTGCCGCGGGCGAAGGCTTCGTCGAGCATCCGGTCAACGGCCTGGCGCATGGTGATCATTTCACGGAGCGGATCCCAGCGAGATAGACGGGTCATCGAACTACCTCCCCATAAACTCCTGGCATGACAGCGTCATCTGTGACAGATTGAGCGTTACATCTTCACTGTAAACCATCAGTGCTAGAAAAGCGTTAAAGCGCCGTAGACATTCCGTCAGCGTTCTGGCTGGATTGTGCGAGCGCCAGCTCGGTTTGCTGGGCTGCCCATAGCCGCCAGTAGAGGCCGCGCGCTGCCAGCAGATCGGCGTGCGGGCCACGCTCGACGATGCGTCCGCCCTGCAGAACCAGGATCGTGTGCGCGCGCTCCAGCTCTACCAACCGGTGCGTGATCAAGAGGGTGGTGCGCCCCGGCAGCGCGGTAAAGAGGGTGCGCAGAATGGCGCGTTCGGTCAGCGGGTCGAGGTTGGCGGTGGGTTCGTCGAGCAGGAGCAACGGCGCGTCCTTGAGCACGGCCCGCGCAATGGCCAGACGCTGCCGCTCTCCTCCGCTCAGGCGCAACCCGCCTTCGCCGATCCAGGTGTGCAGCCCGTCCGGCAGCGCCGCGACGAAGCTGTCCAGTTCAGCGGCGGCCAGGGCAGCCTGGGCTTCTTCTTCGGTGAGGGCGGGGAGGGCCAGGCGCAGGTTGTCCAGAATCGTACCGGCGAATAGATAGGTTTGCTGGTTGACCACGCTTATCATGTGGCGCACGTCGTCCTGAGCATAGGCGCGTAGATCGTGCCCGGCCAGGTGGATACTCCCTTCCTGGTAGTCCCAAAAACGCAGCAGCAGCGCGACCAGCGTAGACTTACCCGCGCCGCTCGGCCCGACCAGGGCGACGATGCTACCGGCAGGCACGTTGAACGACACGCCATCCAACGCGGGCGGGTCGGCAAGGGTGTAGCGAAAGCGCAGATTTTCCACGCGCAACACCTCGCCTGTCGAGAGATCGCCCGGCAAAGGCAGGGGAGTCGCAGGATCGCGCACGGCGGGGGGCGCATCGGCCAGTTCGAACAGGCGGCGGGCGGCGGTCAGGCTGCGGCTGAGGTGCTGGAAGGCGGCGGGCAACGGCTGCACTGCCTCGAAGCTTGCCAGAGCCGCCAACACCAGCACAGCCAGCAACACGCCGTCCAGGCGACCGGCGCGCACCAGCGGGATGGCCAGGATCAGAATGGCCAGCGTCGTCAGGCCGGCGACCAGACTGGTCAGGGCTGTTTGCAGGGCGCTGAGCGCGGCCATGCGGCGCTGTTGCTGACTGAAAGATTGTTGCAGGCGATGTAGCGCGGCCAGGTGGCGCTCTGCGGCGTTGGAGGCCAGCAGGTCGGCCAGACCCTGCACTGTGTCCACGGCGCGCGCGGTTAGCTCCCCGCGCACCATCACGCTCTTACGGCCAGCCCGCGCGGAGAGGCCGCGCAGCGTCAGGGGGATGACGAAACCCGCTGTCAGCAGCCCGGTGGCCAGGGCCACACCCAACCGCCAGTCGTAGGTTGCCAGGAAAGCAGTCATGGCGGCGGTGACCAGCAGCGCCACAGCGGGCGGGGCAATGGCGCGCAGGTAGATGTTCTCCAGCGTGTCAATGTCGGCGACCAGCCGGGCGAGTAGATCGCCAGAATGTTGCCCTCCCAGGCGGGCCGGTGCGAGCGGTTCCAGCCGCTGATAGCTCCAGACGCGCAGACGGGCCAGCAGGCGGAAAGTTGTCTGGTGCGAGACCAGGCGCTCCAGGTAGCGCAGCACACCGCGGGTGATGCCGAAGAAGCGCACGCCGACGACGGCCACGCTCAGCGTGCCAATGGGCGGGTGCAGCGCCGCGCGGGCGATGATCCAGGCAGAGGTCGCCATCAGCGCCACGCTGCTGCCGATGGTGAGCACGCCGAGCAGTGCGGCCAGCGCCATCCAGCCGGCGAAAGGGGCGGCCAGTGCCAAAAGGCGGAGCAGAGGGGAGCGCTTCACTGGTTCCCCTCCACTGCCCGCAACAGCCGCCGGTATGGGCCGGGCTGAGCGCTCAACGCGGCGGGCGGGCCATACTGAACAACGCGCCCGTCCATCAGCACGGCGACCTGATCGGCGTCGCGGATGGTGTGCAGACGGTGGGCGATCACCAGGGCGGTACGTCCCCGGCGCAACGTTTCCATCGCGGCCAGGATGGAAGCCTCGGTCTCCGGATCGAGGTTGGCGGTGGCCTCGTCCAGGATGACGAGCGGGACATCGCGCAGGAAAGCGCGTGCCAGGGCCAGCCGCTGCGCCTGTCCGCCGCTGAGCCGCGCCCCGCGCTCGCCGATGCGCGTATCGTAGCCGTCTGGCAGGGCGCGAATGAACCCGTCAGCGCCCGCTTGCTGCGCGGCGTGGACCACTGCCTCCAGGGAAGCGTCTGGGCGGCCCAGCCGGATATTGTCGGCGACAGTGCCATCGAACAGATAGGGCAACTGCGGCACCCAGGCGATCTGCGCCCGCCAGTCGTCGGCGGGCAGGTCGCACAGATCGCGCCCGTTGACGGTGATGCGCCCGGCGGTGGGCGCAAGGAAGCGCAGTAGTAGATGGGCGACGGTGCTCTTGCCTGCGCCGCTCGGCCCCACCAGGGCCACTGTCTGTCCGGCGGGGAGGTGCAGCGTCAGTCCGTTGAGTGCGGGACGGTCACCGCCGTCGTAGGCGTAGTGCACATCGGCGAAGTGCAGTTCGAAAGGAGGGGTGGGGATGGGCGGTGGCGTGATGGCGGGCGACGGGGCACAGTCGGCGGGGCGGGTCTCCAGCACAGCGAAAATCCGCGCCGCTGCCGTCACGCCGGAGACCCCCGCGTGAAAGCGCGCGCCGAGTTGGCGTAGCGGCAGATAGTATTCCGGTGCGAGGATGAGGATGAACAGCGCCCTGTCGAAGTCCAGGCGCCCGTAGAGCAGGCGCAGCCCGATTTCCACGGCGATGATGGCCGTGCTGATCGTCGCCAACATCTCCAGCACGAAGGCGGACAGGAACGCCACGCGCAGCACGCTCATGGTAGCTTCGCGGAACTGTTCGCTGACGGCGGCGATGGTCGCGGCCTGTTCGCGGCTCCGCCCGAATATCTTGAGCGTGGGCAGCCCCTGCAACACATCCAGAAGGTGTGCGCTCATGCGGCTGAGCTGCGTCCACTGACGGCGCGACTGCCAGTTGGCGGCTTTGCCGATCAGGATCATCAGCAGGGGGATCATCGGCGCAGTGAGCAGCAGCACGATACCAGAGAGCGGATCAAGGGGGAAGACAACGGTGAGCATGATCAGCGGCAGCAGCACTGCCAGCGCCAGTTGCGGCAGGTATTCGCTGACGTAGGCGTGCAGGGCTTCGATGCCTTCAGTGGCAGTATGTGCCAGTTCGCCGCTGCGCTCGTCGCGAACGTATGCAGGGCCGAGGGCGACCAGGTGCGCCAGCAATTGTTCGCGGAGGGCCATTTTGACGCGGTCGGCCAGATGGTGACCGGCTAGTTCCGCCCCACCCAGTGCCAGTGAACGCCCGATGGCTACTGCTGCGAACATGCCCAGCAGCGGGGCGAGGTCGTCCAGGGTTGCACTGCCGAGGAAGACGCGGCTGATCGCCTGACTGAGCAGATAAGCCTGGGCAATCAGCAGCAAACCGGCTAGCAGGCCAGCGCTGATGGCAGCAAGCAGCAGGCCACGTGCGCGCGCTACCTGATGCCACAACCGTCGGTCGAGGTTCATGAGAGTCTGTCCCTGAGCGATTTCTGGAATGGCATTACTAAGTGATAGCTATAGTTTCTTGCCTGTTATCTTACATAAGGCCCTTATTGCTGTACAATAGCGCTAAAGTAGCGAGGTGACGGCGGGAGGGATCATGCGTTTCGATCATTTGATCTGGGACTTCGATGGCACGCTTTTCGACACTTACCCGCCTTTGATCAACTCCATCGAGCGCGCGCTGGCCGAATTCAAGGCGAGCGTGCCGCGCGAGCAGATCATGCATCTGCTCAATGACACGCTGGCTACCTGCATCCAGGAACTCTCTGCCCGATTTGGTCTGGCGGACTCGACCCTGACAGAGCGGGTCATGTATTATCAGCGCCAGGTGACCGCGCAGGATCAGCCGCCGTTCAGCGGGGTCATCTGCCTGTGTGAGCGTTTCATCAAATCGGGTGGGCAAAACTTTCTGTTCACGCACCGCTCGCGTGATTCGGTCAGCTACCTGCTAGAATGGTACCGGGTGCAGGGACTATTCGTCGAATGTCTCACTGTCGAAGACGGCTTTCCACGCAAGCCCGACCCGGCGGGTTTCAACGCCCTGATTGAGCGTCACCGATTGCCCCGTGAACGGGTGCTGGCCATTGGCGATCGCACACTCGATGTCATTGCAGGACGCAGGGCGGGGATCAGTACCTGTCTGTTTCGTGGCGACCCCGATCCAGCGTGTCCTCCTGACTTCACCATTTCTTCCTTCGAAGAACTCAGGTCTGTCTTGTTGCTGCCCGCCTAGCGCCAGACAACGAGGGAGCACACCGGCGGCGTGCTCCCCCAACTGTCTATGCCCTGAAGATCGCTCAGTACTCCAGTCGCGATTCGACAGTCACCCGTTTGCGGAACACCCAGTAGCTCCAGCCCTGATAGATCAGCACGATGGGCACGAAGACGAGTGCCACGATGGTCATGATCTCCAGGGTCTTCTGGCTGGACGCCGCGTTGTTCACTGTCAGGTTGAAGGCTTCGTCGGTGCTGGAGACCATGACGTTAGGGTACAGGAACCAGAAGAAGGTAGCGACAGAGAGCAGGATGGTCAGACCGGTGAAGGCGAAAGCCCAGCCGAACTGCTTCTGGCGCAGGAAGTAACCGACCGACAGGAGAGCCGCCGCCGACGCAACCGGCATCACGCCGGGGTTGACGCCTATCTCGTCGAAGATGTCAATGTAGGCGTAGTTGGCGACGGCCAGCGCCAGCGCCACTACGACCACCACCAGCCATAAGCGCTCGGCCAATGCTTCGGCGCGCTGTCGGATGACGCCATCGGTCTTCAGGCTGAGGAAGACTGCGCCGTGCAGCAGGAAGACGCAGAATCCCGCCAGGCCAGCGATCAACGTGTAGGGGCTGAGCAGGTCGAAGAAGTTGCCCGTGAAGTGCATCTGCGCGTCAATGGGCGTGCCCTCGACCAGGTTGCCGAAGGCCACGCCCCAGAGCAGGGCGGGCACCGCGCTGCCGAAGAAGATAGCCCAGTCCCAGGTGCGCCGCCAGCGCGGATTTTCATCTTTGCTGCGGAATTCGAAGGCTACGCCGCGCACAATCAGCGCCAGCAGGATCAACACCAGAGCCAGATAGAAGCCGCTGAACAGGGTGGCGTACCACTGCGGGAAGGCGGCGAAGATCGCCCCGCCCGCGGTGATCATCCAGACTTCGTTGGCGTCCCACACCGGCCCGATGGTGTTGACGATAACGCGGCGCTCGCGGTCGTCCTTGCCCAGGAAGGGCAGCAAGATACCGACCCCGTAGTCGAACCCTTCCAGGAAGAAGAAGCCGATGAACAGGATCGAAATCAGCACAAACCACAGGTCTGGCAGGTCCATGGTATCTTTCTCCCTTTCTTAGCGCGCAGTTGCCGCGGCAGGGGTTGCGCCACCGAACGCCTCTTCGTCGGCAACAGCGGGGCCGCGACGGCTAAACTTGGCCAGCAGATATACATCAGCAACCATGAGCACGCCGTAGACGAGCGTGAACGCAATGAGCGAGAAAGCGACCATCTCCGTCGTGACGTTGGGCGAGACGGCTTCCTCGGTGCGCTGCAGGCCAAAGACGATCCAGGGCTGCCGTCCCAGTTCGGTCATCAGCCAGCCGGCGGTATTGGCAATGTAGGGCAGGGCGATGGCGAAGGGCAGCACCTTGAGGAAACGTGACGCGCTGGTCAGTCGGTCGCGCAAGATGAGGTAGAACCCGATCGCAGCGAGCAGTAGCATGGTGAAACCCGCGCCGACCATGGCCCGGAAGGACCAGTAGATGGCCGCAATGGGCGGGCGATAGTTGGCGTCGGGGCCGTAGCGATCGGCATATTGTGCCTGGTACTCAGCCTGCAAGTCATTGATGCCCTTCACTTCGCCATCCAGCCGGTTATAGGCCAGCAAACTCAGCAGGCGCGGGATGCGGATGGAGAACACTTCCTCGCGCTGCTCCCAGTCGCCGATGGTCAACAGGGAGAACGACGCCGGGTCTTCGGTCTCGAACAACCCTTCGGCGGCGGCCATTTTCATGGGCTGCGTCTCGACCATGTGCTGCGCCTGCAAATGCCCAACCAGGATCACCAGCACGACACCGATCAGCCCGTAGACGGTCGCCATGCGAGCGGAGCGGGCGAAGAAATCGTGATGTTCGGTCTTGCGCAGCAGGTGCCAGGCGCTGATGCCCAACACGAAGAAGGCTGCTGTGGTGATGCCGGAGGCGAAGACGTGCGGGAACTGCACCAGCACATTGGGGTTGGTCACCACGTCCAGGAAGTTGTCCATCTCCACCTTGAGCAGCGCTCCGTTGGCGTCCAATACTTCGCGGTAGCCGACGGGCTGCTGCATGAAAGAGTTGGCGATGAGAATCCACAGAGCGGAGATGTTCGAGCCGATGGCGACCAGCCAGATAGCGGCCAGATGCATCCCTTTGGATAGGCGGCCTTCCCCGAAGAGCCACACCGCGATAAAGGTGGATTCCAGGTAGAAGGCCAGCAGCGCTTCGATGGCCAGCGGCGCGCCGAAAATGTCGCCCATGAAGCGCGAATACTCCGACCAGTTCATGCCGAACTGGAATTCCTGGACGATGCCAGTCACCACCCCCATGGCGAAATTGATGACGAAGAGCTTGCCCCAGAAGCGAGCCATTTGCCGGTAGACGGGGTTGCCAGTGCGGTACCAGATAGTTTGCATGATGGCAACCAGAATGGACAGGCCAAGGGTGAGGGGGACGAAGAAGAAGTGATAGGTCGTGGTGATGGCGAATTGAAGCCGGGCGAGGTCTAGGGCTTCCATAAGAATATCCTCCTTGGTGTGGGAGACCTCCGGAATCTGTTGAAGGAAGAATGGCGAGATTGCTGAATAGTAGTTTACCGTGATTGCTATCAAGAATTTAGTGACAAATGGATCGCTCCCATGTGTCATGTGGCACTGCATAGCTGGCCTGAGCGGACGATCGCGCGTATAGTTACAGACACGCATATCTCTATGTCATTATAGATGCAGCCCGCACAGGGGTAGATGCGGAGCAGGGACGAATGACCATCTGTGACACGCTTGTGCAAGGATTGTCCCATCCGGACGCCGCGGTACGGCTGGATGTCGTCCGCGTGATCGGCATGGTGCAAGAGACGCAGGCGCTCGACCGGCTACGCGCGCTCTATCCGTCGGAGAGCGACGAAGCAGTACGGCGAGCTATGGCCTGGGCCGGGCAGCGTCTGCATCAGGCTCGGCAGGCGGGATACCTGACGGTAGACGCGCTGTGCAGTCATTTTGGTGTCGATCGCGCCGTGGAAGACATGCCCAATGCCACCGAAGCCGAATTGATGGAGCGTTTTCAGCAACAACTGGATCGCGACCTGCTGGCGTTGAAAGAACGCATGGCGCGGCATAAGGCGGGCATGGCCGTTGCTATGGGAGTGGGCGGGGCGCTGCTCGGCGGGGCCAGCCTGGGCATGATGGCTATGTTCGGCGCGTTGCAGCCGGGCGCGGACGTGGCCTCGTCGTCGCTGGGAACGCGCGGTCCGGTGCGACGGGCACCGGCCACCAAACCCTCCGACATGCCGATTGACGTGTGGGTGCGCCGCCTGCGCACGGCCATCACGCCCAAAGAGCGCGCACAGGCCGCCCTGGAACTGGCGCAGCTCAATAATCCGCGGGCCTTGCCACACTTGGCGGCGGCGTTCTTGGGCGATGAAGCTCCCGAAGTGCGCGAAGCCGCTGAGCGTTGCGGCAAAGTGCTCTATTGGAGCGTGCTCTACTGGGAGCTGGAGCAGAGCGGCGCGCTGGCCGAGGAAATGCAGCGGCGGGCGCGGGCGCTGGGTAAGACGCTGCGCCGTGAAGACCTCGCCGACGCCTCGATTCGCCCTGCCGCGCCGCCGGTTGACCCCAATCCGGTGGATGTAGACGAGATTCTGCGCCGGGCGCAGCAGGCGCGGGATGAGCGCAAGCGGAAGAAGGGTTGATCCTGGGTGAGGAAGAGCGCACATGCCACTTTTCGACCGACTCAATCGCCCGGCTGAGACAGGCAACAGCGGGGAAAAACGCCCTGAGGAGCCACACCTGTCGCCGCTGCTGCCGGGGCGCTCTGGGCGGCCCAGCATATCTCTGGAAGCGTTGCGCGAGCGCGTCGAGAGTCAGTTCCGCGAGGAGACCGCCGGGCGCGACGATATCCTGGCCGAACTGGATACCGAAGAGAGTCAGCGCGCGCTGCTGCGTGAGGTGGCCGAATACGTCTTTGCTGTGGAGGCGGTTACGCCTTCGCCTGCCGAGAAGCAGGCGATCCTGGACAAAGCCTATCACAACCTGTTCGGCTTCGGGCCGCTCGATGCGCTGCTTGACGACGAGACCGTCACCGAGATTTCCATCACTGGGCCAGACGAGGTGCGCGTACGACGGGGGGCTGGCCCGCTTGAACTGACAGCGGTACGCTTCGATGGGCTGGCGCATCTGGCGGACGTGCTACGGCGCGCGCTGGCAGCGACCGGACAAACGCTGAGCGACGCGGTGCCGGTTATTGAAGCGGGGGCGCTGCTGCGCGGGCGTCCGGCGCGGGTGAGCGCAGTTGGCCCGCCGATCAGCGCTCTGATCAGCGCCACGATCCGGCTGCATCCGTCGCGGCCCCTTGTGCTCGACGAACTGGCTGCCCGCGGTGCATTCTTGCCTGCGCAAGGGGTGTTGCTGCTGCGGGCGATCCTGAGCGCAGGGCATGGCCTGCTCATTGCCGGAGAGGCGGGCGCGGGCAAGACGACGCTGGCCGGAGCGCTGGTGCGCGAACTATGTGCGGGCGGTGCGCGTGTGGCCTGGGCCGAACGCGCTGCGGAACTGCCGTTGCCCGCCGATGTGCGGCGCTTCGTACCTGGTGCTGCTGGGGGGGAGAGTCCGCCAGGCGATCTTGCTGACGCCATGCGCGCGGCGCTGGCTACTGCGCCCGACTGGCTTGTGCTCGACGAAGCCCGCACAGACGAAGCCCCTGCGCTATGGGAAGCGCTGAGCAGTGAAAAGACCCCCCATTTCCTGTGGACGATGCGCGCGCCGACGCGGACCGATCGTCTGCGCAGCGCCCTCACGCTGATGCTGTATCGCGCAGAACCAGCGATCGAGCCGGAGGTGGTCAACGGGGCTATTCTGCGCCATCTGCCGTTTGTGGTGCTGCTGGGGCGCGCGGAAAACACGCTGCGGCTGATGACGATCGGTGAGTGGCTGTCCGAGGCGGACGGTCTGCGGTTGCATCCTCTGCTGGAATGGCGCGGGGGAGCCTGGGCGCTCGCGCCGATGGAGACACAGCGCGGTCTGGCGCTGCCGCCGGACTTCTGGGCCTAGGCGAGCGGCCAGAATTCAGTCTTACACCTCCCCAATTCGGTGGTATACTTCCCCTGCCTTGCGGTCTTGCGGAAGGGGAGTGTGCATGAAAATCGTCGTCAGCGGCTCGATCGCCTTCGACTATCTGATGCGTTTCCCTGGTCGGTTTCGCGATCATCTGATCCCCGACAAGCTCGACCGGATCAGTGTGAGCTTTCTAGTCGAGCATCTGACGCGCGAACGGGGCGGGTCGGGGGCCAACATTGCCTTCAACCTGGCCCTGTTGGGCGAACGCCCCATCCTGATGGCGACGGCGGGCGAGGACTTCGCCGAGTACCGGGCCTGGCTGGAACAGCACGGCGTTGATACCTCGGCGGTGCGCGACATTCCCGGCGTGTATACGGCTTCTTTCTTCGCCAATACAGATGTGGAGAACAATCAGATCGGGTCGTTCTATACGGGCGCAATGGCCTATGCCAGAGGGTATCGGCTGGCGGAAGCAGTGCCAGGCAAGCCTGATCTGGTGGTGATCTCGCCCAACGACCCGATGGCTATGTCTGAACTGGCTGAAGAATGCCATGGGACGGGCGTCCCCTTCCTGTTCGACCCAAGTCAGCAGGTGATCTGGCTGGACGCGGATTTCCTGGTGCACGGCATTGAGCGATGTCACCTGCTGGTGGTCAACGAGTACGAGTGGGAGATGATCGCCAAGAAGACAGGGCTGACGCTCGACCGCCTGACCGCAGTGGGCAAGACGATCATCGTGACACACGGCGGCGAGGGGTCGCGCATCTATGCGGGAGGCGAGTGTTTTGTCATCCCTGTGTGTCCGGTAGATCGTGTGGTAGACCCTACGGGCGTCGGCGATGCCTATCGGGCAGGGCTACTCAAAGGGATGGCCTGCAGCTTCGACTGGGGGCTGTGCGGGCGGATCGGGTCGGTGGCGGCGGCGTATGTGCTGGAGCAGCAGGGCACGCAAAACCATCACTACACGCTGCCGGAGTTCGTCGCCCGCTTTCGCACGGTCTTCGACGACAATGGGGCGCTGGATGGCTGGCTGAGCACCCTAGAGGGAGCGTGATGCAGGTCGAGCGACTGACCCGTCGCGCGGCGATTCGCGCTTTTCTGGAGCGCGATCGCTGGCTCACTGCTTATGCCCTGGGCGATCTTGACGATCATCTGTGGCCGGAGAGCGAATTTTACGGGGCGCTGCAAGATGGCGTGCTGGAGTCCGTCCTGCTGCTGTACCGGGGGCTGGAGCCGACCGTGCTGACAGCTTTCGGCACGGCGGAGGGGCTGCGCGCGCTGCTGGCGGGCGTCGTCTTGCCCGTTGAGGTCTACTATCTGTGGTTGCCGGAGCACGCTGCTATTCTGGCCGAGCACTACGAACTCCCGGCGGACGCGCACGAAGAATGGCGGATGGTGCTGTCGCGCGCCCGCTTCGATCCCCCGCCGTTGAACTGCGTGCAGCCGGTTGCTCCGCACCATGCGCGGGAACTGGCCGCGTTGTACCGCTATGCTGCCGCGCCCGGCGAAGAAGTGGTGGCCTTCAGTCCGGCGCAGATCGCGCGAGGGAAGTTCTTCGGGGTGTGGCGGGAAGGCCAACTGCTGGCGACAGCGGGCACGCACGTCTGGTCGCCGCAGGAAGGCGTGGTCGCGATCGGCAACGTCTTCACGCATCCGGCCTATCGGGGGCGCGGCTACGGTACGCAGTGCACGGCAGCCGTGGCGCGGGCGGCGTTCGACGCCGGCATCGAGACGGTGGTGCTCAATGTGCGGTGCGACAACAGCCCGGCCCTGCACGTTTACGAAAAGCTCGGTTTCCAGCGCTATGCGCTATTTCTGGAAGGGCCTGCGCTCAAGCGAGGCCGATGATGCTAACATCGCAATCAGTGAGTGTGAAGACAAGGAGCATTCTCTACCATGACTGTTGAGCACGATGTTCGTGACTTGAGCCTGGCGACGGGTGGACGTTACCGTATCGAGTGGGCGGAGCGCGATATGCCGGTCTTGCGGCAGATTCGCGAGCGCTTCGCCCAGGAGCGCCCTCTGGAGGGCGTGCGCATTTCGGCGTGCCTGCATGTGACGACCGAGACGGCCAACCTGATGCGCACCCTGCAGGCGGGCGGGGCCGACGTGGTGCTCACTGCCTCCAACCCGCTCAGCACGCAGGACGACGTGGCGGCGTCGCTGGTGACTCACTTTGAAATCCCTGTGTTCGCCATCAAGGGGGAGGACAACGCTACCTATTACGATCACATCAAGCGCGCGCTGGATCACCGCCCGCACATCACCATGGACGACGGGGCCGATCTGGTCAGCGAGCTGCACAAGTCGCGCACTGAGCTGCTGGACAACGTGATCGGCGGCACGGAGGAGACGACGACTGGCGTGATCCGGCTGCGGGCCATGGCCAAGGACGGCGCGCTGAAGTTCCCGGTGATCGCGGTCAACGATAGTCTGACCAAGCACCTGTTTGACAACCGCTACGGCACTGGCCAGAGCACTATTGACGGCATCATCCGCGCCACCAACATCCTGCTGGCGGGGCGCACGGTCGTTGTGGCGGGCTATGGCTGGTGCAGCCGGGGGATCGCCATGCGGGCGAAGGGCATGGGGGCGAACGTCATCGTCACCGAGGTAGACCCGCTCAAGGCGCTCGAAGCGGTGATGGATGGTTTCCGCGTGATGCGCATGATTGACGCGGCCCCGCAGGGCGATGTCTTCGTCACCTCGACCGGTGACATCAACGTGATTGATGTGCCTCACTTCGAGGTCATGAAGGATGGGGCGATTGTCTGCAATAGCGGACACTTCAACGTCGAGATCAACATCCCTGGTCTGCGCTCGATCTCTGTCGGCGAGCCGCGCCGTATTCGCCCCTTCGTGGAGCAATATACCCTGCGCGACGGGCGGGTGATCAACCTGCTGGCCGAGGGGCGTCTGGTCAACCTGGCAGCGGCGGAAGGTCACCCGGCCAGTGTGATGGACATGAGCTTTGCCAATCAGTCGCTGGGGGCGGAATACATGGTGAAGAACGGCTCGAAGCTGGAGAAGAAGGTCTACACCATCCCCGCCGAGATCGATCAGGAAATCGCGCGGCTGAAGCTGGAGTCCATGGGCATCACTATTGATACATTGACCGAAGAACAGATCCGCTACCTCAATCAGTGGCAGGAAGGCACATGACCCCTCTGCGTGCCGACGAGCAGTCGTCGGCGGGGCGTTGGGTAGGCTGACGGGTCTGCGATAGAATGGGGGCGTCCGGGCGGGGACGGGCGCGGTGGGATATAGTGAGGAGTAGGGAGATTATGAAACGACAACTCTGGTTCGTGACGGCGGTCTTGCTGGCTCTGGCGTTGGCGGCACCGCTGACGCAGGGTACAGCGCAGGCCCAGGCGACCGAGTCGCGTGTGCGCTTTTTGCACGCCGTCCCTGGTGCGCCCGCAGTAGATGTCTATCTGGATGGCAATCTGGCGGTGACGGGCCTGGCCTTCGGCGAAGTGACGCCGCACCTGAAAGTGACCGGTGGCGATCATCAGGTGGCGCTGCGGGTGAGTGGCGCTGCCGCCGACGCAACCCCGCTCATCGAGGTGGCGGTGCCGCTGGTGCCCAGCCTGGCCTTCGCTGTAGTAGTCCAGGGGACGCCGGAGTCTTTGCAAGCGGCGCTTTATGAAGATGTCCTCGATCCGATCGATCTGGGCCTGGCCCGCCTGACGGCGATCAACGCCATCGCCGATGCGCCGCCGCTGGACTTGCTGACGGCTGAAGGCGGTCCGCTGCTGCAGGGCGTCGCCTATGGCGTGCAGTTTGGCACAGTGAACATTGGCGCGGGGGCGCGCAACCTGGTGATGGTGCCTGCGGGCGGCGCGGTAGAGAGCGCCATCCTCAGCTTTGGCGATGTTTCGCTGGTGAGCGGGATGCTCTATACCTTTGTGGCGCTCGGCACGCTGGAAGGCGATACCGCTCCGTCGGCGCTGGTGTTGGAGACTCCCATCAATGGGGCGGAGAACACCGTCCGCGTGCGGGTGGCTCACGGCAGCCCCGACGCCCCGCCAGTAGACGTTTACGCCAATGATACCCTGTTGGTACCGGGCCTGACTCTGGGCGAAATGACCGGTCATATCGCCCTGCCTGCTGGGACATACACGCTGGCTGCCCGCCCCGCTGGAAGTCCTGCAGCGGATGCGCCGGTTGCCAGCAGTCAGGTGACACTCGATCCGTCTACGCCAGCAGTGACCATTGTCGCAGTCGGTGAGGTGGGCGCGGGGACGCTCGCCTTGCAGGCTTTCCCCGACCAGATCGAGGGCATTCAGCCGGAACAGGCGCGCCTGGCGGTGATCAACGCGGTGCCCGGCGCGACGGTAGACGTGTCGTTGACCGACGAGAACGGGACGGCGCTGACATCGGCCTTGGCGAGCGGGTTGCAGAGCAGCACCGTAGACGTGCCCGCGGGTGAATTCATGATCCTGGTGAGCATCAGCGGCGTTAAAGCGCCGGTAGACCTGCTGGTGCCCGCCGAAACCTACTATGGCGGTGTGTACTATTCGGTGCTGATCTTCGGGGGCGGCGCGGCGGCGGTGCCGTTCGATGCGCGCGTGGCAGGGACGGAGATCAACGTGACGACCGCCAGCCTGCCCAAGGTCACTTCAGCGATGGTCGCCGCTCCAGAGCAGCCGACACCGCAGCCGGAAGCCACACAGCCACCTGCTGAGGAAGTCCAGCCAGCCGAAGGGCAGGCCGAAGCAGCGCCAGCAGTAGAGACGCCCCCCGAGGCCCCCGCCGAAACCAGCAGCGAAGTGGTGCAGCCTGCAGAGACGCCCGCCCCTGCTGGCGATACGGAACTGGTACAGGTGCCGCAGCAGGGCGAAGCTGAGGCCGCAGCACAGCCTGCCCAGACTCCCCTGACCCCCGCAGTGGCGGGACCGGTAGCCTATGTGGAACTGAATCCAGGGGCGAACCTGCACTGCCGCGAACTGCCCGGCGCGGACAAGAAGTCACTGGGGCTGATCCCCAGCGGCTCAACGCTGACGGTGCTTGGTCGCACGGGCGAACCGCTGGTGCCAGAGACGGGTGAGGCGACGCCGGAACCGACGCCGGTCGTAGAGGCGATCGAAGACCTGTGGCTCTCCGTGCGCTGGGAACCGCCGTCGGGTGGCTATCTGCGTTGCTGGGTGGCGGCACAGTTCCTGCGCGTGGAGTGGAAAGGCCGCTTGCTGGACGATCTCGAAGAGTTGTGGGAGCTGCCCGAAGTGCCCTTCAACCAACCGGGCGAGGCGGTCGGCACGGACATCACTCCGCCCACACCGCGTTTTGACGCCGTGCTTGCGACCGTCGAGCTGCAACCGGGCGTCAGCCTGCAACTGCGCCGCTTCCCCAAGACGGATGCTGAATCGCTGGCGCTGGTGCCCGCCCTGGCGCAGCTTGAGGTGCTGGGCTACGCTGAAGCACCCAGCGAAGGGCTGGTAGGTCAGCCGACCAGTCCTTACTGGCTGTACGTGCGCTATCGCCAGGAAGACGGCAGCGCGACGGTTGGGTGGGTGTCGGCGCAGTATGTGTCGCTCTCCAAGCTGGGCCGTCCCTACGAACTCACCGACCTGGTGGTGGTAGACGTGACCGAAGGCGGTTACTTCGAAGCGCCAGGGCAGCAGCCCGTTATCCCCCTGGAGCAGCAAAAGGTGGTTGGCACCGTCAATCTCAACCCCGGCGCGAACCTGAACCTGCGCGACCGTCCCAGCGCGGACGGGCGCGTGGTGGTGGGCATTCCCGCCGGCGAGAGCATGGTGATCAACGGGCGCAACGGCGATGGTTCCTGGGTGCAGGTGACCTATACCTCGCGAACTGGCGAACTCGATGGCTGGGTCGCCGCGCAGTACCTGATCATCACCCGTGGTGGGCAGACGTACGATGTCCGGAATTTGCCCATTGTCACCGGTGAACAGGATTTGATGGGCGGCTAAGATCGACTGCGTGCAGTCTCCAAAGCAAGCCATACGCCCCCTCAGGCCGAGGGGGCGTTGTTTTCTGGAGGCCAGGATAGCATTACCGGCGCTGCGCGGCTTCGGTCAGTTGTTTGAGTGTGTTGTAATCGCGCTGCACGATCGTCCAGCGGTTGGAGTCGCCATAGCTGACCAGCGTGGTGGGCGTGCCTGTGACGCCGTGATCGTTGGCAAAGACGCGAAACTGCCGGAGGAATGAGGCGTAGCGATTGGACGAGACACACGCGACGATAGCCTGGCCGTCCAACCCCATGGCATCGGCGGAGTCGCGAATCTGGTTGAGCGAGAAAGCGGAGGCCAGTTGCTGACCGCGGGCCAGGCGGAACATCTCGGCGCTCATTTCCCAGAAGGCCCCCTGCTCACCGGCGCACAGTGCCGCCTGAGAGGCTGTCTCCGAATAGAACTGTCCAGTGCCGGTGGTCAACACGAAGCCAAGCGTCGCCTGGCCAGTGAGCACATAGTCCTTGATGAAGCGCTGCAGGTCAGTATCGTGGTAGTCCTGGCAGTGCGGGCAGGCGTAGTCGGAGACGGTGACGAAGTGTACCGGCGCGTTGGGATCGCCGATGGTGGGTATGCCGTTGACATCTACACCGCGCACGACGCCTGGTGCGGCTGTGCTCTTCGCGTCGAGGGTGCGCGAGCCGGGCGCTTCGAGGGCGGGGGCGTCTGCCGAGCCACCGGCCAGGGGCACGCAAAACTCTGGAAAAGTCGTGCAGCTCACTGCCTTGGTCGAGCCACCCTCTCGCCAATTGGCCATGATGAAGAACAGGCTTGCCATGAGAGTCGCGGCCAGCACCATGATCAGACCGTTCGACTGTTGCCGCCACTGTTGCTGACGCTGACGACGGGTCTTGCCCACCGGATAGCTCGCGCGGGGGGGCAGTGGCCACAGAGAGCGTTTGTTTGAAGCGTTCTTGTGCATTGGATCGGCGGTCATCGCAGTAATCCTGAAAGTTGTTGTCTATGGTCGAGTGTGAACAGTCGCCAGATGACGCGCAGATTATAGTCGCTTTCAGGCGATTCGCACACAGCGTTGGTGTGTTGAGTCAGGGGGATTGCATTAAACCGCTTGCCGCTTTACCTCACCCCAGCCTCGCGCGAGCGCCGAGCGGGGGTGAGGTCAACCAGAAGATCACACTGCGCTTACTTCTGCCCATGGTTCTGCTGGCTGGTTTATGCGATTACCCTGGCGTGTTGGATGCGGGCAAAGGTTGTCAGCTACCTTGTCGTGCTTGATGACCCTCATCTCCCAGCTCCTTCTCCCGCGCTGCGGGCACCTGGGCGAGAGAAAGTAAGTCCCCTCGCCCCGTGACGCCGTCGCGAGGGAGAGGGGATAGAGAGGTGAGGGGCAGCAGACTGCTGCAAATGGTCTGTCACATTTTGCACGCTCCCGGCGTGTTCCTGTGCTCTGTTCGCTCAAAGACCGTTTGAGAAGCTTCCCTCAGCCCATTGAGGGAAAAGGGTGGCGCACAGCGCCGGGGTGAGGGGGGGATCAAATGGCCTCCAAGCTATGGGTCCCGGCCTGAGCGGAGGCCGTGCTATACTACACACCGACAGCGATACCTGTGCAAGAAATCATGATAAGGATTGCGATCATGCGAGCAACCGACATCATCGAAAAGAAGCGCGATGGCCTGGAACTGAGCACCGAAGAGATTCGCTGGTTCATCGAGGGCTTCACCAAAGGAGAGATACCTGATTATCAGGCGGCAGCCTGGCTGATGGCCGTGTTTCTGCGCGGTATGAGCAAGCGCGAGACGCTCGATCTGACGCTGGCCATGGCCGAGAGCGGTGAGCAACTCGACCTGTCGGAAGCCATCGAGTACGCCGTAGACAAGCACTCGACGGGCGGCGTGGGCGACAAGGTGACGCTGGTCGTCGCGCCGCTGGTCGCGGCGGCGGGCGTGCCCGTGGCGAAGATGAGCGGGCGCGGCCTGGGCTTCTCCGGCGGCACCATTGACAAGCTGGAGTCTATTGCGGGCTATCGGGTGGCGCTGAGCGAGGATGAGATCATACGGCAGGTGCGCGAACACGGGATCGTGCTCTGCGGGCAGACGCGCACCCTGGCCCCTGCCGATGGGGCGCTCTACGCCCTGCGCGATGTGACGGGCACGGTGCCCAGCCTGCCGCTGATCGCCAGCAGCATCATGAGCAAAAAGCTGGCATCGGGGGCCAAAGCGATTGTGTTGGACGTGAAAGTGGGCGCTGGCGCGTTCATGAAGACGGTTGAGAAAGCGCGGGCGCTGGCGCAGATCATGGTAGATATCGGCGTCGGGGCGGGGCGGGCGATGGTGGCGCTGCTTTCCGACATGAATCAGCCGTTGGGTTGCGCGGTGGGCAACGCGCTGGAGGTGCGCGAAGCCATTGAAGCGCTGCGCGGCGGCGGTCCCGCTGACCTGCGCGAGCACTGCCTGACTGTGGCTGCGCACATGGTGCGTCTGGGGCGGCGCGATACCCGTCCGGACGCTTTCCAGAGGACGCGGGACGAACTGGCAAGTTTGCTTGACTCTGGCGCAGCGCTGGCTAAGTTCCGCGAACTGGTACAGGCACAGGGCGGCGATGTGCGTCAGGTGGACGAGCCGAAGCGCTTGCCACAGGCGCGTTACCAGGAGCCGTTGTACGCTGAAGAAAACGGCTACGCGGCGGAGGTGAACGCGCTCAAGGTGGCGCAGGCGACGCTGGAACTGGGGGCGGGCCGCGCCCGCAAGACGGACACGATCGATCCGGCAGTCGGTGTGGTGGTGCACAAGAAGGTGGGCGACAGGGTGGCGAAGGGCGACCCGCTGTTCACCGTGCACGCCAATGATGCCGAGCGACTGGCGCGAGCGCGGGTCATCCTCGCGGAGGCGGTCACCGTCAGTGCAGAACCGCAAGCGCCGCTACCCGCTTTCTACGACACGATCATGGCTGCGTCTGCATAGCAACAGGGGCGCGACCCAAGCGCCCGGTCATGCGTATATATTGCAGGTTACTATCGCAGCGGAGACGCGGTGATAGGATAGCACGGCTGGTCTGGATGGCGTCATGCTGGTGCCGAGGTTCGCGTTTGAAAAGCGCCTTCACCCAGTTCTCAATCCGTCATTCGCAATCCGAAGTCTTGGTTATGGAGGGGGCCTGGTTGCTTGACGAAATCGAGCGGCAGCGGGATGAGTTGATCGCTTTGTGCCAACGTTTTCGAGTACAGCGGTTGGCAGTCTTTGGCTCGGCGGTAACAGGGGAATTCCGGCCAGGGGAGAGTGATCTCGACTTCCTTGTCGAGTTCGAGCCAGAACCCTCGACGGGCTATGTCGATCGATACTTCGGCCTGCTTGAGGCGCTGGAGGAACTTTTTGGATGCAAAGTGGATCTGGTAGTGGCATTCGCCATCAAAAACCCCTATTTCCTGGAAGCGATTAAGCGTGCTGAGTGGGTGCTCTATGCGGCTTAAGGCTAAGAAGTACCTGTACGACATCCAACAGGCCGCTGACCTTGTGGCCGAATTCACGGCGGGCAGGCGGTTTGAAGATTACCAGCGAGACGCCATGCTGCGCAGCGCTGTTGAACGCCAGTTTGAGATCATCGGCGAGGCTCTGGCACAACTTTCCCGCCTGGATGAGGCGTTGGCGGCGCGCAGCAGTGAGTGCCGCCGCATCATCGCCTTCTGCAACATATCATGGCTATGCTCAGGTGGATGATCGTATCGTCTGGGATATTCTGGAAACAAAGCTACCGATTCTGCGCCGTGAAGTCCAGGTGCTTCTGGAACAAGAGGGCTAAAAATCTGAATGAGGTATGGTCTTATGGGCAGAGCTTCGGAGGAGAGCGCAAGACCATGATCGGCGCGGTTCGGTTGGCGGGGCGGGCATTGAAGGCCCTGTCCCTGGCAGAGACAGCTATTGAACTGGTGGGTTCGCGCCTGGAACAGGCTCATGCCGAGGAGTAAACCATGAGCGAGGAAAAGAAACGCACGGTGGTCGAAGAATTCGAGGTCGAGGGACGGCAACTGATCGAGCGCGTCCGGGAGTTGATCCGCGAGGGCAACGTACGTCGGTTGCGCATCAAAGATGCCAAGGGCAAATATTTGCTCGAAGTGCCGCTGACCGTGGGCGTGGTAGGCGGCGGGGTGTTGGTGCTGGCCGCGCCCACGCTGGCCGCGCTCAGCGCGCTGGCCGGTCTGCTGGTCAATGTGCGGGTCGAGATCGTGCGCGAGGCCGAAGGAGAAGAAGACAAGCAGGGCGAAGGCGACTCGTAGCGAAAGGGTCTTTGCGGATAAAGGCGACCTGCTGACGGGCGGGTCGCTCGCTTTTTGTGGCAGCTTTGCAGCAGGGGGACGCGGTGACGGAGCCAAAAGGTATGCTGGCAGGGGTGCGGGTGCTGGACTTTTCGCGCATTCTGGCGGGGCCGTTCTGCACGATGATCCTGGGCGACCTGGGTGCGGATGTGATCAAGGTCGAACAGCCGGGGACGGGCGACGGCACACGGCAATGGGGGCCGCCCTGGCACGGGACGGGCGAGGCTGTGCTCAGCGCCTACTACATCAGCATCAATCGCAACAAGCGCAGCGTGACGCTCAACCTGAAGACGGAGGCGGGGCGGGCGCTGGCGCGGGAACTGGCAGTCCGTTCGCAGGTGGTTGTCGAGAATTTCATGGTGGGGCAGATGGCCGCATTCGGCCTGGGTTACGACGACCTGCGCGCGCGCAACCCAGCCCTGGTCTATTGCAGCATCACCGGTTTCGGGCAGACTGGCCCCTACCGCGACCGACCGGGCTATGACTACGTGATCCAGGCCATGAGCGGGCTGATGTCCATCACCGGCGAGCCGGACGGTCCGCCAACCAAGGTGGGCGTCGCCATCTCCGACGTGATCGCCGGACTGTTCGCGGCGTCGGCGATTCTGGCGGCGGTGCGTCACGCCGAGCGCACCAGGCAGGGGCAGTACCTCGACGTGTCGCTGCTCGATACGCAGATTGCCGCGCTGGTCAACGTGGCGAGCAACTACCTGGTCTCCGGCGAGACGCCGCCGCGCCTGGGCAACCAACACCCTAACATTGTGCCCTACCAGACTTTCCGCGCCGCTGACCGCGAGTTCGTGCTGGCGTGTGGCAGCGATGCGCAGTTTGCCCGGTTGTGCACCATCATCGGGCGGCCTGACCTGCTGGCCGACGCGCGTTTCGCCACCAATCCCGCCCGCGTCGAACATCGGGAGGAATTGATCCCCCTGCTGGAGGCAATCTTTGTCCAGCGACCGGCCAGCGAATGGGTTGAGGCGCTGCTGGCGGCGGACATCCCCGCCGGGCCGATCTACAGTGTCCCCGCGGCGCTCACCGATCCACATGTGCAGGCGCGCGGTCTGGTGATGGAAGCGCCGGACATGCCCGGCGAGGCGCTCAGGCTCATTGGCCCGCCGGTGCAGTGCTGGCCGAACCCGGCGACAGTGCGCCGCCCGCCGCCTGCGCTCGGTCAGCACACCGACGAGGTGCTGCGCGAAGTCCTGGGCCTGGATGGCGAGACACTGGCGACGTACCGCCAGCAGGGCGTCATTTAGACGGCCTCAGGGGCAGGTGACAGCGCTATGCTCTTCCAGCGACATGGTGAAGATGTGACGCAGGTCGTCGCAGGAGCGGAAGTAGAGATACTCTGTCTGCGCAGGATTGAGCACGGCATTGATCGCCGCCAGCCCTGGTGAGCAAATCGGGCCGGGCGGCAACAGCTCGCTGAGAGGCGCGCCATCCTGCTTGAGGTAGGTGTTGTAGGCGGCATCCGACTGCACGACGCCGAGCGCGTAGTAGTCAGCCTCGCCGCTCAGGCGGGGCCACCAGGTGCCATCGCGGAAGCCGATGGCATATTGTACGGTAGGGTCGGCGTCCAGCTTCATGCCACGGCGCAGGCGGTTGAGGTAGACCGAGGCGATCACCGGCGCTTCGTCGAGGACAACCGCTTCGCGCTGCACGATGGAGGCCAGCGTGAGCACCTGATAGAACGTCAGGCCCTGGCCAGCAGCGCGCTGAATCATCTCGTCGGTGATCGCCTGACTGAAGGCGGTCAGCAGGGCCTCGACCAGTTGCTGCGGGGTGGCGTCTGGCGGTAGTTTGTACTCACCAGGGAACATGAACCCCTCCAGCGAGGGCGGCTGACCATTGCTGAGCAGGTCGGGGATGCCGAAACGCTCCTTGAAGCCGGGCGGGAAGGTTGCCCCCGGCGGTGTGACGGCAGCCATGAACTCCACCGGCCCAAAGTTCAGCAAGGGATTGCTCCCTACCGCGTTCTGCGCGACTTCCTCCAGGCGCCAGCCGGGCAGCGTCCCGAAGGTCAGCGAGGCGGCGGAGGCGTCGGTGAGGGCATAGGCGATCTCTTCGAGCGTGCGCGTCTGTTGCAGGAAGTACGTCCCGGCTTCCAGGTCGTTGTCCAGGCGATAGTAGCGCACGTAGTCCACGAACAGGTCGGGGTCGGAGATCAGGCCAGCGTCGCGCAGATTGTAGGCGATAGTATAAGCCGTGTCGCCGGGGCGAACTTCGAAGCGGCGGTATTGGGGGTCGGTTCCGGCGGGCGAGGTCAGCGCGTCCTGTTGGCGGGCCAGCGCAATACGCAGCCGGATGGCGGTGAGGGGATTTAGCCCCTCCTGCCGCGCCCACAGGTACAGCCCGCCTCCCACCACGCAGGTAACCAACAGGATGCCCAGCAGGGTGGTGAAAATGAGCGCCAGAATACCCCGCGTGATGTCGCGCTGATGCATGGCTCTGTCTCCGAAAAGTGCAGCCCAATTCGCCCGTTAGTATAGGGGCAAACTGCGCGCGCTCCAAGACGCGCTCCCGCCGATCGCCCGCCGCAGGGGATTATTGGGCTTGCTGATCTCCTTCTGGTGCGGGCGCGACCTGTTCCGGCCAGGGGAAACCTTCGTCGCGCAGTGCATCCAGGAACGATTGCAGGATCACCGCCGCGGCGACGGCGTCTTCCCGACGGGGCACCGGTCTGCCCGCTTCGGCGAGCAAGGCAATGGCCTCGTCGGTCGAGTAGCGCTCGTTCCACAGATAGACGGGCACGTCAACAGCCGCGGCCAGACGCGCGGCCCAGCGCCGCACCCGTTCGGCCTGGGACGAATCGGTGAGGGGGGGAGGAGGCACGGGTAGCCCGACAATTACGCCCACGATGCCCTGTTGGGCGATCAGCGCGGCGATCTGCGCGAAGTCGGCCTGGCGCGAGGTGCGGCGTAGAATGCGCAGTGGGCGGGCGATGAAGCCGGTCGGGTCGCACACTGCCAGGCCAAGAGTCTTGAGGCCGTAATCGATCCCCAGCAGGCGGCCAGGGAAGCGGCGTTCGCTCACGGCAGGCGCACCTCGACGGTGATGCGCACCGGCAACAGAGGCATCCGGGGATACCAGCGAGGCCAGGTGCTGATGCGCGGCGGATGATAGGGGTCGAGCAGTAGTTCGCGTTCGAGCCTGCGCCGTGCCTCGTCCACGCTGACGCCCTGGGTGCGCTGCCGCACGTATTCTTCATCAATGGCGACGGCCACGCTGCCGCTGACGGTCATCAGAAAAGTGACCCGTCCGTCCGGCGTGATATCCAGGATGTCCTCTCGGCTGAAGGAGAGCGCTTCCGGGGCGATCTCCAGACCCGGCTGAACGTAGGGGGCCAGTCCGGCATAGGCGACCTGCCGCGCCTGACGTTCGTCCACTACCACGGCCTGGACTTCGGCGCGGAAGTCCAGGCTGATGCTCTCGGCGGTGTCGCCCACATACGCGCTGAAGATCGTCCATTCAGGCCGCTCGGTGACAATGCGCAACGAGCCGGGCACCAGGAAACGCTCACCGGAAAGCTGGTAGAGCAGCGTATCGCGGGCGCGCTGCAAGACCTGCTGGCGGCCCAGCACGAGCAGGCGTTGCAGGTCGTCGGCGGTGACGATGCGCCGCTCCTGCAGCGCGCCGCCGTAGGTCGCGTTGGGATTGGTGACCTGCACCAACCCTGCCAATTCGCCTTCCACGCGGTTGATCGCGCCAGGACTGACGTTGCCATCGGTGCCGGAGTGTTCGGGCAGAGCGCGGACGGGCACCTGCACGCTGGCCCGATCACCGGCGGGCAGTGTCGTCTCGACCAGCGTTTCGAAGCGGACGGGGTAGGTGGTGCTAGTGGCGACGATCGTGCCGTAAGGGATCAGCAGTGGCTCATCGGTGAGGTTGGTGAAGGTGACCAGCCCCTGGGCCTGCGTGGCGCCCGCCCGTTCACGCCCGGACGTCTCGATGGTGACGCGGCTAGTGGCCTGCAGGGTGATCACCGCGGCGGGCATCCGGAAATTCTCGATGTCTATGTCGGTCAGGGCCGGATCGGCCACGATCTGCACCGTCTCGAAGACCTGGCGGCTGGCCGGGGTGAGGGTGATGGTGGCGCTGGGCGCGACGGCGAAAAACGCAATCACCAGGGCCAGCAGGCCGCTGAGGAAGGCCAGCCAGCGCGTCAACATCCGGCGGCGGGTCTGGCCGGGCGAGGGCGGCAGGCGCTGACTGAGGATGACGTCGGCCAGTTCCAGGCGGGCCAGCTCGTCGCGCGGTGGGACAAAAACACGCTGGCGTGGCTGCAACCAGGTCGCCTGTTGGGCAGACTCGACATCTGGAAAGACCGAGATATGCAAATCGCGGGCGTGCTCGATGATGGCCGGATCGCCTGTAACCAGTGCCAGCCTCTGCCCCAGACGACTCGCCTGGCGCAGCACCAGCAACAGGTCGAGTTTGCGGCGCAGCGGCGACCCGCTGGCAGGCCAGACCAGCAACACCCGGCGCGCGGGCACGAATGTCAACCGGTCGCGGACGGTGACCGAGTCGTCGTGCGGGTCGAGCTGGATGATGTGCAGGTCAGATGGCATTGCCAGCGGCTGTTGTTGTCAGGCTTCCGAAGTCTCAACGCCCTCGGAAGTCTTCCCGTTTCTATAGTCTTGCGATCAGGCAGCGCTGAGCGCCTGTGCGATCGCGTCGAAGGCGCGCTGCAACGCTTCGTCGAGCCGGGCTGCGTCCTTGCCGCCGGCCTGGGCCAGGTCGGGCCGACCGCCCCCGCCGCCGCCCACAACCTGCGCAGCCGCCTTGATGACATTGCCAGCGTGCACGCGCCTGGTCAGGTCTTTGGTCACGGCGGCGACCAGTTGTGGTTTGCCGCTATCGGCCACTGTCCCCAACACGATCACGCCGGACGGCACGCGGTCGCGGAACCAGTCGGTCATCTCGCGCAACGTCTCAGGACTGGTGGGGCTGACGCGGGCCACCAGCACTGTCGCGCCGCCCACTTCGCGCGCCTCGCTCAGTAGCGCGTCGAATTCCAGGCGGGCTACCCGACGGCGCAGACGGGCGATCTCCTGTTGCTGCGACTTGAGTTCTTCTTGCAGCGCGACCAGCCGGTCAGTGATCACGTCTGGCGTGCTGCCCAGGCGCGCGGCGGCCTCGTCCAGGCGACGCAGGCTGCGGCGGATGTAGGCTTCGGCGGCGTGTCCGGTCAACGCTTCGACGCGGCGAATGCCCTGGGCCACGCTGCCCTCGCTGGTGAAGACGAAGGGACCAATGACGCCGGTCTGGTCAACGTGCGTGCCGCCGCACAGCTCGTAGCTGTAGCGCGTGCCGTCGGGCTGCCAGATGTTGATGGTGCGCACGCGCTCGCCGTATTTCTCGCCGAAGAGGGCCATCGCCCCTTCGCGCTTGGCTGTCTCGCGGTCTTTCCATTCCGCCGTGACGCGCATATTGGCCAGGATGGCTTCGTTGATATTGCGCTGGATCAGGTCGAGTTCTTCGGGCGAGACCGGCTGATCGTGGCTGAAGTCGAAGCGCAGGCGGTCGGGCGCGACCAGCGAACCGCGCTGCTGCACGTGCGGGCCGAGCACGGCGCGCAGTTGGGCGTGCAGCAGGTGCGTGGCGGTGTGGTTGCGCATGATATCCAGGCGGCGGGCGCTATCTACAGCGGCGGTGCAGGCATCGCCGACTGCCGGATTGCCCTCCACTACCTCGCCGATATGCACGATCAGGCCGCCGACCGGCTGACGGGCGTCTTCGACATCTACTGTCCAGCCGTCGCCCTGCAAGACGCCGGTATCGCTAACCTGCCCGCCGGATTCGACATAGAAGGGGGTCGCGTCGAGCACGATTTCGACTTTGTCGCCGACGGCGGCGCGCTCGACCGGCTCACCGTCGCGCAGGATGGCCAGCACGCGGGCCTGACGGCTGAGCGGGCCATGGGGATCGTGCTGGACGCCATCGCTGAGCCAGCCCTGGGCGCGGAGCGTGTCCAGCGTGTGCCGGTAGACTTCGCCCATCTCGATACTGCCAAAAGCGCCGCCCTCTTTGCCGCGGCTGATCGCTTCGTGCTCTTTTTGCGCGGCGCGAAAACCCACCTCATCCACCGTGAAGCCGCGTTCGTGGGCGATGTCGCGCGTGATTTCCAAGGGCAACCCTTTCTCGGCGTGCAGGCGAAAGGCCAGATCGCCCGGAAGCTGCCCGACCAAAGCCAGCGTATCGCGTAGCGGGCTTTCCGGAGGCAGGGCAGCGATGATGTCGCTCAGCCGGACATCCTGCCCCAGTCGTTCGATGAGTGTGTCCAACATCCCCCGCGCACCCGACGCGGCCAGCGCCTGATCAATACGGGAAAGCTGATCGGCCAGGTCGCCGTCGCTGGATTGCGCTGGGACGGGCGCTTTCGGCTCGCCTGTGCCGAAAGCGGGCGCGAGCAACTGACGCAGCGTCTGGCGCGTCTGAGCGGTCAGGTCGTCGAGCATGGCGTCGAGTTCGCTCAGGGCGCGATCCATGGCGCGGCGGAAGCGCACTTCTTCGCTGGTGATGGTGCGCCGGATGGTCTCACGGCTGTCCAGCAATTCGGGATAGGCCACCTTCATGGTGTCAATCACGGCGTCGGCCACATCGGCCAGGAAGGGCGCGTCGAAACCCAGCTTGGTGCCGAAGCGCACCGCGCGGCGGATGACCATGCGGCAGACGTAGTCGCGCCCGGTCGCGCCGGGGCGCACCCCGTCGGCGATGAGGAAGGTTGCGGCGCGCATGTGGTCGGCGATGACGCGGTAGGGGACGATGTTGGCGTCGCGCTCGGCGTCGGTATGACCGGTCAGTTCCTGCACGCGGTGAATGATGGGCATGAACAGGTCGGTCTCGTAGTTGGCCGAGGTGCCCTGCAGCACGCTGACGATGCGCTCCAGGCCCGCGCCTGTGTCCACGCCGGGGGCGGGCAACGGTTCGTCCCACTGACCTGTATGTTCCGGGTCGGGCTGCGTGCGGTTGTATTGCATGAAGACCAGATTCCAGATTTCCAGGAAGCGGTCGCTTTCTGCCCGCAACGCCGGGATGATGGTATCAACGCCTTCTTCGGGGCGCAGGTCGAAGTGAATCTCCGAAGTCGGGCCGCAGGGGCCTGTTTCGGCCATCTGCCAGAAGTTGGTCTTCGGCCCCATGCGCGCTACCCGTTCGGGCGGCACGCCAATCTCGCGCGTCCAGATGTTGTAGGCTTCATCGTCGCTCTCGTAGACGGTGAAGGCCAGGCGTTCGAGGGGCATCTCGTAGACTTTGGTCAGCAGATCGTAGGCGTAGCGAATCGCCTCGCGCTTGAAATAGTCGCCAAAGCTGAAATTGCCCAGCATTTCGAAGAACGTATGATGCCGCGGCGAAGGGCCGACGTTTTCCAGATCGTTGTGTTTGCCGCTGACGCGCATACACTTCTGCGCGGTGGTGGCGCGGGTGTAGGGGCGTTTGTCCAGCCCCAGGAAAACGTCTTTGAACTGCACCATGCCCGCATTGGTGAAGAGCAAGGTAGGGTCGTTGCCGGGCACGAGCGACGAAGAGGGCACGCGCTTGTGGCCCATCTCCTCAAAGAATTGCAGAAAAGCCTCGCGCACTTCGGCGCTGGTCATTTTTTTCATGAGGATATGCTTTCCATGTGTGCTACGTGTGTTCAGGTCGGTGCGATTATAGTGAAGCGGCGGGCGCTTGGCAATGCTGGCCTGGAGATAGCCGGTTCTGCACAGCCTGTAGATAACTCCTGTGGAAAGATTGTGGATAAAAGGCCGGTGTTCCTGTGGTATGATCGCGCGGTGCAGCCAGGCCGGAGACAGAGCCATGCCTATCTTCTTCGACGTAGACGACACCCTGATCGATCATCATAGCGCAGCCGAAAAAGGCGCTCTGGCGCTGTACCGCCGCCACATGGCCCGTCTGAGCGTTGCCCTGTCCGAGGACGAGTTCCTGGCCCGCTGGCACGAGTCGGCGGAACGGCACTTCGCCGCATTCGCCGCCGGTGAATGCAGTTACCAGGAACAGCGGCGGCGGCGCATACGCGATTTCTTCGGCGCGGAACTGAGCGATGCAGAGGCCGACGCGCTGTTTGGCGTTTATCTGGCAGAGTATGAACGCGGCTGGGCGTTGTTTCCGGACGTGCTGCTCTGCCTGGACGCCCTGCAGGGCGAAACTCTGGGCGTGATCTCGAACAATGCAACGTCGGCTACCCTGGGCAAGCTGCAAGCGACGGGCATTGCCAGGCGCTTCGCGGTGATCATGACGGTGGACGTGGCCGGAGTCGGCAAGCCCGATCCTGTTATTTTCCGGGCTGCGTGCGCACAGGCGGGGGCTGTAGCGGCGCACTGTGTCTATGTCGGCGACAAGCTGGACACTGACGCGCTGGCAGCGCAGCGGGCCGGATTGCAAGGCGTGTGGCTCAACCGGCGCGCTGAAAGGCCGCAAGGCGATCCGCAGGTGCTGGAGATCAGGTCGCTGCTGGAGTTGCCGAAACTGCTACGGAACAGGGGATGGTGACATTGCGGGTCATATATTCCAGCGCGGACGCGGAGACCTGGTGTGGCGCATACGCGCGGGCGTTCGTTGAGTGCTTCGGGCGGGGCGAGCGCCCGCTGTTGACTCTGGGCGGCGTGTGTGGCCGGGTGCTGCGTGGCGTGACCGAGGCCGACTTCACCACGTTGAGCGACGATCCGGCGCGTCGGGTAGTGTTCATGCTCGACGCGGAGGCGCTAGTAGACTTGTTGGGACGGGCTGGCGCGGAGGTGCTGGCGCAGATCGGATATACGCCCGCTGAGGTGAAGGCATTATTGGCGCGGGGGACGCGCTTTCGCCTGATGCTGGTGCCGCCGGTGGACATGGTACCTGCCACATGGGCCAATGTGCTGGCTCTGGCGGCGAATGCCTATCCGCAGTGGGCTGAGCGATTGATGGCAGCGCGCGCTGCGCTGGAGATGCTGCCTTATGCGGAGATCATGCGGCGGGGCGGCCCAGCGGCAGAAGCGCGGGCGTTTCTGGAACACACCCTGCACCTCAACCCGCTGTTCGCTGGCGATGGCTACACCCGTCGGGATGGACGGGCGGTCTATGCCGAGTACGCCTGCCTCAACCGCCCCTTATCCGCTTTCGATCGCTGGTGCCAGATCGAGTTCCCCGTGACGATGGCGTGACACAGTTCAGCGCAGCCGCCGCGATTCCGGATCGCTGGGGCGCGGGGCGGCTGTGTCTGTCTCTGACATGGCGGCAGGGCTGATGCTGGCGTAGAAGTCGGCATCGTAAGTGCGCGTTTTCACCACGACGGGCATGGGCACAGCATGGCCCATGATCAGTGCCTGCTGACGGGTATCGAGCCGGGCCAGGACTTCGCGCAGACCAGCCGCCCCGCTGATGCCGGTGAGCACGGCGGCGATGTCGCGCTCGTTGTCGAGCAACGCCGTGACGCGCGTGCCGATCTGACTCATCACCTCTTCATCAATGCCGCTGGGCCGCTGATCCACGATCAGCAGGGTGACATTGTACTTGCGCAGCTCGCGGGCGATGATGCCGAAGATGGTCTGCCGGGCGATCTGCGGGTCGAGGAATTTGTGCGCTTCCTCGATGGTGATCAGCAGTTGGGGCGGCTCAAGGGCTGAATCGCCCAGAGCTTTTTCCACGCGCTCGACGTACATCTGGTGAATGCGGCGCGTCAGGTAGTTGGCAACCAGGATATAGGCGTCCAGGGCGTTGCCGTAGCGACCGAATTCCAGCACGACGTTCTTGCGGTTTTCTAAGTATTCCAGGATTTTCCTGGCGGAGTCCTCGACCGCCTGCGGTTTGAGGAAATCGTAGCGCTCGAAGCGTTGCACCCGTCGCTTGAGCGCCAGCACAGATACGAAGCTGGCGGCCAGTTCTTCTTTGAGCACGTCGAGCAATTCTGGCGTGGCGTCAATCAGGCGGCCAATCCAGCCCTTGCCCCACAGCTTGTGCAGCTCGTAGGCGGCGTCAATCATAGCGTCGGAGAGATCGAGGGTCGTCTTGAGCATGGCCAGGTCTTCCGGCTCGATCTCGTCGTAGCCGATGGTAACGGCGTGATCGTAGGTGGCACCGCGCCGGCGCGTGGCGTCGGGGTCGAGGGTGAAGATGGCGACGCGGCTGCCGAAAAGTTGTTTGAGTCCTTTCGCCTGCACGCCGCTCTCGGTCTTGACCGCCCAGCCATAGTCATTGTGCATATCGAAGATCAGCGTGACGGCCACGTCGTTGCGGATGATGCCCGCCAGCAGGATGCGCGTCAGGAAGCTCTTGCCGGTGCCGCTCTTGCCGAACACCCCAACGGAGCGTTCTACCAGGCGGCGCAGGTCTAGGTGTACCTTTGTCTCTTCCAGTTCTAGCGGCGCGCCAATATGGAAATGCGTGGCATCTTCCTGGCCGAAGACATCGTTCACGTCTTCGGCAGAGGCGATCACGACAGGGGTGAAGTGGCTGGGGATGGTGCGCACTGGTTTGGGTTCGTCCTCGCCTTCGTCAAGGCTGAGCATGGGTGCGACGTGAATGGTGCCGAAGGCCGCCGTGCCGCTATAGACTTCGCGCAGGAACGAGTCGCTGAGGTCGGGCGGGTCGCTGCGGATGGCGGGGTTGGTGGCGTCGAGCATCACGTCGGTGATCATGCAGAAGAAGCGTTTTTTGTACCCATGTACCACGACATAGCGCCCGACGGCCAGCTCTTCGATGGGTGTGGCCGGATCGAGCTTGACATCCAGCCCTCGGCTGAGCGAGCCGCCAACGACTACGCCCAGCCGTTGGCCAGCCACTGGCGTGGCAGGAGAGGTCGTGGCACTGCGCGGAAACCATTCGTCCAGATTGTCCGAGTCCGGGTATGGGTAGAGCGGATCGCGTGCAGTCATGGCATTTTCCCCGTGAATTCATCCTTTTTTCATGGCTGGACAGCCGAGGTCGTTTCTCCTAAGGGCTATAATGGTTTGGTGATAGATCGTATTTCCAGGCAATCAATAAATTAAGGCATTTCCCATGTCTGACGTGTTTTCTCGTTCGCGGGCCATCTCTGCAGTTCTGGCACTGGCCATGCTGGTCGCTGTGACCCTCTTGCTGGTGGTGCTGATGGCCAGGGTCTGGCCGATCGGCGTTGACTACTACTTCACTTTCCATCCGGTCACTAAGAAGCTTCTGGCCGGAGAAACACAGCTCTATGATCGACAGACTTTGGGCTTTTATAATGCTCCCTGGGTTTTGCTGTTTTTCGTCCCTTTGACGGCCCTCTCGCTGCGCGTTGGACAGGCGGTGTTCATAGTCGGTACGATGGTGATGCTGCTGGCCAGCACGCATCTGGTGCGCGAAAAGCGATCGTTTCCCGGATATGCTCTGGTCTTTGCCTTGCTCAATCTGCACACTTTCGATGTGCTCATTCGCGTTCAGGTTGATGGTTTTGTGCCGCTGGGCGTTGCGCTTGGTTGGTGGGCCATTCATCAGCGTCGGCCCTGGATGCTATCGCTGGCCTTTTGGCTAATGGCAATCAAACCCATCAACGTGGTGCTGGTCGCCGCTGTCTATCTGATCGCTATCCGTCACTGGTCGCGGGCCGAACAGGCGAAGGTTCTGGTGTTGCCGGTGATCTCGCTGCTGGCCTCGTTCGTGATTCTCGGCGTAGACTGGCCGCTACGCTACCTGGAAATGTATCAGCTTGATCCTCCGGACAAGGCCTACCTGACGCTTACCCTGTGGCGCATTGCCCGCAGCATAGACTTCCCTTTCTGGCCGCTGATCTTGCTGGCAACAGTTTGTGTGGCACTGGCGCTGTGGCTGGCGTGGCGGGTCGGGCTGCACCGCTGGACACTGAGCATCGCCCTGGCGACCAATCTGGTTTTTGCCCAGTATGCGACCGGCAATCATTATGTCAACCTCATTCCAGCAGTGTTGTTCATTGCTGCTCGCAGTCGCCGCCTCGCTACTCTGGCTTATGCGACGACGTTCACGCCCCTGTTGCGCCTGGCGCTGGGCACGCGCGTCGCCCCTGTGGACTTGCTGTACCCCATTATTCTGTTCGCCGCCGCCTGGTACTTCGCCTGGGAAGACGGTCTGGTTTCGTTGCCACGCAGGCGCTATCTTGCGACGCTGCATCGCCCTGCTAGGCGGGCGTGAGCAGACGCAGCACGTATTGTAAGCGCGGCAACTCCTGGCTGAGCAGACCGGCCAGTTGGCGACCCGCCTCTATCAGAAAGGCCCGTCGCTCTGCGAGCGGGCGCACGTCTGCCGCATTCTTCAGGGCGGCTGCCAGCAATTCTTCGGTCGGTACATCGCCCGCCGAAAGCACCAGGCGCAGGAAATCGAGCCGTGCAGTGAAACGGGCTATGGTTGCTGCATCGCACAGATAGACCGGGTCCAGGCTCAGCGGCGGGCGGGGCGGTAATGCCTGATACAGTTTGCCGTCCTGCTCATAGCCGACGTTCAGCACGCTGATCTCCAGCGGCACCATGCGATTCTCGCGCTGATCGCGAATGGTGGCCGGATTCATGTTGTTGGCCAGGATCATCTGGCGCACTAGCGGGTCGTCGTCAATGCTGATGGCGTGAATCAGGCCGATCACCGCCATGCTGGACGCGCCGTCTGGCTGGGTGCGCACGAATGCACCGAACGCCGGATGCTCGATGGACTGGCTGCGCGTGCCGCACACAAAGCCGACCGTGCTGGCCCGCAATACCTGGCCGATAAGAGCTTGTTGTTCTGCCATAGGTTTCTCCTGCCAAGCACATAGACTATTGAACCGCGGAGACGCAGAGGACGCACAGTTCTTCTTGTAGAGAGTGTTCAAGCCTCTTTGAGTCCAAGGACAATGCGTCTTATGCCTTGCCTGAGGACAGGTACATGAAAGTTGATGAGCAGACCAACTTCCCAACCACCCAGACGCAAGTACGATAGAACCTGTGCCTGGTGAACAGGCAGCAATTGTTCCGCGGCCTTGAGTTCAACGACTACTGTGTCGGCTACCAGCAAATCCAGTCTGTATCCGCACTCTATTTCTACACCCTTGTATACAACGGGAAGTTGCTTCTGTCTGTCGAATGGGATCTCGCGCAGTGACAGCTCGTGGCACAAACATGTCTCATAGGCCGATTCCAGTAACCCTGGGCCAAGCGCCCGATGCACTTCGATCGCTGCACCAATGATCTGCTGTGTGAGCATACGGACAGAATGATCTTTCTCCACAATATTTTCCTCTGCGCTCTCTGTGTCTCGGCGGTGAAATCTCCTATCGGCGGTCGTAGTGAGTGCGCCCATGACGCGCGGCCTTCGATTCCAGCTTCTCCGACTGCGCGACAGTTTGCTGATGACGGCGCAGCTCGATCTCGATCAATTCGTTGAGCTGCGCGCGTTCGTGATCGCGCACGACGGCCAGTTCGTCGGCGCGGGTGAGGGCGTAGGGGTAGCGCCACATAAACTGGCACTGACTGTAAATCAGGGCGTGCACGATATCTACCAGCGCCGGTTGGCGGGCGACCCACATGGGCACCTCCACGCGCGCCAGATGATAGGGTGGCGCTGCGCTCACGTTCAGGTAGAAACAGGCGATCTCATATTTGGGGTCTTTGTCGTGATACAGTTTGTTCTGGGGCGACTGCTGCACCAGCAACGCCGAGCGTTCGCCCGGCTTGAGCAGCTTGAAGAGCAACGGCTGGTCGGTCAACCCTTCCAGGTCGCCGTTAGTCTCCAGCCTGGCTTTGCGCACATCGTCGGGGGCGAGGCTCATCAGGTGCAGCAGGCTGATCAGAAAAGCGCTCGACGGGCGATCCACATAACCGGCCAGACAGACGGGACGGTCGCGGTCGGCAGGGTCGTTGGCGTGCAGATCGTGTAGCCGAATCAGGTGCCCCAGATATTGGGCCTGCAACTCTTTGCCGTCGGGCACATCCTTGCCGGCCCAGAACAACAGCGGACCGTCTAGCAGCGCCAGCAGTGGCCCGTCGCTCGGACGGTGCTGTTTAACCTTATCTACCAGGGTGGCCAGTTCCTGCTCGGTGCGCCGTGCATTGACCGCCGCGTTGGTAATCAGACGGCCCTCTTTGTCGTAAAGCTTGTCGTCGGTGTAGTGCAGGGAGGGCCGAGTGAGGGGGATCGGTAGGGCGTCCGTGCCATGGTAGTAGATGAATACGCCCACGTTGATCAGGTAATAGAGCGCAGCAGCGTGCGCGTTCGGGTAGACCTGCGAGCCATCGGCGGCCAGGATGGTGGCGCGTTTGGGCAGGGGGGGTAAGGGGTAGGCGCGGTTAGCAGGTTCGTGCAACAGCGCCACTCCGCGGAAG
>Ga0116210_1000233_pt1 | contig 60183 bp, 58 predicted proteins | sample TshhotsprinmetaG_FD_94483 | JGI IMG/M metagenome (GOLD analysis project Ga0116210, IMG submission 94483) | Hot spring microbial communities from South Africa to study Microbial Dark Matter (Phase II) - Tshipise hot spring metaG | ecosystem: Environmental > Aquatic > Thermal springs > Hot... | reverse complement strand
AGTTTTTCAAATTGTATAACAAACACTGGATGGCGAGGTCTCTTCATTTCTTTATCCTGGAACCCCTACGATAAGTTTACACTAAGGGTGGAAAACTTGACCTCGTTTCGCTTCTCGCCCGGGGCTATTTCTTTTTCGCAGCGTGTCTTCGGGAGAGTTCCTCCATCACCTCGTAGAAGGAGAGTCCTTGGTTCTTTAAGAGGACCAAGAGGTGATAGAGGAGATCGGCCACTTCCCAGCGGAGGTGTTCGGGGTTGGTCTTGTCGTTGAGGGTAGCGAGAATCACTTCGGTGGTTTCCTCGGCTACTTTGCGGAGGATCTTCTCTTCTCCCTCCTCAAGCAGTTTATTGGTATAGGAATTCGGTTGAGGATGCCGGGCACGTTCTTCAATCACCTCAAAGAGCTCTTGTAAAAAGGCTGAGAGCGCGTAGGGAGGGTATTCGTCTCCGGAGAGAGTGGGCTGGGCGTCGATTTTTTGGTGGAAACAAGAGAAAAACCCGGTATGGCAAGCCACCCCCTCTTGATCCACCTGGATGAGCAGAGTATCTTGGTCGCAATCGAGGTACATACCCCGGACTCGTTGGGTGTGACCGCTCGTTTCTCCTTTGTGCCAAAGGGTTTGACGGCTCCGACTATAGAACCAAGTGGTACCAGTTTCTAAGGTTTTATAGAAAGCCTCTTCGTTCATGTAAGCCATCATGAGCACCTTACCACTCCTCACATCTTGAATGATGGCAGGAATGAGTCCCTGGGTGTCTTTTTTGAGGGTTTCCCAGATGGAGTTCATTAGTCCTCTGTCCTCACTGGTATACCTCTTTTTTTGAGGAAAGTCTTCGCCTCGGGAATGGTCGAGTAACGGTAATGGAAGAGGGAAGCGACTAAGGCAGCATCGGCTTTTCCCTCTTGGAGAACCGCGGCGAGGTGTTCTAACTTGCCCGCTCCGCCCGAGGCAATGACCGGAATGTTTACCTTCTCGGCTATTTTGCGGGTTAAGCTGATGTCGTAGCCTGATTGCGTGCCATCGGTATCCATGCTGGTTAAGAGGATTTCGCCTGCTCCTAATTTTTCCACCTGTTGTGCCCACAGGATGGCGTCTTTTCCCGTAGGGGTTCTCCCCCCGTTAATGAATACCTCCCAGTAACTGCGATGGGTGATACGGTCCCAGGTTCGCTTGACGTCGATGGCTACCACCACACATTGACTCCCAAACTTTTCAGCGAGTTCAGAAACAAGGTTAGGGTTGAGGACGGCTTGGGTGTTAATCGACGCTTTGTCAGCACCGGCCTTGAGGAGTTTACTCACATGCTCGGCGCTCCCGATACCGCCACCCACAGTGAAAGGAATGGTGAGCACTTCAGCGACTTTTTCGGCCACGTGAATCATGATTTCCCGTTGTTCGTAGGAAGCGGTAATGTCGAGAAAGACCAATTCATCAGCCCCTTCTTGTTCGTAGCGTTTGGCCAACTCTACCGGATCACCAACGTCTTTAATGTCCTCAAAGTGGATTCCCTTAACCACTCGTCCTTCTTTGACATCGAGACAGGGGATAATTCTTTTGGCTAACACTTTCTATTCCCTCCGTAGGATGGTAATGACCTCTTGCAGGGTGAGTGTCCCTGCATACAATGCCTTGCCCAAGATAATCCCTTCCACTCCCGGTATTTCCTTCAATCGTTCTATGTCTTCTCGACGGCTCACACCTCCGGCAAGAAGAATTGAGACGCCACTTTCTTGTAAGAATTTTTGGATCACCTCTGTTCGGATTCCGGAAAGAGTTCCATCTTGGTCGATATCGGTGAAAATGAAGTATCGGACACCCTTTTCTCGAAGCCTGCGGGCAAAGGGCGCAGCCCGTAGGGGAGTTTCTTCCGTCCATCCTTGGATGGCGAGATATTCTCCCCGCACATCCAGGCTCACCGCTAAGCGGTCTGGTGCGATGTGTAACATCTCTTCAAACACCTTCGGATTTTTGACCACCACACTCCCCACGACCACCCGTTCTGCACCCAGGGACAAATAGTGTTCAAAAACGGTACGATCACGGATGCCTCCTCCCACTTCTACCGGTATAGAAACGGTGCAGATAATCCGTTCGATGGAAGAGGTGTTCATTGGTTGCCCCATCTTGGCGCCCTCTAAATCGACGACGTGGAGAAAGGGCGCACCTTCGCTCTCCCATTTTTTCGCCACTTCTTCCGGGGAGGAATGGAAAACCGTAACTCGCCGGTAATCTCCTTTTTCCAGCCGAACCACTTGGCCTTCGATAATGTCAATAGCAGGGATGGGCAAAATCATGCAGGTAAGCTCTTCACCCAATTTTCTAAGAATTTCATGCCCCATTGAGCGCTCTTTTCAGGATGGAACTGTACACCCCAGAGATTGTCAGTATTGACAACGGCAGGAATGACCACATTGTAATTGCAGATGCCCACCACACAAGTTTCATCTTCGGGGATGACGTAGAAAGAGTTCGCAAAGTAGAAGAAACGTCCCTGGGGTATTTCTTGGGTGAAGGGGGTGACTCTTTTGAAGTACACCCGGTTCCACCCGATATGGGGAATTTTGGCGGTAGGCGGGAGCTTCCGAACTTCTCCAGAGAGAAAGGTCAAGCCCTTTTTGCGTGGTGATTCTTGACTCCGCTCGAAGAAAAGTTGCAAGCCTAAACAAATACCTAAAATGGGTCTCCCTTCGAGGTACATATCTCGCAAGGCACCCACTAAATCCATTTTTTCCAGGTTATCCATGGCTTCCCCAAATGAACCAACCCCTGGGAGAACAACCGCTTTTGCTTGCAGGAGAGTGTCCCGCTCTTTGGTGATCACTGTTTCTTTTCCCAATCGTTGTAATGCCTTGGAAACACTATGTAAATTTCCGATGCCGTAATCAACAATGGCGATCATTCTCACCCTCTCCTATAGAGTTCCTTTGGTTGATGGAATAGTTTCCCCTTGAATGGTACCGGCTTCGGCCAGCGCTCTTCCCATTGCCTTAAAGAGCGACTCCAAACAATGATGAACATTTTTCCCCCACCATATTTTAGCATGAAGGGTAATTTTTGCGCTATAGGTGAAAGCCCGCAGAAATTCTTCCACGAGCTGGGTTTCAAAAGACCCTATTCGGGTATCCAGCGTTGGTGTCTCGTAGACAAGGTAGGGGCGACCGCTTAAATCCACGGAAACCATGCTGAGGACTTCATCCATAGGGATAAAAACGGTAGCAAAGCGCCTAACCCCCTTTTTCTCCCCTAAACATTCTGCCAAAGCCTCTCCCAGGACAATTCCTACATCTTCTACGGTGTGATGGTCGTCAACTCGCTCACTATCACCTTGGGCATGTACGGTGAGATCCCATCCGGCGTGAAAGGCCAGGCTTTCCAAAAGGTGGGGAAAGAAGGGAATGGCCATATCAATTCTTATGTTTCCTTTCCCCTCTAAGGACAAAAGTACCTCGATGTGGGTTTCTTTGGTGATCCTTCGCTTTTGGGCTTCTCTCTTCGGCAAGTGATTCACCTCTCTTCTTCCTGATGATTCATGTTCGCAAGGAGCTCTTCAAGCTGAGTACTGGAGAGAATGATACCCTGCCATTCCCATCCGTAGAATCCTTCATTGATCACTAAGTAGAGAATGTTATACTCTGGGTCTCCCCAGTTATCGATGCGAATAACCCACTCGTCATTTTTGAGAGAAGCTTGGTGGGAAACTTGCAGGTGAGGCGAAGAGGCGAGGTGTTGAGTGAGATAATCACGGGCACGGGAAAAAGTATCGATCTCGAATTCGCTAAAGTTTACCCCCGCCCAGAAGTCTCCTCTCTTGGCCAAGCGCTCCAAGGCTTTTATGTCTCTCTTCTCGAAGGCGGCGACGAGTTTTTTGGCCAAGGCGTCTCTCTCTTTTTCTGCGCCTTGAGGTTTTTCGGTGAGATACTGGGTGCGCAGTTGTGCCCAGCGACGGTAAAATTCGTCTTGGGTTTTTTGGCTGACTTTTTTGTATTGTTCAATAGCTTGTGAGGCGTTTTTCATGCGTTCATGGCAAAAAGCAATTTCCATCATGATTCGTGCTTGGTCCTCTTCGTCGGTACAAGAGAGTACTTTTTGGTACGCAGTGATAGCTTGTGCATAGTCTTTTTTCGCATGCTGCCAGAGATACGCGAGGTCTTCTTGAGCTTGACAACGGAGTTCATAAGGGTCCTCTAAATCTCGGGGGTAACTTTCGATGAATTGGCGAAGGAGGGCAATGGCTTCGTCGACCTTGCCTTGTTCCTCTTTGTCTTTGGCAATCCAATAACGGTAGAGATATGCCGAGGGAGTGTGGGGAAATTTTTTGATGTAAGTTTCAAGGGTTGTGACGGCTTTTTCTCTCTCCCCTTTTTCGGAGTATATCCGGTAGAGAAGCTCCACCACATGTGCGAGGCGTTCTTCGTCTTGTTCGTGCAAAAGTGGTTCAAGGAGGGTAATGGCTTTTTCGGTGTCTCCTTCTTCAAGGAGGAGTTCTGCGTAGTCAATGGCATCGAGCGCCAAGGTATTCCCCCACAAGGAGCCGAAGAAACCTAAGCACCCCACGAACACGATAACCTTCCAAAAACCATACTCCACGCCAAGACCTCGTTTTGGGTAAAAAAAGCGGTTTTTCATGGCTTACATCCCTCTTTACCTACGATGCGCTCCTCTTTCAAGCATACTGTGATTTTGTGATTCTCGCAAGGGAAAAGGACAAAAAACTGTGATATTTTGGGTAAGAGTTGTAAGGGCGAGAGAGAGTAAAGAGAAAAGTCTCCGAGAGCGAGGAAGAAGAGGTTTTACCTCTACGATGTCCATGCCGACGAGTATGCATCCTGGTCGCTTGAGAACCTGAGAGAGCTGGGAAAACACGGTTTTGAGCCTTGAGAAGGTCATGGTTTTTTCGGTGGGAAAGTGGGCGTATTGAGGAAAGCCGAAATCGATGTCCCAGGAGAGGTAATAGAAACCTCGGGGGAGATGGGCAAAGATTTCCAGGTTTTCTCGAGGAGAGAAAACGAGAAGCCGTGACTCTGGGAGAGAGCCTTTTTTGAGGAGGTGGAGGAGAAAATTTCCTCGATGTACCTCGTGAGGACTGTGGTCATGAGGAAAAATGTCGAGATGGGCATCAAGGACGAGGAGGAAGAGTTCTTTCCGAGGGAAGAAGAAGTGCAACATTTCGTAAACTCCTCCGGTCAGAGCATGGTCTTCACTGAAGAGGAGAAAAGGGAAGAGATTGCGCGAGAGCAAAGAGTAACCGACTCCTTGGCCGGTTTGAAACCAACTCTCTTCAGGCGAGAAGGAGAACACCTGCGGACAAGAGAAACGTTCGGCGAAGTAAAGAGCGATTTGGTTGAAAAAACGTTTCCCGGATGGCGAAGCGACCGTCCCAATCGCTTTCCAGAACCCCGAAAGAAGAGGAATCTTTTTCAACCTCTTGCACCTTCTTTCGCTTACCAGTAATATAGAACATATGGCGGAAAAGGCAAAGGGGGGAGAGTATGATTGGAAGTGTAAACTTTTGGCACGAATTGCGTTGGAGTGGGGAATATGTGGCTCGAAATCCAGAGCTCATTGTTCCTACCTTGCCCTCGGCATTCCTCATTGCGGTGGCCAATCATTTGGTATGGCGGAGGAGCCTCTCTTGGATTACCGCTTTTTTCCAATGGGGAGTGAGTGTCATAGTGGTGATTTTAGGAATTCTCCTTGGGTTTTTAGCTCTGGGACTCGTGATTGCCTTGGTGTGGGATGGACAGTACCGAGAAAGAGTTCATTTTCAAAGGGCTTGGCGTATTTTTTCCCTGCGTTTTGCCGATATCTTAATCGTCGCTTTGATGGTGGGATTTTTGGTGAGTTTTTTCTCCGTGTTTTTCGTATTTCCGGGCCTTGTGTTCGGCTTTTTACTCATGTTCACTCTTCCTATCGTGATCATCGAGGAAGAGGATGCTTTTTCAGCGATTCGTCGCAGTTTTCAACTCTCTCTGGAAAACTTGGGGGAGTCTTTCACCTTCTTAGTGGTGGTGCTCTTTTTAGGCGTGATGGGGTATTTACTCTTCTGGCTTTTTGGTTTCGTTCCCTATGCAGGAGTAGTTATTAACACTTTTCTTGGTGGGGTTATTTTGACCTATACCTTTACCTTTTTGACCCGTTTCTACCTTGCACTGGCTCGCCTTTAAAAAGAATCGAGGTTCAAAGTCATCCTGTCGCGGGCGGCGATGACGGGAATGCCTGTTTTCTCGGTAAGCTTCTCGGCGATTTCCCAAGGTTTCGCCTGAAGCATGGTCATGCCAAAGTGGGTGAGGATCGCCAAGCGAGGACGAATGTTTTCAATGAGAATACGGGCGTCCTCTACCGAGAGGTGGAGGAGCTCAAGGTGCTCGGCGGGTTTCAGGCGCATGGTGTGAATGATGAGACAGTCACTCTTTGCGTAAGCCTCAAAGAGCTTTTCGGTGAAGAGGGTATCTACCACCAAAGATACCGTGCCCTGAGGGAAAGAGAAAGAGAAGCCATACGTTTCGGTGGTGTGTTCATGGCGTAAAGGTGTGGTAAAGGAAATGTTCCCAACCCGGTACTGACCCCCTGTTTCTAAGAAGACAATCTCGTTCAAGAATTCCCGGAGATAAGAGAAGAGAATTGGTTCCCCTTGGAGCGCCTCGCGGGGGAGAAAAACGCTTCCCCGTTTTTTCGTGCCCCCTTGAGTCATGGCTTCTACCATGATGTTGAGGTCGTTAGCGTGGTCGAGGTGGCGGTGGGAGACGAGGATGGCATGGAGATCGGGGGGGTTGAGCGGAGGGCGACTGCTTACCGCCCTCACCAATGCTCCTGGACCGGGATCGATATGGATATGGGTACCTTGGAAATGGATCCATATTCCCCCGGAAGCACGGAGTTGCCGTGAGACCACAAAACGTGCTCCTGCCGTTCCCAGAAACTTGAGAAAGTTGTCCATTTGCGGTTACTATATCGAAAGAGAAAGGGGATTGTAAAGGGTGCGGATCGTAATTTTAGGAAGACCCGGAGTGGGGAAAACCACGCTGGTCAAAAAGGTGGTCGCCTCTTTTCCAGGCTGTTTTCGGGGGTTTTACACCGAGGAAATTCGGGATCGAGAACGGTTGGGATTTGCCATCGTGACTCTTTCAGGGAAGAAGGGTATATTGGCCCATAGAGAAGGTGTTTCGCCCTTTGAGGTGGGACGATACAAAGTGTTTGTTCGTGACTTTGAAGCCCTGGTTTTACCCGAGCTCGAAGAAGCGTTTGAAAAGCGAAAACCTCTCCTCGTCGATGAAGTGGGCAAGATGGAACTCCTCTCTTCGGCTTTTGCACAATGGTTCCACAAGGCATGGTACTCCGCTTTACCGATAGTGGTCACTTCTTTTTTCCCTCCCCTTCTCCAAGTAGCCCATTACTGGGAAGGAGAAGGGGTACGAAAATTCGTCCTTCATCCTCACAATCGGACTGCCGTTACCGAAACTCTTTTTGCCCTTCTCGCCTCTCAAGGGAGGCGTACCTGACTCTGGAGGGTAATTTCTTCTACGATGGTGAGTACCAGGGACTGAGAGAGGTCGATTTCTGGGGAAAGGATGAGCTTTCCATCAGGAAGGTACTCGCGGATCTGGACGAAAGGCCGAAAAGGGAGAACGGGATTGAAACGACTCACCACTGCTTCTTTACCGTTTGATAATCGCACGACGTCACCCACTTGATAAGGAGAGAGATGACTCACAAAGGCCAAAACCACCCGTTCGCTGAGCTTATATCCAGAATTCCCCATCAGGTACTCTACTACTTCAGAAATGGGTAAGGCCTTGCGATAGGGACGATCGGAAGTGAGGGCTTCATAAATGTCGGCAACGGCGGTGATTTGAGAGAAGATCGAGATTGCTTCTTCTCCCAGATGGAAGGGATAACCACTGCCGTCAATTTTTTCGTGATGTTGCAAAGCGATAATTTTCGCCCAATCGTTGAGATGGGTTTGCTGATCGAGAATCTTTTTGGCTGTGAGGGGATGTTTTTGGATGATCTGGAATTCTTCCTGGGTCAAGGCGGTAGATTTCCGTAGGATTTCGGGGGGAATACTCAGTTTTCCGAGATCGTGGAGGAGTGCTCCTAAGCCAAGGAGGGCGATTTCCGTTTCCTTGAGTCCCAAGAATTTGCCGATAAAGGTAGCGATGATGGCTACATTGAGAGAATGGGTGAAGGTGAAGTCATCGTGTTTCTTGAGTTGAACGATGGGGATGACGATTTCTTGATGGGCACGAACCTCCTCAACAATGGTGTGTATATCGCGCTCTAAGGGTTCGATGGTGGTTGGTTTCACCTCGATGAGTGATTTAACAACATTCTGTAAATCATCCAAGGTTTTTTGCTTCGTTTCCCAAGAGATGTCGTGAGAGGCAACCGATGCTTCTTCTCGCTCTTCGACGATTTCTAAAAAGACGTATTCCATTCCTCGAGCTCGAAGCCGATCGAGGAGAGCTTCAGTGATTGGTCTTCCCTTATTCAGTAAGACGTGCCCCTTTTCGTCGAGGAGCGTGCCGACGAGCACTTCCCCAGTCTCAAGTTGGTTGAGAGCTATTTTTTCGGTACGTATACCCTGCAGTTTACCCATCTCAGCTCTCCCGTATACGGAGTACTTTCGCCCCTCGGATGATTCCTGCTTTGAGTTCTTGAAGGGCTCGATTGGCCTCTGACAAGGGAAAGGTCTCTACTGTGGGCCGGAGAGGGATGGACACAGCCACCTCAAGAAATTCTTCCACGTCGCGGCGGGTGACGTTGGCCACACTCTGGATGGTTTTCTCCATCCACAGGTCTTGGGCGTAATCGAGTTTTGCCAAAAACTCCCGGTCGGTTACCTCTTTACGAATAGCATTGATAATCAGCCTTCCTCCTCGCTCTAAACGGCGGAGCATCATCACCACCGGTTTCCAGGCCGGAGTAGTATCGATTACGAGTTGCGGAGAGCGGGGCGGGAGGTCTTCGAAATCCCCTGCCCATAGGGCGCCTAAGTCAAGGGCAAAAAGGCGTTCTCTCTCACTGCGGGTGAAGACAAGGAGGGGAGAGTGAGGATAGAGGTGACGGGCGGTTTGTAAGACGAGATGAGCCGAGGCCCCGAAACCAGAGAAAGCCAGAACTTCACCATCATGGAGATTGCCTAAGCGAAGGGCTCGATACCCTACTGCCCCGGCACAGAGGAGAGGGGCAGCTTCTTCGTCGGAGAAAGAGGCGGGGATAGGGTAGGCGAACGGTTCTCTAACCACGGCGTACTCTGCATATCCGCCGTGAGCATCTCGCCCGGTAGCCTTAAACTGGGCACAGAGATTTTCTCTCCCTTCTTGGCAGAAACGACATGCTCCGCAGGATGAGTGGATCCAGGCGATTCCCACCCGGTCTCCCACCGCAAAACGAGTAACTTTCTTTCCTTTCTCTACCACCTTTCCCACGATCTCGTGTCCCAACACGATAGGAAAGAGAGAGGGTGGAGTACGACCCTCAATTTCATCGAGCTCAGTCCGACACACGCCACATACCGATACCTCGACGAGAATTTCCTCTTCTTTTAAGGAAGGAAGGGGGAGGTGGAGAAGAGTAAGTGGTGTGGGATTTTCACGCATATCCTGAACACAAGGCAAAACCATCGCTTTCATAGGCATCCCCCTTTCATTGTACTATTTTGGAGCAGGAGGGAAAAGAGGTTCATGCAATCGATTTTTATGAATAAACTTCGGCATCGAGGGAAACGGTTCTCTCTTGCGACGGGGCTTTTGAGAGGAAGGTAGTCGCTCATTCTCTCTACAAGTGGAAGGAGATGTTCCAAGTTGAGGGAATAAACGGGCGATTTTTTGGTCATTACCTAACATGAAAAGAGGAATAAGGTATGAGTGCATTCTTTTATTGACCACCCTTTTCCTCCTTACACTGGGGGGTGAGGTTTCCTTCGCTTCTTCCCGAACTCTCTTGTGGGTTCAGCTTCGGGATATCCCCGAGGTGGGTGCCGTAGAGTGGGGTTTAGCGAGTTTTGTGAGGCGGGCGCTGCGAGAGGCACAAAGGAGAGAGGTGGAATGGGTAGTCTTTGAGATTGACACCCTTGGCGGCCGAGTGGATGCGATGCTTTTCATCAAAGACCTCATCTTTCAATCCCCCTTGCGAACCGTGGCTTTCGTGAATTCCAAAGCCTGGTCGGCAGGGGTATTTGTGGCGCTCTCCTGTGAAAAGATTTTCATGACTCCCGATGCGAGCATGGGGGCGAGCGAACCTCGCCCCTTAGGAGAGGGAGAGAAGCCCGATCCGAAGACGGTATCGGCCCTTCGGGGGCAAATCGAAGCCTTAGCCCAGGCACGAGGTCGAAACCCACGGGTTTTTGCCGCCATGGTGGATCGGAGCGTGGAAATCGAGGAGTTGAAGGAAAAGGATACCCTCTTGACCCTTTCCGCGTACCGGGCCCTGGAATGGGGCGTTATCGACGGAATTTCGGCAAACGAGCGAGAACTCCTTGAGAAGTTGGGTTTTGAGGGAGAAATGATCCGGCTTACCCCCTCCTGGTCTGAGACTTTGGCTCGATTTTTGACCCATCCGGCGATCGTTCCCTTACTCCTCTTACTCGCTTTTGGAGGAATTTTCCTTGAAGTGATGACTCCTGGTTTTGGGGTGCCCGGCGTGGTGGGGATCGTGGCCTTCCTCCTCTTTTTCGGTGGGCGATATGTAGCTGGTTTGGCAGGATGGGAGCCTCTTTTACTCTTTTCGGTGGGGGTGATATTGCTGGCTGTAGAATTATTGGTTCTTCCTGGCTTTGGGGTGGTGGGAATCTCGGGGATTGTTGCCTTAGCCCTTTCTCTGTACTTGGTGCTCCGACCGACTCGCCTTCTCTTTCGCGAGGTGGTTTTCTTTGAGATACTCTTTTACCTTGCCCTCATGGGAGGAGTATTCCTCATAGGTCTTTTCTTTCTGCCCAATAACCCCATCTGGAAGAAATTGGGGTTACAAGCACAGAGCCCTCCCCAGGGCGAAGAGGGTTCGTCGCCGTATGCTTTCCTCGTGGAGAAAGAAGGGGTAGCGAAAACCATCCTGCGTCCGGCCGGAGTAGTGGAGATAGAGGGGGAGCGCTACGATGTTTTGAGTAGCGGAGAATTCGTTCGGGTGGGCGAATGGGTGGTGGTTCAAGAAGTACGGGGGAACAAAATTTTGGTCCGCAAGAAGGAAGGGGGAGAAAAATGAGCTTCGGGGCTTATCTCTTTCCGGCGGTGGTGATCCTCATCGTGGTAGTGGTTTTCTTCACCTTGGTGCCCCTTGGTTTATGGATTTCAGCCTTGGCGGCAGGAGTACGAGTGAGCATTCTCACCCTCATCGGTATGAAGTTGCGCAGGGTTCCTCCGGCGCAGATTATTCTTCCTTTCATCAAAGCGACCAAGGCCGGTCTCAAGCTCGACATTGCCGCCTTAGAAGCTCACTACCTGGCGGGAGGAAACGTGGATCGGGTGGTCATTGCGCTCATTGCTGCTGAGAGGGCTAATCTCCCCCTCTCTTTTCAAAAGAGCTGTGCCATTGACTTGGCCGGTCGAAATGTGCTCGAAGCGGTGCAAATGAGTGTCCTTCCTAAGGTGATTGAAACTCCGATTGTGGCTGCGGTAGCGAAAGACGGGATTGAGCTCAAGGTGAAGGCTCGGGTAACGGTTCGTACCAATATTGATCGCTTGATCGGGGGAGCTACCGAAGCGACGGTTATCGCCCGAGTAGGGGAAGGAATCGTCACTACCATCGGTTCTTCTCAGAACCATAAGGAAGTTCTCGAGAACCCCGATGCTATCTCCAAAACCGTTCTCGATAAAGGCTTAGATACGGGGACGGCGTTTGAAATCCTCTCCATCGATATCGCCGACATCGACGTAGGGGAGAATATCGGGGCGAGACTACAAACCGATCAGGCCGAAGCCGATAAGCGGGTTGCTCAAGCCAAAGCCGAGGAACGCAGAGCGCTGGCCATTGCTCGGGAACAAGAGATGAAAGCTTATACTCAGGAAATGCGCGCCAAAGTGGTGGAAAGAGAAGCTGAAATTCCCCAGGCCATTGCCTTTGCTCTGCGGGAGGGAAAGTTAGGAGTGCTCGATTACTACGCTCTCCAAAATCTCCAGGCGGATACCGAGATGCGAAAAAAGTTAGGAGGGGAGGGAAAAAAAGAGAATGAGTGATGACGAGAATTTGATCTCTAAAATCACCCAAGATTTTTCTTCCTTTTACCTCTTTTATGAACTCTTTTCTCTGCCGGTAGCGCGGAAAAGGCACCCCTTTTTCCGCCTCCATCCGGTAAAGCCATTGTCAATACAGTTTTTCCCCACTCTTACTTTAGAAGAGATGCGCAAGGGTCTTTAAAAGGGGGAAGCCTCCCCATCTTTCAAGATGGGGAGGAAAGGCTTATATTTGGAATACACTCACCGTCTTCTGCAATTCTTCCGCTAATTTGGCCAGTGACGAAGTAGCGGAGGTGATTTCCTCGAGAGAAGCACTCTGTTCCTCGGTTGAAGCGGATACTTCTTCGGAGGAGGCGGCGTTTTCTTCGGCCACGGCGGCGATAGAAGCCGCCTTTTCAGTGATTTCGTTAATTGAGGTGGTTATTTGTTCTACGGCTTCAGCAACTTGAGTTGTAACTGTGGTATTTTCTTCCTGTACCCGCGAGAGTTCTTTTTGGGCTTGGTCGAGGATATAGGCAGAAGAGGCGATTTGTGCGATATTTTCAATCACTTTTTGAATGGATTGCAGAATTTGATCGAAACTTTGCGCCACAATCTCTCCCTTTTCAACACCTGCCTGGACTTCCCCTTGGGCACTTTCCATATTTTTCACAACCATTTGGGTATCTTGTTGAATTTCGTTAATTAAAGAGGCAATCTGCTGTGCCGCTTGAGCCGAACCCTCGGCAAGTTTACGTACTTCCTCTGCAACCACGGCAAAGCCCCTTCCTGCCTCTCCTGCTCTTGCTGCTTCAATAGCAGCGTTTAAGGCGAGAAGATTGGTTTGTTCGGCAAATCCCGAGATTACATCCACGATCTTGCTGATTTCTTGAGAGCGCTCCTCTAAGGTAGCGATACTCTGAGCTACTCCCTGGGTGGCTTGGGAAATAGCAGTAATTCCATTCATGAGCATTTGGAGAAGTTCTTGTCCTCTGAGGGTTTCTTTTCCTGCTTCTTCACCAGTTTGGGTGGCCTTATCGATTTCTCCTCTGATACGGAGTAGGGCTTGGGTGTTGACCTCTAAGCTGTTTTTCATGGTGGTATTCAGATGTTCCAAGTTTTCTTTGGTTTTCTGTCTCACGTTTTGAGCCATTTTGGCAATACCTTCAATGTGCAGACTCAAGGTTTGTAATTCCTCTCCTTGACGATTAGAGCCCTCGGCAACCTGCGTCATAGTTTTGGCGATTTCTTGGGTGATTGCAGATACCTCTTCAACGGCAGCCGAGAGTTCTTCACTTGCAGTAGCAAGCTGGGTAGAAACGCTGAGCGTATTTCCCACCAATTCGTGGAAATTCTTCACCATGCTTTGGAAGGAATTGACTAAAAGACCAACTTCGTCTTGACTCCGACGCTCCTCGAAAGTGATACGAAGGTCTCCTTGAGATGCTTTTTGCAGAGCTTGGGCAACTTTTCGAATCGGTAAAGCTAAGGAAGAAGCGATTTGAAGCGAGAAGAGTACTACTGCAACGACGGTAACGGCTGCGAGTATCAAAATGAGTCGGATCATCTTGACCACCGGTTCACGGAGTTCGGCAAGAGGGGCAACTGCAGCGATGCGCCACTCTTTGAAGTTTACTTCAGAAAAATGTCCGTATGGTTTAAGAGTTTGGAAAAAGACAATACGTTCTACTCCTTGAAAAGAGTACCGGAGCACTCCCTCCTTATTTTTAGTAAGTTTCTCGTCAATCTGCTGTAAGCTTGACTCTACTGCAGCAAGACTTTTCCCAACCAAATTTTGATCAGGGTGAAGAATAATCATTTTTTTCGCAGCATCATAGAGATAGGGGTAGCCAGTTTTGAGAATGTGGATGTCTTCCGCAATATTCTGATAAAATTTCTCTAAGTCGAGCCGGGTAGTGACTACTCCTTGCAATTGTCCTTCTTGATCGTATACCGGTGTGCTACAATTAATCACGTACGCTCCGAGATCGATGGATTTACGGATGTCAGAGAGGTAAGTTTTTCCTTCTTTGGCAGAGGCTTGGAACCATTCCGTTTGGCTTTTATCTTCACCGAGATTGTTTCCGTGGGAGTCGGCTACTTGCACTCCTTGACTGTTGGCAAAAGAAGCAGAGGAAAAGAGCGGGTTCCTTTCTATGAATTCCCTAAGTATGGTAGATTTTGCCTCATCACCCGAGGTTTTTCCTAAGGATTCAGAGAGGAGCAAGGTTGCCTCAGTCACGTCATGAAGAGTTTTCATCACATACTTTCCCAGACTTGCAGTCAAATTTCTTCCGTTTTCTAATTCTCTTGCGGTGATGGTTTGGTCGAAACGAGTAATTCCACTGTATACGACGATCAAAAATGGTATTAGAGCAAAAACCAGAAAGAACGCCAAAAATTTCCCACGCAAATCTAAACTGATGGTTTTAGCCATTTGTTTATCCTCCTTTTCGTGGCATTGACTCCTGTATGACAGGTAGTTAATGATCTTTTTCCTTGATATTCGTTTCTTGTGAAGGTAGCGCAAAATGATAGCGCCAGAGAATGTTTTATGAATCCCTTGATTGGATTTTCCGAAATGGGGATCGTCTCGTTAGGGTAAGCTCATTCAGTCAATTTCTATTTACTCCATAGGAGGTGTTTGTCGAGAAAAGAGTAAAAAGGCTTATCCGCATCCATCGAAGATTGTTTTTCCCTTCGGAATGGGAGAGAAAAGAATATAGAAGACGCGAGAGGAAGTTTGAGCGCTGGAGTTGTAGGGTTGCTCATTTAAGGTTGGGTAATACCAGGTGTTGCCGTAAAGTTGTCGATCCTGTGATAAGTCAGGTGATGAAAGTTTTTGGGTCATTCTCCTTCACACCCCTTCCAAGGTTTTTTCTAATATATCGGCATTTTTGACAATTTCTTTAGAGGTAAAGAAGGAAGATTGTTCAATTCTTGCTTCTTTCTCCCACCAACCAATGAGATCGGCTTGATGCAGGGGTAAAACGAAAAACGCAAGGCAGGGAGGGTGCTCCCAGGAGAGGAGAGACAATTTTTCCCGAGGGACACACACCCATGAAGCGAGTACTCTTTCACCGAGAACGGAGTTTTTCGGGGTTCTGTTCCTTCGCTCTCCTGTGTATTATTCGATATCGCATTTTTGCCTATTTTTGGGGATGAGGCAAAAATGGAGTGATTTGTCCATAAGTACCGTTCCATAAAGAGCACTTCTGTCGAAAAAACGACTCTCCATCGTAACTACTTGGAGAAAAAGTACTTCTTAAGGATTAGAATAAAAGAGGAGAGGATGAATCTCTTTTCCTTTTCGCCGAGGAATTGGGAAACAAAGACCCCTATTTATAGTTCACCACTTTTTCTTTCGGTTTCCGGGGTGAGGCAGAAGACACAGCATCCACCTTTTCATCTACTCTCCCGATGCGTAAGAGTGCAATCACCCGGTAACCTTCGGGGATATCCAGTTCTTGGCGGATCCTCTCTACATTCCCTACCGGGCTTGTGTAGATACGGGCGCCTAATCCCAGACTTTGGGCAGCAAGGTACATGTTTTCTACTGCCAGGGCGCAGTCAAAGTCAACGTTGATTCCCTCTCTTTCTCCATCTTCCCCCGAGACGATAATAATGAGGTTACCTTTAGGAATTCCTCGCATGATCTTTCCTACGAGTTCTACATCTCTCACCACGGTGAATTTCCAGGGCTGAAGGTTTCGTGCGCTGGGGGCTTTAATCCCTGCTTCAATGATTTGTTCCAATGCTTCCTCGCTCACTTCTCCACTCGAAAAAGCGCGGGCAGAGTAACTCTTGAGGATTAAGTCTACAACGCTATTTTGTGCTTGAGATGGGAAAGGAGCAATCGTAACAATCATTGCTAAGATGGATACTAAAAGAATAGCTTTTTTCATCTCCAAACCTCCTTAGGTCCTTTTTTCACACTATATATTATCACCTCTTTTGTTTCGATAGTTCCCGGGGGAGAAGGAAACTATTGGTCCTCAATCGAGTAAGCTCCTTTTCTTTTGAACGTTCATGGGGAGTGAGGCGCTGAGGAGCGAAATTTTTTCCTAAGATTTTTTCCCAATGTATTGAAAATGATGGGGGAAATGCATATACTTCACACGAACTCCATAACTGCGGAGTTACTCCTTGAGGGCGTAGGTGATTTTAGGGCGATGGAAAGAAGAGCAAGGGTCTTAGAGAAAACTATTCCGGTGAGTGAAGAGCTGGTTGTCAATTTGGTGAAACGATATGGGACACCTCTTTTCCTTATTTTGGGGGAAAGGATAGCGCGCAACTACGCTGCCTTTCAAGAGTTTTTCCCTGGGGTAGAGATTTTTTACGCCGTGAAGGCTAATCCTCATCCCCTGATTTTAGAGATGCTTGCCCGGTGGGGATCCTCGTTTGATGTTGCCTCAGCGCAAGAAATCGCCCTCATTTTAGAGCATGGAGTAGCGGCAGAACGAATGATTTTTGCCAATACCATTAAGAAGAAAGAGGCTCTGCAGTACGCGCGAGAGAAACATATCCGCCTCCTCACCTATGATAATGAAGCAGAACTCTATAAAATCCGTACCTTTTACCCTGAAGCGGATTTAGTATTGCGCCTCAAGGTTCCCACTTTGGGGAGCCGCATCGACCTCTCCTATAAGTTTGGTGTCGAACCGGAGGAAGCAATGTATCTCTTGCGTTTGGCGAAGAGTTTGGGTCTTCGTACCGTGGGGTTGAGCTTCCATGTCGGTTCTCCCTGTCATAACCCTGATAACTACCGTCGTTCCTTAGAGATGGTGAAAGTCATCCTCAACGACAGCGCGCGGGAAGGCATTTCTCTCTCTCTGGTGGATATTGGAGGGGGATTTCCGCTCCATACCTACTATGCCGAGGGAGAAGAAGCCAGCGTGGAGTACATGGGTGAAACCGTCTATCCCCTCCTCAAGCCCTTCATGGCCCGAGGGTATCGAGTCATTGCCGAACCGGGCCGAGGAATTGTGGGGAATGCTTGTCTTCTGGTGACCAGAGTCATTGGCAAGGCAGTCCATTCGGGGAGAGTCTGGTATTACCTGGATGACGGATTGTATGGAACTTTTTCCGCCATTCCCTTTGATAAAGCGAGTTTTACCTTTCACACCCTTCACAATGGAGAAGAAAAGATCCCTTGCGTTTTGGCAGGGCCGACCTGTGATTCTCTCGATGTGATTGCCGAAGGAGTCTTCTTGCCCTCCTTAGAGATCGATGATTTGATTCTCGTCCCTAACATCGGAGCGTACTCGCTCGCCTCGGCGACCAACTTTAACGGTTTTGAGAAACCGAGGGTACTCGTGGTGTAGTGTGATATAATGAAAGTACCCTGTGCTGAAGGTGAAGACCGTGTTGAAAGTTGAAAAGTTGCACGTGGCGGTAGGTGAACATTTGGTTCTCCAAGGAGTTGACTTAGAAATCCACGATGGAGAAGTCCACGTACTTCTCGGACCGAATGGGGTAGGGAAGACCACTCTCCTCATGGCTATTATGGGTGTTCCGGGGTATGAGGTGGTTTCCGGAAAAATCCTCTTCCAGGGAGAAGATCTCGTTCCCCTATCGATGGAAGAGCGGGCAAAAAGAGGGATCGGTATGGCGTTTCAGAAAATGCCTCCGGTACGGGGAATTTCTTTGCAGACCATGGGTGAAATCATCCTCAAAACTCATGGGCACGATGGGACGGTACATCTTGAAGAAGAAGCGGAACGGCTGAACTGTTCCTATCTCCTTCCTCGCGAGATCGGTATCGGTTTTTCCGGTGGGGAGGCGAAACGGGCTGAACTCTTGCAACTCCTCTGGCAACGCCCCTTATTTTCTATGGTTGATGAGCCCGAATCCGGAGTGGATCTCGACAATATCACCCTGGTTGGTAAAGCCTTGCGGGAGCTCTTTGAGCGGGAGCAGGTGAGGACCAAGAAGCGTTCTGGTCTTGTGATCACCCATACCGGGTACATTCTCGAGTACTTGAACGCCGATCGGGGACATGTGCTCATGGAAGGACGGATTGTTTGTAGCGGAAACCCCCGAGACCTTTTCGAAGACATTCGGGTCAAAGGGTACGGTGAATGTCTGAGGTGTGAACGATGAGTGGAGTGGAAGACACGCTTCGCGAAATTCGCGAGAGGGCAGAAAAAGCCCTTGAGAAAAAGGCTCCTCTGGGACCGGATGTCGATTTGACCCGTTTCTATGAGTGTTCACCGCAAGAGCGCTTGGGGAGCTTAGAAGAGATTGCTGCCCAGTTACGTGAGGCGGCATTGTACGCAGGGGTAGAGTTCGAAGCACCCGGAGCGGGAACGTATCTCCAGGTGGATCGTTCGGCGGTGTATGAGCGGGTCATTAAGCCCTTCGAGGGGAAATTGGAAATTATGACCGTGCGTCGGGCACTTGAATTGTACCCCGAACTCGTCACCCAGTATTGGTGGAAACTCGTGCCGGTTGACGCCGATAAGTACGCCGCCTTTACCGAGCTCTGTTTTACCGAAGGCTATTTCATCCGGGTTTTTGCCCACCAGAAGGTGGAGATTCCTCTCCAGGCTTGCCTTTTGGTTTCCGAAAGATCTCGGGTACAGAGTGTGCATAACTTGGTCATCCTGGAGGAGGGAGCGGAAGCGAATATTGTCACCGGGTGTGCTTCGGTGAGAGGAGTGGATGAGGGTGTTCATATTGGGGTGAGTGAGTTTTACCTCGATCGGAATGCACGACTCACGTTTACCATGGTGCACAACTGGGGGGAGCGCTTCCACGTCCGTCCTCGTACCGCAGTGCACATGGAAGAAGGGTCTTTCTACAGTAGTACCTATGTCCTTCTCAAACCTATAGCTTCTCTGCAAACCTTTCCGCAGGCTCTTTTGAATGGCAGAGATGCTAACGCTCAATTTCAGAGCATTATTTTTGCCAAGGGTGATTCGGTTATTGATATCGGTTCAACCGTGGTCTTGAGAGAACAAGGATGTCGGGGTAATTCCATCTCCCGGGTATGTGCTATAGAGAACGCCGCAGTGTACACCCGAGGGAGGCTTATCGCTTACCACAACGACACCCAAGCGCATCTTGAGTGTAAAGGAATTCTCTTTTCTCCTCAGGCGAAAATTATTTCCATTCCCGAACTTGAGGTTCACGGCGCACCGCAGGCGCGCTTGTCCCACGAAGCAGCAGTGGGTCCCTTAGAAGAAGAAACCATTAATTACCTGAGAGCACGAGGTTTGAGCAAGGAAGAGGCTCTGTCGCTTCTCACTCGAGGATTTTTGAATGTGGATATTCCTGGTATTCCCCTTGCTTTGAAACGGTATATCGAGGAAATTGTAGCCATGACCTCGCGCGATGTATTGTAGGGGTGTTTTTGGTGGGGGTTCAGGCGTACATCTTGATCCAGGTTCAGGCGGGGAGAGCGCAAGGCATTAAAAAGGAGTTAAGCCAAAGCCCCTACTTTTTGCGTATTGACCGGGTTATGGGACCTTTTGACCTAATTGCTTTGGTCGAAGTGGAGAGCAATCAGGAAATCGGTGAAATAGTGTTAAAAGAGATTCAATCTCTAAGTGGAGTCAAAAGAACGCTCACCTGTCCTGTTATTCCTTGAGAAAAGGGCGATGGAAAACCGAAAACGCATCTCTCCCAAGGGAGAAGAAATACTCTTTTTTCTCGAATGGTACATTCAAAAGAATGGATACCCCCCCACCGTGAGAGAAATCGGTGAAGCCGTCGGTTTAGCTTCTTCATGTAGTGTTCATTACCATCTGCGGAAATTAGAGGAACAGAATCTCATTCGCCGCACCCCGGGTAAACCCCGGGCTATTGAACTCAATGTCCATCAAATGAATTTTCAGTTGGAAAAGGAAGTAGTGTTTCTTCCCTTTTTAGATAAGCTCTCCTTCACCAAAAGAGGCCTTGAGGTGGGGAATGCGGAAAAATTCTTCTTGTTCTCCCGTTCGCTCCTTGAGGATGAGGAATGTTTTGTTTTCCGGGTGAGAGACGATAAATTCCAAGGGTGGAATATTTTGCCTGGGGATTATCTCATCGTGGCCAAGAAGGATTCAGGATGTGCAGGGAGTCTCATGTTGGTGTGGGAAGGAGAGAAGGTTGGCGTGCGAAAGGTAGGAGAGAACGGAAGATTGATGATGGAGCCTGAATCATCTTCTCCTTGGGATGCGTCAATGGTGGTAGGGAAAATTGTTGGCGTGTGGCGAAAGCTATAGGGGTGATAGAAAGTGGTGGTGACCCAGGAACTTCGTCTTTCTACTTCCGGACATACCGAGATTATGAAAATCACCGAACAGGTGCGCGAGTTACTCCGTGGTTCTTGCCTCCGTCAGGGTATGGTGTGTCTCTTTGTGCCGGGGAGTACCGCATCGATTACCACTATGGAATTCGAGCCGGGTCTCATCGAGGATTTGCGTCGGGCATGGGAGAAAATTGCCCCCGTTCACGGAGAGTACGCACACAATGCCCGCTGGCATGATGGCAACGGTTATGCCCATGTTCGGGCGAGTCTCGTTGGTCCTTCACTCGTCGTTCCTTTTGTCGACGGAGAACTGCTCCTCGGTACTTGGCAGGATGTGGTTTTCATCGATTTCGACAATCGGTCCCGCGATCGGCGGATCATCGTGCAAATCGTGGGGGAGTGAGCCATGGCAGATACTTTTCTTTTCCGTCTTCCTCGAGAGATTTACTTTGGGAGTGGTCAAGGGAAGAGAGTGGGGGAGCTCGTACAGCGTTTCGGTGGGAAAGCCTTGGTCGTTACCGGAAAGCACTTTACCAAAAAGTACGGTATTTTAGATGAAGTCCTTGATTCTTTGCGTTCTGCCTCGGTCGAAGCGATAGTGTTTGACCAAGTGGAACCGGAGCCTTCCCTTGCTACCGTGGATCGCGGCCTTCGTTTGAGTTACGAAGAGAATTGTATCATGGTCATTTCCTTAGGAGGAGGGAGTGTCCTCGACTGTGGGAAAGCCATTGCCGGAGTGTGGGGAAACGGGGAGAGTGTCGTGCCTTATTTTACGAGCGGAAGTCAAGTTTCCCGTCCCGGATTGCCTTGGATAGCCATGCCTACCACCGCCGGGACCGGCTCAGAAATGACCAATAACGCCGTACTCACTGACTATGAACATAACCTCAAAAAGAGCGTGCGTAGTCCCTTGTTCATCGCTACCATGGCGATCATCGATCCTCTCTATACGCATTTTATGGACCGGTATTTAACGGCGGTAAGCGGTATCGATGCCTTAGTACAGGCGATCGAAGCCTATACCAGTCCTCGCGCCAATCCCATGACTGATTTTTTAGCCTTGGAGGCAACAGAAACCCTTTGGAGATATTTACCGCTTGCGGTTGAGGAAGGGAGTAACCCTGAGTATCGGAAGCAGATGGCCTTAGGGAGTATGGTGAGCGCCATGGCTTTTGCCAACACTTCTTCCGGTCCGGTTCATGGATTGGCGCATATGGTTGGTCCGGATTTTCACATCGTTCACGGGGAGTCCTGTGGTCTCTTATTTCCGCCGGTAGCCCGTTTCAACGCCCAGATTCTTCGGGAGCGCTACATCCGTTTGGCGCAGGTTACGGGGTATGATACGGTGGAGGGATGGATTGAGGCTTTCGAACAACTTTTACGGCGCATTGGTTTGCGGACTCGATTGCGTGATTTCGGGAGGCGCAAGGAAGAGTTGCAGGCGGTAGTACGAGAAGAACGAATCGGACCCAATATCCGGGAGAATCCCCGTGCGATGGGTAAAAAAGAGTTAATCATGCTCTTAGAAGAAGTGTGGTGAGGAGGAATACCATGGAATGGGTACGAGAGGAAGAGAAGGCTTTTCGTGAGGGAGATTGGGGGATTAAGTATCTCTTTCGGGGTCCCCGCCTCGATTGGGGAATCGTGTATCTCAAGCCGGGGACCAATATGGGAGCTCACTACCACGAGGAGGTGGAAGAAACCTTCTTCATTTTGGAAGGGAAGGGGATTCTCAAGGTGAATGGTCAAGAGATTCCGGTGGAGAGAGGAATGGCGTTTCGGCTCGAGCCTCACGAGAAGCACGATCTCTTTGCTCCTTGTGATTCTTCCCTAAAAGGCATTTTCATCAAGGTTCCTTACCTTCCGGAGGATAAGATCAATTGCTGAGGCGAGGAAAGCTCCTTGAAGAGGTTGCTTGGTCGCTTTATGAGCGCTTGAAGCACTGTGATTTGTGTCCTCATCAGTGCGGAGTCAACCGCGTGCAGGGGGAGAGGGGTTTTTGTCGTGGGGGAGTGCACCCACGTATAGCCAGTGCTCATCCCCATTTTGGGGAAGAAGCTCTCCTCAGCGGGAGGAGGGGTTCGGGAACCATCTTTTTTGCGGGGTGCAGCATGCGGTGCGTATACTGTCAGAATTACTCGATTAGCCACGAGGACGAAGGAGAGGAAGTGAATATCGAGGTTTTGGCGCAAGTCATGCTCCAACTCCAAAGAGAGGGGTGTCACAACGTTAATTTGGTCACCCCGACGCATTTTCTCCCCCAAATTTGTTTGGCTCTCTTACAAGCAGAGCAGCAGGGGTTTCGTCTCCCCGTGGTATACAATACCGGTGGCTATGAACGGGTGGAAATTTTACAAACCTTGCGTGGGGTAGTGGATATTTATCTCCCTGATATGCGTTATGCTAAAGACGAAAGTGGTCAAAAGTATTCGGGAGTCCATTCTTATCCCTTTTTCAATCGGAAGGCGATCCAAGAAATGTTCGCTCAAGTGGATGGGGTACAGTGCAATGAAGAGAATGTTGTGGAGAGAGGAGTCATTGTTCGAATACTCCTCATTCCTCCTCTCCTTGAGGAAGCCAAGGAGAACTTGCGGTTTTTGGCTGAGCAAGTTTCCCGAGACGTTCATATTACTCTGATGCGTCAGTATCACCCTGCGTACCGTGCCCATGAATATCCAGAATTGAATTGTTTCGTCGATCGGCAAAGGTATAGAGAGGTACTCCATTACGGGCTAAAATTGGGTTTAAAAAACTTGATTCTCCAATGAAGGAGGGAGGAATATGGAAGAAATTTTGCGACAGGTCGCTGAGCTCATGGCGGTTTCTGCTCGTACTGCGCCGAAGGCGGGGGGCAAAGATTTTGTTACCACGAAGATATTGGTGAAAGATGAAGTGCAAAAATTAGGCGAAGCAATGGTACAATATGGAGAGGAAAGGGGAATTCGGGGTTTTGTTCGTGACGGTCAGAACGTGTTGAATTCCCAAGTGGTGCTTCTCATCGGTATTAAAGATGCGCAGGTTATGGGTTTAGACTGCGGGGGGTGCGGTTTCGATACCTGCAAAGAACTCGTGCCTCAGGAGAAGCGAGAATTTAAGGGTCCACAGTGTATGCTGCGGCTCTTAGATTTGGGGATTGCTTTGGGATCGGCGGTGAAAACGGCATCGCTCTTCAATGTGGATAACCGCATTATGTATCGGATTGGCGTAATAGCGCGAAAGTTGGAGATTTCGCAGGATGATATCGTGATGGGTATTCCCATTTCGGCATGGGGGAAAAATATTTATTTCGATCGCAAAGAGTAGAGGTGAATGCATGGGAGCGTTTCGGATTCAGGATATTATCGGGTTAATCCTGGCGATTCTCATTGTGGCAATTTTGGTGAGCATTATTTTAATCCTCCGAGAAAGTGCCCGTGAACGGAGACGATGGGTAGATGAAGAAGAGGAAGAGGAGGGAGGGAAGGAGAGAAAGAGGCAGTTTTTCACGAAACCTTGGGAAGCGCATCGAGGGAAGAGCGAAGCATCGTTGGAAATAGAGGCAAAGAAGCGATGGAGCTCCCTACCACGCGAGCGCAAGGAAAGGGATTGGCGAGAAATAGGAGGAGAAGAAGGTATTGAAGAAGTGGTCGAAGAAGTAGTGAAAGAAGAACGGGTCATTCAAGAAGAGAAAGTGACGAAAAGTGTTTTTTCTGAAGAACAGGTTGAGGAAAAAGAGAAGATTCCCAAGGGGAAAGAGCCTAAGCAGGTCATTTTGGAACGCGCTCTTCGAAAAATCGAGGGATGGGGAGTCGATTTTGCTAAGCTCAAACCGGTGATTACCGAGGACATGTTGGTTTTTTCTCCTCTCCTTTGGGAAGTGAGGGGAGAGGTCCGTTCGGGCAAGGAATTAGGCGAGATCGTAGTGCATACCGTCTTTCGAACCATCCCGGGATACTCAGGCGAAGAGATCGTCGAACGGTATCGTTCGGGTGATGTTTCCATCGTGGAAAAGTTAGAAGCGAGGATTCGGACCCCGGAAGGACGTGATTTTCTCGTGGCAACCCTAAGTTTGGACTACTTTCACATTCCCGAATTGGAAAGGGAAGTGAAAAAGGGTAATTTAGACCGGGAGGAATACGAGCTTTTACGAGCCTTGAAGTTTGTCGATCGTGTTACCAAGAAAGAATTTGCCCGTACGGTGTATGCCCAAATCATGAGTGAGGAGGATTGATGGGGAAAAAGGGTGTTACCGGTCCTTCATTTCCCGAGTCGTAAGCGGAGAGCTTGGAAAAAGGTGTATTGGATTCTTTTCTTGGTGAGTTGGGCTATTGTCCTCTTCCTATACCTCTTAGGAAGTTTCTTCTCCGATAGGCTTGTTTCCTTTGCTTGCACGGTGATACCACCTCTCTCTGTGTTATAATCTTGGCAAAGGATTTGAGGGGAGGTGGTTCTTTGAAAACATGGTTGTCACTCCTTGTAGCCATTGTGGCGATTATCTTCGCGGTGGTGGTATTTTGGCAGGTTTCTCATTTGGGAAGTCAATTTCAGGGAGCGCAAACGCGGTTTGAGACCATAGAAAAACGTGTAGGAGGAGTCGAAGAAACCATTCAAGGATTTCCCGCCGATTTTTCCCAGTTGCGAGAAAGGTTGAGCGCCATTGAGGGGCAAACGGCTCGACTTGAAGAGATGGAATCACTGGTACAATCGGTGGATGAGAGAGTGGACTCATTGTCGTCTTCTTTGAAAGGTATTGAGGAGAAGCAGAAAAATCAGGAGGAGGTCCTTGCGAAGACTCAAACGCAGGTTGAGTCTTACCGCGAGACATTGAGCAATTTAGAGAAGGTCACCGCAGAGAATCGATCGGTAATAGGCACCTACGAGAAGCGAGTGGAGGAACTGGCTGGTACGGTGCGCGCTCTCTCTACGCAGGGGAAAGAGCAGGCTGAAACCATGACTCAACTCGGCGAGCTTTTGCAGTCTGCCTTGCGCTCGATAGAGAATCTCCAGGGACAGCTCACTGCAATGGAAAAAAGAGTGCAATCCCAGGGAGCGGCAATGGAGAAAATGAGAGAGGAGTTCACCGCTCTTCGCCAATTGGAAGAGGATGTCCGACTCTTGCGCCAAAACTTTGACCGTTTGAACGTTGACCAACGTTTTTCTGCCCTCTTACAGTACTTTGATGCCAAAACGAAAGACCTTATCGCTCTGTGGGAAGAAACCGAGAAGAAGCTCGAGGAAGAACGGGCTTCCCAGGAAGCTTTCGAACAGATCCTCCGAGAACAAGTATCCAAACTCGAGAACGCTTTGGAAGAAGCCAAAAAAGAGGTGAACGCGCTTCGGGAAGGATTGGAGAGGAGGATGGAGCTCTTCTCCTCTTCTCTTACTCAGGTTGAAGCACTCTTACAGGAGAAGATGAAGGAATGGGAAGGACTCAAAGAGCGGTTAGAGAGTGTCGAGAAGGGTTCTTTGGAGTGGCAGGAGACGGTTCGAGTTTTGGAAGAAAGCGTAGGAACACTTCAAAAGGGGATCGAGGAACGTTTACACAATTTTGAAAATTTCCTCTCCACCCAATCACAGCGCTTAGAAGAAGTGACCAAAACGGCAAGTCTTGCTATGGGCGATTTGGAAAAGAGGATTCTCCTCCTTGAAGATGAGTTTTTGAAGAATAAAGAGGCGGTAACCAATATCGAAGGACGTTTGCAAGAGAGCACTACTACACTTGAGGAGTTGTATCGCGAGATTAGTGTCGCTCAGGGTAAGATTGCTTCTTGGGAGGAGAGGCTTACAGGGTTAGAGGGTACGGTTGGAACTTGGAAGACCCAGCTTGAAGAGATCGAGAAGGACTTAGCGCAAGTGGTCCAATTGCTCCCCGATAGAGCGAAGCTCGACACCTTAGAGAAAGAAATGACTTCGTTACTCGCCGAAAAAGAAGAATTGAAAGTGCAGCTTGGTTCTCTTTACGCCGAAAGGGAAGCTCTCAAGCAGGAACTGGAGGGGAGAAAGAAAGATATTGAAGCATTAGGGAAACGGGTCGAAGAGGCTGAGAAAGGAACGGTTAGGGCTCGGGAAGAAGTCTTGGAGGTATGGAAAGACCTCTATCCGGTGCTTGAAACCCAAAAGGGATTAGAGGAGAAGTTGGTGAACCTCGATACCCAGATTCAATCTTTAGAATCAACCCTCACAGCCCTGGAGGAAAAAATGAATGCTCTCCTTCAAGCAACTGGTGAAGAGTTAAAACGTCTCACCGAAAAAGTCCTGGCCATTGAAGAGAATATCCAAGCCCTTGCAGTTCGAGAGACGCCGATTCCCGAAGGGGTCCAAACACTTGTCGAAAGCGTGAGGGAACAAGTTAAGACGCTGGCGGGTCGGTTGAGCGAGATAGAGGAATTCTCGCAGAATTTTCTTCGCTTAGATATTACCACCAAAGTTTCAGCATTGGAGGAGAAACTTGCGCAAATAGAAGGGAAAATCGAAGATGTCATCGAAGATTATCAAGTAACCCTACCGGAGATAAACTCGCTCAAAAGCATGATTGAGGAGCTGCGTCAGGGGAAGAAGGAAATTGAACAACGTATCGATTCGCTCTTTCAAAAAGTGGAGGAAAAAGCAGAAATAGAAACTATAGTTGGCGATGTCGAGAGTCTTAAGGAGAAGAAAGAGGAATTGCGTCAAGAGATCGAGAACTTAGCTCGGGAGAGAATGGAATTAGAGGAAGAACTGCGCAAGAAAGAGTCTGAAATCGAAGTTATGGGTCAAAAGCTTGCCGAACTCAAGGAGAAAGAGGGATCGATTGAAGAGATTCGAGCCTTAGAGAAAGCGCGTCTTGAAGCACAAGAAGAGGCACAGATTCTCTCCGAAAAACTGAAAGAACGGGACGATCGGATTGAAGCCCTGGAGAGAGAAAACGAACAGCTCTCCGCGCAACTTGAGGAGGCGGAGAAATACACCTCTTACGTAATCCTCCCCTGGGATAACTTATGGAGCATTGCCCGACGCTATTACCGTGATGGTCGAAAATGGAGAGCCATCATGGAGGCCAATAGAGATGTCATTACCGATCCCCAAAAGCTGCAACCGTATGTCGAGATTCGCATCCCTCGTGAACCCATCGATCAAGATTGCCCTGCGAAATGAAAGGGAGGAATGGACATGGATCTTAACGAAGCCATGGAGAGCCGAAGGAGCGTCCGAAAATTTCGTGCCGAAGAGGTTGCTGAAGAGGACTTGCGAGAAGTTTTGAATGCTGCTCGTCTTGCTCCCTCGGCAAATAATCTTCAGCCTTGGAAATTCGTCGTCGTCAAGGCGGAGAAAAAGCGACGGCTTCTCGCTCAAGCTTGCTTTGGACAGGAGTTTATTGGGGAAGCGCCGGTTGTGATCGTGGCCTGTGCGACTTCTCGGGGTGGTTGTATTGGTAATTACATGGAGAGTTGGCCGGTTGATGTAGCCGTTGCCGTTACCCATTTGGTATTGGCTGCGTGGGGGAAGGGTTTAGGAACGTGTTGGATTGGTGCCTTTGATGAAGAGCGGGTCAAAGAGGTTTGTTCTATTCCTCATGAGGTGCGAGTGGTAGCGGTATTACCATTGGGGTATCCCTTAAAACTTCCTCAGGCTACCCCGCGTCGGCCCTTGGAGAAAATCTTTTGCGAGGATGTGTATGCGGAATAAGGGGGAGAAAGGTGGGGATTATTCGGTTAGAAGTTGACGATGTGCTCTTTTTGAAGAAGGCACATCCCTGTGGGAGTCATGAGTGGAAGGTAGCGAGAATTGGTGTAGATATCGGCATCCGGTGTCTGCGCTGTGGTCGCTTTGTCATGGTTCCCCGGCGGAAATTAGAAGGTAAAATTCGCCGTATCAACCGTCGGGGAGTTTCTCTTTTACCTCACGAGAGTATGCTTGAGGTGTAGCGTGGGCTTACAAGTCGGTATTGTCGGGTTACCAAATGCGGGAAAGACCACGCTCTTCAACCTCTTAACCCGAGGGCAAGCAGAGGTTGCTGGTTATTCATTTTCCACCATTGATCCGAATCTCGGGATGGTTGAGGTTCCCGATGAGCGTTTAAAAGTTTTGGCCCACATTCTCTCTCCACCTCAGGTGGTTCCTGCCACGGTTGAGTTCGTAGATGTAGCGGGCTTGGTAAAGGGAGCAAGTCGTGGCGAAGGACTGGGCAATCAGTTTTTGAGTGTTATCCGTTCGGTCGATTTAGTCTTAGAGGTCATTCGTTTCTTTCGCGACGAACGGGTGCCCCACGTGATGGAGACGGTCGATCCGCAAAGAGATCGAGAAATTATCGATTTAGAGCTCATTCTCTCCGATTTGGAGATTGCCGAAAAACGTTGGGAAAAGGTCAGGGATTTAGCCAAAAAAGTGAAAGACGAGCGAATCAAAGGAGAGGAGGAATTATTGGCCAAGTGTCTTGCCTTTCTTCGACAAGGGGTGCCATTGCGTCGTGTTCCTTTGACCCCGGAAGAGCGAGAAATGCTCAAGCCGTACCAGTTTATTACCATAAAGCCCTTAGTATACGTGGCGAACCTTGATGAGCGTGAAGAGTCAAAAGAGCGCTTTGTCGATGCGCAAAGAGAGATGGCGCAGGAAGGTGCGGTGCTTTTGCCGGTTTTCTCCAGGTTAGAAGAAGAATTGCGAGATTTCTCGGAAGAAGAACGTAAGGTATTTTTGCAAGAATTCGACATTGAGGATACCGGATTATCGTTGGTAGTTAAAACTGCTTACCATCTTTTGAATCTCATTACTTTTTACACCTTTGGAGACAAAGAATTACGGGCACGAGAATTGCTCCGGGGGAGTAAAGCACCCCAAGCGGCAGGAAAAGTGCATAGCGACATGGAAAAGGGATTCATTAAAGCTGAGGTGATTCATTTCGCCGATTTGGTCGCGGCAGGTTCCTTAGAGAAAGCTCGTCAGAGTGGGTACCTCCATCAGGAGGGAAGGGATTACGAAATCCAGGATGGAGACTTAGTGCATTTTCGCTTCGTTCCCCCTCACTGAGGGAGGCTTTGTTTACGGGTATACCGTTCTTGGGTGTACCATTGTCCAAAGAGTTTTCCTTCTTGCGCTAAACGACCGATCACTTTTTTGAGCCGTGGAGAGAGAGGGGTGCCGGTTTCTCTTGCCCAGCGAGTTCCGGGAAGAGGCATGAAGGTGTGAGCATGGATGAGCGCTCCCATCTCGGCGAGGGTGAGGATGGTGATGATGGTCTCTTCCACGTCTTCTTCGGTTTCTCCCGGACAACCGAAGATGAAGTCAACTTTGGCTTTGAATCCTGCTCTCAAGGAGAGTTCAGTGGCTTTAAGGATATCGGCTTTTTGGTGTTGTCGGTGCATACGGGTTAAGAGACGGTCGCTTCCTGATTGAGCACCAATAACTAAATTATCGTTGTCAACGTATTCGCGCAGGAGTTGAAGTGCTTCCCAGGAAACGAATTCCGGTCGAATCTCCGAGGGAAAAGAACCGAGGAAAATCCGTCCCTTTTTCCCCATCAATCGACGGAGTTCGGCGAGGAGAGTGGTGAGTACCGCGAGTTGTGGTGTTCTCCCATCGGGGGAGCCATAACCGAGGGCATTCGGAGTGATGAAGCGGAGGTCGAGGAGATTTTTGGTTTTCATGATTCGCACTGCTTCAAGAATGTTTTCTATGCTGCGATGGCGAACGGTGGTTCCAAAAAGCGTAGCTGTCTGACAGAAGGCACATTGGAAAGGACAACCCCGCGTGATTTCGATCGGTCCGAAAATCCCTAAGGAGTGAGGAAAGGGGAGAAAGGCGTCGAGATCAACCGGAGAAGGAGTGAGGAGAGGAGGAAACGAGGAGAGTTCACCTTCTATGAAGGCTTGAACAATGTGGAGGATGGCTGCCTCTCCTTCTCCCTTAACTGTAAGGGAGGTCAAGTCGGCAAAATCTTCTGGACAAGCGCTGAGATGCGGTCCCCCTCCACACAAAAGGAGATTCGGACGAAGCGTTTTGATCGCCGAGAGCACCCTTTGCTTCTCCTCTCTTTCGGGAGTGGCGCTGGAAAAAAGGAGGAGAAGGGGATCGGGGAGGGTGCGTACGTAATTTTCGAGCTCGATCGGGTTCGTAGCGAGGAAGAGGTTTACTTTTTCCTCCATCTTTGCTTGGGCTAATGACCCCATCAGGGCATTAAAACTCAGACGGTTCTTGCGGCTATACCACAAAAGGAGGTTCGGTTTTCGGAGTACTCTCATAGAGAGTATTCTATCATCACTTGGGGAGAGAGGAGAAGGTTTTTGTGTTACAATGAAAAGACTTGAAAGGAAGGAGTTTCGGAGGCCATGAATAGGAAAAAGAACGAGGAGGAACTGCGCAAACCTTTTATAGAGGCCTTAGCGCTTCACCATCTCTACCGTGGAAAGATCGAAGTGACCCTTAAATGTCCGGTACGGAGTTATGATGATTTCGCTCTGTGGTATACTCCTGGCGTAGCGGAGGTGTGTCGGAAGATTGCCGAGGAGAGAGAGCTCTCCTTTCGTCTCACCAACCGTTGGAATTCGGTGGCGGTGGTTTCTGACGGTTCCCGAGTTTTGGGTTTAGGGAATATCGGTCCCGAAGCAGCTTTGCCGGTAATGGAGGGGAAGGCGCTTCTTTTTCGTTATCTTGGCGGGGTAGACGCCTTTCCTTTGTGTGTGCGTGTAAAACATCCTGAGGAACTCGTGGAGTTTGTTGCCACGGTTGAGCCGAGCTTTGGGGGTATTAACCTCGAGGATATTGCTCAGCCAGCTTGTTTTCAGATTCTTGAGGATCTCAAGAAGCGCCTCACTATTCCCGTGTGGCATGACGACCAACAGGGAACGGCCTTGGTGGTTTTGGCCGGTCTTTTGGGAGCGCTCGAAGTGGTGGGGAAGGAGAAAGAAAAAGTTCGGGTGGCACTCATTGGAGCGGGAGCTTCTAATATTCGTATTGCCCATCTTTTCATCAAGGCGGGAATAAAGGCTGAAAATATCGTGCTTTGTGATAGTAAAGGAATTCTCCATCGGAATCGGGAGGACCTGGTGAACCATCCGTGGAAATGGGAACTCTGTCAGGTTACCAATGGAGTAGGCCTCACCGGAGGGAAGAAAGAGGCCATTGCCGGGAGTGATGTTTTGGTGGCTTTGTCCACCCCGGGACCTGGGGTGATTCAACCAGAGTGGATTCGACAGATGAACCGTGATGCCATTGTCTTCGCCTGTGCCAATCCTACCCCGGAAATTTGGCCGTGGGAAGCCCAGGAAGCGGGAGCGCGGATTGTGGCCACTGGTCGTTCTGATTTTCCCAACCAAATCAATAATTCCTTGGGATTTCCCGGCCTTTTCCGAGGAGTGTTGAGTGCCCAAGCACGGGCGATTACTGACGATATGTGTGTTGAGGCAGCACGGGCTTTGTATCATTTCGCTCGCGAGAGGAATTTGCGGGAAGACTACATTATCCCTCGAATGGAGGAATGGGAGGTATATATTGCGGAAGCGAAAGCGGTAGCTTTGAAGGCCAAAGAGGATGGATTGGCGCAGCGTTCTTTTACTCCTCAAGAGATTGAGAGAGAGGTTGCTGGAGTGATTGAGCGGGCACGAGCTATGGTTCATCAGGCGATGAGAGAAGGATACATTGTCCTTCCTTGAGGAGGGAAAAGGGTGCGTATCATTCGGGTTGAAGAAATTATCCAGGGAGTAGATCGAGCCCTCTTAGAGCTCAATGTACGGGGGAGTCAAGGCTTACCCGAGAAGATGTTCTCCGCCTTGGAGAGGGAAGAAAGTGCTCTCGGTAGGGAAATGCTTACCGAGATGATTGAAAATTATGCCGTTGCTGAGGAACGGAAAATTCCTCTCTGTCAGGATACGGGGATGGTTATGGCCGAAATAGAGTTGGGCTGTGACGTGTATATTGAAGGTGGCAACATAAAAGAAGCCTTAGATGAAGCCATTCGTCGGGCGTATGGACGGGGATATTTTCGGAAATCGATGATTTCCGATCCCTTTTTTGGGAGAAACACCCAAGATAACACTCCTGGTTTATACTTCTTCGATGTGGTGGAAGGCGAGAGGTTGCGCATCGATCTTCTCGTCAAGGGGGGTGGGTGTGATAATGTCAGTACCCTGGAAATTCTCGAACCCGGAAGCACGGTAGAAGAAGTGGAGAGATTTATCCTCCGGACCTTAGACCGGAAAGCCCCCTTAGCATGTCCGCCCATTATTGTCGGGATAGGGATTGGAGGGAGTGCTTTGTATGCACTCTTTTTAGCCCATAAAGCCCTTTCCCGTCCCCTGGGAAGTGAACATCCTGACCCTCGCTATCGGGAACTGGAGAAACGGTGGTTGGAGAAGATTAATAATTTAGGGATCGGTCCACAGGGGGTAGGAGGGCGGGTTACTTGTCTTGAGGTTCGTGTGGCCACTTACCCCTGTCACATCGCCAGTTTTCCCGTAGCTTTGGCCTGCAGTTGTCATGTGTTTCGCCAGAAAACTTTGTGGTGGTGAGGAAAGTGACCGGACGAGAATTTATTTTGAAGGCCCCTTTCACGGTGGAGGAAGTCACTATGCTCGAGATCGGGGACACAGTGGCCCTCAGCGGGGAGATATATGTAGCACGGGATGCCACGCACCGACGGATGCTCGAAGACTGGCGAAAGGGAAAAGAGCTTCCCACCCCTTTATTGGGGAGTGTCATATACTACGCCGGTCCTACTCCTACACCTCCTCAACAGATCGTGGGATCTGTTGGACCGACCACAAGCCGCAGGATGGATCGATACATGGCCTTCCTTTTGGAACAAGGAGTACGAGCCACCATAGGTAAAGGAGAACGAAGTGCGGAGGTAAAAGAATTATGTGCAAAGAAGAAGGCAGTCTATTTCATCGCTTGTGGTGGTGCGGGAGCGTATCTTGCCAGTTTCGTGATGAAAAAGGAAATTTGTGCCTATGAGGATTTGGGAGCGCAGGCTCTTTTGCGCTTATGGGTACGGGATTTTCCGCTTGTCGTGGCCTATGATACCCGTGGGGGAGACCTTTTTGAGCAAGGGAGAAGCGCTTTCCGTCAGGTTACCTTTGATGAACCATAGAGAGGGGGTGAAAAGATGTTCTGGAATATTGTTTTTCTCTTGCTCCTCTTGAGTTTCTACTTACCGGTTTTGCAGAAACGTATTCTCGAACAGCAACGATTTGCCGCCATTCGTAATCTGGAGAGAAAACGTCGTTCCCGAGTTATTGTGCTCATCCACCGCCAAGAATCGGTGAGTTTTTTGGGTTTACCGGTAGCGCGATACATTAACATTGAAGACTCGGAAAAAGTTTTGCGGGCTATTCATTTGACCCCCAAAGATATGCCCATCGACCTTGTCCTCCATACCCCTGGAGGACTGGTGTTGGCCGCTGAACAAATTGCTTGTGCTTTGAAGCGTCATGAAGCGAAAGTAACAGTCTTTGTTCCCCACTATGCCATGTCGGGAGGAACACTCATTGCTTTGGCTGCGGATGAGATTGTGATGGATCCTAACGCGGTTTTAGGCCCGGTGGACCCGCAAATCGGTACCATGCGCGGACAGTATCCGGCGGTTTCGATCTTAAAAGCCTTGGAAGAACCTAACCCGAATCGAGATGATGAGACCCTCATTCTGGGAGATGTAGCATGCAAAGCTATAAACCAGGTACGCCAAGTCATTTTGAATTTAGTGAAAGATACCATGCCTTCGGATAGAGCCGAGGAACTGGCTACCGTTCTCTCCGAGGGAAGGTGGACACACGATTTCCCGCTCACCATCGAGACCCTGCAGGAGTTGAGTTTACCGGTCCGAGAGGGGTTGCCAGACGAAATCTACGAGCTCATGGATCTCTACCCCCAACCCTTGGCGCAGCGGCCATCGGTAGAATACATTCCTTCGCCGTATCGTCCTTATCGTCGACCTGCGGTGAAAGAGTAGACTGTCAGATAGAGGAGATGGAGAATGGGTAAAAAACTTGTTCTTACCGAAAAACCCAGTGTTGCTAACGATATTGCTCGAGTCTTGGGACAATTCACCAATCACAAAGAGTATTTAGAAGGGGAGAATTACATCATCACTTGGGCGCTGGGACACTTGGTGACCCTGGCTGAGCCTGAGGACTATGAGAAACGCTTGAAATCGTGGCGCCTGAATCTCCTCCCCATCATTCCGGAGAACTTTTTCTTGAAACCCATTCCGGGGGCAGAGAAACGTTTAGAGGTGATTCGGAAACTCGCCACTCGTAAGGAGGTAGAAGGGTTAGTCAACGCCTGCGATGCAGGACGAGAAGGAGAGCTCATTTTCCGTTACATTTACGAATTCTTGGAGCTCGATAAACCGGTATGGCGACTGTGGCTCTCCTCTATGACCCGGGAGGCGATTGTACAAGCATTCCGAGAACTCAAGGTTGCTGAGGAGTATGAGCTCCTCGCCCAGGCTGCCCGTTCTCGCTCCGAGGGAGATTGGCTCGTGGGAATTAACGGGACACGAGCTTTCACCACCCGTTATAAAATTCTCCTTTCGGTGGGAAGAGTCCAGACGCCGACCTTAGCCATTCTTGTTCATCGCGAGCGGGAAATTCAGCAGTTCCAACCGGTTCCCTACTTCGAGGTTTTCGCCACCTTTTCTCTTCCCCAGGGTCATTACACCGGAAAATGGCATAATGGAGAAGATCGTCTCTTCGAGAGAGAGAAAGCGCAAGGAATTATCGATCGGGTTGCAGGGAAGAGAGGAGTGGTGGTTCATTTCACCGAGCAAAAAACTGCCGAGGCCCACCCCCTTCTCTACGATTTGACCGAGCTCCAGAGGGAGGCCAACCGCCTCTTTGGGTATTCGGCGCAGAGGACTCTTGACCTTGCCCAAAGACTCTATGAGCACTACAAACTTATCACCTATCCACGGACGAGCTCTCGTTACCTTTCCAATGACTTACTGGGGCAAGTCGAAAAATCGTTAGCTATGCTTGATCGGTGTGGTTTTCATGATTTTGTGGCCTCGATTACGGCGTTAGAGCATCTCTCCGACCGGAGGATCTTCGACCGGAGTAAAGTTTCTGACCATCATGCTATTATTCCTACCGGAGAAGAGATTGCCTGGGAAGAACTCCCCGAAGCGGAGAAGAAAATTATGGATTTGGTGGTGCGGCGCTTTATAAGCGTGTTTTACCCTGAGGCGATATGGATGCATCGGGCCATCAAGACCGAGGTGGAGGGAGAAAAATTCGTGAGTAAGTCGAAGGTGCTTTTAGAGGCAGGATGGAGGAAGCTCTACCGGAGCGAAGAGGATCAGGAAGAGTACCTTCCGCGGGTGGAAGAGGGAACCGAAGTGGGGGTAGAGCGAGTGTGGATGGAGAAAAAGGAAACCAAAGCACCTCCACGGTATACCGAGGCGACTCTTCTCTCGGCCATGGAAGGAGCCGGTCGCTTCGTAGAAGACGAAGAGTTGCGGGAGATCCTCAAAGAGAGTGGTATTGGTACCCCTGCTACTCGTGCAGCCATTATTGAACGTTTGATCGAGGTAGGGTACGTGGAGCGGGAGGGGAAAACCCTTTTCCCAACTCCTAAGGGGATGGAGCTCATTCATCTTGTAGAGAGTATCCCCGTTTCCGAATTAGCTTCTCCCCAGCTCACCGGAGAGTGGGAAAAGAAACTAAACCTCATAGAGAGGGGAGAGTTTTCTCGGGAAAATTTTATGAAGGAAATCCGTGATTTGAGCATCGAGATTGTGGAGAAGGTCAAAACCCAGGAAGTAGGAGACGTGAGAGCCAAGATGAACTCGGCGGTGGGGAATTGCCCCTTGTGTGCAGCCCCGGTGTACGAAGGGAAGAAGAGTTTTTTCTGTTCACGTTGGAAGGAAGGATGTTCTTTCTCGGTGTGGAAAAAAATTGCCGGAAAGACCCTCACCCGCCGTCAGGTCCAGAAACTGCTCACCGAAAAGCGCACCGGTCGTATTGCCGGTTTTCGTTCTCGTCAGGGGAAACGCTTTGCAGCCTCGCTCGTTTTGGGTGAAGATGGAAAGGTGGTGTTCGACTTTACCCGGGAAATAGAGCCTCAGTCAGTTGATGGAGAGAAAAAATAAAAGAGCATCGGTAACCCAACGACAGAACGGAGAAAATTAGATATAATTGAGCTGAAGAAATTCCATTATGTGGAGAAGGCTATGGCGAAATTCCGTATTTGGGGAAACCGTCCCCTCCAAGGTGAAATTACCGTTGGTGGTTCAAAAAATGCCGCCCTACCCATTTTAGCGGCGACCCTTCTCACCGAATCACCTTCTACTATTCACAATGTTCCTGATTTGCTCGATGTGCGAACCATGATCATGGTGTTAGAGAGCTTAGGTGCACGGGTTGAAACCGTAGATCGAGGAAGCTATACCATTTATCCCCAACAGTTGAAACCACTCGAACCTCCTTATGAACTCATTCGCAAGATGCGCGCTTCGTTTTTGGTCACTGGACCTTTACTCGCTCGTTTTGGAAAGGCACAAGTTCCACTTCCCGGGGGTTGTGCCATCGGTTCCCGTCCTATCGATCTCCACCTCAAAGGATTTGCCCACCTCGGGGTCGAGGTGTCGATGCGCTCAGGGTATATTGAGGGCTGGGCAGAGAAAGTACACAGTGGGGAGGTGTATCTCGATTTCCCCAGTGTCGGTGCCACCGAAAATGTGATGATGCTTGCCGCCACCATTGAGGGAGAAACGGTAATCGCCAATGCGGCCCGCGAACCAGAGGTAGTGGATCTCGCTCACTTTCTCTCTTTGATGGGAGCAGAAATTAGCGGTGTGGGGAGCGATACCGTAGTGGTCCGGGGTCGGAAACACCTTGAGGGGTGTTCTTATACCATTATGAACGACCGCATTGAGGCGGGGACGTTCTGTGTCGCTGCAGCGATCACCAAAGGAGAGGTTATCGTGCGGGGAGTGGAATACGCTCTCTTGCGTTCGGTACTCACTAAGTTGGAAGAAGTTGGGGTACAGGTGGAAAAGATTGACGAATACGATGTGCTGGTGGCCATGAAGGAAAGGCCTCACGCGACCAATATCAAAACCATGCCCTATCCGGGATTCCCTACCGATATGCAAGCTCAGTTCATGGCTCTTTTGTGTCTTGCTGATGGAGTCAGTGTGATTACCGAAACGGTGTTTGAGAGCCGTTTCGCCCATGTGGGGGAATTAGAGCGCATGGGAGCCAAGGTCCAAGTTGAGGGGCGGAGTGCGGTGGTGATGGGCGTAGAGCGCCTCACCGGAGCCATGGTGACTGCCACCGATTTACGAGCCGGTGCAGCGCTGGTTCTTGCCGGGTTGGCTGCCGAAGGGATGACCGAAGTAAACGGTGTTGGACACATTGATCGAGGGTATGAACGTTTAGAGGAGAAATTAGCTTCCTTAGGTGCGTCGATAGAACGTGTGAGCGATGAGTAGGAGGAGTTTGTATGTGGAATAGGCGATTGGGTATTGATTTAGGAACGGCAACGACGTTGATTTACATGTATGGGAAAGGTATTGTCCTCAACGAACCCTCGGTGGTGGCTGTTGCCAAGAATTCCAACGAGATCTTGGCAGTGGGACGAGAGGCCTGGGAAATGATCGGGAAAACCCCAGAGTACATCATTGCTCACCGACCCTTGCGAGAGGGAGTGATCAGTGATTATGAAATTACTCGTCGGATGCTTTCCTACTTCATTCAGAAAGTCTGCGGGAGGAGTCTCTTTAAACCGGATATCGTGGTATGCGTTCCTTCCGGGGGTACCGAAGTAGAGAAGCGTGCCGTTTTAGATGCTGCCTATCATGCCGGGGCACGGAGAGCGTATCTCATTGAAGAACCAATGGCAGCGGCACTGGGTGCGGGGCTTGATATCGTGGGTCCTTCGGGAAACATGGTCATCGACATTGGGGGAGGAACCACCGATGTGGCGGTATTGTCCTTAGGGGGAGTGGTGGTGAGCCAATCGGTGCGGGTCGCCGGCGACAAAATGGATGAAGCCATTATAAGGCACCTGCGGAAAAAGTCGAACCTCATGATCGGCGAAAGGACGGCAGAAATGATTAAAATCGAAATCGGCTGGGCTATTCCACCCCAAGAGGAAAAGGTGATCCGAGTGAAAGGGCGTGATCTTGTTTCTGGACTTCCCAAAGAGGTTACCATTACTGCTTCCGAAATTTACCGTTGCCTTGTGGAGCCTCTTTCGGCGATTGTGGAGACCGCTCGGGCGGTGTTAGAACGAACACCACCGGAACTGGCAGCCGACATCGGTGCCAAAGGCATTTGTCTCACTGGTGGGGGTTCGCTTTTGCGAGGTATTGATGAAATGTTCTCCCGTGCCTTAGGGACACCGGTGTACGTAGCCGATGAGCCCATTTCCTGTGTTGCTTTGGGAGCAGGGAAGGTGTTAGACCATCTCAAAGCCTTGCGTAATGGATTCCTTTTTACTAAGGAAAGGAATGCATAATCTTTGTCTTGCGTGACGCGTAGCGTTGTCCTTTTCGTTCTCGCAATAGTGATGGTTTTCACCGTAGCGGGTCCTCTCTCTGCGCGGGTGAGCTATTTCCCCTTCTCGGAAGTGAAAAAGGGGATGGAGGGGATTGGTAAGACCGTTTTTCAGGGAACCAAGATCGAAGATTTTGCGGTCGAAGTGATCGATGTGGTTCAAGGGAGGAACATTGCCGACAGTTACTTCGTGATCCGGGTGAAAGACGGGAAAGTTCAGAGCTTGGGAGGAATTTCGGCGGGAATGAGTGGAAGTCCCATTTACATCAAGGGGCGCATTGCCGGTGCGTTGGCTTATAACTGGGAGAGTAGGGATAATTTGGTGGGGGTGGTCACTCCTATTGAGGCCATGCTCGCTATTTGGAAGGAAGAAGAAGTCATTCTTCCCTTAGAAAAAGCCGGAAGCTCGGTATTTCTCCTCCACGGTTTTCGTGGGAGGGCAGGGGAATTGCTGGCCCAAAACCTTAAGAGTAAATGGTCTCTCTGCAAGGCTTTTACTCTGCCAAGTTTCCTCTTCGGGGGGAAGAATGCGGGAGAAAAAGGGGCACTCCAGCCGGGGGGTGCCATCGGTATTCAGCTCCTCACCGGTGATGCAGAAATTATGAGTATCGGGACTCTTACTTTCCGTGACGGGGACCGCATCTTGGCTTTGGGACATCCCTTCTTGCATCGAGGCAAGGCGAATTATTTTCTTTCTTCGGTGTATGTGAATTTTAGTCTCGAAGGTAAAGATTTCCCTTTCAAGGTGGGGACCTCTCTTGAGACGGTGGGAATGATTGACCAAGATCGGGGAACTGGTGTATCAGGACGAATCGGGGTATTTCCCGAAACTACTGAAGTCAAAGTGGCGGTAAAAGAGGGGACAAGAAAAGGGGAGTATCGTTTTCTTGCGGTTCGCGATGATGGGATACTCCTTGAAGTCCTCCCCGAAGTTCTGCTCGATACCATCGATCGGACCATCGATAGCCAAATTCCCGGGAGCGGGAATATCAAGTTACGGATAGAACGGAGTGATTGGTCGCTCGAGGAAGAATTTTTTGTGTGGAGTGATTCGGATATTGCCGATACCCTTTCAGAAACGGTGGGTAGGATTTTACAAATTGTACTGGCTAACCCTTATCAGTTCATCGCACCAGAACGCATGACCTTTGATATCGAGATCTTCACCGATATTCAAAGAGGGTGGTTACTGTCTTGCAAGTTTCCTCGCATTGTGAAGCGGGGAGAGCCGATAGAAGGGCAGATCACCTTTTTCCTTTACCGTCAAGGAGAGCGGAATATTCATTTCCCTCTCGTTCTCTCTGCCGATTTTCCGGTTGGAGATGCTGAAATCATGGTCCAAGGGAAGGGGGTAAGCGGGGAAGAGGAAGCATCGCCCTCTCTTGAGAGTTTTCCTCCAACCTTAGAGGAGTATCTCCGCGTCCAGTTGGATGAGTTCAAGCGCCACGGGGTGAAGGTGGAAGTGGTGGCGAAACAAGAAATATCGAGTAATTACACCACCTACTTTATGCAAACCGTGTATCTCCCTATTATTTTGGAAGGAAGTTTCTCTACCAAGGTGTGGGTGAATTGAAGCGGTGGATTTCTCTTTTCTCTTTTCTCTTCATACTTGCTTTTATAGCTCTCTTCATTGCCTCTGAGAAAGAGCGACTTCTCGAGCTCATGGTGCAAGAGCTTACCGCTCGTTTGGAGACGTCTTCGGCTCTTGCGGTGAAGATAGACAAAGTGGTATGGCACTTTCCCCTGACGATAGAACTCATCGGTGTGACTGCAAGAGGGGACCAATTTGTTTTGTATATCCCTCGAGGAACAATTCAGGGAAGCTGGTCGCTCCTTTTGGGGAAGGGGGATACCCAACCGCTCCGGGTACACTGTGACGAGATTCAATTGACCTCCCACCAAGAGAATCTCTTAGCGTTTTTATCCTCTTTTCCGTTCTCCTCTCTCCCCCCTTTGGTGGTAACTACCCCGTCCTTGCGTCTTACCGAATGGAAAGAGATGGGCGCGCTGGCGGTGACCATGGAAAAGGAAAAAGAAGGGTTGTGTTTTCAGGTTAGAGGTGGAACGTGGGAGGCCCAAGCCTTTCTCCACGAGAGAAAAGACTTAAGCGTGAGGGTGCACCTTTTAGGAAAAGAAGCGTGGTGGGAAGGGAAACTTGATTTTACCGAGAGCATGGTGCAAGGGAAAGGGAAGTGGAGAGATCGGGAATTCGATTTCCAAGGGCAATTGGCATGGGAGGATAAAAAAATTACCTTTTCCCCCTTTTCTCTCGCCAGTGGGGGCTGGGTTGTGCGTGGTGAGGGGACCCTTGACTGGCAAAAAGAACCCGGAGTGAACTTACGGGGAGAGATGGTTCCCAAGGGAGGGAAGGAGAGTATTGCCTTTCGCCTGCAGGGAAAACGTTCGATTTCTTGCGAAGAGTGGAACGGGGTAATTGAAGGGGCACTGGGAGGAGGGAAAGCGCAGTTTCAGGGGGCCTTTTCTCTTCGTGAGAAGGATTATACCTTTACGGTGAAAGTAGAATCCGCGGCGTTTGCCGGTTTTACTGGTCAGGGAACCATTGAGGGACGGTGGTCAGACGAAAAAGTGATGCTTTCTTTCCCTGCTTTTTCCGTGACCCTCTCGGGAGAGGAATTCCCCTTCCAGGGAGAGGGAATTTTGAAAGGTACGGTATGGCTTTCTCCCTCGGGATGGGAAGGGCAATTGGTCTTCGATGGAGAAGCGTTTTCCTGGGAACAGGTGCACATCTTAACCCCTCATCTTGAAGTGGAATACCGAGATGCACGAGCTTCTTTTCGCGGAACGGGTACCTTGTGGGGAGGGAACGTTTCGGTCCGGGGTGCATGGCAAGAAGGGGCTTTGAATCTCCAGGGTGAGGTACAGGCATTCCATCTTGAAGAGATACTCGCTTCCTCTTCCCCGGTTTCGGGAACGCTTTCTGGAGAACTGGTAGGGGTATACGATTCGGCCAACGCCTTCCTCACCCTCACCGTAACCGAAGGGAATCTCAGGTGGAAAGAGTTTGACCTGGGACGCATCGTGGGAGGAACCCTCACCTACCGCAATGGGGTCATCCGAGGAGAGGGCTTGCGCCTTGAGCAAGGAGGGGGGTATATCGTAGGCGAGGTGGAGCGAGAGGGGGAGCGAATAGGGGTACATTTTCGTATGGAGTCGTACCCCTTTTCCTATTCTTGGGGAGAAAAGGTCATACAGGCTTCTTGTGATGGGTCGGGCTATCTTGAAGGAGGACAAGACCAGTGGAAGGTGGGAATGTCTATGCAGTCCTCTTGGGAGCTGGGGGAGACAACGAAGGGTATTTTCGCCTTGCAAGGGGTATGGCAGGACGATACTCTGGCCATTGAGAAATTGTGGTGTGATTGGGGAGAAGGGAAAATCGATGTTCACGGACGGGTGAAACTCTACGAAGAGGTGGATCTCCAAGGATCGATTACCCATCTTGTCCTTCCCCCCAACGGATGGGATTGGAGTGGGGAACTCCACAGCCTGGATTTCGTGCTCACTGGGCCATGGAATGGTGCTGCATTTTCCTTTCAAGCGCAAGGGAGTAACTTTGCCTTTCGTGGAGAGCCGATGGGAGAGGGTCTCACGGTGAAAATGTCCGGGAGACTTCCTCTTCCCCAAAGCTTTGGGGAGGGAATTTCCTGGACCACCCTCTTTCATCCCCGCTTCTTTGAGGAAGGCGAGATTCGGGTGAAGGGTATGAATCTCTCTTCGCTCTTCGGGATCGATTTTCTCCGCCGTTACGAGGGAGAAGGGCGTTCGGACCTCATTCTCACCCTTGATCCTCACCGAGGGAGATGGCGTTTCTTTACTGAAAATCTCTCTCTAACATTGTTAGGGGATTTTACCTGGCACGGTACTGTAGAAGGGTGGTACGACGGGGAAACGTTGACGGTGAATGAACTCACCCTAAGCGATACGAAAAACTATTCCACTCTTACCGGACAGGGAAAGATCGCCCTCGGGGATGAGAAACTCGATCTTCGCCTCCAAGGAGTAGTCAATGGGGTGTTTCCTTGGAAGGAAAGAGAGTGGTTTATTTCTGGTAAAGGGGAAGGGTCTCTTGTCGTTGGTGGAACGATGAAGATCCCCACTTTTTCGGGAGAGTTTTTGCTGGAACAGGGAGAAATTCAAAAGGGAGGTAAAACTCTGTTCCGTTGGGGGGATATTCATGCCCGGTGGGAAAATGAGGCCTTAACCGTTCTCTCTGGATGGGGAGAGGTGGGGAATCTCACCGCTCATTTTGGCGGCATGTTGTCCTCGGAAAATGTTCATCTTCAAGCTACACTTCGGGGGAAAGACATTATTCCTGGCTGGGAGGCAGTGTTCCGAGGAGAGTGGGAGGGCACGGCGACTCTCGTCGGGAAGTGGGATGCTTTGACCCTCCAGGGGAAACTTGCGCTTCGTGATGGTGTTTTAGATTTGAGTGGTAAGCATTCCTCCTCACCCTTTTCCGGAGAGAACTTTCAAGAGGAAATGCAAAAGATTTTCGCTCCGTTCCCTCTCGCCGTGAAACTGGATCTCGAGACAGGAGATACATTGAGGGTGAAGACTCGCTTCTTAGACTTAGAACTCAAAGGAGCACTCCATGGTGCGCTTGAGGGAGAAAATCTTACCGTGGAGGGAAAATTGGAAGTTGTTCGAGGAGAATACGATCTCATTTTCTGTCAATTTCCGCTCCAAGGATCTATCTTCTTTGGAGATTTATTTCCTCTTGAACCACAGTTAGCACTCGAAGGGGAGAAAGAAGTGAACGGGTATCGCATTCGTCTCGCCGTCCGTGGTCCTTTAAAGGATTACACCATGACCCTCACTTCAGAGCCCTCTTTGTCCCAGGAACAAATCCTTTCTCTACTCTTTTTGGGAAATGAGGATGCCTATCTTTCTCTTGATACCCTCAACCTGACGCCTCTCCTTTGGAAAGGACTCCAGTTTTTGTGGGGGAAAAAGGGAGGGAATTTGGAGAACATGCCCTTTTTCGATCGCCTCGAATTAGACCTTGCCAATTTTTCTCGCCTTACCGTAGAAAAAAGACTTGGTAAAAACATTTCTTTCGGGTATACTCAAAAACTAAAGGAGGAGGAAGAATCCTCTCTCCATTTCGCGATCGATTTCAGTCGTGAGTGGTCATTCAAGGGGGAAGTTACCTCGTCGGGTGAAACAGAGTGGTGGCTCGAGTTTAAAACTAGATTCTGAGGAAGGAGGTTGGACACGGTTGAGCACAACTACGCTAAAAGCGTTGTTCATGGCAGTTACCATACTTGCTTCTGTGACCGTTGTTCAGTTAGGTTGGACACAGGGGGTTGCTCCCTCAATTGTAGCCATTCGGGTGGAAGGCAATCAGAATATTGACTCCCGTTTGATCCTTTCGGCAGTCTCTTCTTCGTTGCGTGAACCTTTCAACGCAGAAAAGATCAAAAGCGATATTAAGGCTATATCGGATTTAGGGTATTTCTCGTCAGTCTCGGTGGATACCAAGCAGTATCCGGAGGGGGTTGAGGTTATTTTTAAGGTGAAAGAGTTTCCGGTCATTCAGGAGATTCAGATCACCGGAAATACTGCTCTGACGGAAGAAGAAATTCGCAAGGCCATGATCATAGCGCCTCTGCAAGTCATGAATTGGAAAATCCTTCAGAGAGATTTGGAGCGCATCCGAGCTCTGTATAGCGACCAGGGATTTTTGGTAACCGCTATCGAAAATGTGGAATTCGACGAGCAGGGTGTTTTGCGTTTTGAGATTCGAGAGGGAATTGTTGAACGTGTTGATTTTGAAGGCTTAGAAAAAACCAAGGAGTATGTATTACGTCGGGAAATAGAGTTGGAACCGCCATTCGTATTTGATATGGCAAGAATCAGGAAAGACCTGCGTGCCATTTATAATTTGGGCTTTTTTGACGATCTTTCTATGAAACTTGAACCGGGGAGTGACCGTGACCACGTGGTGGTAAAGGTAAAGGTGGTGGAAAAGAAGACCGGTGAAGCAGGATTGGGGATAGGGTATAACAACGAGAAAGGTTGGCTGGGCTACCTCAAGTATCAAGAATCAAACATTGGCGGAAATGCCCAGAAATTGGAAGTACGTTATGAATTTGGTTACCGTACCTTATACCGTATCTCCTTTGAAGAACCATGGCTCTTTGGAACCCCAACCGCTTTCGGTATCTCCGTATATGACCAGATTGAAAAGAAAAACTATTGGAGAGAACGAGAGATCGTTGGAAAGTACGAAGAAGAGCGCATTGGTGGGCAGATCTATTTGGGGCGCGAAATCGCCGAAAACTGGAAGGTGAATCTTCGCTATAAGAACGAAGATATTGCCATTCGTACCTTAGAAGGAGAATCCCCGGATGGAGAGGGGAAAACCATCTCTTTGACCCCTACCGTGGTGTATGACACCCGTGATGACATTTTTAACCCTGATAGTGGTTGGTGGTGCAGTGCGCAGGTAGAATTGGCGGGAGGGTTTTTAGGGGGTGACTATGACTACACCAAATACATTGTCGATGTTCGTAACTACATTGATACCGGGGAAAGGTCAACCTTGGCACTCCGCTTTTTAGGAGGCATTGCCGATACCGAGCTCCCCAGTTTTGAGCGCTTCTCCGTGGGTGGGGCAAACACGCTCAGAGGATACGATTTGTACGAGTTTGAGGGAGACAAAATGTTGGTGCTGAATGTGGAGTATCGTTTCGATGTTTCTAAGGGAACGCAGTTTGTCGTTTTTGGGGATGCGGGATACGCTTGGGCTTTGGATGAAGATATTCGCTTCAGTGATATTAAGACCGGTTACGGAGTGGGTTTGCGTTTTGATACCCCCATTGGTCCGATCCGTTTAGATTATGGCATTGGAGAAACAGGTGCCCAGACCTATGTCAGTATTGGACACACTTTTTGAGAAATAGAAAGGAGCGAAAGCGGAATGAAAGCCTATGGCTGGTTTTTTGTGGTGACATTTGCAGTGATAGGAATATTCGTATTTTCCGGAGTTGGCTTAGCCCAAGCCAAGAAAGCAACCCCTTCACCGACTCCAGCGAAGGGCGAGACTCAAGGCGTTCTTAACATGACGATCGGTCTCGTCGATATTAACAAGATTTTTGACAGTCACCCCAATACTCAGAAGGCAGCGGAGATCGAGAAGAAAGTGGTAGAAGAGCTACAGAAAAGACAGCAAGAATTGAATGAGAGAGGCAAGGGCAAAACCAAAGAGGAGGTTGATCAGTTAGAAAAGGAGATGAATGCCGAGTGGGCACCGGTGCGAGACGAAATGCTCAAAGAACGTCAAGCACTCCTCGATGCGCGTTACGCCGACGTCATCGCAGCTATAAAAAAAGTTGCCGAAGAACTGAAGCTCACCTTGGTGATTCGGAGTGAACTCCGTATTCCTGTCAGTCAGAAAGAACTCTTAGAGATGCCCCTTGTTTTTTATGGTGGTCTTGATATCACCGATAAAGTCATTGAAGCGATGAAAGGTGTCCTCGGTAATAAGGCCGGACAATGAAGTTGAGAGAAGTTTGCGTTCTCCTACAGGGGTCTCTATGGGGAGACCCCGATTTTGAAGTGGTCAGCGTTCGTGAACCGGAAGAAGCGGAAACCCATGATTTGACTTTTTTGTATCACAAGAGTCGTTTGGAAGGGGTACGTGTTTCTCGTTCGCAGGCGGTAGTGACTACCCGAGAACTTGGAGAGAAGTTACCGGAAAAAAATCGGGTGGTGGTAGACAACCCTCGTTATGCTTTTGTCCAAATCATTCCTCGCTTTTTTCGCTTGATTCCTCAACCCTTCGGCATTCACCCCCAAGCGTGCGTTCATCCTACTGCCCAGCTCGGTTCACGGGTTTCCGTGGGGGCATTTTCGGTGGTCGAAGAAGGGGCAGTGATCGGTGACGGGACAGTCATTTTCCCCCAGGTGTATGTGGGGAGAGAGGTAGTCATCGGTAAGGAGTGTCTCTTGTACCCTCAGGTGGTGGTTCTTGAGCGTTGTGTGGTGGGGAATAGGGTGATTCTCCAGAGTGGGGTGGTCATCGGAGGCGACGGTTTTGGCTACGAGTGGTGGGAAGGGAAGTACCATAAAATACCCCATGTGGGGAGGGTGATCATTGAGGATGAGGTCGAGATTGGAGCGAACACCACTGTGGATCGAGCCACCTTAGGAGAGACACGTATTGGTGCAGGTTCGAAAATCGACAACTTGGTCATGATCGCCCATAATGTCTTCATCGGAGAAAAGACGATTATCGTGGCGCAATCGGGTATCGCAGGGAGTGCTCGGATCGGTGATCAGGTCATCATGGGAGGACAGGCAGGGGTAGTGGACCATGGAGTGGTGGGAAAGGGAGCACGTCTTGCCGCCCGAGCGGGGGTGATCTCGGAGGTTAAAGAAGGAGAGATGGTGTCAGGGTTTCCGGCGCGCAATCATCGTGAGGAACTACGGAGGCAAGCTTTCATTGATAAATTACCCGAGATGTGGAAGAAATTGAGAGCCTTAGAGGGAAAAATTGCTCAACTTTTCCAGCATGAATGACTTTGTCATGCAAAAAACCATTGCCACTTCCTTCATGGTGGAAGGTAAGGGATTACATACGGGCGAGGAAGTTAGGGTAACGCTTTTCCCTGCGGCAGAGGATACCGGGATTGTTTTTCAGGTCATTCAGTCCTTTCGAGAAACACTGATTCCTGCACGTTTCGAGTTTGTTGCAGAAGGGGTCCGTTGTACCGCTCTCGAGAAAGACGGGATTACTCTTTTAACGCCCGAGCACTTACTGGCAGCCTGCTGGGGAGCGGGAATTTCTAATCTTTGTGTCCAGGTCCAGGGTCGGGAACTCCCTGGGGGTGATGGTAGTGCCTGGATGTGGTGGGAAATTCTCCAGAGGGTTGGCATCAAGGTACAAGAGGCACAGCAACCCATCTTTCCGATATCTCGTGTGATAGGAATAGAGGTGGGTAAACAATCTCTCTTCGCCTTTCCTGCAGAGAGAATCCAAGTGATTTACCTGCTCGATAGTACTTCCCATGGCGATTTTGCCCAGGTTGTACAATTCAAGGAGGGAGAGGATTTCACTTCGGTCGCTCGGGCACGAACTTTTGCCTTTGAGTGGGAAGTAGAGAATATTATTGAAAAAGACCTGGGGTTGGGGGTACGGAATGAAGCATTGGTGTTCGGACGAAATGGGAGTAGTAACCGACTTTTGCGAGTTCCTCACGAGGCTGGTTTGCACAAGATTTTAGACCTTTTAGGGGATTTAATGCTTTTCGGTCCAAGAGTGTGTGGAGGCTTTTTGGGAATTCGTTCGGGGCATCGTTTAAACCGATTGATGATCGAGCGTCTTCGAAGGGAGGCTCAAGACTATGCAAATTGACCCAACTGCCCGCATAGCTCAAGGAGCAATCATTGGAGAGGGAGTGGAGATTGGTCCGTATGTGATTGTGGGGGAAAAGGTGAGAATCGGTGCATATACGAAGATTGGCGCCTTCGTGGTAGTCGAGGGGCAGGTAGAGGTAGGAGCACATTGTTTTATCGGTTGTCATTCAGTCATTGGTACACCTCCTCAAGATGTTTCTTACCGGGGAGAGGAGACCAAAGTGGTGATCGGAGACCGAACTATTCTCCGTGAATTTGTGACCATCCACCGAGCAACCGGTGAAGGCAAGATGACTCACCTTGGCGAAGACTGTTTCATCATGGCTTATTGTCATATTGCCCATAATTGTTTTCTTGGGAATGGTGTTACCATGGCCAACGCCGCCATGCTTGCCGGATACGTGGTGGTTGATGACTGGGCTACGTTGGGTGGCCTTGCCGGGGTTCACCAATTTGTGCATGTCGGGAAATTATGCATGGTTGGGGGAATGTCGAAAGTGGTGATGGATGTTCCTCCGTATACCTTGGTTGACGGTCATCCGGCGCGAATTTTTGGTTTGAACCGGATAGGAATGAAGCGTCGGGGCATTCCAGAAGAGAAGCGTGAAACGGTCAAAAAAATATATACCATGCTCTATCGGAGTGGCATACCGATTCATAAAGCGCTTGAGGAACTGAAGAAGAGCTCATACGATCCGGCGTTGGTCGAAGAGATAATCACTTTTTTTACCCAGAGCAAGCGAGGGATAGTTCGTTGGGTTTCTGGGGAGGTCAATAACGTTGAAGAAGATGCTCCTTTTAGCTGGTGAAGGGAAAATCCCTCTCCTTGTTTACGAGCGAGCGCGGAAAGAACGAGAGGTTTTGGTGTTGAGCTGTGCTCCGTTGCGAGTAGAAAGGGATTTGCCTCTTTGCGAATACTTGCCTTCCTTCTCCTTAGGTCACCTGGTTCGCTTCCTCACTACTCACCGGATTGAGGAGATATGTCTGGCGGGGAAAGTACCGAAAGCGACCCTTTTTGAGCACCATATTTTCGAGCAGGTCATCCGGGAATGGTCTTCTCCGTCTTTTGAGGATCGCGTTTTAGGTGAAATTGTATTGCAACGTCTGGAAGAACGGGGCATACGGTGTCTTTCCCCCCTTCTCTTTTTGCGTGACCATTTGATGCCTGCTGATTTCTTTTTCGGTTCCCCCCTCGATGCCTCCGATTGGTCGGATATTCGCTTAGGAGCGAAAATTGCCCGTTTTTTGGCTGATGCCGAAGTGGGGCAAACGGTGGTGGTGAAGCGAGGTACCGTTTTAGCGGCAGAGGGAGCCGAGGGAACGGATGAGACCATTCGCCGGGGTTTAACCTTAGCTTGTGGTGGTGGGGCAGTGGTGAAAATGGCCCGTACTCAGCAGAGTTTTCTCGTGGATATCCCCGCCATCGGCTTACAAACTGTGGAGTTAATCGGTCAGCATAAGGGGAGAGTTCTGGCCGTAGAGAGCGGAAAAACTCTCTTTTTAGAACGAGAAGAAGCCCTGCGTAAAGCCAAAGAGTATTCGATAAATATCGCCGCTATTACCGGGTGACATGATTCCTCGGCTCTTCCTTTCCTGTGGTGACCTTTCGGGAGACATTTATGCCGGAGAAGTCATTCGCTCCCTTCGTCAGAGAGTCCCGCAGGTGGAGATCGTCGCCTTAGGAGGAGAGGCGTGTGCGGAAAACGGCGCTACCCTCCTTGCCAATACCACGCGAATCTCCACCGTGGGTTTCGTGGAGCTTTTCCGTTCCCTCTCCCAATGGTGGACTATTTGGAAACTGACTACTACAACATTGTGCGAACATTCCTTTTCCGTTCTCCTCCTCATCGATAATCCCGGCTTCAATCTTCGCCTGGCTCGTTTTGCTCAAAGCATGGGTCTGCCGGTCGTGTATTTCGTCCCTCCCCAAGTGTGGGTGTGGGGGAGAAGACGCGGACGCACCCTTGCGCAGTGTGCCGATTGGATTCTCCCCATTTTCCCCTGGGAGGAAGAGTATTTTCGGGGAGGAAAAGCTCGGGTAGAATGGGTTGGGCATCCTTTGGTGGAACTGTGGCGCGAGCGAGGACAACGAAAAACGAAAAAGGAAGAATCACTCCTCCTCCTTCTTCCCGGGAGTCGTCGGCAAGAGGTAGAGCGTTATCTTGCGGTGATGCGTCGGTGTTTTGTCCGTTTTCCTTCTTTCTTCTCTTCTTACCGGTTGGTGGCAGTGGCGGCGTCAGGGGCGCTTTTTTCCATCATCGAGGAGTATTTCCAGGGTTTTCCGGTACTCATTGAAGAGCGAGAAAAATTACCGTTTCTTCTCGAACAAACCTCTCTGGCTATTTCCTGTGCCGGGACGGTCACTCTCGAAGTTGCCTTGGCGGGAGTGCCACAAATCATCGTCTATCGTGCTTCACCGCTCACCTTTCTTTTGGGGCGATGGTTGGTCTATGGTCATCTCATTGGCTTACCCAATATTGCCATGGGAGAAGAGGTTTTCCCCGAACTTGTGCAATACCAATTTTCCCCTGAGCAGCTCACCGCAGCAATGGAGAAACTCGCCACTCCCTTTTATGAGGAGCGGGCAAAAGGAGTAGCCGCTGCATTACGGATGAAACTCGACAAGGGGAATCCTTTTGCCCGCGTGGCGGAGGTGCTCATGCACTACTTTGGATAATCGAGGACTTTTGCTCATTACCGTGAATAGTCCTGGGGAAGTGTACTATGCGCTTTCCCCCTTACTTTCGGCGCTCTCCAACTTGCAAGAGCCCCCGCGGGTATGGGTTTTCCTTCCTCCCTGTCAATTCGCCACCGGTCGAGAGGGAGGAACGGTGTGGCAGTTGCCTCTCGTAGAGCGCGTGTTTTCGCCTCGGGAAACAGTAACTTACCTTTTGGGATTCTCGTCTCTACCTCTCGCCCGACGGGGTTTAGTGCTCTTTTTAGGAGGGGACGTTTTCTACGCCGTACTTCTCAAAAAGCGTACCCGCTATCCTCTGTGGGTTTATGGGAGGGTTCCCCGTTTTCCGGCGTGGGTGGACCGATACTTAGTCCGTTTTCGGCAGGAGTGGTCCTCTTTTCCTGCGGAGAAGAGGGTGTACCTGGGAGATTTACTGTACTCGGTGGTATTGCAAGAGGTCAAGGCGCACAATCTCTTTCCTCCCGGATTTCCCCGCTTTCTCTTTTTGCCGGGGAGCCGGAAGTTTGCCTATTCTTCTCTCTTTCCCCTCTTTGGGCAATGGATGGGTGTCTTGCGCGAGAAGTATCCAGAGGCTTCCTTTGCCTTAGGTTTGCCGGGTCATTACTCTTTCTGCGATCTCCCTCCTTGCGACTTTTCCTCACTGGGGGTAACAATCCTTTTCGGGATGACCTCCGAACTCCTCAGCGAAGCAGACTGCGTGATTACCGTTCCCGGTTCAAACAATTTAGAAATCGTGTATCGGAAAAAGAAAGGAATGGTGGTGTTTCCCATTGCACCGGCGCTCCATGATCTTCCCGTTACTGGGTTTTTGAGCATAGTAGAAAAATTTCCGTATTGGGGTAAAATGATAAAGCGAGCGTTCCTGTTGCGTGCATTATCTCGGAGGAAGTGGCTGTCGTTACCAAATATAGTATGGGATCGGGAGATTCTCCCCGAGTTGGTGGGAGAAATTTCCCCGCAATGCCTGGTCCAAAAGGTGGAGGAAGTGTTCCATCGCGGAGAAGAAGATTTTCGGGAGGAAATTCCTCAAGAAGATGTGGCCTTATCGCTTGCGAGGATGATTGAGGAGGTATTCTATGGAGAAGCGTCGTCATAGCCTCTTCCGTTTATTGCAATATTTGCGTCCTTATGGGCGGTATATTGTGGGAGCCCTGTGCATGGCCCTCCTTGGGGCTCTCCTCAACCTTCTCCTCCCTTGGCTTTTGCGTGACACCATTGACCGGGTGCTTTTGGCGAAAGACTTTCGCTTGCTTGCGTGGATTGCTCTCGGGATTATCTTCATTTTCTTTGTAAAAGGTGTGACCTCTTACGTGCAGAGTTACTGGATGTCGTTTGCCGGCTTTCGAGCCATTACCAAGCTTCGCTCGGAATTATATCAACATCTCCACTCCCTGTCGGCAGCCTTTTTTCAAGAGACTCCTTCAGGTGAAGTGGTTTCCCGCATGACTAACGACATCACCATCCTGCAGAATCTCTTCTCTGGGGTGTTCGTCAACATCATTATGGATTTACTCATTTTCATCGGTTCCATCGTTTTCCTCTTCTTCATCCATTGGAAATTGGCACTTCTCTCGTTACTCGTTTTCCCCTTGGTGGGAACCAGCGTCGACTATTTAGGAAAACGGATTCGTGGTTTTTCCCATCTCTTGCAGAGCAAGGCGGCCATCCTCACCGCCTTGGTCGAGCGAACGGTAACGGGGATGAAGATTATCCAATCCTACGTCAGCGGTCACTATGAGGTAGAAAAGTTTGAACGGGAGAACGAAGTGAACTTCTACCTCGCCATGCGTCAGGCTAAAGCCAAGGCGATTTTCACTCCTCTTGTAGAACTTTTGACCTCCTGTGGTTTAGTGGTGGTTTTTTGGTATGGAGGGAGGGAGGTCATCCAGGGAAGCTTAACCGCTGGAGGATTAGTGGCCTTCTTAGGGTATTTGGTGATTGCCTCTTCTCCTTTGTCTCGTTTTTCTTCGGGATTTCAAGCTTTGCAGCAGAGTTTGGCTTCCGCGGAGCGCATCTTTGAATTTTTAGATACTCCTTCCTTAGTGTGCGAAGATCATCAGGCCATCGAATGGAGTACGATTCGCGAGGGGATTCGCTTCTCTCGCGTCTCTTTCGCCTATCGCGGTGAGACCATTTTGCGCAATTTCGATCTCTCCATTCGGATGGGGGAGAAGGTGGGTATTGTGGGACCGAGCGGTGCGGGGAAAACCACGCTCATTAACCTCCTCTTGCGTTTCTACGATCCCGATAGCGGATGTATTGAAATTGATGGTGTCGATATCCGTCGCTTCAAACTTTCTTCGCTTCGGAATCTCATCGGAGTGGTCTTGCAGGATGCTCTGGTTTTGGGTGGAACGGTGCGGGAAAATATCCTCTACGGGAACCTCGATGCCTCTCAGGAAGCACTACACATAGCTTCCAAGAAAGCTCATGCCCATGAATTCATCGTGAATCTCCACAATGGGTACGACACCGACGTGGGAGATCAAGGGGTGCGTCTATCCGGAGGACAGAAGCAGCGCATTGCCATTGCCCGTGCCCTCTTGAAAGACCCGCCCATTATGGTCTTCGATGAAGCGACTTCGAGCCTCGATCCAGAATCAGAGCAATATATCCTCCACACCATTTCCCAAATTGGTCGGGATAAGATCGTCATTATCGTGGCCCATTCCCTCCGCATGGTCAAAAACTTAGATCGGATTATCCTCCTTGAAGACGGGGAGGTCAAAGGAGATGGGACTCACGAAGAGCTCATACGTTCCAACCCTCGCTACCAGAGGCTCTTTCAGGAGGAAGCTCAAGCATTGAGCGAGGCACGGTAGAGCTCGCGGATTTTGTGGAGGATGGGGCGGTATTCGTTACTTGCGTAATCGCGATACGTGTACTCAAAAGGGTGGAAATCTCCTCGTTCCCATTTGATGGTGGCTTCGGCAAAAATGCCTTTGCCGATGTATACTCGGTGGGCGAAATTCTTGGTGGTGGCTAAAACGATTTTCCCACCGTCAAAGTATCCGGGATCGAGATTAATGCGCCTTGCGTGGGAAGAGTCGGCAGTGGTTTTTTCTACTTCGTTCGTGAAGAGCTTGATCTCGGCGAGTTCTCCCGGGTCGATGAGGTTGCGAAAAACCCAGAAAACTCGCCGTAACCGTTCTCCGATGTCTCGATAGTAGTCGGTGTAGGTGAAGGGAAGAGGAGTGCTTTCCCATTCAATTTCCCCCAAGCGTCCAGAGAGCGGTTGACGGACTTGGGCAAGCACCTCTTCGTGTTCGTAGAGAATGGCGATGAAAAGCTTTACTTTTTGTGGTAACCGGACTTCTCCCATTTTCTCACCATCTTCTATTATAAATAGGGATGGAGAAGTGTTACAATAGGGAAAGACAGAAAGGAAGGGATGGATTCATGGTTTTTCGCTTTTCACCCTCCGAGGTTTTAGAGATGGCGGTAGAATTGGAGCGCCGGGGAATTCAGTTTTACCGGAAGTTGCAGATGAATGCCTCTCCTCGCCCCAGGGAACTTTTTGCTTTTTTGGAAGAACAAGAGAAGAAACATCTCCAGCTTTTCACCGGTCTGCGCGAGTCTCTGGAGGAGGCATTGACCTGGAGCTATGACGAGGAAGCAATGAAGTATCTTGGAACCATCGTGGAAAACGGTATTTTAGGTAAAGTGTTGGGGGATACCCTCCCTTCTTCTTTGACTCTGGAAGAGGCGATCGAGATTGGGATTCAAGTAGAGAAGGAGAGCGTCCTCTTCTATCAGGGTTTTTATCCCTTGATGAGTGAAACGAAGCACTCAATTCTCGAAGAAATTATCGCCGAGGAGAAGCGTCATGTGGTGCAACTCACCGAGTTGAAGAAGGAGTTTTTAGCGAGGGGGTGAGGATGGTTGGGCAGACGCAGGGTGATGATTTTTATTGAAAACCAGTATCAGGAATTGGAGTTGTGGTATCCGCTCTTACGCTTGCGAGAGGAAGGTATTGAAGCAAAATTAGTTGGTCCAACCATTGAAGAAACCTTTTTAGGCCGTCACGGATTTCCTACGCGGGCTGAATTGGTTACTTCTTCGGTGAATGGGAGGGATTTCGATGGAATCATTATTCCCGGTGGATTTGCCCCCGATTACTTGCGACGCTTTCCGGTAGTTTTGAACCTGGTGCGGGAATTCTACCAGCACAATAAACTCATCGGAACCCTTTCTCGTGGACCGTGGGTATTGATATCCGCGGATATTGTGCGGGGGAAGCGAGTTACCGGACTCGTATCGGTGAAAGATGACGTGAATAATGCCGGAGGAGAGTTTGTCGATGCCCAGGTGGTGGTAGATGGGAATATCATCACCGCTCGAGGCCCCGATGATTTGCCGCTCTTCATGCAAGAAGTTTTACGCTTTTTGTGGCAGAGTTTGATTCGTTTGGGAGACACCGTACCGGACGGGCGACTCACCGATGCAAGCGGTCATGAAATACTCCTCTCCCAGTGCGTTGCTAAGAAACCGGCGGTGCTCTTCTTTTTCGATTCGGTGTATAACCCTCGCGCTGTGAATCTCCTCCCTACCTATAATCGGATTGCGGAAGCTGTGCACAATAGAGGGGGTCTCTTCCTCGGCGTTAGTGCCGATTCCCTCTTTGTTCAGCGGGACTTTCTTGCCCGTTATCCCCTTTCCTTTCCCCTGTATAGCGATATGGGCGGTGAAGTGAGTAAGACTTTTGGAGTTTTCAAGCCGGAAGAGTCGATTCTGTGGGCGGTGTTCATTGTGGACCGGAATTGTGTACTCCGTTATAGGGAATACTGTCCTGCCGGAGAGATATTGACCTTACCCGGCTTTGAGAAACGCTTAGACGCCGTTTTGGGATAGGAGGGAAAATTATGTTTTTGCAAGAGCGAGATAAAGAAACCTTGACGAATTTTCTGCGTGAAAATCTCCTCCACCCGGTGTCGGTGAAATTTTTTACCCAGGAATTGGAGTGTGAAACTTGCCATGATGCCCGACTCCTTCTCCAGGAAGTTGTAGCTTTATCTCCTCTTCTCAAGCTCGAAGTCTATAATTTCCTACTCGATAAGGAGAGAGTCAATGCCTACGGTATTGATAGAGTTCCTGCCATCGTTCTCGAAGGGGAGAAGGATTACGGTATTCGTTTCTATGGAATTCCGGCGGGGTATGAATTTTCTGGTTTCGTGGAAACGATGGTATGGGTTTCTCGTCGAACCACGGATTGCACCGAAGCTACTAAAGAAGCCCTTCGTACTTTGAGTCAACCAGTTTCTATCGAGGTTTTGGTAACTCCCACTTGTCCGTATTGTCCCCAGGCAGTAGTTTTAGCGCACAAGATGGCCATGGAAAGTGATTTCGTGCGGTCGGCGATGGTTGAGGCAACCGAATTTCCTCACCTTGTGCAACGGTATCAAGTGAGAGCAGTTCCCAAAATAGTCATCAATGGAGTTGTCTCTTTTGAGGGGGCGCTCCCGGAAGAGCAATTTTTGACTTGGATACTGAAAGCGACGAACCAATAAAGAGAGAAAGAGAGGAGGAATGTCTTATGGGTAATACCATGAAAGTTGCAGTCATGCAAGGGATTGGGAAAATCACCATCGAAGAACGTCTCATTCCCATTCCCAAAGAAGAGGAAGTTTTGATTCGGATAAAGAGCGTCGGGGTATGTGGCTCGGATGTTCATTACTTTGTGGAGGGAAAGATTGGAAGTTACGTGGTGAATCCCCCCTTTGTTTTGGGTCATGAGTGTTCAGGAGAAGTGGTGGAGGTGGGAAAGAAGGTGACCTCACTCCGTCCCGGGGATCGGGTAACCATGGAGCCGGGGATTCCCTGTGGCAAGTGTGAGTTCTGTCGCTCGGGACGATATAATTTGTGTCCTGATGTGGTTTTTTGGGCGACTCCTCCCATCGATGGTGCTTTTTGCGAGTATGTTGCCCACCCTGCCTCTTTCACCTACCCAATTGCTCCCCAGGTGAGTTTCGAAGAGGCTGCACTGGTCGAACCTCTTTCGGTCGGCTTCTATGCCGTACGGAGAGCCAAACTCGAACCCGGCAAAACCGCTCTCGTTTTAGGAAGCGGTCCTATCGGCCTTGTGACCTTAGAAGTACTCTTAGCCCAAGGAATTACCGAGGTCATCGCGGTAGACATTTTTGATATTCGCTTAAAGAAGGCCAAAGAACTGGGTGCCTCCTTGCTGATCAATGCCCAGAAAGAGTCGGTGAAGGAAGCGGTTATGGAGTACACCAAAGGGAGAGGTGTAGACGCCGTCTTTGAAACTGCAGGAAGTATTCCCACCGCTCAACTGACGGTAGAGGTGGTGAAAAAAGGTGGTAAAGTGGTTTTGGTCGGGCTCCCTTCGCAGACCCGTTTCGACCTCGAGATGATGCACGTCATCAATAAAGAGTTAGACATTTTCGGCATTTTTCGCTACGCTAACACTTACCCCGGGTGCGTAGCTCTCCTCAATTCTGGTCGGGTGAATCTCAAGTCTCTTGTTACCCACCGTTTCCCATTGGCGCAAACGCAAGAGGCTCTCCAATTTGCCCACGAACATAAGCAGGAAGCGATAAAAGTGGTGGTGCAGGTTTAATATCCGGATAGAAAGGGGAGCACGGATCTCCTCGCCGTGTTCCCTTGACACCTCACCTTTCCTCTGCGTGGTTTATGCCTTCCATCTCTTTTTCCATTCCGCTACCATTTCGGGGATGTTTTCGGAGATGAAGAGTTGACTCCCGATAATCACCCTATCGATACCAGCTTCTTTCAGGAGGGGGAGAAGGTCTAAATTGACTCCCCCGTCGATGCCGATAGGAATAGTATATCCTGAGCGGTCAAACATTGTCCGAGCTTTGTATACCTTAGCAAGGACTGAATATTCAAATTCCTGTCCTCCAAATCCCGGTTCTACGCTCATGAGGAGGAGGTAGTCAAGATAGGGAGCACAGTACTCTATGGGGGTGACATCTCCGCAGGGACTCAACGCTATACCTGCCTTTTTCCCGTATGCATGGATCTTTTTGAGAGTGCGGAGGGGATGAGGACAGGTCTCCCATTGGAGGATGATGAGATCGGCTCCTTTTTGGGCAAAGAGGGGGATATACCGTTCTGGTTCAAAGATTTCCAAGTGGACTTCAAGGGGGAGGGTGGTGATTTTTCGTAAGTCCTCCACGTTTTTCGGGTTGAAGGCGAAGTTTTCCACATAGTGACCATCCATGATATCCAAATGAATCCAATCCACACCCGCTTTTTCTAAGGTCAAAACCGTTTCTCCCAAATAAGCGGTGTTACACGATAGGAGTGATGCTGAGATATCAATCATTTATCTTCCTCCTTCAGCGTTGGCCGAGTTCTCAATTCATTCTCCCATTGTATCTCTTTTGAGAAGACAAGAGAATTCTCAAGATGGGTTATCTCTTACGGAAGGTTGCCATTCCCCGAGAGACTGATTGTCGAAGGCAGAAGGTTTTGCATCGATAGAGAAAAACTATCATAAGGTTTTCGAAGAGAAACGGGAGTTTTGCTCTTCACAAAGGGGAGAAATGAAGATCTCGAGAACTGGAAACATCGATTGGTAAGAATTACCTCATGATGTATAATTTTCAATAATAGATTTTCTTTTCAGAAACATTTATAGAGAATAAGGGACGATTAACATACATGTGGCTATAAAATGAGGTGATAAAAAGTTTTCAACATGTTTTATAAAAAAGCATCGCTGTCCTCGCGGCCGGTCTTTTAAAATTTTTTTCAAAGTATATTTAAAATTATTGTCCCTCGGTCAATTGGTATAGATATTCCCAGGAAATGAATGGAGATGGAAAAAATTATCGCTACCATGGTAGGGGGAATCGCGGAATTGAAAGTATCTGATGGAGCATGAATTTTTCTTTCTTCTCGTTGGGGAACCTGTGAAAAATGGGATAGAGGTGAAGGAAATTGAAGTTGGGAGCCAATACTTTTGTCTATGAAGTAGGTAATATTCCTATTCAACGGGCACTGGAAAGTATTGCCAAAATTGGGTTTACCTTTGTGGATCTTGCTGCATATGGGTCAGCCGATCCGCGTTCTCTGTCTCGGGAAACGCGTAAAATGCTTGTCAAACAGTTTCGCGATCTCGGTCTTGTCTCTTCGCAGCTCCTTCTCGTGAATACGCAAGATATTGCCTCTTGCGATCTTTCAAGGCGTAACGAAGTTATGGAGTACATGAAGAGAGCGGCTGAACTTCAGTTGGAATTAGGTGGAAAGCAAGTTTTGATCTGCTGGGGATGTGGGGTTTACCAAATGGGCATACCAAAAGAAGAAACGTGGATACATTCGGTTCGTACTATTCAGGAATTCGCTCGTTGGTGTCAATCGCATCACCTGATCGTCGACTTAGAAATGGACCCCCATGTCTATTTCGTGGTCAATAACATGGAGAAAATGGCCAAGATACTTGAAGATATCAACGAACCGAACGTCTATCCTAATGTGGATATTGGTCACATGTGGCTTACTCGGGAATCACCCATTACGCTTCTCAAATTTCGCGATCGTGTTATTCATATTCACCTGAGCGAGACGGAAGGTTTTGAACATACGAATAGTATTATCGGTACTGGCCAGGTTGATTTTGTGAGTTATATCCGACAAATTGAGGCACAAGGGGCACATGAAACCTGCGAGAAACTGAATGAGACATTGGTGGCCGGTATTGAGATGGGTAAACCAGGAGGCGAAGTAGACGATCCCGAACGGTGGATGCAAGGAGCGTTACGATATTTAAAAGAGATCTTACCAAACTGCACATTATGAGGAGAAATGGAAAATTTTCCCTCTCTCTTCGAGAGTTTATCGTTCTGATTTTGAGGAGTTTACTTTCTTTACGATTCGTAGGATCATAATTTTTTTTTCATAGTGACAGGCTTTCCTTCATTCTCTATTGAGATTAGTATTTTACTAAATCTGAAATTATTTTCATTTCTTTCTTTACTTTTTGGGGAGATAGGGTATCATAGGAGTGAAAAATTTTTCAAGAAAAGGGGGTGAATGGAAAGAGAAGAGATGAGAGCCAGTTTTTTCTTTTCGATTTTCAAGTCGTGCGAAAAGGAGGATAGGGAAAAGTGAGGAAGATCATAGGGTTAAGTTTGATTATAGGGATATTGTGTCTAATCAGCGTAGGTTACGCGGCGGTAGAACTTCGTATCATGACCGTGTGGGGTGGTTTGCAGAAGGAATATCTGGATCAGATGTTTGCCGAATATACTGCTTCGAATCCGGAGGTCAAAATTTCACACGAGTCTGTTGCAGGT
>Ga0116210_1000232_pt1 | contig 60214 bp, 45 predicted proteins | sample TshhotsprinmetaG_FD_94483 | JGI IMG/M metagenome (GOLD analysis project Ga0116210, IMG submission 94483) | Hot spring microbial communities from South Africa to study Microbial Dark Matter (Phase II) - Tshipise hot spring metaG | ecosystem: Environmental > Aquatic > Thermal springs > Hot... | reverse complement strand
CGTGGCGACTTTCACCCGCCCAACGTGCCAGGCACTCTGCAAGATGCCTGGCACGTGGCGACTTTCACCCGCCCAACGTGCCAGGCACTCTGCAAGATGCCTGGCACGTCGGCAGGGAGAGTTGCGTGGCCGTCTCAGCGGCCGTCGGGGCTATGGCGGCGCGCATAGCGGCTCCGTCGGCGCTGATCCAGTCGCACGTTCAGGCTGAGCGTCTTTTCATCGAGCGCTTTCTGCAGCTGGGCCCGCTCGGCTGCGCCGGTCGCCGCGGCCAGATCGGCCTTCAGGCGACCGATCTCCTGGAGCAGTTGAACTTCCTCCGGCATGTAGCCGGCGTTTTTCAGTACGGTCCAGGCCAGACGCAGGTCTTCGGGTGCGGCGAAATAGCTGTCCTGGTCGAGCGGTTTGCCTGCGCCGGCCAGGTTGTCGAACTCGCCGCGCGCCATTGCCTCTCGGATCTTTTCCTCGACGAGTTGGTCGAAAACCATAGCAGGCTATCCCTTCAGGGCTTTTGCCAGCAATTCGCGCACCACGGCCGGATTGCCTTTGCCGCGCGTCTCGCGCATCACCTGGCCCAGGAACCAGTTGAAGAGGGTCTCTTTGCCGCCGCGATATTTCGCGGCCTCGTCCGGGTAGCGGGCTACCACCGCAGCGACCGCGGCGGCCAGCACATCGGCATCGCTGACCTGCGCCAGGCCCAGTTCCTGGACGATCTCGTCCGGGCTGCGGCCCGTCTCGAACATGATCGCGAAGACTCGTTTGGCGCTGTTCAGGTTGATCTGGCCGGTTGCCACCAGGCGCATGAGCGCGGCGAAGGCAGCCGGCGTGATTTTGACCGCCGCGATCTCGACGGTCGCCGTGTTCATCAGCCGAAACAGTTCGCCCGTGATCCAGTTGGCCGCTGTTTTGGCGTCGCCGCTCTCCCGTGCTACGGCCTCGAAGTATTCGGCGATGCCGCGATCCTCTGCCAGCAGGGCCGCGTCCCGGGGGTGCAGGCCGAGCTCGGCGACGAAGCGGCGAGTTTTGGCGTCGGGCAGTTCCGGCAGCCTGGCCGCCAGCGCCTCCACCCAGGCCGGCTCGATCACCAGCGGGGGCAGGTCCGGTTCGGGGAAATAGCGATAGTCATCGGCCGACTCTTTGGTGCGTTGCACCACCGTTCGACCATGCGCTTCATCCCAGCCCATCGTCACCTGGACGACTTTGCCGCCGGATTCGAGCACGGCGATCTGTCGTGCTACCTCGTATTCCAGCGCCTGCACGACTGCTCGGAACGAATTGAGGTTCTTGACTTCGACCTTCGTCCCGAACTGCGCCTGCCCCACCGGCCGCACGCTGACGTTGGCCTCGCAGCGCATGGCGCCTTTCTCCATGTCGGCCGTGCTGACGCCCAGATAGCGCAGAATGCGCTGGAGCATCGTCAGGTATGCGTGGGCTTCTTCGGGCGAGCGCATGTCGGGCTCGGTGACGATCTCCAGCAGCGGCACGCCCGCCCGATTGAGGTCTACCAGGCTGGCGCCGCCGGTGTGGGTGAGTTTGCCGGTGTCTTCTTCCAGATGGACGCGCGTGATGCCGATCCGCTTGACCCGGTTCCCGGTCTCGTTTGGGATTTCGATCTCGATCCAGCCGTCGTGGCACAACGGCAGCTCGTACTGGCTGATCTGATAGCCTTTGGGCAGGTCGGCGTAGTGATAGTTTTTACGGGCAAAAACGGCCTCCGGGCCGATGGTGCAGTGAAGTGCCAGGCCGGCCAGGATTGTCTTTTCGACGGCAGCGCGGTTGATCACCGGCAGGCTGCCCGGCAGCGCCATGCATACCGGACAGACGTGCGTGTTGGGTGCCGCGCCCGCGTAGTCGGCGCTGCATGCGCAGAACATCTTGGAACGGGTCAGGATCTGGGCGTGGACTTCCAAGCCGATGATGGTTTCATAGATGGGCATGGTGGCGCACTTCCCGATATGGTTTTCGCGCCAGAAAGGATACCACGAGAGGGGATGTCGGGCAAATAGCGACGTGCGATCCTGAAGATGCCTGGCACGTAAGGCGATTTTCAGGACAAAGCAGACGCCGTCCGCCCCCACGAAACGGGCGATCGTAGGGGCGGGTGGCATCCGCGCAGCAGCAATGCTCAGGCGCCGTGGCGCGGAACACGGCGCGCACCACTGCGCTACCGCACAGCCGCGCCTGGGCCCTTGGAGCTGGCGCGCAGCCGCTGCGCCTCCAGCGCCTTCAGGAACTCGCCCGCGGCCACCGGCTCGCTGTAGGTGATCGCCTTGACGGAGCAATACTTGACGCACTCCGGGTCGCCGTCGCAATAGTCGCACTTGATCAGGTGCCGCGCCCGGCCGTCGAAGTCAATCGCGCCGTAGGGGCAGTGGAACATGCACAGCTTGCAGCCGATGCATAGCTCCCGGTTGATCACCACCGCGTTGGTCTTGGGATCGCGGCTGATGGCGCCAGCGACGCCGCACACGCGGATGCACGGCGCGTCTTCGCACTGGTAGCACACCAGCGGCACAGCATCGCAGGTCTTCTCCCAGCGGTAGACCCGGATGCGCGAGAGGGTCCGGCTGAACTCGCCTGTATGTTTGAAGGAGCAGGCCATTTCGCACAGGCCGCAGCCGATGCACCGATCGGGATCAACGACGAGCATTTTCATGGCAGGTCTCCTTTCTCATACGGCCAGATCGGCCAGGCCCAACTCCTCGAGCTTCGCCCTGGTGGGCACGGCCTGCTCGTCCCACCCGCGAATCTTGCAGTAGTCGGCCAGCATGGTGTAGTAGTCCGCCTCGGAGAGCACACGGCCCGCGCTCGGCCCGGAGCGGTTGGGGTCCAGCGAGAAGCGCGGGGGCAGCTTCAGGTCGTCGAAGGTCATGCCCTCGCGGATGTTGAAGAGCCAGGTCAGGTTGGTGATCCGCTCGCCGGCCCGTTCGAACTCCTTGACGTCCTTGTACTCCTCGAAGCCGGTGCCGGTCCAGAGCATGTTGGTCAGCCGCTGGTTGTTCCAGCAGTCGAAGTCGCAGATCTCCATGGAGAACTTGGCGGCGTACTGGTGCTGCTGCTCCGCGTTGACCTTGGCCTTGTTGGCGGTGCTCCAGCGCTCCAGCGGGATCGGCTCGGCGCCCAGCCAGAACGCGCCCAGCACCTCGGGCCCGATGGGCCACGAGCGCAGGTGGCAGCCCCCGCGGTCCGACGTGACGTAGGAGAGCGCCATGGACCAGGAGCCCTTCGGTTCGTAGGCCGGCGGCTCCATGCCCTTGAAGTGCACCGCATAGCGCTCGGAGCCGCGGCCCAGCGTGGCAGAGGCGCGCTTGACCCCCTCGGCCAGCAGGTCGCCCAGCCCCTCGCGTTTGGCGATCTTCTCCACCATCTGCACCATGGCCGCGCCGTTGCCGAAGGTGAGGGTCAGCCCATCGGTCTCCTCCGGCTTGAGGATGCCCTTTTCGTACAGCTCCATGGCCCAGGCGATGCAGTCGCCGGTCGAGATGGTGTCGAGGCCGTAGGCGTCGCACAGGTAGTTGGCGTGCACGATGGCGTTGATGTCGTCCACGCCGCAGTTGGAGCCGAGGGCGAAGATCGTCTCGTACTCCGGCCCTTCGACTTTGGTGCCGGCATAGGGGCCGACGGTCACTTCGACGTAGTTGCCGCAGCCAACGGGGCATGAGTAGCAGGCGTGACGCTTCGTCGCCATCTTCAGGATGACGTTGGCGTCAATCTTGTCCGCGCCCGCGAAGACGCCGTCGGCGAAGTTGTAGGCCGGGAACGCGCCGGTGGAGTTGGTGTACCACATCAAGGACGGCGAACCCCACTTGATGCCGAATTGGGCTTCGGGGTTCTCCAGGGTGTCCTTGATCATCGCCTCCCAGCAGGCCTCTTTGAATTCCTTGGGATAGGCCACTTTGACCGAGCCGGTGCCGCGCGCCACCACGGCCTTGAGGTTCTTGGAGCCCATCACCGCGCCGCAGCCGCCGCGGCCGTGTTGGCGATAGTAGCTGGCCGAGATGCAGGCGTATTTGACCAGGTTCTCGCCCGCCTGGCCGATGGTCATGACGGCCGGCGCCTCGCCCAGCTCGGCGTGCAGCGCGTCCTCGGCCTCGTGCGCGTTCTTGCCCCACAGGTGCTTGGCGTCCCGGATCTCGGCTTTGCCGTTCTCGATGTAGAGGTAGACGGGCGCAGCGGCCTTGCCGTAGATGATGACGCCGTCATAGCCGGCGAACTTGAGCTCCACGCCGAAGATGCCGCCGGCGTGGCTGTCGAGGTAAAGCCCCGTCTGCGGACCTTTGGTGACCACGCAGTATTTCGGGGAGGAGGGTGCGAAGGTCCCCGCGAGGGGGCCGGTCCAGATCATGAAGACGTTGTCTGGCCCGAGCGGGTCGGCGCCCGGCTTGACGCGGTCCCACAGGTAGCGCGCGCCCAGCCCTTTGCCGCCGATGAACTTCCTGGCCCAGTCCATGTTCAGGGGTTCCTCCCAGATGCGGCGCTGGGTCAGGTCCACGTTGAGTACACGGCCGGTGTAACCGTAGGCCATACTTCCACCTCCTTGCATGGGGTTGCCTGTAAAAACGATGCACGGCCAAACGACTCAGCGATGACGGGATGTGTTGGCTTTCTGGCTACCTCCTTTCTCAGCTCACTGCTTTCTTCACCAGCGCGCTGATCCTGGCCTCTTCCTCGGCGGTCAACTCCTTCAGCGCGAATGCGGTCGGCCACATGGCGCCTTCGTCGAGGCGCGCCGCGTCGCTGAAGCCCAATGTGGCGTACCGCGCGCCGAACTTGTGTGCGCTCTGGAAGAAGCAGACGACCTTGCCTTCCCGGTTGGCATACGCGGGCATCCCATACCAGGTTTTCGGCGCGAGGGTTGGCGCGCTGGCTTTGATGATCTCATGCAGCCGCGCGGCCATGGAGCGATCCGGCTCCGGCATCTCGGCGATCCGGGCCAGCACGGCGCTTTCGCCGTCTGCCCTGGCCGCCTCCGCCTTCAGCTCCTGGGCGCGCTCCCTCATCGCGGCGCGTTCCTCGTCCGTGAATCCCCCGGACTTCTTGCCGGTTGAGGCGCCGCTCGTGGCAGATTCCCGCATCTCCTTTTTCGGACTCATACGAGCCTCTTCGACCAGATCATCTTTTGAAGAAAAAGCAGCCTTCCCTCTCTTGGCCGGAATGGAAGTGGAGCAAAATTGTTGGCTTTGACGTAGGGTGCGCATATCTTACACAATCTCGACCCGCTTGTCAACAGGTAAGTTCTCGGATATACTTGTCGTCGGCGTCCACCCCGGCCGCAGCAACCTGCCCAGGAGGTCTCGATGGAGTGGCTTTTCTTGATGCTGGCGATCCTCATCGAAAACGCTGGGACCACCAGCGCAAAGCTCTCGCACGGTCTCACCCGGCTCCTCCCTGCGGTCTTCATGTTCAGCTGCTACGCGCTCGCCTACACCTGTTTCGCCCTGGCGCTGAAAAAACTGGAAGTGAGCGTAGCCTATGCGGTCTGGTCGGGCCTGGGCACCACACTGATCACGCTCATCGGCATCCTGTGGTTTCGCGAGACTGTGACGCCGCTCAAGCTGTTCGCCATCGCCGTGATCATTTTCGGCGTCGTGATCCTGCACCTGAGCGGGAACGCGCGTTGAAGCATCCCGGACGTGCCAGGCACCTGGGAGGGTGCCTGGCACGTAAAGCAGACAGGAGGAATTCCATGCCAGACAACCTCGCTGCACACCTTTCACCCGTTTGGACGCGCCTCTCGAATATCCTGGTCGAGCGCGGGGAGGGCGCCTGCCTGTACGACACGGCCGGCCGGCGCTATCTGGACTTCACCTGCGGCATCGCGGTGACTAACACCGGCCACTGTCACCCCAAAGTCGTCGCGGCCATCCAGGCCCAGGCGGCCCGGCTGCTCCACGGCCAGATCAACATCGTCTATCACCGGCCTATCCTCGACCTGATCGGCGAGCTGCTGACGGTCGTGCCCGCCGGGCTCGACAGCTTCTTCTTCAGCAACAGCGGCGCCGAGGCCGTGGAGGGAGCGGTCAAGCTGGCCAAACAGGCCACGGGCCGGCCCAATGTCATCGTCTTCAGCGGCAGCTTCCACGGCCGCACCCATCTGACCATGGCGATGACCACCAGCAAGACGATCTACCGCGGCCGCTATCAGCCGCTGGTGCCCGGCATCTTCGTTGCACCCTACCCCTACGTCTACTACTACGGCCTCGACCCCGACGCGACGACCGACTTCTGCCTCCGCGAGCTGAAGCGGCTGCTCAAGAGCCAGACCGCGGCCGAGGAGACCGCCTGCATGGTGGTCGAGCCGGTGCTGGGCGAGGGCGGCTACGTCGTGCCGCCGCCCCGCTTCCTGGCCGAGCTGCGCCATCTCTGCGACGAAACCGGCATCCTGCTGGTCGCCGACGAGATCCAGACCGGCTTCGGCCGCACGGGCCGCTTCTGGGCCGTGGAGCACGCCGGCGTCGTCCCGGACATCCTGATCATGGCCAAAGGGCTGGCGTCGGGCCTGCCGCTGTCGTGCGTGGCGACCCGGCAGGGGCTGGCCGCCAGGTGGCAGACCGGCTCGCACGGCGGGACGTATGGCGGCAACGCAGTGGCGTGCGCGGCGGCCGCAGCCACCGTGCGCGTCATCAAGGAGGAGCGCCTGGTCGAGAACGCGGCCGAACGGGGCGAGCAGCTCATGGCGGGCCTGCGCGCCTTGCAGGCCGACTTCCCGCGCATCGGCGACGTGCGCGGACTGGGGCTGATGGTCGCCTGCGAGTTCACACGCGACGGCCAGCCCGACGCGGCAGCCTGCAAGGCGGCCGTCAAAGCGTGCCAGGAGGATGGCCTGCTGCTGCTCACCTGCGGCACCTACGACAACGTCATTCGCTGGATCCCGCCGCTGGTGGTGACGCCGGAGCAGATCGAGGAGGGGCTCAGGATCTTCGCGGCCGCGCTGGATCGGGTGGTGGGGTAGACATGGGGAAGATCATTCTCAAAGTCTACGCTGTCCTGGGCCAGGTGGCGGGCCGCACGCTGGAGGTGGACTTGCCTGAGCCGCGCTCGCTGGCCGAGTTCCTGCGGCCGGTGGCCGAGAAACATGGCTTCGCCGATCAGCTCTTCGAGGCGCCCGATCGCCTCAAACGCAGCTACACCGTGCTGGTGAACGGCACCAGCATCTACCACCTTGACGGGCTGAACACGCGCGTTCAGGACGGCGACCAGGTCGTGCTGATGGCTTTTGTGACAGGAGGGTGACATGCGCATCGTCATCGCAGGCAACGGCTTTGCCGGCGTCACCGCGCTGGAGACCATCCGCGCGGTGGATTCCCAGGTGGAGGTGACGCTGATCTCGCGGGAGGCGCGAGGCTTCTACTCGCCCGCCTCCCTGTTCGCCTACATGGAGGGCCGGGTGGACGAGGTCCACCTGATCATGCGCGATGCCGCTTTTTACGAGCGGATGGCCGTGGAGACCCGCTTCGGCCGTGAGGTGCGGCGGCTCGACACTGCGGCGCGCACGGTGACCCTCGACGACGGCGCCACGCTAACCTATGACCGCCTGCTGATCGCCACCGGCGCGGTCACGCGCGGCCAGGGCATCGCGGGCAGCGCCGCGCAGGGCGTCTTCAAGTTGGACTGGCTGGAGGACGCGCAGCGGTTGCTGGCCTGGCCGCTGCGTCGAGTCGTGGTGGCCGGCGCAGGCCGCATCGGGGTCGAGCTGGCGGCCGTGCTGCGCGAGCGCGGGGCCGAGGTGATCATGCTCGAGGTCAAGTCCACCGTGCTGCCCGGCGTCTTCGACCCGGACATGGCGGCCCTGATCCACGAGCGCCTGGCCGAGCACGGCGTCGAAGTGCGGCTGCACGAGGGGCTGGTCGAGATCTGCGGCGACCCGGTGCAGGCCGTGCGCACCGAGCGCGGCGAGATCGCGTGCGATGCGGTGGTGCTGGCCATGGGCCGCCGGCCCAACGTGGACTTCGTGAACCCGTCCCAGCTCGCGCTGGGCGCGGGCGGCGGCATCCTGGTGGACAAGTACCTGCACGCGGCCGACGGTGTCTATGCGGCCGGCGACTGCGCGGAGACGTGGGATCTCAGCGAAGCTGGCCGGCGTGCCATCAACGGCGTCATCCCCACGGCCGTGGACACCGGCCGGCTGGCCGCGCTCAACATGCTGGGCCGGCCCACGGCCTATCCCGGCTCGATCAACGCCAACGTCTTGATCGTCTTCGGTCGGGCCTATTTTTCGCTGGGCAGCCTGGAGGGCGAGCGAGTGCAGCGCCGGCACGACGGGATCGTGGAGAGGTTCATCGTTCGCGACGGCCGGCTGGTGGGCGCGCAGTTCACGGGCGAGACGCGCGCCGCGGCACAGGCCCAGCAAGCGATCCGCCGCAGCATCTCCTTGCGGGAGCCGTTCAGCTTCGACGCGCTCCGCCGGCGTATCTTCTACCCGGTGCGGGTGCCGAATCCGAACCGCTGAGGCCGGGCCAGCGCGCAAGATCGTTCGGACATCTGGCTCTTCTTTCGATTGTTCTGTTCATGTAGGACCGTGCGTCCCGACCTCTCCCGACGCATCGGAGATCTGGTCGGTTGCCGCTGTCTCGGCCGGCGCGATCGCATTGCGCAGCGTGGCCAGCAGTTCGCGCGCATCAGTAAACGACTGCGCTGCGCCCTCTGGTATGGGTTGCAGCACCCCCCGCAGCGCAGCCGGTTCGGACGGGTCCACCAGCAGCCGCAGGATGAAGGTTCGGACGGTGCGCACATTGCCTCCTGGCAAGCGACGATCGGGTGCATTTGCACTGCGATCAGTGGCGCAGCAGCAAAGGCAGATAAAGCGAGCGCACGGGGCTCACGTCAGCCTGTTTGCATCCATCTCCGCGGTCAGGACGAACCGGCCCAGCAGTTGTTGGGTGTGATTGGCCGCGTGATCACAGCGAGCACGACTTGATCCTGCCCGCTGGCTGGTGCGTCATCCCGATGCGCGACCGGAGCTGGGAGCCGCGCTGCGGGCCGGCCGGTCCGACTGCGGCTCTATCGCCAGGGCCGGCGCTGGCGGGAGGGACGCGCTCAGCATGCTGCAAGTCAGCAGCAGAGATAACCAGGAGGCCAGGCGGACACGAATACAGGAGAAAACAGACATCGGACAACTCCCTCGCATTCGCGGGTTTCGCGTTGTGCGCAGCACATTCGGCGTATCATGACACAGTTTGCAACATGCGACTGCCAGAGGACTGCCACTACGTGCCGGGCATTCCCGGCCCGACCGGACATTCATCCCCGGCAGGGGACGGAACCGAGGCGAGCTCGCAGAGTGCCTGCGAAGTTCCGCGCGCGCCAGGGCTCGTGAGCACGGCGATTTTCAGGAGAGATGGCCGATGAGAATCCCCCACGTGCCAGGCACCTGGAAGGGTGCCTGGCACGCAAGGCGATTTTCAAGAGAGGGAGGGGGTGAGGCGGTGGTAAAAGGCCTGGAGTTTGGGCTGAGGGGTGGTGTGCAGTTCGGTTTGCAAGACCTTTTCCAGCTTCAGGTAGAGTCTGCGGGCCGTGGCCAGGTCATTCAGCTCGACGCAGGCGCGCATGCCGAGCAAGACCGCCTGTTCATGCCACGGCTCCAGAGCCAGAAGCCGCTGGCAGGCATCCAAGGCTTCGGCGGGGTGACCGATGGCCAGTCGCGCTTCGGCGACGGCCAGCAACGCGCGCTGGTACAGCAGAGTCAGGCGCTCGCGCGGCAGGAGCGCCCAATCGGCATAGCGATATTCGGGCAGCAGCTCGCCGCGATAGCACGTCAGCGCCTGTTCCCACTCGCTGCGGCGGCAATGTGCCTCGAATGCCTCGTAGTCTACCGTCGAGCCGGCCGGGAGGATCAACGCGACCTGTCCCTCCTCGACCTCCAGGTAACGCGAAGGGAACTTGTCGGGCAGTTCCGGCTCCAGGGCCAGACGCAGCGCCGAGGTGGCGTGGTGGAAGAGTATCTGAGCGGCGCGTGGTTCTTTGTCGGGAAAAAGCGCTTCGGTCACCTGTTCGGCGGTCAGACGGTGTCCCGGCGCTAGCAGCAGCAGAGCCAACAGCTCGCCGGCGCGGCGCTGGCGCAGGGCGCGCGCTTCCACGCGGCGCGTGCCCTGCCAGACCGCGAAACCGCCGAGGGTTTCTATGCGCAACGGGGGTGGTGGCACCCGGCGCAGCTGGGCCAGAAGGATGGCGCTCCAGTGCGCCAGGGCCGGATCATGGCTGCCCTGATAAGCCGCCAGCAGCGGAAAGGCCAGGCTCCGCTCCTGCTCCAGGAGAAAGGCATAGCCACCCTCGATGATGGTGCGCGCGGCGAGCTGCCAGGCCGCCGGGGCTGCTTCGGCATTTCGATGGTGGCGCAGGGCCGCCAGCAACAGCCGGCCGCATGCCAGATCGAAGCCGGCGCCGATCTCCTGCAATATTTCGACGGCTGTCTCCAGGTCACGCTCGGCTGCGGCTTCGTCGGCGCACTGCCAGGCCGCGCGTGCCCGTTCGATCAGTGCCTTGCCCTGCTCGTGGCGAAAGCCCAGCCGGCTGGCAAATGCCAGCGCGTCGTCGGCCCAGGCGCGCGCGGTCGGGTCCTGGCCGGTCAGGCGATGGACACAGCTCATGCCCAGGCGTACCGCGCAGTTCAGCCACGGCTCGCCGCTGGCCTCGGCGATGGCACGCACCTGGCCGAAGAGCGTCTGCGCCGCCGCCAGTTCGCCCTCGTCCAGGTGCAGACGGGCTTTGAGACACAGGTGATAGCCCTGCACGATCGAACCCGGCGTGAGCAAGGGCGCCAGCTCATCCAGGGCCGCCCGGGCTTGCAGGCGTTGGCCGGTGACCTGGTGAATCACGGCGATGATGACCAGGGGATAAATCAGCCACTCGGTGCGCGCGTGTGCGGCGGCCAGCCGGCGCGCTTCGGCTGCCGCGGCCAGCGCCAGGTCGAACTTGCCGCGCGGAAAATAGACGCCGGCCGCCAGGCCGTGCAGCGCCGCAACCTGTGCGCGTGGATAGCCGGTCTCGCGGGCCACATCAGCCGCCAGGCGATAGTACGCCTCGGCCTGGGTCAGCGACTCGGTATCGGCGGCGCAATTGGCCAACACCTGCCAGGCATCCGCGCAGATCGGTGAGCGGGCCGGTGCGATGCCGAGGGCTTCGGTTGCCAGAACCTGCGCCGCGGCGTATTGGCCCAACCGGAAACGCAGTCGGCCGGCGACTACCAGTGCGGCGGCAATGGCCTCGGCCTGACCGGATGCCCGGGCTTTTTCCAGCTCGCGCTCCACCCAGCGCAGCGCATCGGCGATATCGCCCGCCTGTTCGCGCGCCAGACATTCGTCAATCAAGGCGATAGGCGAGGCAGAAAGATCCATGGGGCAGATCCAGCCTCACTGCAGCCGCAGGGAAACATGATATTGCAAGCCGATCGGTTCGCCATGCACACGAACCATACGAATTATATCACAAAACCGTTCGGCAACGACTTCCTGCCGTGCTGATATCCCGCAGGGGGAGATCGCCTCGCTCCCGGTCAGACCGCTGTATTTTGCTGTCAGGGCCGTTCTCGGTTATGATGATTTTTATCGGTCGGGAGGAAAATGCTTACAGCCATGTCCTGCATTCGCCGCTGTTTTTGGCCTCTGTTCGGCGCGTGCGCCGCACTCTCTGCTGTGATCCTGGCTCTGATGCCGTCGGAAAAGACCATCGGCCAGGTGATCAAGATCGTCTACCTGCACGGCGCATTGAGCCGGGCCGGTATGATCGGTTTCTGGGCTGCTGCGGTCGCCGGCGCCCTGTTTTTGATCCGCCCTCGAGCCGCGTTTTCGAACTGGAGCCAGGCGCTGCTGCTGAGCGGCTGGGCCTACTGGACGGCTCATTTCCTGGTCAGTATACCGGCGACGCGGCTGACCTGGGGGCCGTGGGTCGCGTGGGGCGAGCCGCGCGTGACGATGACGCTGCAGGTCATGGCCGCCGGCCTGATCGTTAGCGCGGTCAGCCGTTTGCTGGCTCATGCGTGCTTCGCCGCGGCCGCCAACTTGCTCCTGGGTCTGGCCGTTCTGCTCCTGGTGGCGCAGACGGGAGTGCTCCGCCATCCGCTCGATCCGATCGGCACATCCCCATCCACCACGTTGCGCCTGGTTTATTTGCTGCTCCTTTTGCCGATCATCGCCGGGATGTTTTTGAGCGCGTGGCGGTTGACCGAAGCGGCCGTCGTGCGCAGTGTCTCCGCTAGCCCTGAAAGAAGGTGCACATGAAGATCGTCAATGTCTCCCAGATGCGTCAGATCGAACAGGCAGCCGATGCCCTCGGTCATTCGTATGCCACGATGATGGAGCTGGCCGGCAATGCTACCGCGAACCTCTGTCACGTTCTCGTTGCGTCCGATCCTGAGTCGGTGGTGTTGGTGTTGATAGGCCCCGGCAACAACGGCGGCGATGGGGTTGTGGCCGCGCGCGCGTTGCTGGAACATGGGCACCCGGTGACCCTCTACATCTGGAAGCGCGACACCAAAGCCGACGAGCACTTCCGTCAGCTTCGTCGCAAACGCCGGGGAGTCACGATCTTGTATGCCGATAACGATCCGGATTTCAGCAAGCTGCGGGAGGAGCTGCGAAAGACCGACGTGGTCATTGATGCGTTGCTCGGCACGGGCGTGGTGCGGCCCATCGAGGGCAAACTGGCCGATATCCTGCGTGTGGCGCGCGAGGAGTTGCTGGCACGGCGCAATCCGACCATCGAAGAGGATAGCAGCCTCGATCTCGGCCTGCCGCGCTTTCCGATTATGGAGGCGTATTCTCTTGGCGCGCAGAGTGAACCCCGCTGGTCGTCGGAGCTGCCTCGGCCGGAAGACGAAGATTTCGAGGAGTTCGATGAGGAGGAAGATTGGAGCGAAACGGCCGACACGGACGCCGGCACGCCAGACGGCGAAGATGAAGCGGATTGGGATGAAGAAGAGGATTGGGACGACGAAGACGAGAAGGCGCCTGCGATGCCATGGCCCCGGCCTGCCATCCTGGCGGTAGATTGTCCGACCGGCCTGAATTGCGATACCGGTGCCCTGGATCCGGCCACCATCGCAGCCGATGTGACGATCACCTTCGGATTTCCGAAATGGGGCCATTTTCAACATCCCGGCGCCGCCGCATGTGGCTTGCTGGCCGTAGCCGGCATCGGCCTGCCCAGAGAGCTGAGCCAGGATCTGCAGGCGGAGCTCATCGAATGGCGCCAGGTGAGCACCTGGCTGCCCAGGCGGCCCGCCGACGCGCACAAGGGGACTTTTGGCCGGGCGCTGATCGCCGCGGGATCACTGAACTACACGGGCGCGGCGTACTTGAGCAGCCTGGCGGCACTGCGCGCCGGCACGGGCCTGGTGACACTGGCCATCCCCAGAATGGTCCAGCCGCTGCTTGCCGGCGCGCTGCCGGAGATCACCTGGCTGCCGCTGGCGGGCGAAGCCGGGACGCACAGCGCAGCCGGCGCTGCCGAGCTGCTGGCGACCGTGGGCCGCTACGATGCTCTGCTGGTCGGGCCTGGCCTGACGACCGGCGATGAGGCGCGGGCTTTCGTGATGACCCTGTTTGGCCCGGCCGGACTGGAGCAAGAGTCGTGGCGCGGCCGTGTCGTGGTGGATGCGGATGCCCTGAATATCCTGGCGGCCGAGCAGGACTGGCCAGCGCGCTTGCCGCCTCTGTCCATCCTCACCCCGCATCCGGGAGAAATGGCCCGGCTGATCGGCGCGACGGCCGATGCCGTCAACGCGTGTCGGATCGAGACGGCTCAACGCTATGCGGCTGCCTGGGGGCACATCGTAGTTCTGAAAGGCGCGCATACGGTGATTGCCGCTCCGGACGGCCGACTGGCTGTGTTGCCATTCGCAATGTCTGTGTTTGCCACGGCCGGCAGCGGCGATGTGTTGGCCGGCGCAATTGTGGCCATGCTGGCCCAGGGCGTGCCTGCCTACGAGGCGGCGATATGCGGCGCCTACCTGCACGGCCAGGCCGGGCTGCTCACCGCCCGCGCGCTCGGCGGCGCAGGCGCGGTCGCCCGTGACTTCATCAACCATATCCCGGAGGCGCTGCGCAATTTGTACTTCGGCCGTTGACATGCTCCCTCTCCGCCGCGCCCTGGATTGCCCTCGGCGGAGATCCTGCGGTTTTTTCGTCGGCAACGGCCCCTCGCAGGCGGCAGCGACGAGCCCGAAAAGTCTGGCGCGACAAATGAAAAAGCTGGAAGCACGGTCTACGCTCGCCGGCTTCCAGCTTTTTGTTTCGAGTATGGCTATATTCAGGCCGCAGCCGATTTGCTTAGCTTAGCCTGGGCTTCTTGCACGGCTTCCTGTGCTTTGCGCACATTCTCCTGAAGCACGATCCGGCCGCGATCCGTGAGCTGCTCGAGCTGTCCGCCCAGTTCGGCGCCGCGTTCGCCGAGCTGACGTCGCAATTCCTCGCCGGAGCAGGGGGTGAGCAGCAACGCCGTCAGGGCGCCGACAGCTGCACCGAGGATGATGCCGAGTAGAAACAGAATCGCTGATTTCATCGAAAACGCTCCTTTCTTGAGATCAATTGCGCCTACCCGAAGACGGCCCACCGAAGAGCGCCCGCAGCGCCGATTTTACGCCGTGAGCGAAACTGGAGGCCCGGACGATCGGCTGCACCAGGTGATCGCCCATGAAGGTCGCAGTGCCGCGCACAGTGCCGACCGTCTCCTGCGTGGCCTGCAGCATCGGCAGGATTTCCTCGCGCAGCATTCTGATGAGCCGAATCGTTTGAAAGACCAGGACCGCCAACAAGACCATTACCGCGATGGAGGATAAGGCCAAAATGATGATCGAAATGTCGCGGACTGTCACTAATGCGGTCATACGGTACCTCCGATGATATCAGTGTATCATAAAGTCGCCGAACGTGCAATAAGCGATGTACACCGATGTATGACAGAGGCCATCCGACAGGGATCGAGGTGTCGCTGCTTTGTGGCGCGATTTATCGAATCTGCACCGAGGGCAACAACACTGACCGCCACAGGACGGCCAGCGGCGGTTTCACCGTCTCCGGCAGCGGATCGAGCTGCTCGCCGGTCACCGGATCGAACCAGCCGACTTCCAGGAAGTATTCGCCGGCCGGCATATCGGCCGGTATGCGCACGCGGAACTCATCCTTGTAGAGCTTCCCGGGCAGAAACTCCGTGGTCAGCAATCCGCCGGGCGTCATGTGCTCGGCCTGCGCCCAGATGTCGCCACCGGTGATCGGCGAGGGCGCCTGTTCCGGTCGGCTGCGGCGGATGTGTACGAAGCTTGCCAGCTTGCGGGTCATGTCCGGCTCGCCCTGCCAGTAGAGATCCACGCGTACCTCGGCCCCACGGCGCGTCACGGCCGACGATACCGTGTAGCCGCGCAGCCGCGGCGCGCCGACGAAGGCGACATCCACCGTCGCCTGTGCGCCGCACACCTGCTCGCCGGTCGAGACGCAGCGCAGCCAGGTCGTGCGTCCGTCCACATAGGCGAATTTGAAGATCAGAAGCGCTGTCAGTACAATGAGGAGCCATGCAGGCGGTGCCGCTTCGTCGGTGACCGGGGCTTCGGTGCGGGGCGCAGTGGATTCGGCTGGTTTACGGCGCCAGATCGCGCGACCGGAGAGCGCCACCAGGCTTGCCAGCGTCGCGGCGCTGATCGCCAGGCCGACCCATTCGGTGGCCGTGCGGCCATAGCGCAGCGCCACCTGATGGGTCCCGGCCGGCACGGCGAGCTGGGCATAGCCGGTCTCCGGCTGAGGTGCCAGAGATGCGGGCTGGCCGTCCACAGTCGCGTTCCAGCGCGGATAGTAGAGCAGATAAAAGGTCAACGTGACCGGCTCGGCCGCAGCAATCTGCAGATCCCATGCCTGATTGCGCACCCGGCTCTCGAGCAGCTTCACATCCGTCGGCGGATGTGCCAGCGGCCGCACTTGCGGATCGAAATCCGGGCCGAGTTCGGCCAGGAGCGCGTCGTCGAACGCCGCAGTGCGCCAGCGCGGGGTAAATTCGCCGAACGCGGTGAGCGCCGTGCCATTGGTGCGGATCTCCGTGGCGCGCACCTGTGCCAGGTCTACAGGCAGGTGAAAGACGGCATAACGATGTTGAAGCTCCACGTAAAGCGAAGGCAGGGCCAATGCTGCGAAGAAGATACAGGCGGCCGGTCCGCTCCAGCGCTGTTGGCGCGAGGGCAGAAGCGCGATCAACAGGCCGGCAGACAGCGCGGCGAAAAGCGCCTGCACGCCCATCAGACGGGTGCGATAGAGCAGGCGGCCCAGAACCGGCTCAGCCACGCGCCACAGGCCGTCGGATGCCGGAGTGAGGAGCCAGAAGACGAACAGCCCCAGCAGGGCGGCCGCCAGCAGGTAAGCCGTCCGTTTTTGCAATGCATTCCGGCGCCAGGCGATGGCTGCTGCAATCAGGCCGGCCATCAACGCCGCGCTGTGGAGCACGCCCACGCGGTCTTCTACTTTGTTGTTGTCCCGTGCGATATCGTAAACAACAGGAGGAGCCAGCAATGCATCCAGCGCGATCGGGTTGCGCGCCGGGATTGCCTCCGGCTGCTCGAAGTCACGCTGTACGTGCACCCAGGCTTGCTCCGGCGCCATCGGCAGCCAGATGACCGCGGTCAGCAGGCCGCCGGCCAGCAAGACGCCCGGCGGCGCCAGAGTGCGCCTGCGCCAGGCCAGGTAGAGCGCCAGCCCTCCAGCGAACGGTGCCAGCATCAGCGGGCCGAGTACATGTGAAGCGATACAGGCCACCCAGATCAGAGTCGCCAGCACGAAACGGCCGGCGGTCGGTCGGCGGGCTACCCACAGCAGTCCCCACACCACCAGGGGATAGAGGAACATGCTGTAAGTCTCGTTGGAGCCGCGTTCCAGCGCATTGCGGATCACGTAGGGCGCGTAGATGAATGCCGTCGCCGCGACCAGAGCCGGCCAACGTCGGCCGGTGAGCTCTCGGCCCAGCAAACAGGCGCCCAGGAAAGCCAAAAGAAAGCCGGCCGCAATCAACAGCCGCCAGCCGATGGGGTGGGAGAGACCGAGGCGGGCGAGGAGGTCCATCCCATAGTAGGGCAGCGGCGGCTGGAAGGTGAAGAGCGGGCTGCCGAGGCCCCAATGGAGGAATTGCGTCCAGCGAGGATAGAGGACGCCGTCCGAGATAACCTGGGAAAAGGCTACTCCCCGGTAAATATGCTCAGTCGCTGCATCATAAGCATGCGCGCCGATATCGTAAATCAGGGCTGTCAGAATTGTCGGCGCCACCGCGAGAAGGGATAAGCCGCGCCAGCGCCAGGAAGCAAGGGTGCTTTGGTTCATAGTTCGTTCGACTGATGAAAGAGGCATCTACGGCTGCGCCAACTCCAGCGCTGGCGCTCCATCCTCCAGCACCAGCCATGGTCCCTCCGGAAATGGCCGCACGCCGATCTCGACTCGTGCGGCACGCGCCAGAACGGCGGTCGGCACGCGATAAACGTCCGTCACCGGCCGGCCCACCGGCCAGCGATCGGTGCTGAACCGTCCTGCCCCGGGCGACCGCTTCCATTCCCAAAGCACGTCGCCCTGGGCATTCAGCAGGCGCAGAGAGGTGCGGAGATCGGCAGACACAGGCCGAACCGCATGCCAAAAGAGAACAAGCCTGCGGCTTTCCGTATCTTCCGCTTCCCACCGATAACGGACCAGCGCGATCTGTTCCCCGAAAACCCGGCCGACCGGCAGTCCTGTGGCCATCTCTGCAGCCGAAGGAACGGCGGGCGGCGCGTAGGGCAACCACAGGCCGAAAATCAGCGCCAGCACGGCAACACCTGCCAACAGCCCACACCAGGCTCCCAGTTGAACCCGTGCACAACGAGCGGTGAACGCCACAGGGCCATCTGCCGTCTGCCATTTGCCGTCTGTCTGCCACAATCCGGCCAGCCCACCGACCAACAGCAACGCCAGCGGCCCGATGGCCGGGAACAACAGCCGTCCCTGATCTGTGCCCAGTGCTACCCGGCTATAGGTGACCAGCCAGGCAAAGGTCAGGAACGGCGCACCGAGCAGGATGAGCGGAACATGAAACGCGAAACGCCAAACGCCAAACGCCAAACGTGAAACGCGCAACGCGCAACGCGCAACGCGCAACGCCAAACGCCGAACACGCAACGCCCAGCCGACCGCGCTCGCCACTACCAGCGCCGCCCACAGCGCATAGAACGGCCATGGCAGCGCGATGTGCCCGGCGCCGCCGAACTTGCCCCAGAAGCTCACGAACAGGCCGCGCAGCAGCCAGATCAGTCCGGCCAGGCCAAAGGGCCCTTCCCGCCGATCAATTGTCGCCAGTACCAGCGGCCACCCCATCCAGTCGCCATAAAGCGCCCGATTGCGCAAAAACCAGGGTGCCGTCACCAGCAGCGCGACCACACCGGCGATCACCGGCAATCGCCATACCCGCCACTGCAGGAGTTCCTTCCGGCTCTCGATTCCTGGCCCCCAGTCCCCGGCCCACCCTCGCACGACCATCGTCAGGCATACCACCGGCCAGAGCGCGGCCACGCTCACCTTCGCCCATAGCCCCAGGCCCATGACGATCCCTGTGACGAGGGCGTGCCACGGCTTGCAGCTTCTCAGGGCCAGCCACAGCGCGGTCGTGCCCAGCAACGCAGCCAGCGTATCGTTGTTCATGGCGCTGCCGACGAAAAGCGATTCGGGCAGAAAGGCAACAAATGCGGCTGCCGCCACGGCCAGATCGGGCCGGTTCGGCCAGATCGCGCGGCCCAGCGCGCAGGTGGCCGCGACCACGCCGACACCGGCGAATACGGAAATCAGCCGTGCCAGCCGCATGGCCATCGGCCCAGCACGCCAGGGCCAGCTTTCCAGCGCTGTGTGGACAAAAAAGTTCGGAGACGCATCCGGCGTGAAGCCGACATCAGGGTTGGCGCGCAGGAAGCCCATGTCCAGCCCGATCCAACCGCCGACGGCGGCCGCCAGCACATGATATAACGGCGGATGCTTGGCCTGGGTCATCTCCGCGCCAACAGGCAAGCGGCCCTCTCGTGCAATGTAGGCCGCATAAGCAAGATGATCCGCTTCGTCGGGCGCTTCCCCTGCGGGGATGACGATGCTGTAGGCCAGGCCGAGCGCCAGCCGCGCCAGGAGCAGGAATATAAGCCAGCGATGAATTTTCACCTCTCGTCCGACCCGGCTTTGGATTGCGCTGCGATAGCAGCGCTTTGGATTGCGCCATAAAGTCAGCGCTCTGGATTGCGTAAAGGAAAGCAGCGCCATTGCGCTGCAATCCAGATGACACCCCGAATCGTGAGCGCGTCCCTGTGGGGCGAAGAAAAGGAAAGCAGCGCCATTGCGCTGCAATCCAGATGACACCCCGAATCGTGAGCGCGTCCCTGTGGGGCAAAGAAAAGGAAAGCAGCGCAATGGCGCTGCAATCCAGATGATACCTACCGAGAAAGCCCCAGGCGTTGATATATCTCGATGTGGCGCTCGGCGATGGCATCCCAGGTGAACTCGCGAGCGAGATCGAGCGCCGCCTGCGCCAGCCGCAGCCGCAACGCATTATCATTCAGCAGTCGCTCCACTGCGTTGGCGACCGCAACGGGATCATCCGGCGCCACCAGTAGCGCCGACTTGCCGTTATGCAGCATCGGGAAGAGACCCGCTGCCTCGCGCACGTCGTCCGACGGCCGTGTGCTCACGATTGGCAGACCATGCGCCAGCGCAGCCATCAGGCTGCCGTGGCGCAACGATGCGCCCTCGCGATAGGGCAGCACCGCGCAATCGGCGGCCAACAGGTGGGCCGAGACCTCTTCGCTGCTCACGAAACCGGTCCAGGCCACCCGGTCGCGCACGCCGAGCTCGTCAATCAACTGTTCGATCTGCGCCAGGTAGGCGCGGTTTGTCGGATCGCTGGCGCCGACCTGGCCGCCGACCATCAGGAGTCGAACAGGTCGGCCGCGACGCGCCAGCTCGGCCAGCGCCCGGATCAGCGTATCGCCGCCCTTGCCGGCATTCATGAAGCCGAAATAGGCCAGCAGCCAGGTATCGGGCCCGGCGCCCCACTGTGCGCGCTGCTGTGGTCGCTCATAGCCGGGCGGCGGCTGGCAGGAAATGTTGCTGCCGATCGGGATCGGAAACATGAGGCTGGCTAAACCGGCGCGCGACAGGCGCAGCCAGTCCACCGGATTGGTGATCACGCACGCGTCGCTGCGTCGCGCCAGGGTCAACACGGCGCGCCAGCGCAACGGCCCGGCTTTCGGAAACAAATAGGGGAACCGGAGATCGTGAAAGGTCGTCACGATGCGCGGCCGATTACGCAGCAGCCTCAGGCGCCAGGACAAAAGATTGATCGCGCCGTGCAGGCCATAGGCGGCCGACTGATATTGAATGTGCACCACATCGGGCTGCAACTCGTCGCAGAGGGCGGTCGTCAGACTCCACCACTGCCAGCCACCCTGATCCACCAGCGGATGTACGGTCGGCTCATAGGCGCCCGCAGGTCGTCGCAAATGATCACCGCCCGCGTTGACATCGGTCAACACATGCACATCCACCCGCCGCGCGCCGAGGGCTTGGCTCAGCTGCCGGGTATAGTCGCCCACGCCGCCTTGCATGGCCGGATATTCGCCGGTGATCATCAGAACGCGCACGGTGACCTCCTGGGCGGGAAGGAGACAAGGAGACAAGGAAACAAGGATCGCCTTGCCTACTTGTCTACCTGTTTCCCTGTCTACCTGTTTCCCTGTCTACCTGTTTCCCTTCTCGCAGTCTGGATTTCAGGAGCTGCCGGTAGGCTGTCATGCGGTCGCGGCGCAGTGTTCGTTTTAAGCCAAGCAACCATTTCGCGGCTTCCAGGCACCATTCTACCGCAAACGAGGCCAGAATGAAAACCCGTAAGATGCCCGCGGGCACAGCACCGTGGAACTTGCGAAAATAACGCACTTTGCTGGTCTGGAAACGGATGTGACGGGCGGCGATCACCTGTTCGCTCGACTTGCCTTCGTAGTGGATGATCTCCGCGGTCGGCAGGTAGAAGATCCGCCAACCCGCCGCCTTCACCCGACGACACCAATCCAGATCCTCAGAATACATGAAATAGCCCTCGTCGAAGCCGCCGACCTGCTCGATCACTGCCCGCCGCGTCATCAGCGCCGCGCCGACGAGCCAGTCCACCTCCTCGCCGTGATCTTCGCTCTGGCTTTTCATGTTTGCTGTGTGGCGTGTGACATGTGATGCCCGATCTTCCATCCGATACCAACGCGCCCATGGATTGTTCGGCCAATGCCAGGCCAGCGGCGTGCTCTCGAACAGCGCGGTGAGAAGGGTCGGAAAGCGCCGGCGAGACGATTGCGGGCTGCCATCGCCGTAGCGCAGTTGGGGACCGACGACGCCGACGTCGGGATGCGCGTCCAGATAGGCCGTCATCGTCGTCAACGCCTCTCCGACGATCTCGGTGTCGGGATTCAGAAAGAGGAGATAGCGGCCGTGCGCCAGCGCAATGCCCTGGTTGTTGCCGCCGGTAAAGCCGCGATTCTCCGCATTGGCGAGCAGCCGCACCGACGGAAACTCAGCGGCCACCATCGCCGCGCTGCCGTCGGCGGAAGCATTGTCCACGACGATGATTTCGATCGGCGGACAGGGAACAGCGGAGCGTGGGTCGGTTGTGGCTGGCGACGAACCCGGCGCTGCGGGTTGCGAGCGAACGACCGGGAGCGAAGCGCCGACGAGGGAACGAAGGCATTGGCGCAACAGATCGCGCACATTCCAGCTGACGATGATCACCGATAGATCGGGCGCAGGCTGTGCTTCGGTCAGCGCGAGAGAACGATCTGACATGGCGCTCCGCAGAAATGATTCTGAAAGAACCGACCGACGTGGGGTCATACGTGGCGGGAAACGCCGTAATCGGCCAGCTCGTACAGGGCTTGCCGATAGGGCCCTGGTGGAAAGACGGCCAGCGCCGCCTTTGCCCGTTCGGTGAAATCACGCGCTTCGGACAACGAGGCTTGAATGGCGTCTGAAGCGCGCACGCGCGCAACGATCTCCGCCACCAGATCGGCGCTCGCGCTGCTGTCGAGCCGCGCCACCGACTGGTCGGCCTCCAATGATGACAGAACAGCTTCCGGATCCGGCAAAGATTGGAGGAAATAATAAAAAGGCAGGGTCACGATGCCCTGGCGCAGGTCGCCGCCGACCGGCTTGCCGAGCGTGGCCTCGTCGCTGGCATAATCCAACACGTCGTCCACGATCTGGAAGGCCATCCCGAGGTTGTATCCGAAATCGTACAGTGCCTGCTCTTGGGCTGGCGTAGCATCGGCCAGGATCGCGCCGGAACGGGTGGCAGCGGCAAAGAGCGAGGCCGTTTTGGCGAAAATGCGCGGATAATAGTCTTCCTTTGGCTGGCGCCATTGCCGGCTGGAGAAAAGCTGGCGCAGTTCTCCTTCACAAATAATGCGCAATGTATCGGCGAAAAGCTGGACGACTCGCACGTTCTCGGTCTCTGCGGCGAAACCGGCCGCGCGCGCGAACAGATAGTCGCCGGCGAGCACGGTGGCGCCTTTGCTCCACACCGCATTGAGCGTGGTAATGCCGCGGCGCACCAACGCCTCGTCAATCAAGTCATCGTGCACCAGCGTGGCATTGTGCAACATCTCGACCGCGGCCGCCATCGCCACAGCTTTTTCCGACGCCGGCCCATGGAACAGGCCATAAGCGGCGAGCGCGACTGCCGGCCGCAGCCGTTTACCGCCGCTGCGCAGCAAACTCAAAAAAGCCTGCGCCAGCGGCTCATAAGCCCCTGCGCTGATCGAGCGCATTTTTTGCTCGACCCGCTGGAGGTCATCCTGAACGAGAGCAACAATAGTCAGGTCTGTGATCATCGGCGCCCGTATGGCCAAATAAAACGTATGGGCGAGCCAGACATGCCGCGGGTCCGCAGCACTTCCTCACTCGCCGTCTTCCCGATCGAAACATCGCCGCGCGGTCGCAGTCGTCGCCTGGGCGATTGCGTCCACGGTTGTATTCAACAATTGCGCCAGGCGCGCCGCAATCAACGGCACATAGGCCGGCTCATTGCGCCGTCCCCGGTGCGGATGCGGCGCCAGATAGGGCGCATCGGTCTCCAGCATCAGCCGGTCGATCGGCAACTGCGTCACCAGCGCCTGCAACCGGCGCGCGTTCTGGAACGTGAGCGGGCCGCCCACTCCCAACGCCAGGCCGTTCTCCAGTGCCTGCTGCGCCTGTTCCAGGTCTCCTGAGAACGCATGCCAAACACCGATAATAGCATCTTGCCCGCGCGTCTTCCGTATGTGGGGCCCCATTTGTGCGATCTCGCACAGCAAATCATCGTGGCACGCGGTCGAACCGCTGCCGGCCGGGTTACGGCTGTGCAGGATCACCGGCAGCCTGAGTTCTGCAGCCAGCGCCAGCTGAGCGCGCAGGACGAGCTTCTGCTGTGCGTGTGCCACCCGGTTCCAGTAATAATCCAACCCGATCTCGCCGATTGCCACCACTTTCGGGTGGCGGGCCAACGTGGCCAGAGCGTTTACCGTAGCCGGGTTGAAATCGGCGCAGTCGTTCGGATGAACGCCCACGGCCGCGTATACGTTCGAATGTTGCTCGGCCAGGGCCAACACTCGCCGACACGATGCCAGATCAACGGCCGGGTTGATGATCCACGAGACTCCGGCTGCGCCGGCTCGGCTGATCACAGCCTCTCGATCCACATCAAACTGTGGCAGATCGAGGTGGCAGTGGGTGTCGCAGTACATGGCGCATTCCTGATGACCCTATCATCCTGTCACTTTGTCGCCCTGTCACCCAATTCCCGCCAGCTGTAACCCATCCTGCAGGATCGCCTGCACGCGGTCTTCGTGCATCGTCTCGCAGTAAACCCGGATCAGCGGCTCGGTGCCGGAAAAACGGATCAGCAGCCAGCCACCATCTTCCAGGGCGAATTTGTAGCCGTCGAGCGTGATCTTGTCGGTGACGCGCAGGCCGCCGATCGTGTGCGGCTGCGCGGCGTCGAGCCGGGCTCGCGCGGCCTGTTTGCGCGCGTTGTCCTTGACGCGCGTGTCAATCCGGTTGTAGTAGTGCGGACCGCCCACCAGGTCAAACAACATGGCAAGCAGTCCGGTCGGCTTTTTGCCGGTGCGGCGCATCAGATCGAGCAGATAAAGGTTTGCCAGGATGCCGTCGCGCTCGGGAACATGGCCGCGAAACGCATAGCCGCCGCTCTCCTCGCCGCCGATCAGCCCGTTGTGCTCTAGCATGGCCGGCGCCACATATTTGAAGCCGACGCCGGTGTTCACGACCTTGACTCCGTAGCGCGCGCCGAGCTTGTCGAGCATCGAGGTCGTGCTGATCGTTTTGATGATCGGCCCGCGCTCTCCGCGCACTTCCAGCAGGTACATCACCAGCAGCGCATACACCCGCAGCTGATCTACAAACGCGCCGTGCTCATCGCCCAGGCCACAGCGATCGGCGTCGCCGTCCATGATGGAGACCACATCGGCGCCGAGCTCTCGGCCCTTGGCCAGGCCGGCATCCACGTTGGGCGGAATCGGCTCCGGCCGCTTCATCTCGGGGAAGATCGGGTTGCGCTCGGCGTGATATTCCACGACTTTGGTTGCGCCACCGCCGATGAGGCGCGACAGATGCCCCGCGCCGTTGCCCCACATGTTGTCAACCAGCACTGTGAAGCCGGCCGCCTTGATCGCCTCCACGTCTACCAATGAGCGGATGCGGGCGTCGTAGGCCGGGATGGGGTCATAGGGGCGGATGAGGCCGGCTTTCACAGCGGCATCGAAATCGAGCCGGGGGATATCTGTCGGCGTCGGCGGGATGCGCGCCTCGATGGCTTTGAGCCCGGCCGGGTCAATGGCGCCACCATTGAAATCGCGCACCTTGAAGCCGTTGTCAGTCGGTGGATTGTGGCTGGCGGTGATGTTGATTGCGCCCAACGCGCGGCGTTCGACAACGCCGAACGAGATGATCGGCGTGGGGATGCCACCGCCGCAGAAATGCACGGGAATATCGTTGCCGACCAGCACTTCAGCCGCGGCCGCGGCGAAATCCTCCGAGCGGAATCGCTTGTCGCCGCCGATGACGACTCCCCGCGCTAGCTCGTCGGGGAAATTCGCCTTCAGGTAGGCGGCAAAACCCTGAGCGCAACGGCGGACATTATCGAAGGTGTAGTCCTCGGCGATGCTGGCCCGCCAGCCATCGGTGCCGAAGCTGATGTCGGACATGCATGTACTCCTGATGATGTTGAATGTGCGATGGATGATGTGGGGTGTACGATGGGAATCAACGACATCGCACATCCCACATCGCAGATTGTTAGCCGACCTGCGGGGTGTGATTCCCCGTCTGCTGCAGGGCCGTCAGATCAGCATCCACCATGATCCGCACGAGTTGCTGAAAAGTGACCGTTGGTTTCCAATGCAGCACCCGGCTGGCCTTGCTGGCATCGCCCACCAACAGATCTACTTCGGCGGGCCGGTAGAATTTCGGGTCTACGACCACATATTTCTCCCAATCCAGCCCCACGTGGTCGAACGCCACCTGGCAGAACTCGCGCACGGAATGGGTCTCGCCCGTGGCCACCACATAATCGTCCGGATGATCTTGCTGTAGCATCAGCCACATGGCCCGCACGTAGTCGGGCGCGTAGCCCCAATCGCGCCGCGCGTCCAGATTGCCCAGGCGCACCTCATTTGCCATCCCCAGTTTGATCCGCGCCACTGCATGGCTGATCTTGCGCGTGACGAACTCGAGGCCTCGCCGCGGGGATTCGTGGTTGAAAAGAATGCCCGAACAGGCGAAGAGCCCGTAGCTCTCCCGGTAGTTCACCGTGATCCAATGACCGTAGACTTTGGCCGCGCCGTAGGGGCTGCGCGGGTAAAACGGCGTCGTCTCGCGCTGCGGCACCTCTTGCACTTTGCCGAACATCTCGCTGGAGCTGGCTTGATAGAAGCGGATGTTGCGATCCACGATCCGAATGGCATCCAGGAGCCGCGTCACGCCGAGCGCTGTGAATTCGCCGGTGAGCACGGGCTGCGTGAAGCTGGTCGGCACGAAGCTCTGCGCGGCCAGGTTGTACACCTCGTTCGGGCGATGCTCTTGCAGCAAATGGATCAAGCTGACCTGATCGAGCAGGTCGCCCTGGACGATCGTGATGCGATCCTGGAACTCGCGGATGCGATCGAAGTTGGTCGTGCTGGTGCGGCGCACCATGCCGATCACTTCATAGCCGCGATCCAGTAGAAATTCGGCCAGGTATGAGCCATCCTGGCCGGTGATGCCGGTGATGAGCGCTTTGGGCATCTGCTCTTGTCTCCTCATGTCGTGCCGCGTGCGACGATGCGCAGCTCCAGCGGTGTGGGGTCGGTGGCACCCATGCGCACCTGTTCGCGCCAGTAGTTCAGCACATCGGCCATGCTTTGTTCGAACGGAATGACCGGCTGCCAGCCGGTACGCGCCTGAAACTTGCGGATATCGGCCATGACCTCGGGCACCTCGACCGGCCGCAGGCGCGCTGGATCCTGCACGATGGCTACCGGTCGGCCCGACAGGCGGATGAGGGTCTCCAGCAGGGTCTGCACCGTGTAGCAGCGGCCAGAGCCGATGTTGTACACCTCGCCCGGTTCGCCCTGCGTCAGCGCCAGGTAGTAGGCGCGGGCAACATCGCGCACATCGCTGAAATCGCGGCCGGCGCTCAGATCGCCCACCAGCACCCGAGGCGGCCGCAGCCCGGCCTCGATCTCGGCGATCTGTTTGGCGAAATCCGCGGCCACGAAGCCTTCGCGCTGCCGCGGCCCCACATGATTGAACGAACGCACCCGCACCGTCGCCACACCGTAGCTGAGATAGTACTGCAGGCCCAGGAAGTCCTGCGCCACCTTGCTGACGCCGTAGGGCGTGACCGGCCGCAGCGGCGTCTCCTCGTCCACGGGCAGATCGGCGGGGGTGATCTTGCCATACTCCTCGGCCGAGCCGACGACGAGGACGCGACTGGGCAGCTTCAACTGTACCACCGCTTCCAGCACGTTAAGCTGGGCGCGGATGTTGTTTTCCAGGGTAAACCAGGGGTCAAGGCGCGACAGGGCGGAGATCGGTTGGGCCGCCAGGTGGAAGATGTAGTCCGGCCGCGTTTCATCGACGATGTAGCGCACGACCTCCAGCCGCGACAGCTCCGCCGGATAGAGTGCCAGTCGCTCGCGCAGATGCGCGATGTTGTCAATCCGGCCGTAGACCGTACCTACCACCTGCCAGTCAGTGTGCGCCAGCAAGTATTCGGCCAGGTGGCTGCCGACAAAGCCGGAGATGCCGGTGATGAGCGCGCGCAAGAGTGCCTCGTGATACGTGATACGTGATACGGAAGGATTATACCGCAGGATGTCGGGCAGGGCAAAGGACGGGCCGCTTGAAAAATGTGAGGCGGCGGGCGTCAAATGTGAAACGTCAAGCGGAAAGCGTCAAATCATAAAAAGTGTGTGGCTGCTTGCGATCGTGTCTGGTTGTTGTTCATGCCAGCTTCCGACGTTTGCCGCCCAACGCCTGCTATATGACGCTGACGCTTGACGCCTGACGTTTCACGTCTCACACTAACCCTGCCGCCTTTTTCAGCAAGGCTGCCTTGTCCAGCTTCTCCCACGGCGCATCTATGTCGGTGCGGCCGAAGTGACCGTAGGCCGCGGTGGCGCGATAGATGGGCCGCCGCAAGTTCAGATCACGGATGATGGCAGCCGGTCGCAGGTCGAAATGCTCGCGAATGAGCTGGACGATGCGCTCGTCGCTGATTTTGCCGGTACCGAAGGTTTCCACTGCGATGCTCAGCGGTCGGGCCACGCCGATGGCATAGCTGACTTGGATCTCTAGCCGGTCGGCGACACCCGCGGCGACCAGATTCTTCGCCACATAGCGCATCATGTAGGATGCCGAGCGGTCCACTTTCGTCGGGTCTTTGCCGGAGAACGCGCCGCCGCCGTGCCGCGCCACGCCGCCATAGGTGTCCACGATGATCTTGCGGCCGGTCAGGCCCGAATCGCCCATCGGCCCGCCGATGACGAAGCGTCCCGTCGGGTTGATGTAGATTTTGGTGTCCTTGTCGAGATAGCCGTTGGGCACCACGTATTTGATGACGCGCTCGAAGAGGTCGTGCTCGATCTTGCTGTGCTCGACATCCGGGCTATGTTGGGCCGAGATGACGATCGTGTCCACGCGCTTGGGCTTGCCATAGGCATATTCTACAGTGACCTGGCTCTTGCCGTCGGGCCGCAGATAGGGCAGTGTGCCATCTTTGCGCACATGCGCCAGCCGCTTGCAGAGCTTGTGTGCCAGGTCAATCGAGAGCGGCATGTAGTTTTCGGTCTCGTTGCAGGCAAAGCCGATCATCATCCCCTGGTCGCCCGCGCCGATGGCCTCGATCTGCTCATCCGTCATTTCCCCCTGCTTGGCCTCCAGCGCTTTGTCCACGCCCAGCGCGATGTCGGGGCTCTGCTCCTTGATGCTGACGATCACGCCGCAGGTGTCGGCGTCGAAGCCATATTTGGCGCGCGTGTAGCCGATGTCGCGCACGACATCCCGCACCAGCGTCGGGATGTCCACATAGGTCGAAGTGGTGATCTCGCCCATCACCAGGATGAGGCCCGTGGTCGTCGAGACCTCGCACGCCACGCGAGCATCGGGGTCGTCGGCGATGATCGCGTCCAGGACCGCATCGGAGATCTGGTCGCAGATCTTGTCCGGATGCCCCTCCGTCACCGATTCCGAAGTGAAATAGAACTTCGGAGAAGAAGCGAAAGTAGTTGTCATGATTTAGCTACTCCTCTGATGTGATTGTGAGTAGACGGGTAGACAAGGAAACAAGGAAACAGGTAGACAAGGAAACAAGGGGGGATATGGATGCCGACATGAAAGACCTTGTCTACCTGTCTACTTGTCTACTTGTTTCCCTGTCTCCTTAAGTCCCCATCCGCCATTCGTTCAGGTATGCTTCTTGTTCGGGCGTCAGAACGTCAATTTGTACGCCCATCGCAGCGAGTTTGAGGCGGGCGATCTCTTTGTCTATTGATTCTGGAACGCTGTACACAGTGCGTTTCAGGCTGGCGTGATGCTTGATCATGTATTCGGCGGCGAGCGCCTGGTTGGCAAAGCTCATGTCCATGACCGCGCTGGGATGCCCTTCAGCGGCGGCCAGGTTGACCAGGCGGCCTTCGCCCGCCAGGTAGAGCCGCCGGCCGTCAGCCAGGATGTATTCGTCCAGGAATTCGCGCACGCGACGGATCTCCACGGCCATTTTCTCCAGCTCGGGCAGATTAATCTCGACATTGAAGTGGCCGGAGTTGGCCATGATGGCCCCGTCCTTCATCACCTCGAAGTGATGCCTGTCAATCACGTTGATGTCACCGGTCGAGGTGATGAAGATATCGCCCTGCGGTGCCGCTTCGAGCATGGGCATGACCCGATAGCCGTCCATCACCGCTTCGAGCGCTTTCAGCGGATCCACCTCGGTGACGATCACGTTGCCGCCTAGCCCTTTGGCGCGCATGGCGATGCCGCGAGAGCACCAGCCATAGCCTGCCACTACAACGGTCTTGCCGGCGATGAGGACATTGGTAGCCCGAATGAGGCCGTCCATCGTGCTCTGGCCGGTGCCGTAACGATTATCGAAGAGATGCTTGGTCAGTGCATCGTTGACGGCGATGATCGGAAACATCAGCTCGCCATCGTGAGCCATCGCGCGCAGGCGGATGACGCCCGTCGTGGTCTCCTCGGTGCCGCCCAACACGCCGTCCAGCAGCTCCCGGCGTTCTTTGTGCAACGTGCTGACCAGGTCGGCGCCATCGTCCATGGTGATATGCGGTTTGTGATCGAGCGCGGCCTTGATGTGGGCGTAGTAGGTGGCGTTGTCCTCGCCCTTGATGGCGTAAACCGGCATCTCATGGTGCGCCACCAGGGTCGCCGCGATGTCATCTTGAGTCGAGAGCGGATTCGACGCGGTCAGGACGACGTCGGCACCGCCGGTCTGCAACACGCGCATCAGATTGGCCGTCTCGCTGGTGACGTGCAGGCATGCCGAGATGCGAATGCCTGCCAATGGCCGTTCTTTGGCGAAACGGTCTTCGATTTGCGCCAGGACCGGCATCTCGCGCGCGGCCCATTGCATGCGAAAACGGCCCTTGTCGGCCAGACGAATGTCTTTGATGTCGTAGTTTGTGCTCACTCGCCAGGTACTCCTTGCAGGTTGGTAATATGTTCGACCGGTCGTTTATCGGTTCCCTGTCCGTTGTCTCCCTATTCACCTGAGAGGTCTTGCAACTCAGGCGTATCTCCGAAATTTTCGCGATAACGCTTCACGAATTCTGGCAGCGTATAACGATGGTTCATCGTCCCCATCTGCTCCAGGCAGTAGACGGCGGCCAGGGCGCCGATGCGGCCGGCCACCTCCCATGGATAGCCGCGCACCAGGCCGACCAACAGGCCGCCGCGAAATGCATCGCCGATGCCGGTCGGGTCTACGATGACCCTGGGCCTGGCCACGGGCACATCTATGCGCCGCTCACGCCCAATGAAGCTGGCACCGCTGGCCCCACGGGTCACTACCAGGAGCTCGACCCTGTCCAGAATGCCGCGCTCATCGAGGCCCGTCTTGCTTTTGACGAGCTCCAGCTCATAGTCGTTCACGGTGAGCGCGTAGGCGCCGGTCATGCCGGCCAGCACCTGCTCGCCGGTGAAACGCGCCAGCTGCTGGCTGGGGTCGAAGATGAAACGCAGGCCCAGCTCTCGGCACTCAGCGCAGTTGCGCAGCATGCCTTCCGGATCATGCGGCGAGATGATCACGTAGTCAACCTCGCTCGGATCCAGACCTCTGTAGGTCAGCTCGCGGCCGCGACTCATCGCGCCGGCATGAAAGCCTGCGATCTGATTCTGGTCCAGATCGGTGATGACCGTGAAAGTGGCCGTGAATTCGCCGGGATAGGCGACCACCAGCGACGTGTCAATGCCCTGTTGTTCGAGCCAGGCGCGGTATTCCTCGAAATCCTGGCCCACCGTGCCCATCAGCCGCGGCCGCTCGCCGAGCAGTGCCATTGTGTAGGCGATATTCGGCCCAACTCCGCCGCGGCTCATCTGCTTCTCCTCGACGAGAAAGCTGACGCTGAGCTTGCCTGCCTCGGGCAGGATGTGTTCGAGGAACCGACCGGGGTATTTCATAATGTAGTCGGTCGCGATAGAACCGGTGACGATAACGGACATGTTGCCTCGTGATGTGTAAAACGTGCTGTGTCTTGTCTGCTCTGTCCCAATCGCGGAAGCTCCACGCGCGCTTCTGCTCGGAAATCGCAGTGCTCGACGTGCCGGGCATCCTTCCAGGTGCCTGGCACGTGCCCACGGCTGCTTAACACAGCCATGTCTTCATGGCACGCTGTGCCCGGCAGGCATGGAGGCTTATCCACTCCTATCCCCTGCCTCTTTCACCCGCTTTTCTGCCAACGCGCAATACTCCGCCGATAATTCGTATCCCACATAATGTCGCCCTGTCAGCACTGCCGCAATCGCCGTCGAGCCGGACCCCATGAACGGATCGAGCACCACATCGCCTGGCTGCGTGTAGAGCAAGATCACGCGTTTTGGCAGTTCGACTGGGAAGGGCGCGGGGTGGTCTACGGCCGACGCTGTGGTCATCTCCCAGACCGTCGGGCCAGAGACGGTCATTTGGCCCCACACGGCCCGCGCGATGGATTCCGCGATCCAGGCGTCGTCTTTGCCGCGGCGCCGCGCATCGGCCAGCTTCTCCAGGATCTTTTGCTCCAGTTCGGCGATCAGCTCCTCGGATCGCCAGATGCTGCGCGTCCAGGCCACGAACTGATTGCCGGTGATGCCGGTCTCGCCGCCGCCCGCCAGTTTGAGCTGATCTTTGCTCCACACCGTGATGTATTCGTGCACATCGCGCAGAGTCGGATTGGATGAGCGGCCGAAGCTGCCCCACGCGGTGGAGACCCCAGCCGAGGCACCCTTATCCCAAATGATATGCCCGCGATGCAGCCAGGTCTGACCGCTCGTCCGCAGCTGTTCATCTATCAGGCTGACCAGCGACAGATAAGGCTTGCGGTCGGTGTTCGCCACATTGATGCACAGCCGGCCGCCCGGTACGAGCACTCGATAGCACTCGCGCCACACGGCATTCAACAGGCCGATATATTCCTCCAGGCTCAGGCTGTCGTTGTGATCGGTATACTCCTTCGAGACGTTATACGGCGGCGAAGTGACCACCAGCTGCACCGATGCGTCCGGCACCGCGGTCATACATCGCGCATCGCCGCAGATAATCCGATTGAGCCATTCGGAGTGTTTTTCGCCCATAGCTCGTGGTTTTGTGAAATGGGTAGACAAGGAGACAAGGAGATAAGGAGATAAGGACAAAGGCTTGTTTCCTTGTCTACCTGTTTCCTTGTCTACCTGTCCCCTCTCCGTTTCTCTGCCATCTCCACCGCGCGGCGCAGGCTCACGGCAAAGGGCGGGTAGCAGATCCCTTCCTCGGTGATGATCCCGGTCAGGTAGTGGTGCGGGGTCACGTCGAAGGCCGGATTGTAGACCGGAACGCCGTCGGGCGCGATCTGCTCCGCGCCGACATGGGTCACCTCGCGCGCGCTGCGCTCCTCGATGGGGATCAGATCGCCGTGCGCCAGGCTCAGGTCAATGGTGGGCGTGGGCACTACGGAATAGCACGGGATGCCGTTCTCGCGCGCAATGACGGCCAGCTTGTATGAGCCGATCTTGTTGGCTACATCGCCGTTGGCTGCCACCCGATCCGCGCCGAAGAGCACCAGGTCCACTTTTCCCAGCCGCATCAACATCCCGGCCGCGTTGTCGGCGATCAGGGTCATGGCGATGCCGTCCTGCATCAGCTCCCAGGCGGTCAGCCGCGCGCCCTGCAACCGCGGCCGCGTTTCGTCCACCCAGACATGCACGCGCTTGCCGGCGGCCACGGCCGCACGCACCACCCCAAGCGTCGTGCCGTAGTCCACCGTGGCCAGCGAGCCGGCATTGCAATGCGTCAGGATGTTCGCCTGATCCGGCACGATCTCGGCACCGAACGCGCCCATGCGGCGGTTGATTTCCACATCCTCGTCGGCGATGCGCTGCGCTTCGGCCAGCACCGCCGCGCGCACCTCTGCCATGTCGGCCAGGACTGACCGGCGAGCGTAGTTCAGGATGCGCGCCGTCGCCCAGCTGAGGTTGACCGCGGTCGGCCGGGCAGCATCGAGCACAGACTTTGCCTGCTCCAGCTCGGCCAACAGGCCCGCGCGATCGGTGGCCGGGCTATGGAGCGCGGCCAGCGCCATGCCGAAGCCGCCCGCCGCGCCGATCGCCGGCGCACCGCGCACCACCATATCGCTGATGGCCGCCGCCACCGCGTGATGATCGTCATAGGAGATAACTTCATAGCGCAACGGCAAGATGCGCTGGTCAATCATCTTCAATTGATTGTTTTCCCACCAGAGAGTGCGCGGCATCTCCTGCTCCTCAATTCAGCACAGCATGTGCAAACACTGTTAAACAAAAAGCCCTCCAAGAGGAGGGCAAATCACAAACATCGCTGCCGACCTCTCATCTTTCAACTGCGCTGACCGCTCTCTGACCGGGCCAGACAGTTGGCGGAATTGGCACCTACCTGGAAAGTTGAGGCTCAGACGCCGGACGTGCTATGGAAGTTCCATCTGACTCCACGCGCGACGTTTCTGATCCGCAACCGGTCTCCGGGGCTCCAGGTGGTTGCCGGGGGTTCACAGGGCCGATCCCTCCCCCCCTCTGGATGAGTTTCCAGGATATTCAATTGGTAATATGGCTCGCTTGCATCAGAACAAGCGCAAGTCTAGCGCAAAGCGGTGCTTTTGTCAAAAGAACACGGGCGCTGATTTGCCGGCCACGGCAGACCAGGCGTCATCATACAGTGATATCGGCTGCCACGGCCTGCTGGTTTGCCCGCAGCCAGGCATACATCAGCACACCGCCGGCCACGGCGACATTCAGCGATTCTGCCTTGCCTGCGATCGGCAGCCGGGCCCAGGCCTGGACGTGGGCGGCCACATCGTCCGACAGGCCGCGCGCTTCGTTGCCCAGGATCAGCGCCACGCCGCCCGGCCACAGCCCCTCGCCCCACAGCACGCCCAGATGCGGGTCGGCGCCGACCAGCCGTATGTGGGCTTGTTTGAGCCACGCGAACAGGCCGGCCACATTTTTGACGGCGATGATCGGCAGGTTGAAGATGGAGCCCATGCTGCCGCGCACCGTCTTGGGATCATATGGATCCACGCACGGTTCGATGAGGATGACGGCTGCGGCCCCAACTGCATCGGCGGTCCGGATGAGCGTGCCGAGATTGCCCGGGTCCTGCAGCCGATCCAGCACCACCACCAGCTCCCGGCCGGTCAACATCAGCGCGGCGAGGGTCGGCGCGGGCAGAGGAAAAATGGCAATGAGGCCTTGGGGTTCCTCCCGCTCCGAGAGGGCCTCCATCACCCGCCGCGTCACGGGCAGCAACGTTGCGCCGGCCTGGCGAAAACGTTCGCACAGCGCTGCCGCCTCTGCACCGACGAACATCTCTTCGCAGTAAAACACCTCGTCGGCCTGCGCGCCGCGGTCGAGCGCCATGTGCAGCAACTGGAGGCCCTCCACCAGAAACCGGCCGGCGGCCTGACGATGTTTGCGCTGGCGCAGCTTGCGCGCCTCGACAACGTGTGGATTGCTCGTGCTGGTGATCGTGACGGGGTTCATGTGCGACTGAACGAGGCCAGGGCGCGGCGCAACTGTTCTTCGACATCGGTCACATCACGAGGGAGGGCCTGGACCGCGCGTTGCGCCTCTACAATGCTGTAGCCCAGCGCGGTGAGCGCATCGATAACGGCTGCATCGGCCTCCGTCAGGGCGGCCAACCCTTCTGGCGCCGCCGCCGGGCCGATTTTGTCTTTCAATTCCAGCACGATTTTCTGCGCGGTCTTCTTGCCGATGCCCGGCACGCGCGCCAGTAGATCGGGCTGCTCCTGGCCGATCGCCAGCCGCAGCGCATCGGGCGGCAGCGCTGACAGGAGCGCCAGCCCTAGCCGCGGCCCCACGCCCGACACGCCGATGAGCTGCTCGAAAAGCGCCAGCTCTTCGGCGTTGGCGAATCCGATCAGGCTCAACTCGTCTTCGCGCACCACCAGATGCGTGTGCAGGAAGATCGGCTCGCCGATGCGCGCGGCAACCAGCACCGGCTGCGGGCAGGCCACGCGCAGCCCGATCCCGCCGATGTCTACCACCAGCGCGTCTTTCACCACTGCCCGGACGCGGCCCTCAACCGATGCGATCATGAGGCGTCCTCGATCAGCCGATGAAGGCGCTGGCTGTGCAGATGACAGATCGCCACGGCCACGGCATCGGCCGCGTCGTCGGGACGAGGGATCTCCGTGAGCCTCAGCATGAGGCGCACCATCTCCTGTATTTGCGCTTTGTCCGCACTGCCATAGCCCACCAGCGCCTGCTTCACCTCGGCCGGCGTGTATTCGCAGACCGGCACGCCGGCCTGCGCCGCGGCCAGCAACACCACCCCGCGCGCCTGGCCCACCGTGAGCGCTGTGGTGACGTTGCGTTTGAAAAACAGCTCCTCGACCGCCAGCACATCGGGCCGAACCTCGCCGATCAACGCGCTGAGCTGACGGTGAATTTCCAGCAAGCGTTGCGCCATCGGCATGGCGGCCGGCGTCTGGATGACGCCCCAGCGCATCAGGCTGGCTTCGCCTTGGGCATCCTCGGCGATAACGCCATAGCCGGTCGTCGCGGTGCCCGGATCAACGCCCAGCACGATCAATGGAGTTCACCCCGCGGCGGCCTAATTGAGTTGCGCCAAGGCTTCGTCTGAGATGTCCAGGTTCGAATACACTTTCGAGACGTCGTCCATGTCTTCCAGCGTCTCGATCAGGTTCATCACCTGGAGCGTCTCGGCCGGCGCCAGCGAGATGACCGTCTTCGGCACCATCGTGACTTCGGCGGTCTCGATGGGATAGCGCGCGTCCTGGAACGCCTGGCGCACGATTTGCAGATCGGCCGGCTGCGTGTAGATCTCGACCAGTTCCTCGCCGAACTGGACATCCTCGGCGCCGGCATCCAGGGCCAGCTCGAACACTTTGTCCTGGTTGATGCCGTTGGCCGGAATGGTGATGTAACCTTTGGCATCGAAGAGCCAGCCCACGCTCCCTGCCTCGCCCAGGCTGCCGCCCCCACGCGTGAGCGTCCGCCGGATCTCGGAGACGGTGCGATTGCGGTTGTCGGTTACCGCCTGCATCAAGAGCGCCACGCCATGCGGCCCGTATCCCTCATACGTCATTTCTTCCAGGGCTGTCCCGTCGTCGCCGATTCCTGCGCCGCGCTTGATCGCTCGTTCGATGTTCTCTTTGGGCATGTTGGCTGCCCGGGCCTTGTCTATGACCAGGCGCAGTTTGAAGTTGAAGTTCGGATCAGCGCCTTCGCGCGCCGCCAAAGCGATCTCGCGCGCCAGCTTGGTGAAAAGCTGACCGCGTTTGGCATCGTTGGCGCCCTTTTGGCGTTTGATCGTCGCCCATTTCGAATGTCCTGACATCGCTTACCCCCTCCTGTCGTTCGCCGGAGATGCATTCCCCGACCTGTTGAATTGTGCCTCGCGCGCGATGCAACGTCACATCTGGCGCGCCGCCCGCCGCTATCGGCCCCTGCTGCGCGCGACGGCCGCCTCCAGGAAGGCCCTGAAGAGCGGATGCGGTCGGTTTGGCCGCGACCGGAACTCCGGATGAAACTGTGTGCCCAGCATCCACGGATGCAGCGCCGTGGACAGCTCGGCGATCTCCACCAGGCGGCCATCCGGCGAGACGCCGCTGAAAATCATGCCTGCCTCGTTGGCCGCAGCGCGATAGCGGTTGTTGAATTCCCAACGGTGGCGATGCCGCTCCTGGATCGTGCCCAGTGGCGCGTAGGCACGCGCTGCGTGCGTATCGGGCTGCAAGACGCACGGCCACAGCCCCAGCCGCATCGTGCCGCCCATCGCCTCGATTCCCTGCTGATCGGGCATCAGGCTGATGATCGGATCGGGGGTCTTGGGATTGAACTCGGTGCTGTTGGCACCGGGCAGGCCCAGCACATGGCGGGCGAACTCAATGCACATGACCTGCATGCCCAGGCACAGGCCGAAGTACGGCACACCGTTTTCGCGTGCATAGCAGGCTGCAGTGATTTTGCCCTCGATCCCCCGCTCGCCGAAGCCGCCCGGCACGATAATTGCCTGGGCGGCGGCCAGCCGCGCCAGGCCGCCCGGCTTTTCGAGCGACTCGGCACCGATCCAGTCAATCTCCACGTCGTGATCCAGGCTCCATGCGGCGTGACGCAACGCCTCGCGCACGCTCATGTAGGCATCTTCCAGTTCCACGTATTTGCCGACTAGCGCCACGCGCAGCGTGGGTTTGGCTTTGTGAATCTGCGCCACGAGTGCCCGCCATTCTGCCAGGTCGGGCGCGGTGACCGGCAGGTTCAGCCGTTCGGCGATGTAGTCGCCCACGCCGGCCGCCTCCAACATCAGCGGCACCTCGTAGATGCTCTGCGCAGTGTAGGCGGGCACCACCGCGCGCGGATCAACGTCGGTGAACAGGGCGATTTTGTCGCGCACGCTGTCGCTCATGGGATGGTCGGTGCGACAGACGATCATGTCGGGCTGGATGCCGATGCTGCGCAGCTCACGCACGCTGTGTTGGGTCGGTTTTGTCTTCAGCTCGTTGCTGCCCGAGATGAATGGCAACAGGGTGACATGGATGTAGAACGTGTTGTTCCGGCCCACGTCTTTGCGCATCTGCCGGATGGCCTCCAGGAATGCCTCGCCTTCCATATCGCCCACCGTGCCGCCCACCTCGACGATCAGCACGTCGGCATTGCTCAGCCGGGCAGCCTCGACGATGCCACGCTTCGTCTCATTGGTGACGTGCGGAATCACCTGAATCGTGCCGCCCAGGAAGTCGCCGCGACGCTCTCGGTTGAGCACCTGATGGTAGATCTGGCCGGTTGTGATGTTGTTGGCCCGCGCCAGGCTCTCATCCACGAAACGCTCGTAATGCCCCAGGTCGAGGTCGGTCTCCGCGCCATCATCGGTGACGAAGACCTCGCCATGCTGATAGGGCGACATCGTCCCCGGGTCTACGTTCAAGTAGGGGTCGAGCTTTTGGATCGAAACTCGCAGCCCCCGGCTTTTGAGCAGTCGCCCCACCGAAGCGGCGGTAACGCCTTTGCCCAGGCCGCTCACCACTCCGCCGGTGACAAAGATATAGGCCGTCACATGTCTCTCCCAAACAACAGAGACACGGAGATTAACTCCCCGTGTCTCTGGTGAGTGCTTAAGCCGACCACAAGCAGATTGTCGGAAACTTCAGGAGAACCAATTGCAACACCATCTTCTGTCGTCCCTGTCTATGGGAGCCCAAAGGGTCTCGCTTATTCATATGATAGCACAGGGTCGCCAAAAACACAACGTTTCACGTGCCAGGCACTCTGCAAGATGCCTGGCACGTCTCTCGTGTATCCACGTATTCACGTGCCAGGCACTCTGCAAGATGCCTGGCACGTCTGGCGGCCCGCAGGGTCGTCGGCGTTCAGCGCAGGCCGAGGATGTCGTACAGCGCCGCGAAGTCGAAGTACTCGTCCAACAACGCCGAGAAGCGTTCGACCTTCTGTGGCTGTTGGAAGCGGCTGCGATCGAAGTAGCCCTCGATGACCTGGATGGTGCCCAGGGTGTCCAGTCGCGTCAGGAGCACGGGCACGCACAGCTCGTCGGCGCGGTTGATGACATGGGGCGCCGGATACAGATTGCCTGTCAGGATCAGACAGCGCGTCGAGGTTTCGAGCGCGGCCAGCTGAATGTCGGGGCGATCGCCGCCGGTGATGACGGCTTTGTTCGGCTTGCGGCGGAAATAGCTCAACGCGCTGTCCGCGCTCATGGCGCCGACCAGGAAAGTCTCCACCAGCTCGTCGAAGCATTCGTGGCCGCACAGCAGTTCGGCGTTCAGGCCCTCGGCCAGCTCGCGCACGGTGGGCGCAGCCAGCAACGGCTCTTTGCGCAGAACGCCCAGCACTTTGACGCCGTGCCGCGTCAGGAACGGCACGACGGCCTCTTGCACATGCTCGAGCTGCGGTCGCGGCACTTCGTTGATCACCGCGCCGATCAACGACTCTTTGAAGTAGTTCTGGCCGGTCAGGATGCGGTCAATCATCAGGTTTTCGTCATACTTGACGACCATCAGCACCCTGGCGCCGAGCAGATCCACAACCGTCTTGGGCGGCAGGCCGGCCACATAGCCCTCGCGCAGGCTGCGACCGCCCTCCAGCACCAGCAAGTCGCGGTTCTCGGCCAGTTTCGCGTACGCGTCGAGCAGCTTCGGCTCGTAATTGATCTCTGGGCCGCGCAACTGCTGATCCAGTTTGGCCGGGGTCAACGCCACCGGGCAGAGCACGTCGAACGGCTCGGACATCTCGAAAATACGCCTGGCGAAGGCGACATCTTCGTCGAAAGGCATCCCTTCGCGCACTTCGCAGTTGACCACGACCGGCTTCATATAGCCGATCTTCAGTCCGTCTTTGCGGAAACGGAGGCCCAGCCCGACGCACAGTGCGGATTTGCCGGAGAAGGTTTCACCGGATGTAATGTATAAAGCTTTCATCAGATCGCTCCTCGCTATGATTGCGCAATGTTAAGCTTACTTCAATGCCAGCCGCATGTCAATCCCCATGGCGCCCCGGCCCTGCTCGAAGACCATCAAGGGGTTGATGTCCAGTTCGACGATCTCGGGAAAATCGGTCACCAGTTGCGAGATGCGCAACAGCGTATCCACGATCGCCGACTGATCGGCTGGCTTCTCGCCGCGCACGCCGCGTAGCAGCTTGTAGGCGCGAATTTCGCTCAACATCTCGGTAGCCTGGCGGCGATCAATCGGCGCGACGCGGAACGTCACATCTTTGAGCGCCTCCACGTAGATGCCGCCCAGTCCGAACATGAGCAACGGGCCGAACTGCGGATCGCGGTTGACGCCGATGATCACTTCGCGGCCACCTTTCACCATCTGCTGCACCTGGCAGCCCCAGATGTTGGCGTCGGGCATGTAGCGTCGGCCGCGGTAGATCAGCAGGTCGAAGGCATCGCGCACTTCGCCGGCCGACATGATGTTGAGCTTGATGCCGCCGATATCCGATTTGTGTAGGATGTCGGGAGAGGCAATCTTCATCACGACCGGATAACCGATGGACTCGGCCAGCTGCACTGCCTCGTCGGCGGTTGCTGCCAGGCCCGCCTTCGGCAGCGGCACGCCATAGGCCTCCAGGACTTCGCGCGCCTCGGCATCGCCGATTGTTACGCGGCCCTCGGCGCGCACCCGGGCGAACAGCTGCGCCACCCGTTCGCGGTCAACGGCCAGCTCCTCCACCGCCAGCGGCGGCGTGTTCAGCCAGGTGCGATAGCGCCACATGGCGGCGATGGCTGCAACGGCCCGTTCAGGCACCGCATAGTTCGGGACATCGTAGGATCGCAACACTTCCACGCCTTTGCGGATGGCTGCCTCGCCCATGAAGGCGCCGAAGACCGGCTTGTCGTGTGCTTTCGACAGCCGGCCCAATGCCTCGGCCGTCTCCGGGATCTGCGTCATCGTCTGCGGGGTCAGCACCACCATCAGCGCGTCCACGTTGGGATCGGCCAGCACCGCCTCGATGGCGAGCGCGTAACGATCGGCCAGCGCGTCGCCCAGCACATCTACCGGGTTGGCCATGCTGGCGGCCGGCGGGAGCTTTGCCTGGAGCAGTTGTTTGGTCTCGGCCGACAGGGTTGCCAGGCGCAGGCCGGCATGTTCGACCGCGTCCGAGGCCATGATGCCCGGCCCGCCCGCGTTGGTGATGATCGCCACCGCATCGCCGCGCAGCAGCGGCTGTCGCGCAAAGGCGCGCGCATAGTCGAAGAGGTCTTGCACCGAGCCGGCGCGGATGATGCCGCTCTGCTTGAAGGCCGCGTCGTAGGCGGCCTCAGACCCGGCCAGGGTGCCGGTGTGCGATGAGACGGCCTTCGAGCCTGCGTTGGTCGTGCCTGATTTGATGGCGATGATCGGCTTGTGACGGGTTACCTGGCTGGCGCTGTGGATGAACTCCGGGCCGTTCGTGATGCCCTCCAGATAGGCCATGATGGCACGCGTCTCAGGGTCTTCGGCCCAGGCCTTGATCAGGTCAAGCTCGTTGATGTCCGCCTTGTTGCCGATGCTGTAGAAGCGGGAGAAGCCGATGCCCTGGCCCATGGCCATGTCGAGGATAGAGGTGCACAGGGCGCCCGATTGCGACATGAACGCGATGCGGCCCCGATCGGGCATGCCCGCGGCAAAGGAGGCGTTGAGCTTGCACACCGTGTCAATGATGCCGAGCACATTCGGCCCGATCATCCGCATCCCGTAGCGCCGACAGATCTCCAGCACCTGCTGTTCGAGCGCTCGGCCCTGAGGCCCAACCTCGCGGAACCCCGCGGTGATCACCACCGCGCCTTTGAGGCCGCGTTGCCCGCACTGCTCCATCACCGTCGGCACAACCTTGTTCGGCACCAGCACCACGGCGAGATCCACCGGGTCGGGGCAGTCCAACACGGTCGGGTAGGCCCTCAGGCCGAGGATCTCCGGCGCAGTCGGATTGATCGGATAGATGGCGCCCTGGTAGCCGTACTGAATGATGTTGTGGAGCACCTGATAGCCCAATTTGTCCGGGCTGGTGGAGGCGCCGATGACTGCGACGCCTTTTGGATCGGTAAACATTTCAAGCATAGCATTGCTTCCTGAACAAGTAGTCACGATTGGCAAAATAAACGGGTCGTCGCGAACAAACCGCCGACCCGTGCCAAATACAGATCACGAACATCGTGAACCCGATCGAAAAAACAAGCGATTTGAAGTCGTTCCGCTGCGAACAGCGCACAAAACGGCCGATCTTCATTAAATATCGCTCAGCCGTGCCATCGGATCAATGACGCAGGTCATGTCAACGGCAAGCAGTTTGCCCAGGGCGACGACAAGCGGTAGAATAGCGGTCACAGTTCAGGCTCTGGAGCAACCGATGATTTATCTGGATCATTCTGCAACCACTCCGGTAGACGAGCGCGTGATCGAGGCCATGGCGCCTTTCTGGGCCACCGCCTATGGCAACCCGTCGAGCATTTACGGGTTGGGCCGCCAGGCGGCCGCCGCGCTGGAAGATGCCCGAAGACGGATCGCCCGCATCCTGAACTGCCAGCCCGCCGAGATCATCTTCACCAGCTGCGGCACCGAAAGCGACAACCTGGCATTGCGCGGGGTTGCATTGGCTGCAGCCGGCCACGGCAAACGCCACATCGTCACCACGCCCATTGAGCATCATGCCGTCCTCCACACCGTCGCCGACCTGGCCGAACATTTCGATTTCGAGGTGACCCAGGTGCCGGTGGACCGTCACGGCCTGGTCGAGCCGGCCGCCGTCGCGGCGGCAATCCGTCCAGACACCGCCCTGGTCAGCGTCATGCTGGCCAACAATGAGGTCGGCACGATCCAGCCCATCGCCGAGATCGGCGCGTGGACGCGCGCGCGCGGCGTGCCGCTCCACACCGATGCCGTGCAGGCCGGAGGCTATCTGCCGCTGGATGTCGAGTCGCTTCACGTTGACCTGTTGGCCCTCTCCGCGCATAAATTCTACGGGCCAAAAGGCGTCGGCCTGCTCTATGTCCGCCGCGGCGTGCGCCTGTTGCCGGTGCAGACCGGCGGCGGGCAGGAGCGCGGCCGGCGCTCCGGCACAGAAAACGTGCCCTACATCGTAGGCATGGCGCGCGCGCTCGAGCTGGCGCAGGCCGAACGGGAAGCCGAGGCGCAGCGGCTGGCCGAGCTGCGCCGGCGCCTGATCGCAGGACTCACCGATCGCATTCCCGACATCACCCTGACCGGACATCCGACGCAGCGGCTGCCCGGTCACGTCAGCTTGCTGGTGGCCGGCGTGGAGGCGGAAGCGCTGCTGATCGCGCTCGACCTGGCGGGCATTGCGGCTTCGTCCGGTTCCGCGTGCGCCACCGGCGCGCCGACCCCCAGCCACGTGCTCACGGCCATGGGCTACCGGCCGCAGGAGGCGATGGGCGCGTTGCGCCTGACACTGGGTCGCGCCAATACCGAGGCTGAGGTGGATTTCGTCGTCGCCAGATTGGCCGAGATCGTCGCCAAACTGCGCGATCAGCGGTAGGAGGCGGCGCACATGGGCGAACGGGTCGTCGTCGCCATGAGCGGCGGAGTGGACAGCTCTGTCGCCGCGGCGCTTCTCGTGGAACAAGGCTATGACGTGGTCGGTGTGATGATGCGGCTGTGGGCAGAGAGCAGTCCGGACGCGCTCGCCGCGTCCGCCGTGACCGGCGCAGCGCCGACCAACAAATGCTGCTCTTTGGAATCGGTCTACGATGCCCAGAGCGTGGCCGACCGGCTGGGCATCCCGTTCTACGTGATCAATGTCGAAGGGCCGTTCAAGGCGCACGTCGTGGACTTCTTCGTCGCCGAATATCTGGCCGGCCGCACGCCCAACCCGTGCCTGGTGTGCAATCGCCGCATCCGTTTCGGCTACCTGCTTGATTACGCCCGCGTGCTGGGCGCCCGTTATCTGGCCACCGGCCACTACGCGCGCTTGCGTCGCGATGTTCAGGGCCGCTTTCAGCTCTGGCGCGGCCGCGACCGCAGCAAGGATCAATCATACGTGCTGAGCGTGCTCGGCCAGGCCGACCTGGCGCAGGCGCTGTTCCCTGTGGGCGAATACACCAAAGCAGAGGTGCGCGACCTGGCTGCGGCGCACGGGCTGCCCACCGCCGGCCGCGCCGAAAGCCAGGACCTCTGCTTCATCGCCGACGGCGATTATCGGCGGTTCCTGGCCGACCATGCGGGGGATGCGATTCGGCCTGGACCGATCCTGGATCAGGCGGGCCGCCAACTCGGCGAGCATCGCGGCCTGCCCTTCTACACCATCGGCCAGCGGAGCGGTTTGGGCATCGCTGCGGCCCGGCCGCTCTACGTGTTAGCGTTGGATCAGGCTCGCAACGCGTTGATCGTGGGCCCGGCCGAGGCGCTGGGCCATACCTGGCTGCGCACCGGGCCGGCGTCGTGGGTGGCCGGCGAGCCGCCCGCCGCGGCGTTCCGCGGCGAGGTACAGATCCGCTATCGCGCGACGCCGGCGCCGGCCCTGGTGACGCCGCTGGCAGATGGCGCAGTCGAGGTCAAGTTCGCGCTGCCGCTGCGCGATATCACGCCGGGTCAGGCCGCGGTGTTTTACGTGGGCGAGAACTGTCTGGGGGGCGGCGTGATCATGCAGGTCGGAGAATGAGCCGAGGGAGGCGATGACCGATCTGCGCGAAACTCTCTTGAACCTGGCACTTCTGCCCGCGCTGTGGTTGAGCGTGGGCCTGGGGCTGGCCTGCGGCGTGCTGTTTCACCTGTGGCGGCGCGGCGGCTGGCGGCGTCTCCGCCGTGATCTGCTGGCAGGCGTGATCGGCTTCGCCGTCGGTCACCTATTCGCTGTGTTCGCGGGCAACCAGGCCCTGCTGCTCGGCCAGGTCCAGGTGATTCCTGGCCTCATCGGCGCGCTGATCATCCTGTCCATCAGCCGGGCGCTGAACGCTCGCTGAACGCTCGTCGAACGCTCGCCGATACAGTCGGCGCATGAACACCTGAGGCGCTTATGCAGTCCAGACGCAGCTACTGGATAGATAGTTTGCTCCTGCTCGGCCTGTGCTTGCTCTTCTTTTGGCGCGATCTGACGCCCGTGCAGGCCGACCGGTGGGCTTTCGCGGCCGGTGATTTCACGCAGCAGTTCTATGCGTTCGCCCGCTACGAGGCTGGCCGGCTGCATGCCGGCCAGCTTCCGCTGTGGAATCCCTACACCTGCGCTGGGCATCCGTTTCTGGCCGATATTCAATCGGCCGTGTTTTATCCCATCAGCCTGCTGACCATGCTGTTGACGGCGTTCGGCGGCTTTTTTTATCGCGCGCTCGAGTGGGAGGCGCTGGCACACTACCCGCTGGCGGCCGTTTTTACCTACCTGCTTGCCCGTCGGCTGACGCGCAGCCGCGTCGGTGGGCTGACCGCTGCGATCGTCTTCGCTTTTAGCGGCTATTTGACCAGTTATCCTCCGCTGCAACTCGCCATCCTGGAAACCGTGGTTTGGTTGCCGTTGATCTGGCTGCTGCTGGACATAGCGGCCGACCGACTGGCGGTCGGGGCCGGCGCGTCGGCCAGCCGGTGGGCTGTAGCGGCCGGGCTGGCGCTGGGGGCCGCGTTATTGGCCGGCCATCCCCAGTCGGGGATGTTGGTCGCCTATGCCGGCATGGGCTATGGCCTGTATCGTTTCTGGCCGCGGCCGCTCGTCTGGCGCCGGCAGAGCTGGCTTCGGCCGTTCGCTTTGCTTGGACTGTTCGGGGTCAGCGGGCTGGGCCTGGCGGCCGTACAGATCATTCCGTCGGGCGAACTTCTGGCGCGCTCAACGCGATCCGCGCTGGGATTCGCGGAGGCCGGCAGGGGGTTCACAACTTACGATCTGCTCCAGGTCATCTACCCGCAGATCGGAGGGGAGTTCCCGGCGTTTTACGTCGGCATTCTGCCGTTGGGGCTGATCGCCCTGGCCCTGTTGTCGGTGCGCCGCGATCCCGAGGAGCCGGAGCAGGCGCGGCGGAACATCGTCTTCCTGGGCTGGGGCCTGCTGATCTCGGTTCTGCTGTCTTTTGGCGCGTCTCTGGGGCTCTATTTCCTGGTTTACCTGCTGATCCCCGGCTGGAAGCTGTTCCGCGGCCAGGAGCGTGTCATCGTCTGGGTGGTGTTCGCAGCGGCGTTGCTGTCTGGCTACGGCGCTGCCTGGTTGAATCGCCGATGGGCCGATCAGAAAGCCAGGGCCGCCGCGATGCCGGAGACATCTCGGGCCGAAAACGGCAGCGGGCCGCCGGAGCGAGGCCTGGCCGCGGGATTTGGCCTGGCCACGCTGGCCGCGTTGGTCATGGCGCTGGCTTTCTGGGTTGGCTACTTGTCGGGCCATGATCCGCTTTGGGGATTCACGGCTGCTTCTCTGGCCCTGGCGCTGTTTTTGTTCTTGTCGTTGGTCGCCGTGCGCAGCGGCTGCATCGCCCTGGTGCTGGCCGTGATCGCACTGGATGTGTTCACATACAACCCGGCACATCATGCCGGCGCAGTGAGCATGCCCGATCTGGATGAATATCGTGCTTTCCTGTCTGCGGCCGTGACCGACACCGACATGTTCCGTGTGGCCAACGACGATGTGTTGCCGCCGAACTACGGCATGCTCTATCGGCTGGAAGATCTCGGGGGCGCCAGCCCATTGCGCCTGGCGGTTTATCAGCAGTTCCTGGAGCGTGTGCCCAGGCCGCGCGCATGGGAGTTGCTCAACGTCAAATATGTGCTGAGCTGGCGAGAGTCCCTCGATGTCCCGGCCGAGCGCCTGGCCAAGATGATCGGCCGGGAGGACAAACCGATATATCTCTACCGGCTGGCCAGGACCGGCCCGCGCGCCTGGCTGGCCGGCGAGATCATCGTGGCGTCCGATCGCGAGCAAGCCTGGCAGCATCTGGCCGCGCCGCAATTTGATCCGGCGCGGCAGGTCGTGTTGCCCGCACAGCCCGCCGGATTTGGTGCCGCGGCTGCATGCGGCGGGCAGATCATCTGGCGGGAACGCGCACCGGAAAAGCTGGCGCTGCAGGTCACCACCGAACGGCCATGCGTCCTGGTTCTAAGCGAGCTTGACTATCCGGGCTGGCGGGCGACGGTAGATGGCGCGCCGGTTTCCATCCTGCCGGCCAACGTGATCCTGCGGGCCATCGCGCTAGCGCCTGGCTCGCATGAGGTCAGCCTGATCTATCGGCCGGCATCGCTGCAATGGGGCGGGCTGCTCAGCCTGGCGACGGCAGGCGTGGCCCTGGCCTGGCTGATCGCGGGTTGGCGAGCTCGGCATCGGTGAAGCGGCCGCGTTTCAGGTCAACGCGGATATGTTTCGTTGTAAAAGCCACAGGTGATATGAATTCAGTTCGTGTTGCGGCGCTGCGGATGCGGCCGCATCTGCCCTATATCCTTCTCCTGCTGGTCGGCATAACGTATCTGGTCGTCTCGGCTCTGCTTCAGCATCGTGCCCTCGGCACGGGCTACGACCTGGGCATCTACGACCAGACGATCTGGAACCTGGCGCACGGCCGCATCTGGATGACCACGCTGGTTTACGAGACGGGCGGCTACTACGATCATTTTGAACCGATCCTGGCGCTGATCGTTCCGCTCTACTGGCTCTGGTCGGATGTCCGGGTGCTGTTGATCGTCCAGGCGCTGGCGCTGGGGCTGGGGTCGCTGCCGATCTACCTCTATGCCCGCCGTCGATTCCGGGGCTGGGAGTACGGCAACGTGCTCGCCACAGTGATCGCGGCCGCATATCTGGCCTACCCTGCGCTTCATAATGCCAACCTGAACGATTTCCACGAGGTGTCGCTTCTGCCACCGTTGCTCGGTTTCGCTCTGTACGGACTGCTCACGGGCCGGCCCCGCGTGACGTGGATCTTTCTGGCCCTCTGCTTGATGGTCAAGGAGGATTTCAGCGTTACTTTTCTGATGTTTGGCCTCTACATCGCAGCCCTCGGGCCGGTCGGTTTCCGGCGTCGCGATGGTGTGCTCGTGGCCGTCGTCGCGGTGACCTGGATGCTGCTCGTGCTGTATGTGTTTTATCCGGCCCTCACCCGTGGGATGCCCTATCCGTTCGTGGCGCGACGTTATCCCTGGCTGGGCGACTCGCCCGAGAGCGCGGCGAAAGTGCTGCTGACCCGGCCGTGGATCATGCTGCCGTATCTGGTGCAGACGCCCAAGCTGATGTTCCTGTTGCGGCTTTTTGGCCCGTTGCTCTTTTTGCCGCTGCTGGGCTGGCCGATCATTGTGCTGGCGATTCCGGTGCTCGTTTATCTGATGCTGAGCAACTACGAGCCGCAGTGGTCGGTGCAGTCGTATTACAATCCGCCGTTGCTGCCGACGCTCTTCTTCGGGCTGATCCTGGCGTTGGAGCATATTCGGCGGTGGATACGGTCGGAGGCCGGTCAGCGCGCGAGATGGCCGCGCGTCGTGCAGGCCGGCATGATCGGGCTGTTGGTGATCGGGGTGGCGGGCAGCTATTGGCTCGACGCGCCGGGGCCGGGCAGCCGGAACTTCGTTGCCGAACGTTTCAGCGCGATTCCTCGGGTCGAGGCGGCGCAGCGCATCCTGGCGCGTATCCCGGCCGATGCATCTGTGAGCGCGATCTGGCCGCTGGTGCCGCACCTGTCGCAACGTCAACGCATTTACACGGTGTTGGCCCGACCCCAGATGCCGACCGACTATATCGTGCTGGAGGAGAGTCCCGCCGCCCAGGGTGCGCCGATCTATCCCTTTGCCGCGGCCGATGGCTTTCCGCCGGTTTATCACGATTACGCGTTGAGCGCAGCCGAGGGGCCGTTCCGGTTGCTGGCGCATCGGGCGGCGATCACCATGACGCCGCTGACCGAATCGGAGCCGCCGACGAGGCCGCTCAGCCTGGCCGCGTACACGTGGCTGGATCAGGCCGACGACGCGGCCACGGTGAAGGCCGGCGGGGCCGCTCGCCTGATGTTGGCCTGGCGGCGCACCGGTCCGCTCAACCGACGCTATGTGCTCTTCGTTCATTTGCTGAAGGACGGAAGCCCGGCCGCGGCAAACGGCCTGCCCGACGCGGTGACGCAGAGCGGCCACGAGCCGGGCGATGGCCGTTTTCCGACGATCTATTGGGAGACATGGACGCGGCCGCCGATCGTGCTGGATGAGCAGCGCCTGGAAATTCCGTCAGATACGCCTCCTGGGGTATACTATGCCTGGGCCGGCGCCTACGACAAAGCGACCGGCGACCGGATCGAACTGGGCGGCTCGGGCCAGACGTTGCGGTTGATCGGGCCGTTGCGTGTGATCCGATGAAACGAGGAAACCGTTGGAAATGGGTGATGTCAAACGGATGTTCCTGATCGGGGTCGGGACGCTGTGCGTCGCCATGGCCGTGGTGGGTATCTTCGTGCCCATCTTGCCGACGACCCCTTTTCTGCTGCTGGCAGCCGTGTGTTACGGGCGGAGCTCGCAGCGGTTTTTACATTGGCTGCTGACTAACCGCTGGTTCGGCGCCTACATTCAGGACTATCGTGCAGGTCGTGGGTTGCCGTTGATCCAGAAAGTGTTGACGATTTTCGCCCTGTGGCTGACGATCGGCCTTTCGGTGGCTTTTGTTGTGTCGCAGTGGTGGCTGCGGTTGGCGCTGCTGGGGATCGCTGTTGGCGTCACGACGCATCTGGTGCGCATCAAAACTGCGCCGTCGCGTGATCGGACGGTCTACGAGCGCACGAGAGCTGCCCTGGCATCGTGCGAGCGTCGGCCGGCGCTCGCCGAGTATGAGGCGGTGGCCGAAGATGAGTGAGGACGGCGGAAAGCCCATGTCCCGTCCAGCCGAGCGCCGCTTGGCCATCGGCGTCTTTTTTCTGGCGTTAGCGGTCTACATCGTCACCTACAACGGCGCGTTCAAGAGCAACGACGAGCGCGCCCTGTTCAGCGGGATAGATAGCTTCGTCAAGCGCGGCGAGTTCACGACGAATCAGATTTACTGGGACTACACCCATGTCGGCGTCTTCACCACGGCCGGCGACATGGTACCCAACTACGAGCCGGCCCAGATGGTCGCCGCGATCCCGCTCTACCTGTGGGGGCGGGCGCTCGGCGCAGGCGTGCAGGGGGTGATGTTCTTCGGCGCGTTGGTGATGGCCGCCTCGGCCAGCCTGATCTATCTCTGCCTGCTCGAGCTGGGCGGCGAGCGGCGCAGCAGCGTGTTGGGCGCCTTCGTCTTTGCTTTTGCCACAGCTGCCTGGCCCTACAGCCGTTCCTTTTTCCGTGAACCGCTGACGATCCTGGCGTATCTTCTGGCGTTTTATGCGCTTTTTCGCTATCGGCATCGCACAGCGCACAGCGCATATCTGCGCTGGCCGGCTCTAAGCGGTTTCGCGCTCGGCCTGGCGCTGACGACCAAGCAGATCGGCGTGGCGATCGCGCCGTCGCTGGCGTTATTGTTTGTCATGTATGAATGGGGGGCAGAGCTTTCAGCCCGGTTTACCGGGCGCCGTTCGGCAGCCCGGACATTCATGTCCGGGCGGGCCTCGCCTGCGCCGACACCTCGCGATGATGGCGCGCCGCCCGACGACCAGGCGCAAGGCTCCCACGCGGCGCCCACGCAAACGGGCTGGCGGCGGCACATCGCGGCGATGCTCGCCTTTTTCCTGCCGCTGGCGATGATGCTCCTGCTGAACCGCTGGTATACTGTGACCACTCTGGGCGGCGTCGAGGTTTTTGCTCGCGACGTCGTAGACTACACCACCAACCCGCAGCTTTCTAGCTCTGCGCCGGAACGGATGCTGCGCGCGGCCATCGGCCTGACGATCAGCCCGTACAAGGGGCTTTTCTGGTTTTCGCCGGCGTTGCTCCTCGGTCTGATCGGCGCTGTCCCGTTCATCCGCCGGCGGCCGTGGGAGGGGTTCGCCCTGCTTGCCGCCATCGGCATCCACTTGCTCGGCTACAGTCGCTACAACTACTGGTCGGGCGGCGTCACCTGGGGCTCCCGCTACATGCTTCAGGTCGTGCCCTTCCTCATCCTCCTCGCCGCGCCGGTCTGGGCACAAATTGTCCAATCGGCGAATCAGCAAACCGCATGGCGCACATCGCACGGCGCATGGCGCGTGTCACGCCTCGCGGCCTGGCTCCTCATCACGCTCAGTGTCGCCATTCAACTGATCGGCATGGCAGTGGACTATCGGACGTTCGAGGTGAAATGGCTGCTCGACAACGCCGAAGTGTGGGGCGGGATCGGGCAGGCGATCGAGGGGCTGTTCATGCGGCCGGCCGAGTCGCCGGTGGTCGGACATGTGTGGTTGTTGCTTTCAGGGACGCAGCCGTTTGATTTTGCCTGGGTGCAGCTGCGGCCAGAGGGAAAATGGGCGTTCGTGCCCTCAGGACTGGCGTTGTCGCTGGTGCTGCTCGGCGCCGCGGTCGCCGCATTCATCGCGATCTGGCGCCGGCCGGTGGTAGAGACGTTGCATACAACGTCTCTACCACCGGCCATGGGCCTGATGACGGCCGTCATCTGCTCGGCCTTGTTGTTGATCTACCGCCAGGGCGACGCCCGCTTCGATCCGTACAACGTGGATCGCTTCCTCAAGCCGATGCTGGCTGCGCTGGAGCAGACCCAGTGTCGGCGGCCGGGGCCTTTTGCCGTGGCGACCTGCAACGATGCGCTGCTTGTGCCTGATCCTACCCTCACCGACTACTTCCTGAATTACCTGCGGGCGCCGCTGGTCTGGTACAGCGTCGAGCCGCGGCCCGTAGATGAGCGCCTGATGGCGCAGCTGTTGGCCCGCTACGGCAGGGTGTGGCTGGCGCGTGACCGTAACGCTGCTGCCGATGACACAGAGGACCGCCGCGGCTGGGAGCGTTATCTGACCAACCATGCATTCAAAGTGGATGAGCGGCGCTTCGATGAGTGGGCGCGGCTGCTGCGCTTCTCGGCGGCCGGCCAACCGGCCGAGGTCATCGCGCCGCGCCAGGCGCTCGGCGAGATGCGGCTGGAGACGGCGCGGCTGGGGATCGAACGCCGGGCCGACCGACCTCAGCCCGCTGCCGAGCCGCTCGACGACGGCCGTGTCCAGGCTCGATCGGGCGATACGCTCCAGATCGGGCTGACGTGGCGCGCGGTCGAACGGCCCGCAGCGAACTACACGGTGTTCGTGCAGCTGCTCGATGTCGGCTCACAGGTGAAGGCGCAGGCCGACCGTTGGCCCGGCGACGGCCTCTATCCCACGGCCGCACTTGCGGCCGGTCAGGTGATCACCGACAACGTGGCACTGCCGCTGAACACGCCGGCCGGCCGCTATCGCCTCATCGCCGGGCTGTATCGCAACGATCAGCCGGGATATCCGCGGCTGACCGGGCCAGAGGGCGACTATGTGCTTCTGGCCGAGGTGGATGTGCGGTGAGCGAAAGGACAAGTGGGCAACCCGGCGCATCGGCACATGCGCAGATCGGCACATGGGCGGGGCAACGCGTGGCCGCGTTGAGGGCGGCGGGCGCAGCGGTTTTTGGGCGTCGTTGGGGCGGCTGGCTGGCGATTCTGGTGTTGACGTTGCCGGCGCTCTGGCCGCTGGTGCGGCCGGGCTTTTTCGTCTCCGATGATGGACTGTTCCATGTCTATCGGGTCGCGGCGCTGGCCGAGGCCTGGCGGCATGGCGTGTTCTACCCGCGGCTCTTCCCCGAGTTCGGCTTCGGCTACGGCCAGGCCGTGCTGAATTTCTACGCGCCGCTGACGTATGTGCCGGGCGCTGTGCTTGCCCTGGTCGGCATCAACCCGGCGACGGCCGTTGAGCTGACCATCGCGCTCGGTTTCCTGCTGGCCGGCCTGGCAATGTACGGCTTTGTTCGTTCGCTGTGGGGGCCGGTGGGCGGTGCGCTGGCGGCCGTGGCCTACACGTACTTCCCCTATCATCTGGCCGACGCGTACCTGCGCGGGGCCGTCCCGGAACATTTCGCCTTCATTTTCCCGCCGCTGATCCTGTGGGCCACAACCGGCATCTTTCGGGCCGAGCGCCCCATCAGGCCGCTGCTGTGGGCGGCGCTGGCCTGGGCCGGGCTGCTCTACACGCACAACCTGACCGCCCTGCTGATGGCTCCGACCTGGGCGCTCTATGCGTTGGTGATGGCCCTCTGGACGCGGCGGATCGGCCGCCTGGCTGCGACAATCGGCGTGCTGGCGCTGGCGCTGGGCCTCAGCGCGCCGCTGTGGCTGCCATTTCTGGCCGAAAGCCGCTGGGTCGGCATTGCGCTCGGCCCGTCCGATGGCTACAAGCGTCACCTGGCGCCGCTTGATCTGCTGATCCAGTGGCAGCCGTTCTATCGCTATCGCGTCCAGCACGGCGGCCAGGCCGATCATCCGCTGAGCTGGTTGACGGCCATGATGTGTCTCCTTGCCCTGGGCCTTTTCGCATGGCGCCTGGTGCGACGACAGCGTGCCGAGGCCGCACCGATCATCGGCTTGGGGCTGCTGTTGACGTGCGGCGCCACGTTTATGATCACGCAGGCCTCGTTGTTCGTGTGGCAGCCGTTGACGCCGATCCTGGCGCACCTGCAATATCCCTGGCGTTTCCTGGCGGTGACTGCGGTCGGATTTGCGCTGGCGGTCGGCGCGTTGCCGGCGCTCACGGGCCGCGGCGGTCGCCGCGAGCGGCAACGGGCGGTCGCGGCGCTGGCGCTCGGCGGCGCGCTGCTCGTCCAGCCGCTGCCCACCATTGCGGTGCAGCCGTTGTCCCTGCCGGCCGCCGATGTGTGGTCGGCCGACCGCATGTGGCGCGAGGACGCGGCGATGGGCCAGGTGGGCGCAACATGGACCGGCGAGTTCTTGCCGCTTACCGTGGAGGAGCAGCGCTGGGCGCTCGGCCGACCGGCCGAGCGCCCCATGGACGGGCCGCCGATCACGCCCCCGCCGCGCGTGCGCCTGACCCGGCTCGGCTACGACCAGGTCGAGTTGACGGTCGAGACGGCCGTCCCCATGAGCGTGCGACTCCATCAGTTTCATCTGCCCGCGTGGCGCGCCTGGCTCGACGGTCGTCCTCTTGCCACCCGGCCCACCGGCGAGCTCGGCCTGGTCACGGCCGATCTGCCTGCAGGCGGCGGACGCCTGCACTTCGCCTTCGGCCCGACGGCCGCCTGGCTGATCGGCGGTGGGCTGGCGCTAGTTGCGGGGCTGATCTGGGCCGCGCTGGCCTGGCGCGGCCGAGTCGCCGACCGGAAGCCGGCGTGGGCGGCGGCCATGCTGCTCGCCATCATCGTGCTTCTTTTGCTCAATCGCCTGGGCGTCGGCCGCCAGATGTGGACGCCGCGACCGGTGAACGCGACGATGGGCGATGTGGCATTGCTGCTGGGGTACGACGCAGCGCCCACCCGGGGAGCCGACGCGTTGGATGTCACGCTCTACTGGTTCGCGCTGCGGGACGTTGCCGCGAACTACAAGACGTTCGTCCATCTGTTGGGGCCGGATGGCGGCGTGATCGCGCAGCACGACGGCGACCCGGGCGGCGGCTTCACCCCGACCAGCCGTTGGCGCAGCGGCGAGCTGATCGCGGACCGACATCGCGTGCCGACACCGGCGGGCCTGCCGGCAGGCGAATACGGCCTGAAGGCCGGCATGTATCAACCGGAGCCGTTGCGCAACTTGCCCGTGGAGCCGGCCACGGCCGATGGTCGAGTGGATCTCGGAACGGTGCGGCTGCCCGTGCGATGATGCCTGCTACTTGAGCCACAACTCCAGCGGCGTCACAATGATCGCGTCCAGGCTGAGAGTGCCCAAGCCGGCGTACATGACCCGAAACTCCAGATCCGCCAGCGGCCTGTCTGTCTCGAACTCCAGCGCGAACCGCTGATAGGTGTCGGATGCCGCAAATTCAGATCCCGTGATTTCACGCGCCGCGCGTGGAATGCCGCCGTCGTGATGGGTGAAAACGTCCACGGTCGCCACGCGTTCGCTCTGGCCGCTGCGGTCGCTTCTGAGTACATATTCTACGCGATATCGGCCGGCGGGCAGGTCGGTATAGGGGCCGAAGGCCAGTGCGGCCTTGCCATCCTCGCGCCATGAAGTCGGCGTCGCCAGCCGTGCCCGGCCGCCGCTGGCAGCCGGATCGGCCACGACAGCCGCCTCGAGGTCGCTGCCGAGCATTTCGGCCTCATAGCGTGCGGCAAAGAGCGCCCGCAATGTTTCCTCTGTGCGTGTCGGCGTCAGTCCCCGCTTGAGCAGCAAGACGCCATCTTCGTGGCCGACCAGCCCGAACTGGCCGCTGCGGATATGCGGCAGCATATCGGCGATGGCCTTTTCTCTGGCCTTCAGCCCTTCGTGCGGCCAGAAATTGGCCTGCGGCGCAGTGTCCAGCAACAGATACTCGGCGTCGGCGACATCGGGAAATAGGTAGATCGTGCGCCGTGTGGTCAGATGGGGCACGATATCGCTCATCGTGCTGACCGAGACAGCGGCCGGCAGCTGCGCCATGAAGCGACGAATCACGGCAGCATGGGCGTCGGGCCGGGGAATCTCGGTCCCCTGTCTGGAGATCAGCCGGCCGTACTGATAACTCAGCGCGAGGCTGGCAATGCCCAGCGCGACCGCCAGCCACCGCGCGTATGGGGCGGCGAAACGCAGCCGACGCAGCGTGCGCTGCAAGCCGAACGCTGTCAGGAAGAAGATGAACGGAATCAGATGCGCGGAGTAGTGATACGTGATGTCGTACTGCGTGTGCGCCGACGTCAGCAATTGCACGGCCAATGCCGGCAGTGCCGGCAGCCAGACCGACGCGGGCGCCAGCAACGGCAGGAAAAGCACCGGCGCGAGGATCTGGAACAGAAAGACGAGCTTCTGCGGATTGCCCAGGATCGTCACAGCCGTATAAATGGGGTTCGTGAGCAGCGTCCAGGCCACCCCGATTGCGCCCTGTGCGCCTGCCGCGATGATCCCGCCGAAACGCGTGTCAATCTGTGGCTTCCCGCCCAAGAGCGGCATCAGCCAGCCAGTCACGACGCTGAAATAGGCCAGGCCGATCAGCGCCAGCACCGCGCCGAGCGCGTAGCGTCGTTTGACCAGGAAGACGTACGCGCCGATCGCAGCGACGGTGAGTGATATCTCTTCTTTGACCAGCAGGGCCAGGCCGAGCGCGGCCAGGAAGGCCCGTGTGCGGCCGGTTTCCAGGAAATAGAGCGCGGCCAGCAATGGCGCGCAGACCAGCGCGATCTGGTGAAAATCGCGCAAATTCACGCCGTGCAGGGCGGGATAGAGCAGATAGCTTGCTGCCAGCGTCGCGCTCAACAGGACGCTGTGGGTCTTGCGGACGGCAAGCAGGTACACCGGAATGGCAGCGGCGGCCAGGACGATGCTCTGCAACACCAGCAGCAGGCGCGCGTCGCCGCCGAGAGCATAGAGTGGCGCCAGCGCGTAGAGGATCGGCGAAAAGTGGTCGCCGATATAGTCAATGGCATACGGCCCGTAGAGGGTGGTGCGCATGTAGCCGCTGTGCAGGACGTTGTAGATCGCCTGGTCGTGGATCCCCAGGTCAAAGGCGTGCGTCATGAAGCTGTTATGTCGTGCCACCGTCAGCACGCTCATGAAGAGCGCATAGCCGCCGGCGAGCAAGAGGGTGAGGATGAGGCCGGCGCGGACGGTCGCCGGAGCGGCCGGGGCGGCCGTCGGCTCGCGTTCGACGCGAGTGGGGGCGGCCGCGGGTGGGGCCGGCGTTAAGATGCCGCGGCCGGCGGCCCAGGCCAGCGCGAGCGCGGCGACGATCACGCCGGCCGTGAAGCAGGGCGCGCCGGTCTGTTCGAGGGGGATGGCGAGCAGCGGCAACAGCGGCAGCGGCACCGCGAGAAAGATCAGGCGCGCTGCGCAGCCCAGAGCCTGGTCGGCCGTCTGGTGCCGCACGCGGGCCAGCGCCCAGCCCGCAATCGGCCACAGGAGCAGCGCCGCGGTCACTCCGGCCAGAAGGAGCAGGGCCAGGTGCAGCCGGGCCGTCAGTGGCAGGCTGTTTTCCAGCACAAAAGCGGACAGGATGTCGCGCTGCGCCATCTCCCAGAGGAACATAGCCGTGGCATAGCCGCCGATTGCCGCCCGGCCGATATCGGACCAGCGGTCAACATGGCGGAGACAGGCGATCAGCCCCTGCAGGAAGGAGCTGCGGTCAGCGTGCATGGAATTCTCCCGGTGGGTATGTGTACCGATGGCTTTGTAGTGCATTTCGCTGCATCTGTCAAGCGCTGCAACGGCGGATGTGTGTGGTATAATCGGTGTCGGTTTCGGCGAGCGAACCCTGGCGCATGAGGAACAGGCGTGACTTTTGACCGGCTGCGCTCGCGTTGGGCGCGCAGCTTCCCGATAAATCACACCGCGGGGCAATCTTCTGGATTGCGCCCGCAGGGACGGCTACGATCCGGCGGATGGCGTGACTTCGTCGTTCGTCGCGGCGCGTCTGGCGCACGGTTTTCCCGCAACCGGGCGATCTTTCTGGGCTATTTCGTGCTCGCGGCGGTCTTTTATGCGCCTCTGCTGCTGGGGCTGCGCGTTTTTCCGCCCGGCGACTTCACCGACCATTTCCTGCCATTCAGCCTTTTCCAGCGCGCCGAGCTCCTGGCCGGCCGACTGCCGCTCTGGAATCCCTACACGTTTGCCGGCCATCCGTTCCTGGCCGATGTCCAGGCGGCTGTATTCTATCCGCTCAGCAACCTGTTTTTGCTCCTCACCCTGCCGTGGCGAGATCCGGCCGGCCGGCTTTACTGGCTGCAGGTCGAGGCGATCTGTCACATCGCCCTGGCGGGTTTCTTCACCTATCTCCTGGCGCAGCGGCTGGTACGCGATCGCGTCGCGGCGTTCCTGGCCGGCGCGGTCTTTGCCTTTTCCGGCTACCTGACCGGCTATCCGCCGCTGCAGCTGGCGATCTTGCGCACGGCCATCTGGCTACCGCTGATCTTGTGGCTGTTGCATCGGGCGTTCGAGCAGCCCGCTCGCCAGCGCTGGTGGGTCGGCGCGGCCGTCGCCTACGCCGTCGCTTTCCTCGCCGGCCACCCACAGACGTTTTTGTACATCAGCTACACGGTCGGCGCCTGGCTACTCTTGCTCCTCGTGGCCGCGCGGCCCGGCCCGGCCGGATCCGCTTCATCATGGTCGGCGGGCCGCTATGCTGTGCGCATCGCGTTGTTCTACGGCCTGGCGTTGGGCCTGAGCGCCGCCCAGTGGCTGCCCGGCCTGGAATTCATGCGGCTCAGCGTGCGCGCCAGCACGGACTATGCCTTTGTCAGCGGCGGCTTTCCGCTGCGCGATACCGGTCAGTTCCTGCTGCCGGGGGTCTTTTCTGCCTTCTCGCCTCTGTACGTAGGCCTGGCGCCGCTGGGACTGGCCGGCCTGGGCGTCGTCCTGACCATGTGTCGGCGGCGCGTCTCTGAGGCGCTCTACGCAGAGGGTGAGGGGCAGGCGCGAGGCCCGGTTTTGTTTTTCGCTGCGCTGGCGCTGATCGCATTGCTCCTGAGCTATGGTGGGAACGCGTTTCTCTATCCTCTGTTCTACAAATGGGCGCCCGGCTGGAGCCTGTTCCGGGATCAGGAGCGAGCGGCCTATCTGGTGGCATTCAGCCTGAGCGTGCTGGCCGGCTACGGCGCGGCCTGGGTGAAGACGCTTTCCTCGCGCTCGGGTCGCCTGTTCGGCCTGAGCTATGCGGTGCTGGCGGCCATCGGGCTGATCGGCGTTGCCGCGGTCGGCCGTGAAACGGTCGCCGATGCCGGCGTGTTGCCGGCCAGGGTCGGGCTCGGCCTGGCCATGTTGGCGGCCTGGGCGCTGATCTGGCGGTTTGCGCGCGCACCGCAGCGCAGGCAGGCCGCGCTCCTGGCCCTGGCCCTGGCCGATCTGTTCATCGCCGGCTTTGCCCTGAATTTGAGCCCGCTGCGGCCGATCCCGGAGCCGGTCGCCCTCGCGACGGCGACGACCGTGGCCGCGACCGCGCCGGCGCGCGTGCACAACGACGGCATCTTGCCCGAAGACTACGGCATGGTCGTGGGGATCGAGGAGATCGGCGGGAGCAGCCCGCTGCGCCTAGCGCACTTCGCCGCGCTGCTCGGCGATTTCCCGCGCGATCGGCTTTGGCAGTTGACCGGCGTGCAATATGTCCTGTCGGCCGACCGCCAGTTGCACGTGCCGGCCCGTTTGCGCGCCGAGATCCCGGGGCCGAATGGGCCGGTCTATTTGCATGAGCTGGCGGCGTCCAACCCGCGGGCATGGGTGGCGACGACCATCGTCACGGCCGATGACGCGGCCGCGCTGCCGCTCCTGGGCGATGCCGGCTTCGATCCCCGCACGATCGCCTTGCTGCCGCCGGCGGTCAACGGCGTGGGCCGGCCGGTGGGGCTGGAGGATGGGCCGGTCGGCGCCGGCGAGAGCGTCGTGCGCCTGGAGTATGTTCGTCCCGGCCGCCTCAGCGCGCACGTGCGCAGCGCCGGCGGCGGCCTCCTGGTCGTCAGCGAGAACTGGCTGCCTGGCTGGCGCGCGACGGTTCGGCGCGCGGGCGAGGCCGCTGCTGCGGCCGTGCCGGTCGTGCGCGCCGATCTGACCCTGCTCGGCGTGCCGGTGTCGCCGGGGGAGAGCACGGTCGAGCTGATCTATCGGCCCGCCAGTGTGACGATCGGCCTGCTGATCACCGCGTCCAGCGCCCTGCTCCTCGCGCTGGCGTTGCTTTGGCGCTGCAGCTGCTTTGGCTTGCGCCGACGTGTCCGCGTTTGCGGGGCAGAGTCGGCGCGCGGCGAATTGAAAGCGGCGCCGGAGCGCCGAGAACTAAAAGCGGCGCCGGAGCGCCGCAATCCAAAAGGTGTCCAGGTTATCCTGCTTGTCGCTTTCGCTGTTCGTGCGTTCCGCCTCGGCTATCAGGAGCTGCGCGGGGATGAGGCGCTCGGCCGGCTTTTCAGTCTGGAATCGTTCGGCCAGATCGTCCGATCTACCATAGCGCTACGCGAACCACATCCGGTCGCCAGCTATTTCGTGCAGAAGATCTGGTTCGCTCTGGCTGGGCATAGCGAGTTCGCCCTGCGCTTTGTCAGCCTGTGGTTCAGCGTGCTGGCCGTGGCGCTGCTCTATCGGCTGGGCCGGCGGCTGGGGCTGGGCCATTGGGTCGCGGCGCTCGCCGCCGCGCTGATGGCGCTCAGCCCGTACGCGATCTGGCACAGCCAGGATGCGCGCATGTACAGCATGAGCCTGGCGCTGACCACGGCCAGCGTCCTGCTGATGTGCGAGGCGCTGGCGCGACGTCGCGTGCCGATCTGGGCCGGCTACGTCGGCGTGACGCTGCTGGCGCTGCATACGCACTATTATGCCGCGTACGTGATCGTGGCGCAAAACCTGTTCGTCCTCGGCCGGGCGCTGTGGACGCCCGCGGCGCGACGCGATGTGGGGCCGTGGCTGGCAGCCCAGGTTGCGACCGGCTTGCTCTATCTGCCGTGGCTGATCGCCGCGCGCGCAGCGCTGACGAGCTATGTGGGCAACGGCGATTCGCCGGGCTTCGCGGCGATGTGGATGCGGGCGTTGAGCGTTTTTGCGGCCGG
>Ga0116210_1000228_pt1 | contig 60492 bp, 52 predicted proteins | sample TshhotsprinmetaG_FD_94483 | JGI IMG/M metagenome (GOLD analysis project Ga0116210, IMG submission 94483) | Hot spring microbial communities from South Africa to study Microbial Dark Matter (Phase II) - Tshipise hot spring metaG | ecosystem: Environmental > Aquatic > Thermal springs > Hot... | reverse complement strand
GCCGACGACGACCGTACGCACCATCGCAACCCCGGCCACAGAGCCATCGTCCACGCCGCCATCATCGCCAACTCGGGGCGTGGAGGCGACTCAACGGCCCACGCCGACGCCCGACGCCAAGCTGATCATCGTGGGCGAAGAGGAGATGAGCCGGGCCATCACCGGCGGCGCGACCGAAGCCCAGGGGCTGAAGGCAGAGGGCCTGCAGATCCGCTTCCGCGATGACCGGATGGCCGTCGCCGCGGATCGTCTCGAGCTGGGCCCTGTGCAGGTACAGCAGCTGATGATAAGCGGCCGGCTCGTAGCCGAAGACGGCAAACTCTATTTCGAGGCAGAAACGATCTCCCCGCGCGGCCTGGTCGCCAGCCTGCTGCCATCCCTGGCCAATCAGATGCTGGCCCAGCTCACCGGCCAGTGGTACATCGAGGAGGTCCAGGCGCGGGATGGCCGATTGCTGTTGCGCATCCGTTGAGACAGGACGCCGCCCTACTGAATTTTCTTTGCAGTTGCAAATACTTGCACTAAGGCCGATTCTGGCCTATAATCGCCAGGGTACCCGGCAGAACACGCCGCCGGAACATCCTGTCTCATATGGAGGTAGACGATGCACTACTCACCTGCGCCGTTGCACATTCCTGATGGTTTCCTCTCGGTTGTGGTCGCAGTGATCCTGTGGATCGTGTCGCTGGCCGGCCTGGGCTATGCGCTGAAACGAGTCAATCAGGATCTCGGCGAGCGCCAGGCACCGCTGATGGGCGTGCTGGCTGCGGCGATTTTCGCCGGACAAATGCTGAACTTCACGGTGGCAGGCGGCACATCCGGCCACCTGTTGGGCGCCGCGCTGGCGACGATCCTGCTTGGCCCCTGGGCTGCCATCGTGGTCATGGTCTGCGTGGTCAGCGTGCAGGCGCTGATCTTCCAGGACGGCGGCCTGCTGGCGTTGGGCGCCAACATCTTTAACATGGCGATCGTGGGCGTGGCGGTCTCCTATTTCGCGTATCAGACGATCCGCAAATTTGCCGGCAACCAGAGATGGGGGCTGCTCGTCGGCGGCTTTGCCGCCGCCTGGCTCTCGGTGGTGGTGGCGGCGCTGGCGACCGCCCTGGAACTGGCGGTTTCCGGGACGTCGCCCGCCAATGTGGCGGTGCCGGCGATGGGACTGATCCACATGCTGATCGGCGTCGGCGAGGGGCTGATCACGATCGGTGCGCTGCTCTTCGTGCGCGCCGCGCGGCCCGAGCTGCTCGGCCGCAGCGCAGCATCGGGACGGGCCGGCCGCGCGGTGTGGGCCATCGGGCTCGTCATCGCGCTGGTGCTGGCCGTGCTCTCGCCGCTGGCCTCCGCTCATCCGGACGGCCTGGAGTGGTTCGCCGAACAACAGGGCTTCATAGATCGCGCCCAGAGCCCGCTGTACGATCTCATCCCCGACTATGCCTTCCCGGGAATCAGCGATCCGGCCCTGGCGACCATCGTGGCCGGCGTGCTGGGCACGCTGCTGGTCTTCATGGTGGCGCTGGGCATCGCCGTCAATCGGCGTCGCCGCAGCACTTCTACGCCGGGTTGAGCCATCCCGATCGGCCGCCATGCACGTCCATTTTCTCGACCCGTATCGCCCACGGCCCAGCCTGATCCACGCGCTCGATCCGCGCGTGAAGCTGGCGCTGGCGCTCGCCTTCATCCTGGCAGTGGCCCTGACGCCGATTGCCGCGTGGCCTGTCTACGTCCTGCTGGCGGCACTCCTCCTCTCGGTCGTGCTGCTCTCTGAGCTGGGCGTCGGGCACGTGCTGAAGCGGTCTGCGCTGGCGCTGCCTTTCGTGCTGGCAGCCATCCCGATCCTGGTGACGGCACCAGGCGCGACGCTGTGGGAGGCAACGCTGGCCGGCCTGTCGCTCCGGCTGACGGATGCCGGCCTGGCGCGTTTCGGCAGCATCGTGCTGAAATCATGGTTGTCGGTGCAGATGGCGATCGTGCTGGCGGCCAGCACGACCTTTCCTCAATTGCTGCTGGCGATGCGGGCGCTGCGCGTTCCCCGCCTGCTGGTCGCCATTTTCGGCCTGATGTGGCGCTATCTGTTCGTGCTGGTGGATGAAGCGCTGCGACTGCTGCGGGCGCGCGCAGCGCGCAGCGCCGCGCCGACCCGCCCGATTGCGGGCGCGCGGCCGGGCGGGTCGGTCGCGTGGCGGGCGCGCGTGGCGGGCGGCATGGCCGGCAACCTGCTGATCCGCTCGTTCGACCGCGGAGAGCGCATCTACGCGGCCATGGCCGCGCGCGGCTATGATGGCGAAATACGCGCGTTCCCCATGCCGCCCATTCCGGCCGGTCAGCGGCTGGCGTTGATCGGTGGCCTGGTGCTGCTGGCGCTGTTGGTGGGCCTGGGCCATCTTTTGTGAGTCGTTCATGGATACAGGACCTTTCGTCCAAATCGAACATCTGTCGTTCAGCTACGGGAACGGCCATCAGGCCCTGCGCGATGTGTCGCTGCACATCCACCGCGGGGAGAAAGTGGCGCTGGTGGGGCCGAACGGCGCCGGCAAATCCACCTTGATGTTGCACCTGAACGGCATCCTGCGGCCGACTACGGGCGTCGTGCGCATCGGCGGCTTGCCGGTAGAAGAGAAGACGCTGGGCCGCGTGCGCGCGTGGGTCGGCCTGGTGTTCCAGGACCCCGACGATCAGCTCTTCTCGCCGACCGTCTTCGACGATGTGGCGTTCGGGCCGATCTACCAGGGGCTGCCCGAGCGCGAAGTGCGGGCGCGCGTGGCTGCGGCGCTCGCCCATGTGCATATGGCGGAATATGCGCCGCGCGTTTCCCACCACCTGAGCGTGGGCGAAAAGAAACGCATCGCCATCGCCACGGTGCTCGCCATGGAACCGGAGCTCCTGGCGCTCGATGAACCCACCGCCGGGCTCGATCCGCGCGCGCGGCGCGGGCTGATCACGCTGTTGTGCAGCCTGCCGCAGACGATGCTCATCTCGACGCATGATCTGCGCATGGTGGCCGAGCTGTTGCCGCGGACGGTGGTAATGGATGGGGGCCGTATCGTGGCCGATCGGCCGACCGCGGAGGTGCTGGCCGACGCAGCCTTTCTGGAGGCACATGGCCTGGAACTGTGACCAGCCAGAGTGGAGTCGCAGATGAGTTGCGAAGAAACCTTCATCCAGCGATTGCACGCGCGCGGCTTCCGACTGACGCCGCAGCGCGAGATGGTGCTGAACGTCCTGCATCAGATCGAAGGATTCGCCTCGGCCGAGGAGATCTTCGAGCGCGTGCGCACGCTCAGCACCGCAGTGGATCTCTCCACAGTCTACCGCACGCTCGATCTGCTCCAGGAATTCCGGCTGGTCGCCTGCGTCGAGGGGAACGATGGCCAGCGCCGCTATGACCTGGTGACCGATCACGGGCCGCATGTGCACCTGGTCTGTATTGCCTGCGGCGAAGTCAGCGGGGTACCGCAGGAGCTGCTCTTGCCCGGCGTCACGGCGATCCTGAAGCAATGTGGCTTCCAGGTAGATCTAACGCAGCTCCACCTGCCCGGCCTGTGCGCGCGGTGCCGTTCGGCCGGCCACGAGATTACGCCGCCGGTCGCATCCCCTTCAGAATCGGCTTCAGGCGCCGACGCAGATCGGTGAAGATCTCGTGCACCGACCGGTTGGCGTCAATGTGGATGAACTGATATTCCTGCCCGATCAGGCGGAACTGTTCCAGCAGTTGCGTCTGGTAGATGCGCCAGTTGGCGTAGATGTCGTCCCCGCGCAGAACATCCATGCCGGATTCCCAGTAGTCAAACCCCTCGCCCGACAGGACGCGCGGAATCAGGTGCTCCAGGTCGGCTTCCAGGTAGAAGACCGCGTCGGGCACGATGGCAAAGCCGAACAGATCTTTTAGCCACTCGGGATCTACCCCACGGACGCGCGCGCGGGCAATGATCGAATAGATGTAGCGATCGGTCAGGCAGACGAAGCCGGCGCGCAACGCCGGGATGATTTCCCGCTCCAGGCGGTCGGCGAAATCGGTGGCATAGAAGAGGTTGAGGGTGCTGTCGCCCAGGGTGTGGCCCTGCTTGGCGCGCGTCAGGCCCGGCCCCACCAGCGATGAGCGCGCCAGGCCGGTTTGTGTCACCGCGTAGCCGTTCGCTTCCAGCCACTCGTGCAGGAGCGCCACCTGCGTCGAGCGGCCGACGCCGTCCGTGCCCTCGAGGACGATCAGCCGGCCGGGCAGTTCTTTGCTGTCGAAGCCCGGGATGGCACCGCTGCCATAGTAGCGAATCTTCGTCATGGTTACCTCTTCAAGGCTCCTCGCGCGGTTCGGGTTCTTTTTGCAGATAGCGGCCATAAAGCCCTTCGCGGGTCAGCACCTGGCGCCAGGGCGATGGTGTGCTCTTCTGCAAATGATGCAGGTGCGGCATCAAGAGCGCGCGCACCTGTTGCTGCTGCTGGACGAGCGGCTGCGTGGCGTCAATCACTGTCAACCCGAACTCCTCGATCATCGCCTCGTACTGTTTCAGGATGCGCTGCTGGAACAGGCGAAAAGACTCATACGGATCGGGACTCAGGCCCAGGTCCATGCCGGCCTCGTACCATTTCAGCTCGGGCCGGCCGATCAGAATGCGATGCAGGGCTTCTTCGAGCGGCACCTTGAAGTAAAACGCGACGGTCGGCCGCACCGCAAAGCTGTACACCCGACGCACCCAGGGGGCCGGCAGGCCACGGGCGCCGTCGCGCGCAAACGCAGTGTAGATGTAACGGTCGGCCAGGACAATGGCACCGGCACGCAACGCCGGCAACAACTGGCGCTCCATGCGATCGGCCAGGTCGGCCGCATGGATCAGGCTGAACGTGAGTGGGGTCAGCAAGCGGTCGCGTTTGCCGCGCTGTGTGGTGCGGCGCACCAGCGGCGAGGAGTTCCATTCGGTGAAGACGACCAGGTAGCCTTCGCTGATGAGCCATTTGTGCAACAGATCAAGCTGTGTGCTTTTGCCCGAGCCGTCTATCCCCTCGACCACGAACAGCCGACCCGGCAACGGCGTTCCATCGGGCAGAGTCGCCATGCCGTCCTCCTTGTGCCGAAATTGTACATTTCCAGTTTAGCATTGTTGGCCGTTCTGCGCAACTTGCGCCGGCTGCGTGCGGCCGGCACAAGAGCGCGCGCACTGGATGATTTGACAGCGCCGATAAGCTGATGTAGGCTATAGATAATGGCGCGCTGCGGGGCAGTGGCGAAATCGGCAAACGCAGCAGACTTAAAATCTGCCGGTCGGGAGACCTTGAGGGTTCGACCCCCTCCTGCCTCACCAGATGAACTCCCACGATGATTTGCCACGACCTCGGTATGACGGGTATGTCCGCGGAAGATCTGTTCTGCCATCCTCATGTCACCGTTCAGCGCAGCAACAAGGAGCACGGCCAAAATGACCAAATACATCGGCGCCATTGATCAGGGCACTACCAGCACGCGTTTCATGATCTTCGATCATGCCGGCAGCGTGGTCGGCCTGCATCAACTCGAACATCGGCAGATCTATCCCCAGCCGGGCTGGGTCGAGCACGATCCGCTCGAAGTGTGGGAACGCACCCAGGAGGTCATCCACAGCGCGCTGGCCGGCGCCTCGCTCGCCGCGACCGATCTTGCGGCCATCGGCGTCACCAATCAGCGCGAGACCGCAGTGGTCTGGAATCGGAAGACCGGCAAGCCTTACTGCAATGCCATCGTCTGGCAGGACACTCGCACCGACAAGATCTGCAACGATCTGGCCCGAGACGGCGGCCAGGATCGCTTCCGGCCGCAGACCGGCCTGCCGCTGGCCACCTACTTCTCGGGGCCGAAGATCCGCTGGATTCTCGACAACGTGCCGGGCGTGCGCGAAGCAGCCGCCCGCGGCGAGGCGATCTTCGGCAACATGGACACCTGGGTGATCTGGAACCTGACCGGCGGCCCGAACGGCGGCGCGCACATCACCGACGTGACCAATGCCAGCCGCACCCTGCTGATGAATCTGCGCACGCTCGACTGGGACGACGAAATTCTAGACATCCTGGGCATCCCGCGCGCCATGTTGCCGCAGATCCGCCCATCGTCCGACGGCGACATCTACGGCTATGCCCTGGGCAAGGTGCCGGTTTGCGGCGACCTGGGCGATCAGCAGGCCGCCCTGGTCGGGCAGGCCTGTTTCGGCGTCGGCGAGGCGAAAAACACCTACGGCACCGGCTGCTTCATGCTGCTCAACACCGGCACCATGGCCGTGCCCAGCAAACACGGCCTGTTGACCACGGTAGCCTACAAACTGGGCGATCAGCCGGCCGTCTATGCCCTGGAGGGCTCCATCGCCATCACCGGCGCGCTCGTGCAGTGGCTGCGCGACAATCTGAAGCTCTTCGACTTCTCCAAACACGTCGAGGATTATGCCAAAACCGTGCCCGACAGCGGCGGCATCTACTTCGTGCCCGCCTTCTCCGGCCTGTTCGCCCCCTACTGGCAATCCGATGCGCGCGGCGTCATCGTCGGTCTGACGCGCTTCATCACCAAAGGCCATCTCTGTCGGGCCGCGCTCGAAGCCACCGCCTATCAGACGCGCGAAGTGCTGGATGCCATGGAGCAGGATTCGGGTGTGCGGCTGACCAGCTTGAAGGCGGACGGCGGCATGGTCTACAACGACACCTTGATGCAGTTCCAGGCCGATATCCTGGGCGTGCCGGTAGTACGGCCGGTTGTGGCCGAGACAACCGCGCTCGGCGCGGCCTATGCGGCCGGACTGGCGGTCGGCTACTGGCAGGGGCTGGACGACTTGCGCCGCAACTGGCAGATGGATCGCAGCTGGCAACCGACCATGGCCGAGGAAACGCGCGCGCGCCTCTACCGCGGCTGGAAGCGAGCCGTCGAGCGCGCCATGCATTGGCTAGAGGAATAATGTGAACGAGAGACGACCGGCCGGCAAGACCGGCCCCCAGAAGCCGGATCAAGACCAGAACGAAGAAGAAAAGCGACGCGAGCGCATGCAGCGCCAGATGCGCTTCAGCCTGAGCTACATCGTCACTGCGCTGATCGTGCTCTGGCTGTTTCAGGAGTTCATCCTGGCGCCGCTGGTGCTCCAGCAGGCCCGTCAGATCAGCTACAGCGAGTTCCGCGAAAAGCTGGCGGCCGGCCAGATCGTGAGCGTGACCATCGCCGAACACGACATCCTCGGCCAGATGAAGAACCCCGATCCGGAGGGCCAACCCGAACTCGTGCCGTTCGATACAGTCTTCACGCCGGGCAGCGACCCCAAACTGATCGAGGATCTGCAGGCGGCCGGCGTCAAATTCAGCTTTCAGCGGCCGGCCAGCCCGGTCGGCGCGCTGATCCTCTCCTGGCTCTTGCCGTTGGGCCTGTTGGGCGCCTTCTGGTATTTCGCCTATCGTCGCATGAGTGGCGGCGTCGGCGGCCTGGGCGGCATCTTCGGCGTGAGCAAAAGCAAAGCGACCGAAGTCAAGCCCGAAGATGTCGGCGTCACCTTCAAAGATGTGGGCGGCGCGGATGAGGCCATCGCCGAGCTGCAGGAGATCATCCAGTTCCTGCGCGCGCCGGAACGCTTCGCCAAACTCGGCGGCCGCATCCCCAAAGGCGTGCTACTGGTGGGGCCGCCCGGCACCGGCAAGACGTTGCTGGCCAAAGCCACCGCCGGCGAGGCAGGCGTGGCGTTCTTCCAGACCAGCGGCTCCGAATTCGTGGAGATGTTCGTCGGCGTGGGGGCGGCGCGCGTGCGCGATCTGTTCGAAAACGCGCGCAAGGCCGCGCCGGCCATCGTCTTCATTGACGAAATAGACGCCATCGGCCAGAGCCGGGCAAATGCCATCCGCATCGGCGGGAACGACGAGCGCGAACAGACCCTGAACCAGCTACTGGCCGAAATTGACGGCTTCAAATCGAGCACCGGCGCGCCCGTGATCATCATGGCGGCCACCAACCGGCCCGAAGTGCTCGATCCCGCCCTGCTGCGCGCCGGCCGCTTCGACCGCCAGGTGACCGTGGGCAATCCCGACCTGATCGGCCGCCAGCAGATCCTGCGCATCCACAGCAAAGGGATCAAGCTGGCGCCCGACTTCGACATCGAGGCCGCGGCACGCATGACGCCCGGCTTTTCGGGCGCCGATTTGGCGAACGCGATGAACGAGGCGGCCCTCCTGGCCGCCCGCCGCAATGCCGAAGCGGTGACCCTGAACGACTTTGCGGTCGCCATCGAGCGCATCGTCGCCGGGCTGGAGCAGCGCACGCGCGTGATGAGCGCCGAAGTGCGCCGCGCCGTGGCCTACCACGAGGCCGGCCATGCCCTGGTCGCCGAACTCGTCCCGCACGGCGACCCGGTGAGCAAGATCAGCATCGTCCCTCGCAGCCGGGGCGCGCTGGGCTACACCATGCAGATGCCCACCGAAGACCGCTACCTGCTGCGCCAGGCCGAACTGGAAGACCGCATCGCGGTCATGCTGGCCGGCCGTGCCGCAGAGAAGATCATCTTCAACGAGATCAGCACCGGCGCCAGCGACGACATCCTGCGCGCCACCGAGCTGGCCCGGCGCATGGTCACCGAGTTCGGCATGAGCGAGGTGCTCGGCTCGGTGCGCTACGCCGGCCAGCAGCTGCAATACCTGGGCAATGCCATCGAAGACAACAGCAGCCTCAGCCAGGAGACGCGCAAACTGATTGACAGCGAGGTCAAACGCATCATCAGCGAGCAGTACGAGCGGGTGCAGCGCCTCCTCCAGGAGAACCGGACCGCGCTCGAGCTGCTGACCCAGGAGCTGCTGCGCTGCGAGACGGTGGACGGCAGCGCGGTCAAGGCCGCGCTGGCAGGTCAGGTGCGCACCTGCGAGAAGCCGGAGAATTAATCTGAAAATCGTCGCCAGACGTGCCAGGCATCTTGCAGAGTGCCTGGCACGTGAACACGGCTTGTTTTCTTTCATGGCTCGTTATGGGCAATTGAGCAGGTGAAGTGACATGCGAGAATACGACGTCATCGTCATCGGCGGCGGCGCAACAGGCGGCGGCGCCGCGCTCGACCTGGCCCTGCGCGGGCTGCAGGTCATCCTCGTCGAACGCGCCGACCTGACCGACGGCACTTCGGGCCGCTATCACGGATTGCTCCACTCTGGCGGCCGCTATGCCGTGCGCGACCCCGAATCCGCGCGCGAATGCATCGAGGAGAACCGCGTGTTGCGCAAGATCGTCCCGCATGGCATCGAGGACACGGGCGGCTTCTTCGTGCAGACGCCGGAAGATGATCCGGAATACGCGGAAAAGTGGATCGCGGCGTGCCGGGAATGCGGCATCCCGACCGAAGAGATCAGCCCGGCCCAGGCGCTCAAAGAAGAACCGATGCTGAACCCGGCCATCCGTCGCGTTTTCCGCGTGCCCGATGCCGCGTGCGATTCGTTCGACATCCTGACCGCGCTCGGAGCGGCAATTCAGCAGCACGGCGGCCAGGTGCTCACCTACCACGAGGTCGTCGGCCTGCGCGTCGAGGCCGGCCGGGTGGTGGGCGCGACGGTGCGCAGCCGACGCAGCGGCGAAGAGCGGTTCATCCCTGCGGCCATGGTCGTCAACGCGGCCGGCGCGTGGGCCGGGCAGATCGCGGCCATGGCCGGCTGTTCGCTCACCGTGCGGCCCAACAAAGGCACGATGGTCGCCATGGCCTATCGCTTTGTCAACACGATCATCAACCGGCTGCACAAGCCCGGCGACGGCGACATCCTCGTGCCAGTGGGCACGGTCGCCGTGATCGGCACGACCTCGGTCAACGTGGCCGACCCGAACGACACGAGCGTGGAGCCGTGGGAGGTACAGCTGATGCTGGACGAAGGCGAGAAGCTGGTCCCCGGCTTCAGCCAGGCGCGCGCGCTGCGCGCCTGGGCCGGTGTGCGCCCGCTCTACGAAGAGGGCACCAGCGCCGAGGGCCGCGAAGCCAAACGCACTTTCGCCGTGCTCGATCACGCCGCGCGCGATGGGGTCGCCGGCCTGGTCACGGTGGTCGGTGGCAAATTCACCACCTATCGGCTGATGGCCGAACGCGCCGCCGACATGGTGGCCGCGCAACTCAACGTGGCGCGGCCCTGCATCACGCGCGAATTCGTGCTGCCCGATGTGCGCGTCCCCATCCATCCGCCGCAACCGCATCGGCTCGGCCATCGGCTGGAGACACTGGAACGCGGCCCGCGGCAGGATCAGCTGATCTGCGAGTGCGAGCTGGTCACACGGCCCGATCTGGAAGCGGCGGCCGCTGCGCACAGCGACGTCACTGCGCCCTGGATCCTGGACGACCTGCGCCGAGACCTGCGGCTGGGCATGGGGCCATGCCAGGGCGGATTCTGCGGCTACCGCGCTGCGGGCATCCTCCACGAACAGGGCCATCACGATGCGGCGCAGGCCACGGCCGCGCTGGCCGACTTCGCGCAGCGCCGCTGGAAGGGACAACGGCCTCTGCTCTGGGGCCAAAGCCTGCGCCAGGCGCTGCTCGATGAACAGATCTATCGCGGCCTCCTGGGGCTGGATCGCCTGTGCGTTTGACCTCGCGTGCGCCGAGTGTCGCAATAGGACATCGCTTTGTCAAGAGGAAAGCATGGCTGTTGCAGCGGATGACGTTCTGATAATCGGCGCGGGGCCGGCCGGACTGCTGGCCGCCTGGACGGCGCGACAGCGCGGCGCGCGCGTGCGCGTGCTGGCGACCGGGATCGGCACCACCCACGTCAGCGCGGGCTGGATCGGCGTGCTCGACGCGGCCGGCGACCTGAACGCGGCGCTCGACGACTGGATCGCCGCGCACCCCACCCACCCCTATGCCCTGGCGGGCCGTGCGGCGCTGGAGGCCGGCATCGCGGCCCTGCGCAAGGTCTGCGCGGCCGCCGGGCTGAACTATCTCGGCGACCTGACGGGCAACTATCGGCTGCCCACCGCGCTCGGCGCAGTGATCCCGGCCGCGCTGGTGTCGGAAAGCTTTGCCGCAGGCGACCTGCGACAGCCCGGTGTCATGTTGATCGCCGGGCCGGCCTCCTGGCGCGATTTTTACCCCGAACTGTGCGCCGAAAACCTAGCCCGGCAGGGCTATCCGGTTCGCGGCGTCCGCTTCGAGCTGCCGGAAATGGCCGCGGCCAGCCGCTTCGACCTGACGCCGGTCGGCCTGGCGCAGCTCTTCGAGCGGGCCGAGGTGCGGGCGCGCGTCGCCGCGCAGCTCAAGCCCAGGCTCGATGCCGCAACGCGTGTCGGTCTGCCGGCCATCCTCGGCCTGGCGCAGCACACAGAGGTCTGGCAGGATCTCCAGGAGCGCCTCGGCGTGCCCGTGTTCGAGATCCCCACGCTGCCACCCAGCGTGCCAGGTATCCGGCTGTTCAACGCGTTCAAAGCCGGACTCACGCGCGCCGGCGTGCCGATCCTCCTCGACATGACCGTCACGCGAGGAGTAATCGCAGACCCGAAGGGGCTCCAAAGGCCATTCGGGTCTGGCGTACGGGCATCTGGCGTCGTCGCGCCGAACGTGGTACGCGCGGCCATCTACCAGGCGGATACCATCATCCTGGCGACGGGCGGCCTGTACGGCGGCGGCATCACCAGCGACCGCCGGGGCGAGATGCGCGAGGCCGTGTTCGACCTGCCCGTGCAGACACCGGGCGAGCCGGGCGTCTGGTTCGATGACGCATTCCTGGCCAGATCCGGCCACGCGGTGCACCTGGCCGGCGTGCGCGCGAACGAACGACTGCAGCCGGTGGATGCCCAGGGAGAGGTGCTGCTGGAGAACGTGCGCGTGGCAGGTAGGACGCTGGCCGGCTACGACCCGATCGTCGAAGGCTCGACCGAAGGAGTCTGGCTGGCCACCGGCTACCGCGCCGGGACAGAATGATATTGTCTCAGGAGGACCATCCGATGTCGCCCGATCCCGTGTTGGCCAACGACTGGTTGCCCGTCGCGGCTTCCGATCAGCTTCGCCCCGACCGGCCGTTGGCAGTGCGCCTGCTCGGCGAAGCGCTGGTGATCTGGCGCAGCCGCACAAGCGTGCTGGCCTGGCAGGATCGCTGCCCCCATCGCGGCGCGCGGCTGTCGTTGGGCCAGGTTCGCGCCGAAGAGGACGAACTGGTCTGCCCCTATCATGGCTGGCGCTTTGCCGCAGACGGCATGTGCACGCATTTCCCGGCCCACCCCGATCAGAAGCCGTCGGACCGCGCTGCAGCCACCGCCTATCGCACGCGGGAAGCCTACGGCCTGATCTGGGTCTGCCTGGGCAAGCCGACGGGCGATGTGCCGCCCTTCACGGAATGGGCCGATGCGAGCTATCGCAAAGTGCTCTGTGGACCCTATCTCATCAACGCGGCCGGCCCGCGCGTGGTCGAGAATTTCCTCGACGTGGCGCATTTTCCCTTCGTCCATGCCGGCTACCTGGGCGATCCGCAGCACGCCACCGTGCCCGATTATGTCGCAGAGACCACGGCGACAGGCGTCATCGCGCGCGATATCCGGGTCTGGCAGCCCGATCCGGATGGCTCCGGCGTCGGCGCGTGGGTCTCCTACACGTATCAGGCGCTCAGGCCGCTCACAGCCCGCTTCACCAAACGCAGCGGCGACCATGCCTTCGCCATCTTCATGACGGTGACCCCGGTCGAGATGACGCGCAGCCTCCTGTGGATGTGGCTGGCCCTGAATTACGAGACGGACATGACGGACGAGCAGATGCGGGCATTTCAGGATGCCATCGTGGCCCAGGATGCGCCGATCGTCGAGTCGCAGCAGCCGTCTCTCCTGCCGCTCGATCTGCAGGCGGAGCTGCATCTGCGCAGCGACCGGACCGCGATCGCCTATCGCCGCTGGTTGCGCGAGCTGGGCCTCGGCTACGGTGTGGCGTAATGGCCGACGCGACGTTCGATCCGACCCGCCTGCACACCGTCGTGTTCGAGCCGTCCGGCCGCCGCGGCCGGGTGGCCGAAGGCACGACCCTGCTCGAGGCCGCGCGTCGGCTCGGCGTGGCCATCGAATCCATCTGCGGCGGCCGGCAGACGTGCGCCAAATGCGTCGTGCGGATCGAGGAGGGCGAGTTTGCCCGCCACAGCATCCGGTCACACGGCGATCATGTGACCGCCGCGGACGAACAGGAACGTCGTCGCGGGCTGCCCGCCGGAATGCGCTACGCCTGCGCGGCGCGCGTCGTCGGCGACCTGGTGGTCACCGTGCCGCCGGAGAGCCAGGGGCAGAAGCAGGTGGTGCTGAAGGCCGCGCGCGCGCGGACGGTCACGGTGGATCCGATCATCCGGCTCTACTACGTCGAACTGGAGCCGCCGGAGATGGACGCGCCGGCCGATCGCGAGCGCGTGTTGGCCGAGCTGGCAGCGCGGTTCGGCCTGCACCATCTGGAGTTCGATCTGTCCGCGCTGCGCGATCTGGCGCCCGCGCTGCGGCGCGGGCAATGGGCGATCACGCTCACCGTCTGGGACGATCGGCAGATCATCCGCGTGCAGCCGGGCTATCACGAGCGCGCGGTCGGCCTGGCCGTGGATCTGGGCACGACGACCCTGGCCGCCTACCTGTGCGATCTGCGTACGGGCGAACTGCTGGCGACCGCGGCGGCCGTCAATCCACAGGTGAGCTACGGCGACGACATCATGGCGCGCATCTCCTACGCGACCGAACAGCCTGGCGGCCTGGCGCGACTGCACGGGGTGATCATCGCCGCGTTGAACGATCTGGCCGCGAACGCGGCACACCAGGCCGGGCTCCTGCCGACCGACATCGTGGACATGACCCTGGTCGGCAACAGCGTGATGCATCACCTGGCGCTGGGGCTCGATCCGGAGCCACTCGGTGCAGCGCCATTCACGCCCACCACGAAGGCGCCGCTCGATCTGCGCGCTGCCGACCTGGGCCTGGCGCTGAATCCCGGCACGCGGCTGCACGTGCTGCCCCTGGAGGCCGGCTATGTCGGCGCGGACAACGTCGGCGTGATCCTGGCCGAGGAGCCGCACCGCCAGGACGAGGTGATGCTGATCATTGACGTCGGGACGAATGGGGAGCTTTTGCTCGGCAACCGCGACAAATTGTTCTGCGCCTCCAGCCCCACCGGCCCGGCGTTGGAGGGCGCGCAGATCACTCACGGCATGCGCGCCGCACCGGGCGCCATCGAGCGGGTGCGCATTGATCCGGAGACGCTGGACGTGCGGTTTAAGGTGATCGGCTGTGCGGAGTGGGTGGAACCGCACGTCAACAAAGCCGCAGACCGGCCATCTGCGCGTTCAGATCTCCAGCCTTCGCGCACTGCGCTGCTAGCCGCCGGCATCTGCGGCAGCGGAATCATCGAGGCGGTGTCGGAGATGTATGCCGCCGGGATCATCGAGGCGAACGGCCGCTTCAATCGCCGGCTGAGCTCGCCGCGGCACACGACGACTGCCGAGGGGATTCCGGCGTTCATCCTGGCCTGGCCGGAGCAGACGGCCGGCGGCGCGGCCATCGTGGTCTCGCAGACCGATGTGCGGGCGATTCAACTGGCCAAAGCGGCGCTCTATGTGGGCGCGCAGGTGCTGCTGCGGGAATTTGGCGCCCAGACGGTGACACGCGTGGCGCTGGCCGGCGCTTTCGGCAGCGTGATTGATCCATACCACGCGATGCGGATCGGGATGATCCCTCGTTGCGACCTGAGCCGGGTGATGGCGGTGGGCAACGCGGCGGGCGACGGCGCACGCATCGCGCTGCTCGATCGGGCCAAACGCCGCGAGGCTGCCGAGGTTGCACGCCGGGTACGGCATGTCGCCACGCCGCTCGAAGGCGATTTTCAACGGCTCTTCATGGCAGCTCTGGCTTTTCCGCCGCTGGCCTGAAAATCGCCGTACTCACATGAATGCTTCCCGATGCCCCAAACTTTGCATTCTATTGTGTCCTGTGCTACAATTCGCCCGTTTTTGAGAACAGTTCACATCCCTCGCCCGTGCACGTTCACGACGTGGCCCGTTCCCGTCTAGCCTGTCCGAGCGCCGGGTCGGGCGCGATCCACCCAAAGGAGGGGAGGCAGTGCAGTCCCAGTATTTGTTCATCGCGATCTTCGCTGTTGTCGCTCTGGCGCTGCCCGCCATCGGCCTGGCGGTTGCGTGGGCTTTGCGCCCCAAAAAGCCCAATCCCATCAAAAACTCGACATATGAATGCGGCATGGAAACGATCGGGGAGACCTGGGTGCAGTTTCGCGCGCAATACTATCTGTACGCCCTGATCTTCGTCGTTTTCGATGTCGAGGCAGCCTTCATATTTCCGTGGGCAGTGGCCTACAATCAGCTCGGCCTGTATGCTCTGGTCGAGATGATCCTCTTTGTGGCGATCCTGTTCGGCGGGTTGATGTATGCCTGGCGCAAAGGCGCACTGGAATGGCGGTAATGAACGCAGCCCCCGCCGCAGCGCAGGAAGGAGCGCCCGACAGTCTGCTTTGCGGGGCTGATGATTTGGAGCTCGGCAATGGAATACATCAGTAACTTCTTCGTCAACCTCGGCAACTCCTGGACCTCCCTGCTCAGCTCTTTTCTGCCGCCCTGGGCGGTGATCCTGATCAACTTTATCATCGTGGCATTGCTGCTCGTCCTCATGCCCGTGATCGCCACCATGACCCTCACGATCATGGAGCGCAAGATCATCGCGCGCATCCAGAACCGGATCGGCCCCAATCGGGTCGGGCCGTGGGGCATCTTTCAGGCCATCCCCGACGCCATCAAGCTGCTGACCAAAGAGGATATCGTCCCGGTGAACGCGGACAAGCCGCTGTTCAACCTGGCGCCGCTGCTGATCTTCCTCGGCGCGGCGCTGCTCTGGGCGGTGATTCCCTTTGGCCGCGGGGTGATCGGCCAGGACCTGAATGTAGGCGTCCTCTATCTGGTGGCTGTCGGCTCGATCTCCACGATCGCGATCGTCATGGCCGGCTGGTCATCCAACAACAAATTCGCCCTGATCGGCGCGTTCCGCATCGTGGCCCAACTGCTGAGCTACGAGATCCCGATGGTGCTGGCGATGGCCTCGGTGGTGGCCCTGGTCGGCACGATGAAGATGGGCGAAATCGTCGAGCTCCAGTCCATTCCTTTCTTGCTGATCCTGCCGGTGGCATTCATCACCTACATTCTGGCTGCAGCCGCCGAGACGGGCCGGGCGCCGTTCGATCTGGTCGAGGCGGACTCGGAGATCGTGGCCGGCTATTTCATCGAGTACAGCGGCCTGAAGTTCGGCTGGTTCTATATTGCCGAATACGGCAACCTGCTGGCGGTTTCGGCCATTGCTGCCACGTTGTTCCTGGGCGGCTGGCGCGGCCCATTCGCAGATCAGGCGCCGGTGCTCGGGCCGCTCTATTTCGGCATCAAAACCATCCTGATCGTCTTCTTGCTGATGTGGATTCGCGGCACCTGGCCCCGTTTCCGCATTGATCAAATGCTGGCATTGGCCTGGAAGGTGTTGGTGCCGTTGGGCCTGTTCAACCTGCTCTGGGTGGCGACGATGATCAAACTGCCGCTGCCGGTCTGGCTGCAATGGGCCTTCATCCTGGCCGGCAATGTGCTTGCCCTGCTGGTGACGTTGACGCTGATGGGCCAGGCGGCCAAACGCTACGCTGCCCGCCGCGGCATGGTCGGAACACGCGCCTAGTTCCCCATCCGCACAACGCAGTCTATTCGCACGCAATTTGCAGAGGAATTCCGTCATGGAGCAGCTCTTCTTCATCCTTCTGGCCCTGCTGACTCTCAGCGCTGCGCTCATGGTGGTCACGACGCGCAATTTGCTGCATGCCGCGTTCTGGCTGATCCTTGTCTTTTTCGGCATCGCCGGCTTTTTCATCCTGCTGCACGCTGAGTTTCTGGCTGTGGTGCAGGTGCTGATCTATATCGGCGCGATTTCGACTCTGATCATCTTCGCCATCATGTTGACACGGCGGATCATGGATCCGCAGCAGCCGCGCTTCAACAGCCAGTGGGGGCTGGTGGGCGGGCTGGCGGCTCTGCTGTTTGTCGTGCTGGCCGCCGTGACAACGCGCGTGGCCTGGCCGACGACGAGCGCGACGCTGCCTGCCGAGCCGATCAAACAACTCGGCGCGGATTTCGTCGGCGTCTATGCCGTGCCTTTCGAGGTCGCATCGGTGCTACTGGTCGTCGCGATGATCGGCGCGATCATTATCGCGAGGGAACGGGGGTAGGCGAGAAGCGAGAAGCGTCGTGCGTAAAACCCGAGCGCGATGCCGGTTCGCCGGCGACGTTTCGCGCTTCACGTTTCCATAGGAGCACAAACAATGGTTCCACTGACCTGGTATCTGGTTCTTGCGGCGGCATTGTTCGCCATAGGGATGTTCGGCGTGTTGGCCCGCAAGAACGCCGTGGCTGTCCTGATGGGCGTTGAACTCATGTTGAACGCGGTCAATATCAACTTGCTGGCTTTCTGGCGTTACACCGCCCTGGGCGAGCTGGTGGGCCATGCGTTCGCGGTCTTCGTCATCACCGTGGCAGCCGCCGAGGCTGCCGTCGGCGTGGCGCTGTTCATCGCGGTCTATCGCCAGCGCGACACCGTCAACGTCGAAGAGCTGGATGCAATGAAGGGATAGGCAAACGGCTATGCACGAATCTTCCATACCCTTTATCTACAATCTGACCATCCTCGTCCCTGTCCTTCCATTCCTGGCTTTTGCGTTGATCGTTCTCTGGGCGAATCGCAATAAAAAGCTCAGCGCGGGCCTGGCCATCGGCAGCATCGCGCTTTCGTGGTTGATCGGCTGGGCAATCGCTTTCACGGCTTTCGGCGCACACGAAATCGCTGAGCATCCCTTCCGCATGGCTCGCGCCTGGCTGCCGGCCAGCCGCGCCTGGCAGGCCTTCGGTTTCATGGTGGATCCGCTGTCCGCGCTGATGCTGTTGATGGTGCCGTTCGTCTGTTTCCTGATCTTCGTCTATTCCTACGGCTATATGGGGATCGGGAAGCCGATCAGTGCGCACGATCAACGCGGCTGGCCGGCCACGCCGGGCCACGTGGATCCGCTCGCCAGCCGGTTTTTCGCCTATATCGCCCTCTTCGCCACCGGCATGATCGGTCTGGTGCTTGCCGACAACCTGATCATGCTGCTGATCTTCTGGGAGATCATGGGGCTGTGCTCCTATCTGCTGATCGGCTTCTGGTTCGCCCGCACCTACGATGATCCCAAGAAGATCACGCCGAAGGAGGCTGGCCTGAAGGCCTTCCTCACCACGCGCATCGGCGACACGCTGATGCTGGCCGGCATCTTGCTGTTGTTTGCGCAGATCGGCTCGCTCAGTTTCAACGATATTTTCCGGCCAGAGACCCTGGAACATCTGGCCACAGCGACGACGCATCTGCCCCTGGTCGGGCCGGTGCCCTGGGCTACGTTGATCGCTATCCTGATCTTCTGTGGCGCGATCGGCAAAAGCGCGCAGTTTCCGCTCCACGTATGGCTCCCCGATGCCATGGAGGGCCCCACGCCGGTCTCCGCGCTGATCCACGCGGCCACCATGGTCTCGGCCGGCGTCTATCTGATCATCCGCACCTTCCCGCTGATGGCCGCGGTCGAACACGGGCCGGCGCTTCAGTTCATCGCGTTCATCGGCGCGTTCACCGCGCTCTTCTCGGCGACCATTGCCGTGGCGCAGAACGACATCAAGAAGGTGCTGGCCTACTCGACAGTTTCACAGCTCGGCTTCATGTTTGCCGCGCTCGGCATCGGTGCCTACATCGCGGCCACATTCCATCTGCTGACGCATTCTTTCTTCAAGGCACTCCTCTTCCTCGGCTCCGGCAGCGTGATCCACGGGATGGAGCATGGACATCACGAGGGAGAGCAGGAAACAAGTAGACGAGGAGACAAGGAAACAAGGAAACAAGGAGACAAGGAGGTGAGTGGGGGTGGCCATCACTTGTCTACTCATCACTTGTCTACTGATCTACCCGCCTTCGACCCCCAGGACATGCGCAATATGGGCGGCCTGTTCCGGCGCATGCCGCGCACGGCCTGGACTTTCATCATCGGCGGAATGGCGCTGGCGGGCTTCCCGATCGTCACGGCCGGTTTTTGGAGCAAGGATGAGATCCTGGCCGACGCCTGGGTACATGGCCACACCGTGATCTTCGTCACGCTGGCCGTGGCCGCGCTGTTGACCGCCTTCTACACGGCTCGCCAGATCGTGATGACCTTCTTCGGCGCGCCGCGCACCCCGGCGGCCGAACACGCCAGCGAGCACGACAGCATCTTCACGTGGATGACGATCCCGCTGATGGCGCTCTCGGTCTTCGCCATCGGGTTCGGCTGGGTCGGCATCCCGACCACATTCCCGGTGCTGGGACAATGGTCGAGCAATCCCTTCCATCACCTGATGGGCAGCCTGGCCGAAGCGTTGCATATCGAGGCGGCCGAACTCCCCTTCGCAGCCACGCCGCTGCTCACTTCGGTGGTGGTCGCGCTGGGTGGGCTGCTGCTGGGCTGGCTGACCTATCGCCGGGTGGCACAGATCGGCCAACGGATCGGCGACCCGACCTGGTCGCCGTTGCAGATGCCCGATCCGCTGGCGCGACCGCTCGGCCGGGTCTACACGGTGCTGCAGAACAAGTACTATTTCGACGAGTTCTACGGCCGGGTGTTCATCAAAGGAGTACAGCGCCTCGCCAACTGGCTTTTCCACTTCGACGACGCCTGGGTCATTGACCCGATTGTGGACGGCGTCGGCCGGCTGTGGCGTCGCCTCTCGGAATGGGGCCACGTCTTCGACGAGCGAATCGTAGATGGCATCGTGAATGGGATCGGCGCGGTCACCGCGGCCGTGGGCAGCGCCCTGCGCTTCATTCAGACCGGCCGCGCGCAGAACTACCTGCTGGTAGGGCTGGCAGCCGCATCGGTGCTGCTGGGGGTCTTCCTCGTGTTGCCGAAATAAGGCGAACGCCGGGAAATCCCGATTGGATCAATCACACACCGAGAGCTTCGGAGGACAGTTGCATGACCAGTTCACTGCTTACCGTCATCACTTTCGTGCCCCTGCTTGGCGCCATCCTCACCCTGTTTCCGTGGGGGCGGTGGCTGGGCATAGACAAGGATCGGGAGGAGCGCCTGATCAAAAACGGCGCCACCGCCATCAGCCTCTTGCCGTTGGGCCTGGCGCTGATGCTGGCGGCGCAGTATAATCCCTCGGCACCAGGCTTCCAGTTCGAGATCAAGGTGCCCTGGATCACAGCGCTCAACGTCCACTATCATCTCGGCGTGGATGGCCTGAGCGTGCCGCTCGTCTTCCTGACCACATTGCTCACGACCCTCGGCCTCTGGTATTCGGCGCAGACGATCAAAACCCGGGTGCGCGAGTTCTTCTTCCTGTTCCTGCTCCTGGAAATGGGCATGATCGGCGTCTTCGTCTCGCTCGACCTGGTGCTTTTCTACGTCTTCTGGGAGCTGGGACTGGTGCCGATGTACCTGCTCATCGGCGTGTGGGGACAACCGAAGGACCGCCCGCAATACTCGGCCATTAAATTCTTCCTCTACACCATGGCCGGTTCGGTGCTGATGCTGCTGGCGATCATCGGCATCTATCTCTCGGTCGGCACGTTCGACATCGTCGAAGCCGCCCGCCTGAAGCCATTCGCCGACAACTTCACGCTGGCCAGCCTGGCCTTCTGGGCCTTCTTCATCGCCTTCGCCATCAAGGTGCCGAGCTGGCCGTTCCACACCTGGTTGCCCGATGCCCACACCGCCGCGCCGACCGCCGGCTCGGTCATCCTGGCCGGCATCCTGCTGAAGCTCGGTGCCTACGGCATCCTGCGCATCAACCTGCCGATCTTCCCGCAGGCGTTCAAAGCCTACGGCCTGATCGTGGTCATTCTCGGCGTCATCTCCATCGTTTATGGCGCGTTGGTGTCGTTGGCGCAGTGGGATCTCAAACGCCTGATCGCCTACTCTTCCGTCAGCCACATGGGCTATGTGATGCTGGGCGCCGGTGCGGCAGCGTTGGCCATCGGTGCGCAGGAATGGACGGACTCCGGTGTCATGGCCCTCAACGGCGCGGCCCTGACGATGTTCAATCACGGCATCAGCACCGGCGCGTTGTTCTTCCTCGTCGGCGTGATCTACGAGCGGGCCCACTTGCGCGACCTGAAGATGTTCGGCGGGCTGAGCAACAAGCTCCCCTACTACTACGGCCTCTTCGCCGTGACCGCGTTCACCTCGCTGGGGTTGCCCGGCCTGGCCGGCTTCTGGGGCGAGTTCTTCGTCTTCCGCGGCGCGTTCGACATCGTGCGCATCTGGGCAGCCATCGGCGTCATCGGCATCGTGCTGACCGCGGCCTATATCCTGTGGAAGGTCGTGCAGTACGTCTTCCTCGGCCAATACGATCCGCACAAAATCAAGCACTGGACCGATCCGACGACCGGCGCCGAAGGGCACGAACCGACCGACGTGGCGCGCTTCGAAAAAATCACCCTCTGGCCGCTGGTCTTCTTCATGGTGCTGGTCGGCATCTTTCCGGCCGTGCTGCTGAACTATTTCAACGCCGCGTTCCTGGCGCTCTTGACCAGCCTGGCCGGAAAATGACCATGATACGTTTTCGGCTTCCAGCCGGGGAGGCGATCCCTTGAGCCTGAACGATTTGATCTTCCTGCTGCCTGAACTCATCCTGCTGCTGGCGGCAGCCGCGATCTTCATCCTCGACCTCATCGGCCGTCGGCCAGACGATCCCGACACGCTGATGCGGCCGGCTAAACCGTGGCTGTCCTATGTGGCGCTCGGCGGCCTGGCCGCGGCTGCGCTGGGCCTGCTGCCGGGCGTCGGCCAGACACGACAGGTCGCCGCCATGCTGGCAGCAGACCCGTTCGCGATCTTCTTCAAAGCACTGGCGATCCTCGGCGTGGCCCTGGTCATCGCCGCGGCGCTGCCCTACATGCGCACGCGCACCCCCTATGTGGGCGAATTTTACGCGCTGCTGCTGGTTTCGGCCGCGGCGATTTGCCTGGTCGTCAGCGCGGCCAACCTCATCATGCTCTATCTGGCGATGGAGTTCTTGAGCATCACCAGTTATGTCCTGGCCGGCTACTTCCGCGAGGATCGCAAATCGGGCGAGGCGGCCATCAAGTATTTCCTCTACGGCGCAACCGCCTCGGCCGTGATGCTCTACGGCATGTCGCTGCTCTACGGCGCGACCGGCACGACCGATCTCGCCGGCATCGCGCAGGCGCTTGGCCAGCGCGGCCGCGCGGACCTGTTGTGGCTGGGCGGGCCGGCGATCATCCTGCTCCTGGTCGGCTTCGGCTTCAAGGCCAGCCTCGTGCCGTTCCATCAGTGGGCGCCCGACACCTACGAGGGCGCGCCGACGCCGGTGACGGCCTTCCTCTCAACGGCCTCCAAAGCGGCCGGCTTTGCCATCCTGATCCGCGTCTTCCTCAGCGCGCTGCCCGATCTGCAACCACTGTGGGTGGCGTTGCTGGCGCTCGTGTCCGTCCTGACGATGACCCTGGGCAACTTGACCGCCATCCGCCAGACCAACATCAAGCGGATGCTGGCGTTCTCGTCCATCGCCCAGGCCGGCTACATCCTGATCGGCGTCGCGGCCGTGGCCGCGGAGAGCGGAGCGACCGCCGGGCCGTTCGACGGCATCAATGGCGTGCTGATCTACCTGTTTGCCTACCTGGTGACGAACGTCGGCGCGTTCGCCGTGGTGATCGCCGTCGAAAATCGTTCGGGCAAAGTCGAGATCAAAGATTATGCAGGGCTGATCCGCCGCGCGCCGTGGCTGGCGGTGGCCCTCTTCATCTTTCTCCTCTCGCTGGCAGGCATCCCGCCGACGGCCGGCTTCGTCGGTAAGCTGTTCGTCTTCGGCGCGGCTGTGCGGGCCGCCATGATCCCCCTGGCCGTGATCGGCGCGCTGAACGTTGTCGTTTCGGCGTTCTACTACTTGAACGTCGTGCGCGTGATGTTCTTCGTGCCACCCGAACCCGACGCCGAACCGGTGGTCGTGGCGCGACCCCTGCAGGCGACCGTACTCCTCACCGGCGCCCTCACCCTGCTGATCGGCCTGCTGCCCGGCTGGCTGATCCAGTGGGCAGATCAGTCGGTGCGGCTGCTGGCTTGGCGCTGAACGTGAGATGCGCTACAATATGCTGGCTGATATCTCACACAAGGTCGGCCAGCTTTGTGAACCGACAGGGAGACAGATCATGACTGAAGAGGTACGACGGCGCCAGCACGAACGACGTCGCCAGATCATCCCTCCTTTTTTGCGGGAGTACTGGGTCGAAATCGCCATTGTGATCGGTCTGGCGCTGGGCCTCTTTCTGATGTTCGAGCGCATTCAGATTCGCGTCACGCTGGTGCGCGGGCTGAACGCAGCGATCAGATGGGGCGTAGGTGCCGCCAGCCAGACTGCCGATACGCTCATTCGTTTCGTCACCACCCTCGGTCTCTCAGAGCTCATCGCAATCCCGTTGCTGTTGATCGTGCTCCTGATCACCGCCTGGCGCGTTCGCTGGCGTGCTCAGCACACGCCCGCGCTTACCGACCTGCATTGTCCGCGTTGCAAGGGCAACATCCATCGGGTGCACCGCCACATGACAGATCGGCTGATCAGCATTATCGTACCGGTGCGACGCTATCATTGCACCAATCGGGAGTGCGGCTGGTCGGGCATCCGGGTCGCCGCCCATACCCACAAAAGGCATCCGCGTGCCTCGTCGGGGTGAGCGCAGCCACATGCAGCTCAGCCACCTGATCGCCAGCCTGCCCGACCTGACGGCAGCCTGGAGTTCCTCGGACAGCCTCATCACCGGCATCACCGCCGATTCGCGCCAGGTCGTCTCTGGAGCGCTTTTCGTTGCTTATCGTGGGGTGGGCACGGACGGGCATCGCTTCATCCCTGACGCGTTGACGCGCGGAGCCGGCGCGGTCGTCGGCGAACTGCCCCTGGCCGCACTGCCGGTGCAGCCGCCGAACTACGTTCAGGTCCCCGATGGCCGCGCCGCACTGGCCTGGCTGAGCGCCACCTGGTACGGCCATCCCAGCCGGGCGATGGCACTGGTGGGCATCACCGGCACCGACGGCAAGACCACGACCGCCAACTTGCTCTTCAGCATCCTGCGGGCGGCCGGCCGACGGGCCGGCGTGATCAGCACGGTCAACGCGGTGATCGGCGACCGCACGTTCGACACCGGCCTGCACACCACCACACCCGACGCGCCCGATATCCAGCGCTATCTGGCCGCGATGCGGGAGGCTGACACCGAGATCGCCGTCCTGGAAACCACGTCACACGGCCTGGCACAGCACCGTGTGACCGGCTGCGCGTTCGATGTCGCGGTGATCACTAACATCACGCACGAGCATCTGGACGCGCACGGCAGCTACGAGGCCTATCGTGAAGCCAAAGCCCGGCTTTTTCACAGCCTGGGGGCCAGCCCGCGCAAGCCGGGGCTGGCCAAAACCGCCGTCCTGAACCGAGACGACAGCTCGTTCCCCTTCCTGGCTGCCATCCCGGCCGAGCGACGCATCGTCTACGGCCTGGCAGACAACATGGCCGGGCCTGCATCGGTCGTTTCCGAAACGCCTCTGGCCGTGCTGACCCTGCGCGCCGACCACATCCGCCACACGCCGACCGGCATTGAGTTCGAGATCGCGCGTGTCGCCTCGCGGCCCGGCCGGCAGGATGTGCCGCTGCCGATGCGCACGCCGCTGATCGGCGACTTCAACGTCTACAACATCCTGGCCGCGACGGCCGCCGCGCTGGCGCTGGGCATCCCCGACACAGCGATCCAGGCCGGTGTGCGGGCCATGCGGGGCGTTCCCGGCCGGATGGAACGGATCGAGCGCGGGCAGCCGTTCACCGCGCTCGTGGATTTCGCGCATACGCCCAACGCCCTGGCCCAGGCGCTGACCACAGTGCGTGCCATGTTGTCGCCGGCCGGTCGGCTGATCGTCGTCTTCGGCTCGGCCGGGCTGCGCGACCGCGAGAAACGGCACCTGATGGGCGAAGTCGCCGCGCGGCTGGCCGACTTGACCGTGATCACGGCCGAAGACCCACGCACCGAAGATCTGGCGGCGATCATGGCCGAGACGGCCACAGCGCTGGCATGCGCCGGCCGGCTGGAAGGACAGGACTTCGTGCGCATCGCCGACCGTCAGCGGGCCATTCTGTTTGCCGTTCAGCAGGCGCAGCCGGGCGATGCGGTCATCGTGTGTGGCAAGGGACACGAGCAATCCATGTGTTTCGGCAATGTCGAACACCCGTGGCGCGATCAGGACGCCCTGATCTGGGCGTTGGATGTTTTGCGCGGCGTCGCGGCGTCGCATCCGCCTTTCATCCTGCCCACCTGGAACACAGATTGAGCCGGTCTTCGCAGTCTTGCCCCGCCGATTTGACATCTCGCCGAACAGGAGTAGAATGCCGCCGGACGCATAGGTTTCTCACCTCGATGTCAGGGTGGCCATGTGCGGCTGTCCGGCGCTTGATAGCCGGCTATAGATCATAATCCAGAAGATGTCAAGCGATTCTTTACCCAGTAGTCCCAACCCGGCCCATTCAGGCCGGGCAAGCAAACACAGCAGTGGCCAGGCGCGCTGCCGGCCATCACTCCGCTTTGCATTTCACATAGAGGATTCTCCTCGGGCCTGATCTTCCTGTCCGCCGGAGCATCCTCTCCTCGTGATGCGCCGGCGGCGACCCCCTCGCTTCTGCTGTCATATTCCAGTTTACGGAGGCAGCTTTGAAGCGAGCCGACATGCTCTACGTCCGTGCACACATATCTTCGCGCGCGCCGCTGAGTGGCCAGGCAACCCGCGGCGCGGCGTGTGGCCGCGCCCGCCGGCCGGGCGCCGACCATCTCTGCCTTACGTCTCGAGGAGGACGCCGATGATCACCATCTATAAAACCGGAGAACGTGGGCTGGAAGTGATCTCGGAGGCAATCAAGGGTTGCTGGATCAACGTCATTGATCCGACGCCGGAAGAGATCAATTGTTTGCAGGAGCTGGGCCTGCCGCCGGAATTCATTTTGGCTCCTTTGGACGTGGACGAACGGGCGCGCGTTGAGCGGGAAGATGGCGTCATCCTCATCATCGTGCGCCTGCCCGCGGCCGAAGGCCCACAGGCGGATGTGCCGTTCATCACCCATGCGGTCGGCATAGTGCTCACCAGCCAGCACATCGTGACCATTAGCAAGCGGGACAACGAGATCCTGCAGGAGCTGGCGCGTGGCCGCGTGCGCGATTTGAGCACGGCCAAACGCAATCGTTTCATCCTGCGCCTGCTGCTGAATACAGCCGCCAAATATCTGAGCTATTTGCGGGAAATCAATCGTGTCGTGGATTCTTTAGAGGATCAGCTGCAGATGTCGCTGCGCAATCGCGAGCTGCTGGCGCTGCTGAAATATCAGAAAAGCCTCGTCTATTTTACGACCGCGCTCAAATCCAACGAGCTGATGATGGAACGCCTGCAGCGCAGCCAGCATTTTGCGGCCTACCCCGACGACACGGACCTGCTGGAGGATGTGCTGACCGAGAACCAGCAGGCCATTGAAATGACCAATATCGCCAGCAACATTCTCAGCACCATGATGGATGCGTTCGCTTCCATCATCTCGAACAACATGAACACGGTCATGAAGTTCCTGGCGGCCATGACCATCGTGCTGACATTGCCGGTCTTGATCGCCAGCCTTTATGGCATGAACGTGGCGCTGCCGCTGCAAGAGTGGTCCTATGCTTTTTGGGCCGTGATTGCGGTTTCGGCCGGCCTGGCCCTGATCGTGGCGCGCATCTTCATCAAGCGCGATTGGATGTGATGGTGGGAGATGAGAAAGAACGCCAGACGTCCTGAGGGGCGTCTGGCGCGAGGAGACATCAGCCGGCCGTCGGCGCGCCGAGGCGCGCGTCGATGGCCTGGATGCGGCGGCGGATCAGGTTCAACCCTTGTTGGGCCAGGGCCTGAGCGACTGCGCTGGGCTCCAGCAGGTGGCGCTGGTATTCTGCAGCCGCCTGTTCGAGCGACAGACGCCAGGTATGCAGCATCGCCGGCTCGGCCAGGGCCAGGTCGTCGCGAAACAGCGCGCTATCGGCCAGCGATGCGGCCAGGGCATGGTTTGTTTTCGCCGTTTCCTCGGGCCGCTCCAGCGTGAAGATCACGCCATCGGCCGCGTGTGTGTAGAGCACGGGCGCTGCGAAGCAGCGATCGCCCGGATAGAGGATCGCCAGCATGTTGCGGGCATAGGTAACAGCGACATCTACCCGGCCGCTGCTGTTTTCGCCCGTGCAGAGTCGGCGATAGAACTCCTCTGCGAACGCCAGCGCCGCGTCGTCGCTGAGCGGAAATTGCATCGCCACGACGGCCGGCACGCCGGCGCGCACCAGTTGCGGCGCCAGGCCCTGAAAAGCGCGGCCTTCGTCCACCTTGCCGCTGCTGCATACATTCAGCACTCCCAGTTTGAGCGACCGACAGTTGACCACAAAGCGCGCCATCACCTGACCGTCCACCCAGTCCGGCGAGCCATCGGCGTAGTTGAGGCCGATGTAGCCCGCGCCATCCACAAAGCTGCCATGCCCGCTGCCGTGCACGATCTCGTAGTCGCCGCTGATCAGCGCATCGGCAAAACGCGCCCGGGTGACGATGCCATCGAGTGTATGCAGAGCGACAGCCTTTTCGAGCGGCGCAAGCGCTTGTTCGATCACGGCGCGCTCTTTGATCAGGTTCAACTCGGGCGATTTGGGCAAAACCAACAGCATTTTGAGCGGCAAGTCCGCCCGCAAAGTGAACAGGCTGCCGAACTGGTCGGCGCGATCCAGGTAGCGCACGAGCGGTGTGGCGATAGAGGTGGCAAAGGTGCGTTCACGATGCGGATCGTGCAGCAATTCCCACGGCCAGGCGTTGATCTCCGGCGGGTCCAGGCTGAGGCGCAGGCGGAGGCCGCGGCCCTGGTGCTCGGCGCGATCCCAGGCGATGCGCAGATGCGTCTCCAACTGGCCGAAGAGCCAGCGGAACAGGGCCACGCCGGCCATGGTCAGGATATCGCTGTGACCGTTGCCCACCGGCAGGTCATTCACCTGAGCGATCAAGCGCACCAGCTCGGCTGGAGGGGGCGGCAACAGGGCCGCGCTACGGCCGATGCCCTCTGCGTTCACCGAGACCGGATATCCTGCTCCCAGGGGCGCTGCGACCGTGATCGTGTAATCGTTGTATTCCACATCACCTCCTGGCGAAACGGATGATGTCCCTCTAGCAAATGACAAATAGAGACAACGATTAGTTGACAATAAATACAATTTATTTGTATCATATCGCAGCCTGAAAGTCAAGACGCGGCGCGACAATGACCTGGCCGTTGAGCTTCGGACTTGTGACAAAGGGATACGTTCTTGGCAGCGTGGGTTGGTGGCGTGGGTTTGAGTTCAGTTGCCGTTATATTTGGAAAAAGAATAACCCATTTCCATCCACATCAAGTGCAACAAATTCTTTGCCGCCCCAAGGCTTTTCTTCCAAAGTCCCATTTGGATGAATGACCCCTGCTTGCTGGTATTCTGCATACAGTGTTTCGATGTCGTCGACTGCCACCCGACAGGCAGTATTTTCGGCAATATTCCTATCCTGACATTCCCAAAGGTGAATTTCTACTGCGTCACGCTTGACGGCGGCATAATCGCCATAGTTAAATAGTTCACGAAACCCCATTTTATTCTTGTAAAATTCGAGCGAAGCCTGTACATTTGCAGCGGGGAATTTTGGTACGACATATCGAAACATCATCTTCTCCTTGTATGAACAGTTTTCTGAACAATCGTCTATGATTGCCTGATCATTGAAGCGGAACACAAAAGTCCATAGTGCGTTCATAGTAAACCTCATAACTGGGTCGTTGTGGGTCTATGGCCAGTTGATGTTGCGGTACATACTCTGCAAAAAAACGCTCAATGCTCTCGGTTCGCTCATTTTTTACGGCGGGTTTCCAGAATTGGCCGCCAGTTCGGTATAGATCGTGACCGGGTAATCCAGCAGCGCCAGCCTCTTATGTTGTACTTCCGAAAGCGGCGTCACATGGCGATACGTCTGGCCCGCCAGGGTTACCACACTCAATGCCAACCCTTTGAAGGCCCGCAACAGGCTTTCGGCGGTGGGACGGGCTGTGGCGCGCGTCGGATTACCGGCGTACAGACCAGCCAGTGGGGTCCCCAGTTCCTGCAACCGCCGCCGGACCACCCCTTCCAGCAGTGTCAAGACGCGCAACCCCACGGTCAGCCAGCGAATCAGGCCGGTGGCCCGGCCGTCGTCGGCCAGGTACATGGGAATCAGGCTCAAGCTGCGGCCCTTGAGACGGCCAAAGCCGCGTTCCACCAGGTATTCGTCCCGATACGCCAACACCGCTTGTTCCAGCGTCAGCGCCGCCGCCAGCTGATTCGTGCCATAGACCCGCCAGCCCAGGCGACGTTCCGCCGCCGCAATGGCCGCCGCATCACGGGCAACGTCCACTTGAAGGGTCCGTTCGATCCGGGTTTCGGCCGGCCGGCTGCCATACTTGCGCACCTGCCGCTCCTTGACCCTTTCACGGCAGGTCACGGTCAACAACCCAGCAACGTCGTACCGTTTGACGATCGCCTCAGCCGCCTGGCACAAGGCCGGCACATCTGCGCACGGCTTGCGGCCTTGCTTCGGCGTGTTCAACGCCTGGAGCGCCGCCTCCGCCTGCGCCAGCCGCTTGTGCAAGGCCGCGGTGGTGGCAGCCGCCTGCTGCAGCGAGCGCACCACCAGGCGGCGTTCCGTCCAGGTCACGGGGCGACCATTGGCCAGAGTCGTCGTGAGCGCCTCCGTGCACTCGAAGCCTTCGGCAATCTTGACCGGGCCCTCGCTGGGATGCAGGCGGTAGATCGGGGTCAACGCTTGCTGGTTCGCCCAGACCGGGGCCAGATAAGCGTCCACTGCGGCTTGCGGCAGGTGCGTCGAAGCCAGGGGCGCCAGGTAATAGTCATCCCCGGCCGCCAGATGGCCGCGCGGGGCCAGCGCCATCAGTTTGCAGTCCCCCACATACAGCAGGCCGCGCTGCCCCACGCCCCTGCGTACCTGGTCAATCGCCGGGATGTACAGCGGATCATCCGCCTTCTCGCCCGAGACCACCTGCGTCACCAGCGGCAGGCCCAACGGATCGAGGGGCGCCAACATCACCTTCACCTGGGCCAGATCGGGCCGCTGATCCTTGCTGTGCCCAAACTGGAACAGGCCATCTTCAGTCACGGCCCAGTAGCCGCCGGCGCTGGTGGTATCCAACCGTACCCGCTGCGCCGCCAGATCATAGACCCGCAGCGTACGCTGGTTCAGGGCGGCCTCAAAGGTGCCCCACGCCGCATCGTCACGCAACAAGTCCAACCCGCTGGCCAGGCGATCATCGCTGAAGTCCAGCGCGCGCGTCTCGACTGCCAAGGCGCTGCGCAGCACGTCCAGCCGCCCGGCAGCCCAGTCTTGCACCTGGTTCAGCCGATGATCACCTTCCGACAAAATGCAGGCCAGCCAGCCTACCAACACCTGGCCTGGACTGAGGCCCTGCCAGTTGCCGTGGCGCCGAAAGTGCTCATCCACCAGCTCAGCCAACCCCAGGCGCGCCATCGAAGTCAACAACACCGGAAGATCGTCAACCGATTGCGTCATAGCGGTAAGCGTTTCGGTCATGCCGATAGCTTACCGCATTTTTCAAATCCGGCCCAAAAATGAGCGAACCGGGAGCCATAGGCTGTCTTCCTCACAATCCCATATCTTCTTTCGGCCCGAGCACCGGCTGGGGTCGGGCGATTTTCACATCCCACCACGCGCGCAGGGTGGCCACCGCATCGCGCAGCTGGTAGTACGGATTGCTCAAGTAAACACGGCGGTCGGCCGAGACGCCGATGCTCTCCACGCCCAGGTTGTGGCAGGTGAAAAGGGCCCGCGGCAGGTGGAAGCGCTGGGTGATCAGCACGGCCTGGCGGACGCCGAAGATCTGCGCTGCGCGGTAGCAGGTGTCGTAGGTGCGTCGGCCGGCGTAGTCGCGCACGACATCGCGCGGTGGGACGCCGCGCGCCACGGCGTAGTCGTACATGCGGCCGGGCTCGTTGTAGTTGACGAAGCGATTGTCGCCGCTGACCAGCAGCTTACGCACTTTGCCCGCCTTGTAGAGCGCAATGGCCGTGTCCATGCGATCCTGCAGCATGGGGCTGAGCCGGCCGCTGGGCTGCACGCCCGCGCCGAAGACGATCGCCACCGGTCGCGGCGGCATTGTGCCAATCTCTGTGAACACCTGGCGGCCATAGCGCCACTGCACCCAGCCCCAGAGCGCAATCAGGCCGCCGCCGATCAGCGCGCTGACGATCAGGACGATCTTGAGCAGACGCCGGGCCCGCGCCCGCCACCGCGGCTGTCTGCGCTTCATGCCAATGCCTCTCCCTGCAGTCGGAGCAGCTCGCCGATGCCGCCTGCGGCCAGGTCGAGCAGGCGGTTCAGCATGGCCCGGTCGAACGGCTTGCGCTCCGCAGTGCCCTGGATCTCGACGAAGTGGCCATCGCGGTTCATCACGATGTTCATGTCCATGTCCGCGGTCAAATCTTCCTCGTAGCACAGGTCGAGCAGCGGCTCGCCATCTACGATGCCCACGCTCACCGCGGCCACCGGCGTCAGCAGCGTCTCGACCGGCACGTAGCCGCCGGCGATCAGCTTGCGCATCGCCAGGACGAGCGCCACATATCCGCCGGTGATCGCAGCCGTGCGCGTGCCGCCGTCGGCCTGCAGAACGTCGCAGTCTACGATGATCTGGCGCTTGCCCAACAGCGCCAGATTCACGGCCGCGCGCAGGCTGCGGCCGATCAGCCGGCGAATCTCCTGGGTGCGGGCCTGGGGGATCGTCTCGCGCGGGGTGCGAACGAGGGTGCTGCGGGGCAACATGGCGTATTCGGCCGTCACCCAGCCGCGCGCTTCCTGGGTGCGCATCAGCCACGCCGGCAGCTGTTCGTCTATCGTCGCATTGCACAGGACGACTGTGTCGCCCTGGCTGATCAGCACCGAGCCTTCGGCCCAGCGCGTGTAGCCGATTTCCAGTTTCACCGGCCGCATCTGGTCGGTGCGTCGTCCGTCGAGTCGCATGAGATTCCTTTTCAGAACAGGTCCCCACGTGCCAGGCACCTGGGAGGGTGCCTGGCACGTTATCGTGTTGCCCACGTGCCGGGCACCTGGGAGGGTGCCTGGCACGTTATCGTGTTGCCCACGTGCCGGGCACCTGGGAGGGTGCCTGGCACGTTATCGTGTTGCCCACGTGCCAGGCACCTGGGAGGGTGCCTGGCACGTTATCATAGCCACTGCTTGCGTCTGAAATAGAACACCAGGCCCAGCGTCGCCAGCCCCATCAAGATCAACGACCAGAACGACCCCAGAGGAATATCCAGATCGGGGAAAAAGTGAAAGTTCTGGCCGTAGAAACCGGTGATCAACGCCGCGGTCATCAGGATGATAGAGGCCACTGTCAGCGTTTTCATGATCTGGTTCAGCCGGTTGCCCTGCAGCGACAGGTACGAGTCGAGGGCGCTGGAAAGCAAGTCGCGATAGGTGTCAATGTTGTCGGTCACGCGCACGATGTGATCGTACACGTCTTGCAAGTAGGCGATATCTTCCGTCGAGAAGATGGGCAGCTGGCGACGCAGCAGCACGTTCAGCACGTCGCGTTCCGGTGCCACGATCCGACGCATGGCGAGCAGGTCTTTCTTCAGACGGAATATGGTTTGGATAGCGGCTTCCTCGAAATGGACGAAGATCGTGTCCTCCAGCTCTTCGACCCGGTCTGCCACCTGATCCATCAGCGGGAAGTAGTCGTCCACCATTGCGTCGAGGAGCGCGTGCACCAGGGCGCTGACGCGATGCGCCAGGGGGCTGCGCGGCGCCCGCCAGCGCGCGATCGTGGCGGGGATGTGCGGGATGGGGCCGTTGTGCACTGTCACCAGGTAGTTGGCGCCGATGAACATGCTGACCGGCCGTGCCTCGATGTGGTCATCTTGGGGGTCATAGGCGGCGGCATAGAAGACGATGAAGTAGTAGCCGCGTTCGATCAGCACCTCGTCTTCTTCGGTGAGCGGCGCCGGGGGCATTTCGAGCGGGATCAGGACCGATTCTTCCGCGCTCTCGCCGGGGGTTTCTTCGCCATCGGCTGCAGATGCTGCCGCGCCTGTGGTTTCGGCGGCCATCGCGTAATTCGCCGGCACAGGGGCCGCGACCTGTGTCGCATCCGGCGAAGGCAGCGCGTCGGCGGTCGGCATGTCTTCGTCGGTCGCCTCTTCCGGCACGCCATAGGCGTTCACTTTGGGCCGCTCGTGAGCGCGAATTGCGTCTTCGATCGCCAGCGGATGGAAGCCGAACTGTTCGCGCAGCAGCGCCACGTCATCTTCGGTCGGATCCTGGATGTCGAGCCAGATGAGTTTTTGCGGATCCTTCAGCGCCGCGGCGAGGCCCTGCAGAGTCAGTCCGTTCTGGAACCGGCCGCGGTGAGACACGACTATCGAACGCATGCGTTGCCCCTCGGAATGAAGTTCGCCGCCAATTTTATCACAGCCATCCGGCAAGCGCCTTTTTGATCAGCATGGCGGCCAACGCCGCCAGCCCGATCCAGATGAGCACGATCACCGCGGCGGCAGCCCGACCGGTTGGTCGGGTCGTCATCGTGCCGGCCCGTTCGCGGCAGTCGGTCAGCACATCTGGCGGAATGAGCCGCAGGGCCAGGGCGATCCCCAGTGGAACGAGCACCAGATCGTCCAGATAGCCCAACACCGGCACGAAGTCGGGGATCAGGTCGAGCGGGCTGAACGCGTAGGCGACGACGGCCGCGGCCAAGATGCGGGCCGCCCACGGCGTGCGCGGGTCGCGATAGGCCAGGTAGAGGGCGTAGATTTCCTGTTTGAGCGCCTGGCTGCGCCGGCGCCAGCCCGTCATCGGCGGCCCTCGATGAGCGCGTTGGCTGCTTCGACCGCGGCGTTTTCGGCCCAGCGTTCGAGCGGCCAGGTCGGCGCGGCCACCCAGCGCAGCCCTGTCTGGCGCGGCGGCAGCAGGAGCTTGCGCGCTGGGCTGCGCATCACGGCGGCGGCCAGCTCTGCGCTGACCTCGCCGTCCAGCCCGTCCGCGATGAGGATTTCGGTGGGGCCGACGATCAATGTGGCTCTGGCCGGCGCGTCGGCGGGGACGGCCGGCACAGCGCCCCCCAGTGCGTTGAGCAGCGCCACCTGCGCGGCCGCGTTGAGGCCGAGCGGCCACAGGACGACATCGGGCAGTCGGCCGGCCAGCGCGGCGATCAGCCGCGCGCCGAGCTCGCCGTCGCCGCCGTCTATCACCAGGATGATCGGTGCCCTGGCCATCATGGGCGAAGCCGGCAACGCAGCGCGTTCGAAGCGGCGGGGCGCGCCAGTGGCCGGCGACGGCGCGTCGGCTTCGCGCCACGCGGCCGCAACGGCAGCGGCGGCAGCAGGCGTTCCTTTGGAGCGTGTCTCACCGGCCAGATCGCGCTCATCGGTGCGCAGGGTCCACAGATGGCCCACCAGGCAGATCAGGCCGATCAGCGCGAGGGGCGCCCAGGCGACCACTGGCGCCAGGTTGCGGCCGACCAGGATGCCGAAAAGGCTCATGCCCACCCCGAAGAAGAAGGCGGCGGCCGCGGCCATGATGACGGTATAGAGATAGAGGCGTCGCGTCAATGCAGCGCGCTCTCGGGCGCCGAACGGATCGGGGCTGCGCGCACGCGCCTGCTGCGCCCACCACAGCGCCCACCAGGCGGGCGCACCGACCAGCGCCAACGCGGCGGCCTGCACGAAGCGCGCCCGGTCGGTGACCGCAGCGACTCTCGCTGCGCCCAGCCCTACCCCCAGGATGATGCGCAGCAGTTCCAGCAGGCCGAATAAAAACAGGCACAACATGGCGGCCGCGCCACCGTAGTAGTACAACCGACGCCAGCCGGCCGCGTTGCTTGCCTCCTGACCGAAGTCGCCGTCGCCGACGGTCACCCAGCGGAGGAATGCCCAAAATACCAGCGCGATGGCCGCGCCGACGGCCCATTGCACGATCTCGACCGCGTTTTCTGGGTATGCCGGCCGGTTCAAAATGGCAATGATGGTGCGAATGACCTGGAAGATCAGCGCGGCCAGGCTCGCCATCTGACCGACGTAAAGCAGCGCTTTGCGGCCGGCTGCGTCTCGCTCCGCGGGCAGCGTCTGGCGTTCGGCCAATGCCCAGGCGCCGGCGCAGACCGTGGCCGCGGCCACGCCCAGCCAGAGCCACGTTGCGCCCGGGCCGGTCGCCAGCACGCCCAGGACTGCGCCGGGCGAGGCACGGCTCGCGCCCAGCGTCACCAGCGCGCGGCCAAGCATGATCGCAGCCGCGAGCGCTGCCCACAGGCCGAGCAGAGCCACGATGTAGGCGAAAAAACGTGCGCGCATCGTCTTCCCATCTCCTGCGCGTGTTCATTTCCAGCGCGTCAGGATCGTCTCACGCTGGAACAACGCTGTGCCCAGATAAATCAGGCCGATGTCGGCGACCGCCACCAGTCCTGAGCTGATCCAGAAAGTTGTGCTGTTCAGCATGATGAAGCCGGCCATGGCGCCGATGAACAGCGCCATGAGCGGGATCAGCACCAGTGCGCCCAACTGCTCTGCGGCGCGCGGGTCGTTGACCCGGCTGCTGACGATGACGCCAACCATTACGGCGAGGACCGTCGTCAACGGCGCCAGGACGAACATCGCCACCAGCCACATCGGGTCTACGAAGACGGCAAAGACGCGCTCGCTGGCGGACAGGAAGCGTGCGGCGACCAGAAAGAGCGCATAACAGATCCAGGTCATGGCGATGCCCGGCGCGGCTGCGGCGAAGCCTTTCGCCAGCAATAGCCGCGTGGTCGTGATTGGCGTCGCCAGCAGCGGCTCCAAAGAGCGCGTCATCTTCTCCCCGACGATGCTGTAGGCCGCGATGGTCACCGGAACCATCAGCGGCATCATCAGGAAGAGGACCAACATGTTGCTCGCCATGATCGCCTGCATCGCCTCGACCGCATTCATCCCCGCGAAGATGGGGTTCTGAAGCATCCGGCCAAGCTCGGCCAGGTCCTGCTCGTTGGGAGGCACCTGGCGCATGACGAAGAGCATGGCGACCGGAATGGCCAGCATCAGGAGCGGCACAAAAATGACGACGTAGAACACGAGTTTGTTGCGCAGCATATCGGCCCATTCTTTGCGCACGAGGGCACGGAATTGTCTCATGGTCTGCTCCTCGATAAAACGCGGCCTGCCGGCGGCGTCACGCGGTGTTGCTGCGCAACAGGCTCAGATAGACATCTTCGAGCGAATGGCGCAGCTCGTTGACGAAGCGGACCTGCGCGCCGTGGCCGACCAGCATCTGCACGATGATCGGATTGCGCCGGGCCGGATCGTCCAGGCTGATGACGAGTCGGTAGTTGTCTTCCGCTGCGTTCTCTGGCCTGAGCGTGGTGACGTGCTGGACGAAGGGCAGGTTGCGTACCGCGGCCACCAGCGCTTCGACATCGGCCGTGCCCTCGGGCGGGGCCAGGTGTACGACCGTCTGGCGGCCGAAAAGCTGACGGCGCAGCGCGTCCGGCGTGTCCACGGCGATCAAGCGCTGGCGGAAGACGCCGATCCGATCGCAAAGCCGTTCGGCCTCATCGAGGTTGTGGGTGCAGAGGAAGATGGTGCGGCCCTGGCCGCGCAGCGTGGCGATGAAATCGCGCACGGTTTTGGCCGCCTCCGGGTCGAGCGCGGCGGTCGGCTCGTCCAGGAAGAGGACGCTCGGTTCGTGCAGCAGGGCGCGCGCGATCGCCAGCTTCTGCTTCATGCCTTTGCTGAACGTCCCGGCGTCGGTGTCGCGGCGATCCCAGAGATCCAGCAGACGCAGATATTTCTCGACCTGGCCTTTGACGTCGTTCACATTGTACAGCTCGGCGAAGAGCTCCAGGTTGGCGCGTGCGCTCAGGCGTTCGTAGAGGCCCGGCGCTTCGGTGAGGATGCCCACGCGAGCCTGGATCGCCAAGTTGTCCTGGCCGACCTCCAGGCCGTCCACCCAGGCGCGGCCGGCGCTCGGCGCGATGAGGCAGGCCAACATACGCACGGTGGTCGTCTTGCCGGCGCCGTTTGGCCCCAGGAAGCCGAAGACCTCGCCCCGGTTGACTTCCAGGTCGAGACCGTCCACAGCCCGGACCTCTTTGCCGTTGCTGGCGAAGTATTTGCATAACCCTTCGGTGCGGATCACGATCCCCTCCCGCTCATTCGTAGCGCGACGCTTCGGCCCGGCGCGCCAGCTCTTCGGCCGAAAGGGCGGCCGGGGTCAGGTCGGCCGCGGTCAGCGCGGGCGGCTGAGCAGCGACCGGCGCTGCGGCCACATCCGGTTCAGGGGCCTGGCGCAGCCGCCAGATCAGCCAGAACGCCGCTGCCGCAAACAACGCCACGCTGGCTTCCGTGGCCAGGATGCCCCACGTATCCATGCTCCAGACGGCCCAGGCATCCACGGCGGCATGAGCGCCAATTGCCAGCGCCAGGTAGGCCGGCTGGTGCCGTGTGAACGCGGCCATGACGATCTGCGCGAAGGCGATCTGTATGGTGATGGCAAACAGCCGTTCGAGGCCGGCCACGATGGGCAGATACCAGGGTGTCGCCCAGTAGGCAGCCTCGGCGGCGCGTATCTGTTCGGCCATTTCGGGCGTCACGCCGGGAAGGGCCTGCATCTGGCCGCGCAGGGCCAGCATGGTGATGAAATTGATCATCACCAGCACGCCGAAGATGATCGCCTCGCTGCCGCCGTGACCGGCGCCGAACTGCAACGCGGGTCGCCAGCCGCGCGATCGTTTCAGGAAGAAGCGCAGCGCGATCCAGCGCGCGCCCTCTTCGCACACGCCAGCGCTGAGCCCGGCGACGAGCGCTATCGCCGGCAGCGGCCACAGAGCCACGCCTCGGCCGCCGCCCAGCAACCCCAGCGCGTAGTTCAGTGGCAGGTGGACGACCTGTGAGGCGATGAAGGTCAGCGCGCCGGCGCCGAAGAGCCCCCAGCTCATGCCGTAGCGCCGCCGGATCCACCAGCCAAGCGCCAACGGCAGGAGGATCATCAGCGGGAGCTGGATCAGAATCGTGGCCAGTATGAGTGCCATTTTGGTGCCTCCCTATGTGGCCTGCCGTAGCCTCTGCTCCAGCAGCCTGAAATCTACGCGCGAGGTCAGGTCGTGGCTCAGCGGCGTCACGGTGATGGCGCGCTCACGCAGAAAAACGGCGATATCCGAGTCCGGTTCCAGTTGTTCCCAGTCAATTACGATGTCGTAGTCCAGTTGCACCCAGCCGGTCTGCGGATCGGCCTGGGCGTCTTCGGGTCGAAACAGGCGAAAGTAGGGCTGCCGCGATTGGCGGGTCAAGCGCCACGGTGTGGCGGGTGTGGCATCGGCCGGCACATCTATCTTCAATACGTCCACGTCGAAGGGAAGTTGCGCCTGCAGGACGGCGTGCGCCATCGTGCGCGTGATCTGGCCGGCAACGCGCCAGTCCACGTCGTTGCCGTGATGATAGTGGTAGCGTTTGTCTGTCTCCAGCGAGACCGCCAGCGCCGGGACGCCGAACTCTGCCGCCTGCAGCGCCGCACCCACCGTGCCCGAAGCGGTGACGCAGGTGCCAGGATTTTCGCCGTAGTTGATGCCGGAGATCACCAGGTCGGGCCGGCGGGGCGCCAGCACCAGCATCGCGTAGATCACGGCCTGGGCCGGCGAGCCGGTCACGCCATAGGCGATGGTGTCCTGACAGCGGATGGTCAACCGGTCGCGAGTGACGGCGCCGCGCACGATCGGAGGTGTGCTGCGTCCCATGCCGGTCTGTTGCGTGGCCGGCGCGACGATGAGGATCTCGCCCAGCTCGCAGACCGCTTCGGCAGCAGCGATCAGGCCGGGCGAACGAATGCCGTCATCGTTGGTCAGCAGGATCAGTGGTCGCACGGCTGTCATCACGGTCTTCGGCGCACACGCCGGAAATCGGGGATGGGCTCTGTTTCGTCGTTCAGCAGCTTTTGTCCCATCTCATCGCCATATTCGACCAGCCGGGTCATCTGGTCGGCGGCATCCATGCCGATGTCCTCGCGCAGGGTCACCTGAAAACGCCGGAAGTCGAGGCCCGGGAAGAGCGCATTCACGACCTGCAGTTGTTCATCGTAGGCGGATTGCAGGAAGGCGTCCAGGAGTGGGTCGAGCCACTGCCAGGGCCAGAAGCGCGCGGCCTCGCCGGGCTTCAGGCCGCTCGGAAAGTGGCCCGTGCCGAAGCTGAGCAGGGTCGTCTCGGCCGGGTCCCAGCCCAGGCAGTTGACTGCCTCGTATGCGGCGATGTAGCACGGGTTGGCATAGGCGCCGACGCCGCCATCCACGTAGCGCCCTTCGACCGGCGGGAAGACGGTGGGGACCGATGATGAGGCGAGCACCGCGCGGGTCACCGGCCAGGTGGCATACTCGGTTTTCCACGGCTTGATGAAGCGAGTGCGGTTCTCGACCAGGTCATAGGCGGTGATGACCACATCGGTCGGCGGCGTGGCCGACCAGAAATCGCCCATCTTTTTGTCGCCGACGTGTTGTTTCAGCGCGGCTTCCACGCCGTCGAGGGGATAGCGGTATTTGCAGAGCACCCAGAGTCGGCTGCGCAGCGTTTTGCGAAAGATGATGTGGCCCAGCGAGACGTACAGCTCGTGCATCTGGCCGGCCGTCAGTCCGGCGCCGATGCCGGCCGAGATGATGGAGCCGGTCGAGGTGCCGGCCGCCAGGCGAAAGATGCTGTGCACAGGCTGGCCCAGGTGCTGTTCGAGGAGCGCCAGGGCCCGGGTGACGATCACCCCGCGGATGCCACCGCCATCTATGGCAATGGCGACGTTTTTGCGAAAAGGCTGCATGGAACACACTCCTGGTTGTCTGTGAAGATGTGTCTGCGGCAGCCCGAAAGGCTATCGGGGCTTTCGGGTCTGTCGAAAAGTCAAGCACGTCGCCGCGTTGCGATCCGCCGGCCGCCCCTGGCCAGGGTCAGGACGACGATCCCGGCCAGTGTCGCCAGCGAAACTGCTTTGGCGGCCGCGCGCAATGGTGTGTCCTCGAAGCGGAGCAGAAGATAACCCTGGCCCACAGGCACCGGCACCACGATGCGCGCCAGCGGCCCCTCCTCGCGGCGGACCTCCAGTTCCTGCACGGGCCGCCTGGTTTTGTCGTCCAGCAGATAAGCTTTCCAGCCCGGATACCAGAAACGGTTGAAGGTGATGGCCTGATCTGACGCGTCGGCGTAGTACCAGATCAGGTCATGCTGACTGCCCATCTCCTCGGCATTCACTGCCAACGTCTCGTTTTGCGGGATGCGGCTGTAATCCGCGCGCGTGACGATTTCGCGGCCGGCCACCCACTCGTCGGCCAGCGGCGACCAGTTCGGGATGCGATCAGGATCCACCCACGCGGTGACCCCGGTCATTTCGTTGCTGGTGCGCTGGAAGCGCATGAGCGCTGCCATCGAGACCGGGCCCTGTTCCTGCGTCGGCTCGCGCATCTCCACTTTGTAATAGGGCGCGCTGCTGAGCAGGAGCAGGCCAGAGAGCAGAAGTGCCGGCCACAGGGCATCGCGCGGCACGACCGCGGCGTCAGCGCTCGTGCCTGCTCGGCGCGGCGCATCGTCTGCCGTCCGTTGTCCACCATCTGCGGCCAGGGTTCCCGGCAGGATGCTGAGCGGGATGATCGCCAGCATCAGGTAGCGCCAGGGGAATTGGGCGTAACGCACCGGCGGCACGTAGCGCCAGACCCAGGCCGCCACGTTCAGGGTGAGGAAGATGCTGACGAGTGCCCACCCGGCCCAGAACCAGACCTCGCGCCGCCGATCGGCCGCGTGCCGCCGGGCCAGGACGACGGCGATCAGCGAGAGCAGCGTGGCGGCCGCGCCCAGTTGAAAGCTCATGCCGCCCTGCGCGGCATCGTTCGGCCCCGGATGGCTGATCCCGAAGCCCCACGCCGGATCGAACAGTTGAAAGAAATAGACGAAGTGCTGGAATGGATCGTAGTATTTGCCGAACCACTGCGTTTGATTCACGTAGCGTTGCTCGACCAGCGCCGGGACGAAGAACGCCGCGCTGAGCCCCAGCCCCAGCAGCGCCGCGCTCAGGGGCCACAGGCCCCGACGCAGCCCAGATCCCACGAGCTCGCGCCACCCTCTGCTTTTTTCGCGCCCCGTCCAGATCAGCAGCGCCAGCACATACGCGGCCAGCCCCGGCGTGAAGACGAGCGCGACCAGATTGCTCGTCCACATGATGGCCGCGTAGGTGAAGGCCGCGGCAATGACCACGGTCAATCGTGGCCGCAGCGTCGCTGCGCGAAAAGCCCAGAGCGCCAACGGCAAGAAGACGAGCGCCACCGATTCGGCCATAGCGGCCCGCACATACACATCCACCAGGTGATAGGGGATCGCCATGTACGCCACCGCCGCCACCAGGCCCGCGTTGCGGCCCAGCCATGACCGTACCAACCCGTACATCGCCAGGCCGGAGCACAGGATCGAGAGCGCCAGCACCGTCTTGACGCTGTCCTCGAAGCCCAGGCCCGCGAAATGATGGAAAAGTTCGCCGATGAACGTGGCGAGCGGGCCGTAGACGATCCAGAACGGATAGCCATAGCCGAATGCCCAGTCGGGCCCCCAGCCCGGCAGCCAGATGCCATCCTGAACCGCTTTGTCGTACTGGAAGATGAAGTAAACGGCATGGCGGGCATCATGCGCGCCCCAGAAGTAGCCCGGCTGCAGCAGAGGCGAGATAATGACCAGGCCGAACAGGATGATCAGGACGAGATAGATGGAGTCCGGAAGATGGTGACCGGAAGAAGATCGGGTTTCCGAGCCGGATGGTGCTTTGTTCATGGTATGTTGTTCGTCATCGAGGATGCGGTCGTCGGAGATCATGGCAACACCGCCACTTTGTCGTCCGTTGCCGTGCGCAGCCGTTCGCCGGTCTGCCACAGGTAGAGCCCCAGATAGGCGCGATAGTCGGCGCTGGCCGGCGCGCCGGGCTTGAGCGTGGCGTGATATTGATCGGCCACGATCTGGCCGGGGCGCCAGCGACTGGTGGGCAACTGGTTGTCCAGCGGCATAGTGTCCTGCTGCCCCTGAAGCCGGCCGTTCGGGTCGGTGAGGTGCAGGAAGACCGTGTAATCGCGCGTCAGCGGCCGCAGCGCCTGCCACTGCACCGTCACGCTGATGGTGGTTCCGGCCTGGAGGAGGGCTGCATCTGCGCCGGCCGGCTGCATGATCGTCGGTCGGGCGTCGAGCAGGGCGATCTCGTCGGCGCCGAAAATCGCCAGCGGCATGTCCGGCGCGGGCGTATCGGTTCGCGTCGGGCGCACATAGCCGTAAGCGCCCAGTACGATGAGCGCCAACAGGCAGGCGGCGACCAGGGGTGTGGCGGTCTCATGCCGCGACGATGGCAACCGCGCCAACAGGGCCCGACTGCCCAGTCCGGCCAGCCATGCCAGCCACGGCCCGGCCAGCAAGAGCAGCTGCCACGGATAGGTCAACGTGTTCTGGAGGAACGGCAGGAGGCGCCAGAACGGCGCGGCCACGGTGGTGGCGAGCAGGACCGGGATCAGGGCGGCGATGAGCGAAAAGCGTGAAGCGCCGGGCATCGCGAGCATTGCGGGCGGTGGGGTGGTCGGGTTGCGGTCCGACAATATCAGCCCCAGGACGGCCAGTCCGCATGCGATCAGGCCCAACTGGAAGGCGAAGGTGTCGTCTGGGCCGGCCATGCCTGGCTCGATGCCCCAGCCCGGCCAGAGCAGCTGGTGCGGATAGACGAAGTGTTCCGCGAAGTTGACATATGTCTGGCCGCCGAGGCCATGTCTGGCCGCGATCGGGGCCAGTCCCGCTACGCCGAGCATCAAGCCGGCAACGATCGGCCAGGCCTGGCTGCGCAATCGCATGGATCGCGTGGGCTTCCGGTGCCGTTCAGCGCTGCCCGTCCCAGAGGGCTGTCTTCCAGCCGCGCTGACGGCATAGCCCAGCAGCAATGCCGTGAACCAGAGCGCCAGCCCGGCCTGTGTCCAGACGGCAGCGGCCACACCGAGCGCCAGCAGCACCGCATGATGGCGCTTATGGCCTGTCACGGTCCAAAGCAGCCATGGCATGATGGCCAGAAAAACCGCCTCGGCCGGCGCGCCGCGCACGTAGATGGTGGCCAGGCCGATGGGCCACAGCCCGTAGATGGCCGCTGCGGTCAGGGCCGACCAGCCATCCAGCGTCCGCCGCGCCCAAACGTACATGCCCAGCATGGCACCGATCAGGCCGGCAGCAAAGCCGAGTTTGATGGACGTGGTCGGCGTCGCGCCGAGGCCGCGCGGCAGGAGCGCCAGCCAGTACGGCAGGCTGCCTTCCCCACGCCACAGGTCAAACGGCTGGCCCACCACAGGCGCCCAGCCAATCGCCGGCAAGCTGCGGGCCAGGTCGGCCAGGTTGAAGATCGGCCGGAAGCCGTGGTGCAGCTCAAAGTAGCCCGGATAGCTCAGGCCGGCCCAGGCGAAGACGGAGATCAGAAATACCAAGATCAGGGTGGTGCGGGGCTGTGCGTTCACGGCGACCGTGTCCAGGAGAAGACCCGAATTTCGCTGGGCGGACTGACCGGCCGTGCCGCAGGGTCTCCTGGCGCGCCGGCGAACACCTGCACCTGCCAGGCGAAGCGCGTTGTCGTCGCGCCGGCATCGCGGTATGCCCCCGGCAAACGCCATTGCGTGTTTTTCGTCCACTGCGGGGTGACCAGTGCATCCGTGCCGATCACCTGCACCATGACAACATACCACTGATCTTTGGCCAGCACTCCCGATGAGGCCCAACGCAGGAGCACATCTTCGTTGCCGGCAATCGTTGCCTCATGTGGCGGGGCCAGCAGGATCGGCGGTCGCAGCACGATGTCCGAGGTGGGTGTCGGCGTCGGCGTGAGCGTCGGCGTCGGCGAGAAGGTCGGTGTCGGCGTGCGGTTGCTCAGCGGGATGAGCAGCCGATCGCCGGGGCGCAGTATGTCGTCCAGCCGCCGTTTGTTGGCCTCCAGGATCCACTCCAGCCGCGAATCGAATTCGGCGGCGATCCCGCTGAGGGTATCGCCGGCCTGTACCGTGTAAAGCAGGGTGCCGCCGGTCGGCGTCGGCGTCGGCCGCGGCGCGTCACCGGCTTTGGACGGCGGGATGACCAGTTCCTGTCCCGGATAGATCATGTCGTTGACGGTCATGCCGTTCGCCTCGGCGATCTCTTTGGCGGTCGAACCATATTTGTCGGCGATCAACGCCAGTGATTCGCCGGCCGCGATCTTGTGCCGGATGGGCGTGGGTGCCGGCGTGAGAGTCGGCGTCGGCGTCAGGGTCGGCATGGGCGTGACGGTCGGCACGGTCGGCGAGAGCCTGGGAAACACGGCGGGCGCAGGCCAGGTTGGCGTGGTCGGGGACGCCGATGTTGTCTCCGCGGCGCTGGGCTGTGTCGGCGTATGGAACCACCACAACGCCACCACGACGCTGATGAAGAGAAAGAGGATCAAATCGGGCCAGGGAAACGCGCGCGGACGTCGCCGCGGTGCGTCGTTCAGCAGGCCGCCGCAATAGAGACAGCTCTCGGCGCGCTGCGCGACGCGCGCGCCGCAGTGCGGGCAGACGCGCGCACGACCATAGTCAGAAGCAACGGACTCAGGGGCATCCATAGCATGGCCGATTGTACATCAGCCCGGCTGTGTCGGCAAATCATTCGCCGCGGCAGCCAGATCGGCCCAGGTCGCTCCTGTGGCGCGCGCCAACTCCTGCGGCGTGATGCGCAGCAGCGTGTGATCGTCGCCGCCGCCACCGTAGACGATCGGCCAGGCCAGGACGCGGCGGTCGAGCAGCACGGGCAGCATCGTCCGGTGGCCGAAGGGCGGCACGCCGCCGGCCAGGTAGCCGGTCAGGCGCAGCACTGTGTCGGGGTCGGCCAGCTTCACCTGTTTTTTGCCGACGCCGAAACGTTCGGCGATCGGCCGGCGGTCCACCGCGCTGTCGCCGCTGGCGATCACCAGTACCGGCGCCTCGCGCACCAGAAAGAGCAGCGATTTGATGATCTGACCGACCTCCACGCCGAGGGCTGCGGCTGCTGCGGGCACGGTGGGCGTTTCCACGGCCATCGGGATCAGTTCCGCGGCGATCCCGCGGGCAGTGATGTAGCCGGCCAGATCTGCGGGCCCATACGTCGTTGACATGAGCCGATCTCCTGGATATAGTTCGCGCTCAACTGCCCGGCAGCAGGTCGGCCAGGGGCTGGCCCACCACGTGCGTGCGCGTGCGGTGGAGCGGCAGATAGCCCTGCGCCACCAGTTCGGGCGTGGGCAGGCTGGCCTCGTCCGGTTTGTCGGAGACGGCCATCAGCAGACAACCCCGGCCGGCCAACCAGCGCGTGAAGTCGAACACCTCGCGCGTCAGGCAGATCTCCTCGACCAGACGTTGGCCCAACGGCGCATCGTCTGGCAGGCAGCCCATGCGACTGACTGTTTCGATGTATTCGCGGCGCCGGAATGCTTTGAATGGCGTGGCATCGCCGGCCTGCACCAGGCCATAGATTTCGCGGTGCAGCGCCCGCAACGCTGCATCCGGCAGGGCATCCTGTCGGGCATCCACCCGGCCGATGAAGTCGGCGAAGCTGGCGAGCTCGCCGGTCTCCACCTGGCGCAGCAGCTCCTCCAGGGCAATGAAGCCGGCGCTGATCATCAGGCAGATGTAGGCCACGTAGTCCTGGTTGTCGGTCGTGAACGGGTGGTATCTGGCCGGGATGATCGCCGTGTAGGCCCGGCGAAAGGTGTCTCGGTCAAACGCTTCTCCCACCGCGTCGGCCACGGTGGCTTCGATGGCGGCGACCCGAGCGCGATCTATGGCGGTGTCGTTGCGGCCGCGTGCGCCCAGGGCGGTCTTGTCAATGTCCACGATCACCGCGGTGCGGGCATCGAGGGCGGCACCTTCGGCCAGCAGCCAGCCGGCGAACTCGGCCAGCGCGTTCCAGCGGTTGGCGTGGAAGATGCCCTCTCGGATGTCCACAGCCAGCGTCTCGTCGCGCTCGGCCGCGATGAAGGCCCAGCCGCGCCAGCCGCCGGCCGCGCGCACGTTGCGAAACGCATTGCCGTCGGCCAGTGCGGTGTCGCCCAGGTAGATCAGCTCGGTGAGCTGGGTGCGCACGCCGTTGAGGGCACGGCCGCGACGCAGGAACCAGGCCAACGCCCGCGCGAAGGCCGGGTCCTGCTTGCGCGGCCGCTCCGGGCCGGGCATTCCCATCTCGGCCCAGGCCTGGTCGTAGCCCGGAATCTGCGGGTCTACCGGGCTCAGGCTGCGGAAGACCACCAGGTCCCCGACGATTTCGTAGAGAGAGGATTCGGCTGTCATGCCCACACTCATATCACTCCAGATAGCCCTGGCTCACCAGCAATTCGGCGTTCAGCAGTGCGCCGCCGGCCGCGCCGCGAATCGTGTTGTGGCCGAGCACGATGAATTTATAATCGAAGATGGGGTCGGCGCGCAAACGGCCGACATTGGTTGCCATGCCGTTGCCGGCCAGCCGATCGAGCCGGGGCTGCGGCCGGTCGTCGGCCGTGTGCAGGATGATGGCCGGGTCGGGTGCGCTCGGCAGGCCCAGACGTTGCGGCTCGCCGCGGTAGGCCCGGAATGCCTCGGCCACCTCCTCGATCCGCGCCGGCCGTTTGAGTTTCACCGAGACCGCTTCCAGGTGGCCGTTGCGCACTGCAACCCGGTTCGCCTGCGCCGAGACGACGAAATCGGCCGGCGTGATCCGGCCCTCGCTCAGCGAGCCCAGCAGCTTCTGCGGCTCCGACTCCAGCTTGCTCTCTTCGCCCGCGATGAAGGGGATAACGTTGTCCAGGATGTCGAGAGCCGGCACGCCCGGATAGCCCGCGCCCGACAGCGCCTGCATCGAGACGACGTTGACCGCGGTCAGGCCGAATGCGTCGTACAGCGGTTTGAGCGCGCACACCAGATGGGTGGTCGTGCAGTTCGGGTTGGTGACGATGAAGCCCCGCCCGCGGCTGGTCACGGGATCGCGCCAACCGCGTGCCTGTTGCTGCACCGGGATCAGCGCGGTGTGTTCCGGGTTCACGTCGGGGATCAGCAACGGCACGTCCGCATCCATGCGATGGGCCGACGCGTTGGAGCAGACGGCAAAACCGGCCGCGGCCAAATCGGACTCGACCTGGCCGGCCGCGCTGCCCGGCAACGCGGAGAAGAGCAATCGCACGTCGGCCTCGATCGCCTCCGGCGCGGTGGGCACGAGCACCATATCTTCGACTGCGGCCGGCATTCCCCCGCGCAGCAGCCATTTGGCAGCATCCACATAACGCTTGCCGGCCGACCGGTCCGATGCGGTCAGCACAGCGATCTCGAACCAGGGGTGGTCGGCCAACAGCTGGATGAAGCGCTGGCCCACCGCGCCCGTCGCGCCCAAAATTCCCACAGGTATTTTCTGACGACTCATCTCTCTATCCTTCCCAAACGTGTGATGTGGAATGCGCTACGCTCAAGCGTGGCAGTGCGCCAGCGCCACGATGTCGGAATGCACGCCGGCGGCTGCGGCCTCGACGCCGGCCCCGCGGCCCTGGAGCACGAGCGGCGTCGCGGCATAGTAGCGCGTGTGGAAGGCCACCAGGTTGTCGTTGCCCTTAAGCTGGCCCAGCGCCGAATCGGCCGGCACAGCCTGGAGGCTCACAGTCGCTCGGTCATCTTTGAGCTCGGCCACGTAGCGCAGCACTTTGCCCTCGACTGCGGCGCCGGCCACCACGGCCGCGAAATGCGCATCCAGTTCGGGCAGTCGCGCCAGCCATTCGCCCAGCGGCTCGGCCTGCTCGCCGCCGACGGGCGCCAGGTAGGCGGCCGGCAGCAGCCCGCGCACCTCGACATCGCCCAGCTCCAGCCGCCAGCCCAGCGTGCGTGCCAGGATGAGCGCCTTGCGCGCCACGTCCATGCCGGCCAGGTCAATGCGCGGGTCGGGTTCGGTGTAGCCGCGGCGCATCGCCTCGTGGATCAACGCGGAGAGCGGCTGTCCTGCCTGCAGGCCCGTGCAGATGAAGCCCAGCGTGCCGCTCAGGGCGCCCTGCACCATGCTCACCTGATCGGCCGCGCGCAACAGGCCGTGCATCGCCTCGATGACCGGCACGGCCGACCCGACGGTGGACTCGTAGCGAAAGCGTCGGCTGCCGATCAGCGCATCGAAGGTCGCCTGCGGGCCGACCAACGGCAGCTTGTTGGCCGTGACGACCGCATAGCCCTGGCGCAGCGCCAGCTCCAGCGCCGACACGGTGGTTGTGCTGGCGGTCACGTCCACGACGATGCAGCCCTTGACGCCCGCCAGGTCCACGATCGCAGCCGGGTCTTCCTGGCGATAGCCCGGTTCGGTCTCGGCCAGAGATGCGCCGGCCGCTTTCGCCGCGGCAAGTGCCTGCAGCGTCTCGGCCGGGATGCCGTGTTCCTCGATCACTGCGCCGGCGCTGTCGCACCAGGCCACGATCGGCAATTCCAGGCCATCGCGACGGCTGTGCAGTGCGGCGGCCTCATGCAACTGTCGCACCAGGGCCCGGCCCACCTGGCCGGCGCCCAGGATGATGAGCGGTGCTCGTTTCATCGCGGCATCCTCCTCGCTCATGATCCGCCCAGGCCGAAGGCGGTATGGATCGAACGCACTGCACTATCGGCATCGCGCGCGGCGAGCGCCAGCGAGATGTTGGTCTCGGAGGAGCCCTGGGCGATAGCGACCACGTTGATGCCTTTCTCGCCGAGCGCGCCGAAGAGCCGCGCGGCGATCCCTGGCGTGCCGCGCATCCCTTCGCCGACGACGGCCACGATGACGATATCGCGCTCACTGGTCACGCCGTCAATCTCGCGGTGGCGGATTTCGTGCGCGAACGCGGTCTCCAGTGCCGCGGCCACGCGCGCCGCATCCCCTTCGGGCACAACGAAGCAGATGCTCTGCTCCGAGGAGGCCTGAGAGATCATGAGGACGTTGGTGCCCTGGGCCGCGACCGCTGCGAAGGTGCGCGCGGCGATACCGGGCACGCCCATCATGCCGCGGCCGGCTACCGTCACCAGCGCCAGACCGCGAATGACGGTCAGCGCTTTGACGCCGCTGCCGTTGGTCATCTGCGCGACCACGCGCGTGCCCGGGAAGGTGGGGTTGAAGGTGTTGAGCACGCGGATGGGGATGCCCCGATCAATGCACGGCAGCATCGTCTTGGGATGGAGCACTTTGGCGCCGAAGTAGGCCAGTTCCGCGGCCTCGCTGTAGCTCAGTTCGGGCAGCGGGCGCGCTTCGGGCACCAGGCGCGGGTCGGCGGTCAGCACGCCGTCCACATCGGTCCAGATCTGCACCTCGTCGGCGTCGAGCGCGGCGCCCAGGATGGCGGCCGAGTAGTCGGAGCCGCCGCGGCCGAGCACGGTGGGGATGCCGTCGGCCGTGGCAGCCACGAAGCCGGTCGTCACCGGAACGCGGCCGCGGCCGAGCAGTGGCAGGAGACGTTCGCGCGTCCTGGCACGCGTGGCCTCCATCTGCGGATTGCCCGACAGGTAGATGTCGTCGGTCACGATCAGCTCGCCCGCATCCACGAATTCCGCCGGTACGCCGCGGCCGCGCAGGGCCGCAGCGAGCAGAGGCGCCATCAGCCGCTCGCCCAGGCCGGAGATGACCGCCAGCCCGCGATCGGTCAGCTCGCCCAGGATGGCGACCGCCATGCACAGGCGCTCGAATTCGCGCACCCGTTCGTCGAGCACGGTCGCGATCTGATCGAGCTCCTCCAGGTCGGAGATGAGCGCTTCGGCCGCGTCGCGATGGCGGGCGATCAGCGCCTGCCGCGCGTCGCGGTAGCGCTGTCTATCGCCGGCGGCTGCGGCTTTCGCCGAGTCAATGAGCAGGTCGGTGACGCCGCGCATGGCGGATGTCACCACGACGATGTTCGGGTCGTGCCCGCGCTGTTCGGCCACAATCGCGACGGTCTGGGCAATCGCTTGCGCGCCGCCGACCGATGTGCCGCCGAATTTCAGAATTCGCATCGGATCACCTCCACGGTAGGAATAAAAAAGCCCTTCGCCGTTGGGGCGAAGGGCTTCGCGGTTCCACCCAAATTCGATCACGCAGCCTGCGGGTCTTCAGGGCGAGATCATCTCTAGAGCCGATAACGGGGCCGACCGGAGCGCCATACTCTACGACATGATTTGAGGCGCTCGCTTCCGGGTGGTTTTCCGCGGGCTTCGGCGAGGCAGGCTCTCAACCGGTGACCTGCGTTCTCTGTCGCTTCTACGTCGCGTACTCGTCCCGGGCAACGCATTTGGATCTGTGGGGATTGACCGCATTATATCTATGCTGGCCGATCTGTCAAATGCCGACGGTGCCTCATTCGAACAGCCCGACGGGCTGCGGCCGTTTGAGCGTTCAAGTTTTGACCAGGTTGACCCAGTAATCTATCACCTGGAAGCCGCGATGGCGAAACATGGCGTACGCCTCGGGGCTTTCCTTCATGTGCACTTCGACCTCGACCGAAAGATAGCCGCGCGCGGCCATTTCGATCAGGGCGCGGTCGAGCATGTAGGAGCCGAAACGGAGCCCTCGATAGCGCCGTTCGAGGCCGATCCAGGCCAGCGCTGCAGTCACGCCATCGGGTAGGGGATACCAGACGGCGCTGCCCACAGCCCGGTCGCCGTCCGCGATGACCAGCCCCTGATAGCGTCGGCCGCCATTGCGGCCCCAGTTGCGCAGGCGATAGGAGGGCTCATCGCCCTGCCACGGGTTTTCCTCGTTGATCATGGCGACGTGCAGCCCGTGCGCGCTCAGGCCGGGATCGGCAGGACGTTCTCGGCCGTGCAGGGTGGCGACCATGCTGACATCGCCGGGCCGTGTCGGGTGGTAGTTGCGCCGGCCCAGCCACTCTACCAGCTCGCGGTCGTTGGTTGCGCTGATGCCCATGCGCTCGGTCGAGCCGTACCAGGGCATCCAGAGCTTCTCGATGATGCCGTAGAACGGCGTGGTGTGCGCGGCGAAATATACAGGGCAGTAGTACAGATAGTTTTCGGCCGCCATGAGGAGCTTGCTGCCCAGGCGCATGCCGCGCATTTCAGGAGCGACCGCCAGCCAGGCGATATGGTGGCGGGGCTCTTGCAGTTGATCGCGAGGAATTTCGGCCGGCTTGATTGCATGGATGCCGCCGACCACCTGGCTGCTCTCCGTATCCCAGGCCAGGATCAGCCCCTTCGGATCAAACGCCGGCTGTTCCAGGACGCGCTCCGCGAAATCCGCCTCGCTGATCGGCGCCCAATGGCGATGGCTGGCCAGGACGCGATTCAGAAATGCCGTCAGCGCCGGCAGATGCGCGGGCAGAAAGGTCGTCAGCGTGATGCTCACCGATGCGCGCTTGTTCAGACAGGTTTGGGCCGGCTCGTCGCTACACGCCCACGTAGCGCGCGTAGAGAGTGGCCGCGGTTGCCTCGTCGTTCGTGCCCTTGATGATCGCCCGGCCATCGGGGAAAACGGTGAAATCGAATCCCTCGATGCGGGCGCGCAGCAGATAGGGGTTGACCTGCACCTGGCCGACCTGGGCCGCGGCCAGCCGCTCGCCCAATGCAGCCAGATTGATGGCCGGCGCGCCGGCCACGTTGACCTGGACGGCGTCTCGGCCACACAGGGCAGTCAACCGCGTGCCGGCCTCCGCGTTGAGGAAGGCGAATTCGCGCCGGCCGCAGGTCGGGCAGTCGGGCCGCGGGCCGCCGAGCGTAAATTGCTCGAAGGTGTTTTCCCACAGGTCTACGTGGATCATGCCGTCGTTGAGCGTGCCGCGGCCGAGGAGCAGCTTGAGCGCTTCGGCCACCGTGATCGAGCCCATCAGGCTGACGATCGGGCCGATGATGCCCGCGGTGTCGCACGTCGGCGCGGCGCCCGGCGCCGGCAGCTCGCCCATCACGCAGCGCAGACAAGGGGTGATGCCGGGCCGGATCGTCATGGTCATGCCGTAGGAGGCAACCACGCCGGTGTAAATCCACGGCTTGCCGAGCTTCACACAGGCATCGTTGATCAGATAGCGCGTGGCGAAGTTGTCGGTGCCTTCCACGACGACGTCGGCGTCGGCGATCAGCTCCAGGATATTGGTGGGATTGACGTCGGCCACGATCTCCTCGATGGCGATCGTGCTGTTGATGCGGCGCAGCTTGCGGGCCATGGCTATGGCCTTCGGGAGCATGGCAGCGACATCGTCTTCGTCGTAGATCAGCTGGCGCTGCAGGTTGTTGAGCTCGACGAAATCGCGATCCACCAATCGCAGGTGGCCGATGCCGGCGCGCGCCAGACGATCGGCCAGGATCGAACCGGTCGCGCCGACGCCGATCAGCGTCACGTGCGCCTCCAGCAGGCGGCGCTGCCCCGCCTCGCCGATGGGCGGGAAGATGATCTGCCTGGAATAGCGGGAGAGATTCTCGTTCATGGTGCTATTTTACCACGACTGTGATGAAAATGGGACACGGAGCCGTACGTGCCAGGCATCTTGCAGAGTGCCTGGCACGTGGAAGACTTCGCCGCCGTACGTGCCAGGCATCTTGCAGAGTGCCTGGCACGTGGAAGACGCCTCATGCAGGCTCGGCCTCGCTGCGACCGTGGCGCACCGTGCGAAGTCTGTCCCATGCGATGAGGCCGATGATGAGCGCGGCGGCGATCAGCGACAGCGCCTGACCGAGCCGACGCACAGGCGTCGCAGTGAAGCGCAGCCGGACCATGTGCTCGCCCGGCGGCAGCGTCAGCCCGATCAGGCCATCGGGCGGGTCGGCTGTGATTTCGACCGGCCGACCGTCCATTGTGGCCTGCCAGCCAGGGAAATAGTTAGTGTAGAACCGCAGCCGCACGTCGCTGTAGCTGCGCACGCGGGCAAACGCGGTGTTGGCCGCAGCGTGTTGTTCGAGCACCTCGCCCTCACCTTCCACGATCTCGGCCCGGCGCAGCGGTTCGCCGGCCAGGTATTGGGCGATCAGCGGCGACGTGGCTTCCTCAGGACGCCGCTGGGCGAAGCTCGTCGTGCCGCGCATGTCCGGATATTTGGCCTCGAACTCGACGATTGCCAGCGCATTCTCGTCTTCCGGTCGGATCGGCGTCAGCTGAGGCTGGAGGTACGGGAAGCTCGCCAGGACGATCAGCAGGGCCAGGACAAGCGGGAACGGCGTGGCAGCGCCGGCCTGGTTTTCCAGCCAGCGCACGCCGGCGCCGGCCAACAGCGCCAGGCCGATGGTGGAGACCGCCAGGAATCGCCACGGGAACTGAACGCTGGCGATGAGCGGAATCACGCGCCAGGCGGGCGCGGCGAGCGGCGTCATTGCCAGGAGGGCCACCAGGCTGGCGACGACCAGGAAGAGCGCCTCGGCCCGACACTCCTCCAACCGCGATCGGCCCAGGCCCAACGCGGCCAGGGCGCCCACTCCGCCGATGAGCCACGGGATGAGGCCCAGTCCAAAACTCATGCCATCGCCGGGGCCAGGCACCGAAAAGCCGTAACCCCAGAACGTGCTGAAGAACTGGCCGGGGTACACGAAATGCCGTGTGTAATCGTAGGTGCCTCGCCGCCAGTCTGCCTCCAGGATGTAGTGGCGTTCGAGCAGTGCCGGCAGCCAGAAGATCAGCGCCAGGCCGATGCCCAGGGCAAAGGCGATGGCCGTCCAGGTGGCCGGACGCAGCCGAAACGCGCGCGCGAGCATCGCCTGCGCGCTTTTCCAGACGGCCAGGCCCGCGATCAGCGGCAGAAAGACGGCCGGCGACGCGCTGTGCGTCAGCAGCAGTGCAGCGATCGGCAACGCGGCCAGCGCCGCCGACCGCGGTCGAGGATTTTCCCACACGTGAACCACGCCGAGCAGGGCCCACGGCGCGATCGCCAGCGCTGCAAATTCTGCGTAGGCGGCACGCACGTAGATGTCCACTAGGTGATACGGCGCATAGGTGTAGGCCAGCGCCGCGATGACGGCCGGTGTCGGCCCCCACCAGCGCCGCGCCAGCCGATAGATGCCGGCGGCGCCGACCAGAAACCAGAACGCCCACGCCGTTTTGACCGCGGTCGTCATGCCCAGGCCGAGCAGGTGGAACGCCTCGGCGACGAAGAACGCCAGCGGCGTGTAGACCAGCCAGAGCGGATAGCCGAAGCCAAGCACGTGATCCGGCGCCCAGACCGGCCAGAGCGTGCCATCGCGCAGGGCGACATCGAACTCGTACAGCCAGAAGACGCTGTGATGGCCGTCGTGCGCGTTGAAGAAGTAGCCCGGCGCGGCCAGCGGCAACAGCGCCGGGATCGTCAGCAGCAGCGCCAGCGCCAGGCCACCGACCCGCTGACGCGGCCAGACCATCAGGAGATGTCGGATGCGCGAAAACATCATGGCGGGTCGTTGCCTCGCTAGGCCGAAAAGAGTGCCAACGCCTGCTGATACGCGGCTTGCGGCAAATTCGGATAGACGGTAGCCAGCCAGACCAGGTCCTGGCGCATGACCAGCAGGTCGGGAGGCGCGGCATGGCGACGGGCCTGGCGATAGGCTTCCAGCGCCTCGTCGCTGCGTCCCTGCGCCAGGAGGGCATCCCCCAGGTCGAGGTACGCGAATTTGGGCAGGACGCCGCTGGCGACCGCGGCCATCGCCGCTTTTTCGGCGGCCGCGGGCCGCCGACGGGCCAGCGCGACCACTGCGTCGGCCAGATGCAGGTGCGGGTCGTCGGGTGCGAACGCTCTGGCATTGAGAAGTTGCAGCTGGGCATCCTGCAGCCGGCCCATCACCGCGTAGAGCTCGGCCAGGTTACAGCGCGGCGCGGCCTCGTCGGGCAGCAGCTCGATCACCCGCAGGTAGCTGGCGACGGCTTCTTCGTGGCGGTTCAGCCGCCAGAGGGTGTTGGCGACGGCCCAGTGCATGCGTGGGTCGTCGGGCGCCATCCATGCCGCGCGCTGGAACGCCTCCAGCGCCGCGGCGTCTTTGCCCGCAGCCAGGAGCGCGCGGCCGCGTTCGGCGTAGTCGTTTGCGATGCTCGGATCAATCGGCGATGTGTACATCAGGGCTCCCTCAGCCGCGGTCGCCGATCAGGCGTGCGCCGCGCGGTTCGTCTTTGCCCGGAGCCAGGATCACGCCGCCGCCGGCCGCGCCGGCCGGCTTGGGCGCCGGCTGTTCTCCGGCCGGCTCGGTCGTTTTCTCCAGCGATTCGATGAACATTCGCAGGCGTTCCGCCTCCAGCACGGTGATGCCGTAGCGTTCCAGATTGCCCAGCAGGAAACGGCTCAGGTCGGCCAGCACGTGGCGGCGCAGCGCGGCCAGATCGCGGCAACGGCGCCAGTCCAGGAGGCTGGTCTCCTGCAGGAATACCTGGCCGGCCGGAGTGCGATGCGTCTCCATGCGATAGGCATAGATCGGCTTCTCGGTGCGCCGTGCCCAGTAAAGCTCCAGGCCGACCGGCGCGGTGATGTCTACGCCAAGCAGCAACACGAAAAGATGGCTCTCGGCCACCGAGTCCACATCCGGCGTGCGTTTGATCACCCAACCGACGTTGATCGGAAACTCGGCCAGCGCCTGGCCGAGCAATTCGCGCGCGGGCTCCAGATCTGGCCCCGCGCTGATGAATAGTCGAACCTGCGATGCCATGATAGCTCTCTCCTCATCAAGATCGCCGCGCCGAGTATAGCATAAGTTTTTCGGGTTCGAGAAACCAGGCGCACGGCTTGCCAGCCGGCCCAAAACCCGTTAACATGGAGGCACTGATCTTTTTCGGAGAGTGCCCCAATGTCTGTCTTAGATCTTTCCCCAGTGCGCAGCCAGTTCCCGGCCCTGGTGCTCGAAGATGCCGGTCGGCCGGCGATCTTCTTCGACGGGCCAGGCGGCACCCAGGTGCCGCAGTGCGTGATTGATGCCATGAGCCACTACCTGGCGCGCACCAATGCCAATCATGGCGGCGCGTTTCGCACCAGCCGAGAGAGCGATGCGATTCTGAAGGCCGCGCACGAAGCCATGGCCGATTTTCTGAACGCGGCGTCGGCCGACGAGATCGTATTTGGGCCGAACATGACCTCTTTGACCTTCGCGCTGAGCCGGGCCATCGGCCGGGAGCTGCGCGCCGGCGATGAGATCCTGATCACGCGGCTCGATCACGACGCCAATCGCGCGCCCTGGCTGGCCCTGACAGAGCGCGGGGTGGTCGTGAAAGAGGTGGATTTCGATCCGGCCGACTGTACCCTGCGGCTCGACGACCTGGCCGGCCAGCTCAGCTCGCGCACCCGGCTGGTGGCGGTCGGCTATGCCTCGAACGCGGTCGGCACGGTCAACCCCATTGCCGAGATCGCCGAGCTGGCGCATCACGTCGGCGCGTGGCTGTGGGTGGATGCCGTCCACTACGCGCCGCACGGCCCGATTGACGTACAGGCGCTCGATTGCGATTTTCTGGTCTGTTCTCCGTACAAGTTTTTCGGGCCTCATTCCGGTGTGCTGTGGGGCAGATATGCGCTGCTCGAACAGCTGCGGGCATACAAGGTGCGGCCAGCCGGCGACCTGCCGCCGGACAAGTTCGAGACCGGCACGCAGTGTCACGAGGCGCAGGCCGGCGTGCTGGCGGCAATAGAGTACCTGGCCGAGCTGGGCGAGGAGTTCGGCGCGCCTTTCGCAGGCCGGTTTCCCGGTTTTACGGGCCGCCGATTGGCGCTGAAGCAGGCCATGGCGGCCATCCAGGCCTACGAGCGGCCGCTGTTCGAGCATTTCGTCGCCGGGCTATTGGCGATCCCCGGGCTGAGCTTCTACGGCATCCGCGATTTCGCGCGGTTTGATCGGCGCACGCCCACGGCTGCGTTCCGCCTGGCCGGCCATTCCCCCCAGGAGGTCGCCGAGCATCTGGCACAGCGCGGGGTCTACGTGTGGTCGGGCAATTTCTACGCGCTGGCCGTCACCGAGCGGCTGGGGCTGGAGGCCACGGGCGGGGTCGTGCGCGCCGGCCTGGCGCACTATAATACGCGGGAGGAAGTGGACTATTGTCTGGCCTGTCTACGAGAGATGGTGTAGGACAGAGCGCCGGACGTGCCGGGGCAGACGCCGTCCGCTCCGGCTACGGGATGGGTGACGATAGGGGCGGATGGCATCTGTCCTCTGCGGATGGCATCCGCCGTTCTTTTTTCAGAGATCGGCGAAAGACGCCGTACAGGTTGAGATTTCCCTCGTGGCCATCGGCCCGAAAGCATTCAACGCAGGTCAGGCCGGCACCTTCGGCCAACTCCCGCAGCGCCGCCTCGTTGATCGCAGCGCAATAGCGCTGGCCGGCCGCACCTTCGCCCCACGCCAGCAGGTAGTCTTCCGGCTCCACCTCTTCCGGCGGGATGCCGGCCGCTTCCCAGGGCAGGCGGCGCGTCGCCAGTCGGGGTGCGGTCAGGAACTGCCAGGTGGAGAGGATCAGGACACCGTCGGGCCGGAGCAGGTCGGCGCACGCGGTCAGGAAAGCAGCCCGCTGTGCCCGGCCGGGGATGTGATGCAGCACGGCGAGCGCGGTGGCTGCCTCCCACGTGGTTTCGCCTGCTGCATCGGCCAGGCGCAACGACTGCGTCAGGTCCGGCGATATGAGCTCGAGCTGGCGGAATTCGGCCTGCAGTCCCGACGCGCGCGGGGCCTCGTCTGCGGCAATGGACAGCAGCGCCGCGCTGCTGTCTACGCCGAGATAGCGGCCGCGCCAGCCGCGCGCCGCCAGGAAGCGCAACAACCGACCGTTCCCGCAGCCCAGGTCAATGATGTTGGCAGCCGGTAGGAGATACGGTAAAATATGTTCGAAGCCGGGTGGCCAGCTGCGCCGCGTGCGGGCAAATTCCCCGGCAAATTGTTCATAGAAGCGGCGATTCAATTCTAGGAGCGCCGCGCAGGTTTCTGGTTTCATGATGGATGAGGTCCGATCCGAGCATTCGCCGCAGAGCGGTAGTCGTGTGTGGCGGCCCCGCGGCCGCGATTTCGACGCGCGGCAACATCAGGAGGCGTTGCTGGCGATCTTCAACGCAGTGCGCGAGGCGCCCGATTGGGATCACGATGCGCTGCTGCGCATCTTAGCACGACACGGCCGAGACAACAAGGCCGGCACAACCGGCTATTTCTCCAAAATCGAGCTGGTGACAGCCTATCAGCAGCTGACTGCGGCCGGCGTCCTGCCATTCGAGCGTTTCGTCTTGCGCCGCCTCCAGATGAAGCCGGTGCGCACCTCTTCTGGCGTCACGCCCGTCACCGTGCTGACCGAGCCGGCGGGCTGTCCAGGTCGTTGTATCTTCTGCCCCGACGCGGAGGGGATGCCCAAGAGCTATTTGCCGGATGAGCCGGGCGCGCGTCGCGCCGCGCAGTGCGGTTTCGACCCCTACCTCCAGGTGCGCACCCGACTGGAGACGTTCGAGGCGATGGGCCATCCGGCGGATAAAGTCGAGCTGCTGATCCTCGGCGGCACGTGGAGTGCGTACTCACGACGCTATCGCGAATGGTTCGTCACCCGCTGTCTGGACGCCATGAACGAAGAAGCAGCGCCATCCGCCCTGCCCGGCTCCCTGACTCCGGAGACCACCCCCGGCCATTCCATCACCACATCGTCCGCTCGCCTCGCCGTGGCCCAGGCGCGCAACGAGACCGCGACGCATCGCAATGTCGGCCTGGTGATCGAGACCCGGCCCGACTGGGTGACGCCGGACGAGGTCGTGCACCTACGTCGGCTGGGGGTCACCAAGGTGCAGCTCGGCGTGCAGAGCCTCGATGACGCGATCCTGGCGCTAAACCAGCGCGGCCACGACGTGGCGACCGTGCGCCGGGCGGTTGGCCTGCTGCGCGCGGCCGGCTTCAAGTTGCACTTGCACTGGATGCCCAACCTCTATGGCGCTACTCCGGAGTCGGATCGGCTGGACTTCGGCCGGCTCTGGTCTGACCCTGCGCTGCGTCCCGACGAGTTGAAGATCTATCCCTGCTCGATCATTGCGGGGACGGAGCTGTATCGGCTGTGGCAGGCAGGCGCCTATCGGCCCTACACGGAGGACGAGCTGATTGACCTGGTAGCCGACTGCAAGGCGACCATTCCGCCCTATTGCCGCGTCAACCGTGTGTTTCGGGACATTCCGGCGGACGACATCGTGGCGGGCGTCAAGACATCGAACCTGCGCCAGCTCGTGCACGAACGGATGGCGGCACGCGGCCAGGTGTGTCGCTGCATTCGCTGTCGAGAGGTGCGCGGCAGTGTCGTCGGTGAGGATGACCTGCGTCTGGTTGTGCATGCCTACGAGACGGCCGGCAGCGTGGAGCATTTTCTGAGCTATGAGACCGCCGCGGGGCGGCTGGCGGGTTTTCTGCGGCTCTCGCTGCCTGCGCGTGACGGTGATGCGGTGGGTTCTCGGGCCGTGGCCGATATTTGGGAGACGATTCCGGAAATCGCCGGCGCGGCGATGATCCGCGAGGTTCACGTCTACGGGCCGGCGCTGGAGATCGGCGCGACGAGCGCCGGGGAGGCGCAGCACCTGGGCCTGGGCCGGCGGCTGATCGCGGAGGCGAAGGCGCGCGCCGCGGCGGCCGGCTACGACCGGCTGGCGGTCATCGCGGCCATCGGCACGCGACGTTATTACGAGCGGCTGGGCTTTGCGCGCGGCGACCTGTATATGATCGCCGCATTGTGAAAGGCGGGGCGATCCCGTCTGATCGCCCCGCCTGTGAGGTCATTCCGTCGCGGGTTCAGGTCGCGGCTCGAAGCCGGCCTGGGGCCGCGGCGTGCCGGCGGTTTCCGGTTCAGCCGCATACATGGCCTGGGAAGCGACGACCGGTTCCTCGACTGTCCTGGCACCCACTTGACCTTTGGCGCTTTTTACCGGCGCCGTGCAGTAGGGACAGGCGATCCAGTCCAGCTCCAGGGGCCGACCGCAGTCCACGCAGCGGCGACGCAATTCGAGCCCACAGCGTGGGCACAGCAGCCAGTCGGCTTCGGTCACCGTCTGGCATTTGGGACAGGCGCGCCGCGCCGTGATGTCGCGCAGCAGCGCTTCTTCTTCCAGCTGGCGGTCGTAGACCTGCGCCAGCGTCTCGCGTGGGCGCAGCAAGAAGTAAAGCAGCCAGCCGATCGGGCCGAGGAGGAGCACCAGCAGGGTCGCCAGGAGCCAGGCAAAGACATCACGGGTGCGCGCGCGAATATCGCGAAAGGTCCAGACAACCAGGCCGATCCAGAACGCAACCAACAGCGCGGTCATCCCGGCGACGATCAGCTCCAGGACCACGCCGATCGTATTCAATAACTCAGTCGGAAGTTGTGGCATAGCACCGAAATCCTCGTCATCCCGTTAGGACGGGAGAATATTGAATTTCATCATAACACAAATCAGGCGCATCACAAAAAGGGGTAGTGTACCTTAACATTGCGGATAATTTGACAAATTCAGCAGGTTGCAGCATACCATGTGCATCTCTGATGTGGAGGGCATATGGTCACTTACCGACTGCTGAGCATCACCCTGCTGG
>Ga0116210_1000227_pt1 | contig 60649 bp, 37 predicted proteins | sample TshhotsprinmetaG_FD_94483 | JGI IMG/M metagenome (GOLD analysis project Ga0116210, IMG submission 94483) | Hot spring microbial communities from South Africa to study Microbial Dark Matter (Phase II) - Tshipise hot spring metaG | ecosystem: Environmental > Aquatic > Thermal springs > Hot... | reverse complement strand
CTAAGAAGAATCAGGTCTCTTTTGGCCACGAAAGCGTGAAATAAGGGTCGGGTTTGCGGAATATGCTACACCTCCTATTTGTGGGGGAGGCGTTCTCCGGGTAATGATTCATTGGGTAGATCAGTCCGTAGGATGGGAAGAATCGTGGGCCTCATGGGCCCGATTTCAACCGGTTGGGCGGTTCGCATCCGTCTCAGACGGGCAACGCCATTCGTGAGTATGGGGAACGAGCTTTGAAAAGGGCCGGCAAGTTCTCACGGCGTTTTCTCGCCAATCGATGGCGAATGCGCCTTGGCAAAGGACCTTCGGGTGCAAGTGTCCGAAGCGCGCGTCTGGAGAGTCTCGAACCAAGAATGCTTCTCAGCGCAAGCCCCCTGAGTCTTGAGCTTTCAGGTGGGCCTCACAGCGAAAACGCGGGCGAAGCGGCGCAAATCCTGTCCCTGTTTGACCCCGCCTGGTTTGAATCGTTACGCAAAGAGACGAAGAGCTTTCCCGCTTTTTCCGCTCAAAGCTCGGCATTCGCGGCGGGGGAGGATTCTGCCGGTCCCGATGGTTTCGGAGTTTCGGCCTCCCCAACATCTTCCCGGCAATGGATTGTCCAACTTTCGGCGGAAATTTCGGCGAAGGTTTCTTCGGTGGCCGAGGTGACACGCTGGCTTGATCTTTCAGGCGTTAATGCGGAGGTGGTTCGCGGGCTCGGTCGTGCGGGGCTTGTTTTGGTGGAAGTCCGGGACGCGTCGCAATCGGAGGAAGTAATCGCATTGTTGGCATCTCATCCGGCGGTCGCCTACTATGAGCCCAACGGACCGGTAAGCATAGCGGTCACTCCCAATGACCTCCAGTTTAGTTCTCAATGGGCACTCCATAACACGGGTCAGCTAGGCGGATTGATTGATGCGGATGTCGACGGTCCGGAAGCCTGGGACATTTCTCGCGGCAGCCGCGGCGTCGTTGTGGCCGTCGTGGATACCGGGATCGATTTAACGCATCCCGATTTGGTCGATAACCTTTGGATCAATTCGCGGGAAATACCGGGCAACTCGATCGACGACGATCGGAATGGACTGGTGGACGATGTCTACGGGTACGATTTTGCGGCTCGCGACGGCGACCCCCGCGATGAGCACGGCCACGGCACTCATGTGGCGGGAATCATCGGGGCAGTGGGCAATAATCAAAGCGGTGTTGCGGGAATCAATTGGGAGGTCTCATTGATGGCCGTACGTTTCCTCGACGCCTCCGGCGTGGGGACAACAAGCGATGCCGTCCTGGCCATTAATTACGTGACGATGATGCGGAGCCGATTCGGGGTCAATGTCCGCGCTATTAACGCAAGTTGGGGGGGCGGGAGCTACAGCCAAAGCCTAGAACAAGCAATTCGAGCCAGTGGAGCCGCGGGAATTCTTTTCGTGGCTGCCGCCGGAAACGACTCGTCCAATAATGATCAATCTCCCCAGTATCCGGCTAGCTATAACCTCCCGAATGTTCTGGCCGTATCCGCCACCGATCGACAAGATCGCTTGAGTAGCTTTAGCAATTTTGGGACCACCTCGGTCCATTTAGCGGCACCCGGGCAATCGATCTTGAGCACGATTTCCGGGGGTGGCTACGGGATGATGTCCGGAACCAGCATGGCGACGGCGTTCGTCAGCGGGGCAGTGGCTTTGGCTTCCGCGGCAGCCCCGGAAGTCGCAGCGGCGGAGCTTCGCGAAGCCATCCTCGCCGGTACCGACCGCCTTTCGGGTTTAATAGGGAGGGTGGCAACCGGCGGACGGCTCAATCTGCGGAATACTTTGGACCAACTTGGTATCCGCGTGGTTGCAAGCGGTCCTGCCTCCGGCAGTATTGTGCAGGAGATCCCCGCGTTGTATTGGGTTGAATTTTCGGGCCCCGTCGACCCCTACAGCCTTGGGCCGGCCGACTTCCGGGTCAACGGCATCGCGGCCTCGCAGGTGGCTTTGGTCGGGGCGACCCGGGCGGAGTTCCGCTTCGCGACTTCCCCCATCCTCCGGCAAGGACCTCAGCTTGTCTCGATGGAGTCAGGCAGCGTACGAAGTGCCGGGGACCACCGGCCTTTGAGGGCCTGGGAAAGCCTGTTTTTTTGGGACGCCCAACCCGGGAGGGTCATCTCCACCGAGCCTGCGGAGGGATCCGTGCTCAGCCAAGCTCCCGATTATTTAGTTCTGAACTTCAACGAGCCTTTAAATGCCAGTTCGGTGAGTGAAGATGATCTGCGGCTGAGCGAAGGACGGATCACAGCGGTTCAGACCCTGCCGAATTCGGTTCGGTTTGGCTTGGCCGATTTGCCCTTCGACGGTCAGGTCGAATACGAGTTGAAAGCGGCGGGGGTGTTGGACCAATTCGGCAATCCGGTGCAGGGGTATAGAGGAAGCTTCGTGATTCGCGACCCCTCCCTGGTGGTTTTCGCCGCCGCGGATACCCCGCAAAGCATCCGCGATTTTCAATACACTCGGTCGTACATCAATATCCCCCGGCCCCTCACCATTGCGGACATCGATGTTGAAGTTTCCATCACTCATTCATTCACGGCGGATTTGGATGCCTTCTTGATCGCCCCCGATGGAACCCGGGTAGAGCTATTTACCGATGTGGGTGGTTCAGGGCGCGATTTAAGCCGCACTATTTTCGATTCCGAGGCGAGCGTGCCGATTACGTCAGGGAGTGCACCGTTTAGGGGCCGATTCCGTCCCGAGGGCTCCCTGGCCGGACTTTATCAACGAAATGCCCAGGGAACTTGGACCCTGGAAATTTACGACGATGGGTGGATGGATCAAGGGACGTTGGTGGGGTGGCGAATCGTTTTTCGCGAAGGGCCCGCGCGGCCTCCCTCTGTTGTGGGCGTTGAACCCTTGCCTAAGCCGGGGCAAGAGACAGCCGAACCTATCCGGCAGATTCGCGTGCATTTTTCGGCCGCGATGGATAACACCGTGGAGATTTTGGCGGATGGTACACGGCTGGATGAGGTGGGGCCGGATAGGGTGTGGGATACCGCGGATGACCGCCGGTTCGGCCTTCAGATCGTCCTTGATCCCAGTACGCCCACCGAAGCGCTACTAATCCCGAATGCCGGCCGTCTCCCCCCGGGTAGTTACCGGCTTCAATTGGCGGCTAAGGCTTGGCGGGATCTTCAGGGGCGCCCCTTGGACGGCAATGGCGACGGTATCGCGGAGGACGATTTCGTCCGGACATTTTCCGTTTTGCCAGGGGTGCTCTTTGCCTCGAACTCAGGACCGCTGCCGATTAGGGATTATACGAGCACCTTGTCGACGTTGGAAATCGGCGAGGCCTTCGACCTCCTGGATGTTGATGTCCTCGTGGAAATCGAACACACGTTTGTGGCGGACTTGGATGCTTACTTGATAGGCCCGAACGGCGTGCGGGTTGAGCTTTTTAGCGATGTCGGCGGTAGTGGGGAAAATTTCGCCGGGACGATCCTCGACGACGAAGCGCCAACGTCAATTACCAGCGGTACAGCCCCCTTTATCGGGCGGTATCGCCCTGAGGGAAGCCTATCGGTCTTCCGGGGTATCCAAGCACAAGGTCAATGGACCTTGGAGCTATACGATGACAGTGCCTTGGATCAAGGAGAGCTCCGGAACTGGGGGTTGATCGTGCAAGGAATTCCCCTGGTGGCACCGAGGGTAATTTCCTGGGAGGCTAATCCGCTTGTGTTCGACCGACTGGGGGCTTTCATCATCCGATTCGACCAGCCGATGGCGGCAGAAACTTTCGATCCTCAAAAAGATGTTATCAGCCTCCGAGGTCCTAACGGTGCTGTGCCGATTACGCACGCGTGGTGGATCGATTCACGTAGTCTTTGGCTGGGGTTGCCAACACAGTATGTACCTGGGGAGTACACGCTGGAATTGGCCCCCACCATTCAAAGCCGTTGGGGTTTTCACCTGGATACCGACCGCGACGGGGTACCCGGGGAACCGGTGGAAGATCGCTTGCAAATCCGTTGGCCCATTGCCCGAACGCTTGGAGTTGTGGATTGGCGGCGGGAGCCAATCTCGGTAAGTACCGGAGCCGAGTGGCTGCGTTTCCAAACGCAATTCCGCGGATTTTGTACGGCTATTCTGGAAAGTGATGGAAACACGCCTTGGGTGCTCGAGGTGTTTCATTGGCCCAATGAGCCACCGTTACAAAGCGTTTCCGTTACCGGCCGATTACGGGTGGATTGGTTAAGCGAAACTTCGGGCGAGACTTTTTTCGTCAGGATTTCCACACCGGGCCCCGCGAGTCATCCAGCTCAGTTGACGCTCGTAAACCTACTTGAAATGAAGCCGGGCGACGGGCTTGTGGTGCATGGTACGGCCGGTGAGGACCGAATCAGCTTAGCTCGCGGGCCGGGTCGGGATACCCTTTCTTTGAAAATCAACGGTGTCTCCTATCAGGTTGGTGTTTCGGAGGCGCGACGAGTTTCCGTCTCAGGCGGTCTAGGCGAAGATCAATTCCGTTTCGTAGACGAAGGGCCGATTGACATTACCGTTGAGCAAGGGAGAATTTCTCTCTCCGCTACGCCGCTTCAGATTCTCCTACAGGATGTGGAACAAACCGTTGCCCACGGCGTTGGGGGGACAGCACGTTTTAACGGTTTCGTCGGTCAAGTAGCTTCCTTAAGTGTTTGGCCGCAGGGGCTCCGGTTTTCAAACGGTTCAATCCTTGTGGAGCTTGAGGGTGTAGACCGGGTGCACGCGATGGCACCGCGGGGTGGGCCATCGCGATTGGTGCTGCGGGGTTCGGCGGGCAATGACTCTTTGACGTTTCAACCGGATCGGACCCTTTGGCAAAGTGGGTCGTTTCAATTGGAAGCGCGGGGATTTACCGAGATCGATGCCGCTGCGGGCAGCGGGGGAAACGATCTGGCTAATTTGACCGGTGGCTCCGGCGACGATGCCGCTCTCGCAACACCCAAGTATGCCTCTTTAAGTGGTCCTGGGTATTTCATTCGGGCCATGAATTTTTCTAAGGTAACCCTTTCGCCCGGGCGGGGCGGAAACGATTTGGTGCGATTTTTCGACTCATCCGGTGATGACCAATTCGTCGGTACCCCGGAGTATGCCGTGTTGCAAGGCCCGGGATATTACCTCCGCGCTCTAATGTTTCCGCAGGTCGTGGCAAGTGCTACAAATGGCGGCGCGGATAAAGCAAAACTGTATGACTCGCCCGGCAACGACGTTTTCAGTGGCAGCCCAAGCCACTTTAAGTGGCGCGGCGAAGGTTTCGATATCCGCGGAAACGGTTTCAAGACTGTGGTAGCTTACGCCGAATCAGGGGGACAGGATCGGGCAAGCCTCACGGGATCCGCCGGAGATGACCTCCTGGTGTGCCGGCCGACGGGAGCCTCGCTTTCCGGGGCTGGATTTTCGCTGTTAGCGCAAGGGTTCCGACAAACCTCCATCTATGGGGTCGGGGGAACCGACACGGCGTCGCTGTACGATAGTTCCGGAGCCGACACGCTCGTGGCCACAGCCACTTACACGACGCTTACTGGGCCCGAGTTTCAGTATCGAGTCTTTGGGTTTCCACGCGTTTACGCCTATTCGTTTGCCGGCGGCGCCGACGTAGCGAAACTTTATGAATCTGCCCAGAGCGATCCTTCCGTATCCACGAAGGTCGTATTAACGGCAACGTACGGGACGCTTTTAGGACAGGATTTCTTCTCGCGGGCTTGGGCCTTCCCAAGCATCCTCGCCTTCGCCGCAGGGGGCGCAAAAACTATCGCGAAGTTTTATGGCTCCGAGGCAAGCGAGCTCCTGGAAGCAAACGAGCAGTTTGTCTCCCTTTCTGGCGGAAACTGGCGCAGACAGGCTTTCGGCTATCGCTGGGTAGAAGTCTACGGGGGGCAGGGGGCGAATAGGCTCCAGTGGCTAGGTAGCTCGGCAGAAGAGCGCCTTACGGTGAGGCTGGATGGCTTTACGGCGGAGTCTGATTCGCTACGATTGCGAGCCGAGGGTTTTCGTCAGGTGCGTGCCGTAGGCAATCCTCACCGGCAGGATGCGGCCATCGTCTGGGATAGCCCGCTGGATGATCTCCTGAGAGCAGAGGCCGACTGGGTACGCGTGAGCAACCGCGAGCTGGAATATTTGGTGGAGCTCATTGGCTTTGGCGTAGTCGAAGCACACTCCACAAATCCCGGCGATCAAAAAGTTGTGGCCGAGGGAGTCGATTTCCTGATTACCGCGGGTTGGTGGTAACCGTTGGGGAAGCCGAGTCGCGATCGGACGGCGGGATCGCCATAAGGGTATACGAGCCAGACTTCGCGCGGCGTTTTGCGGGCGCAAACCTCACCCAATCATCTGAAACCTTTAGGGTCAATCACCCTCCGGCGGTTTTTGTGCCAAGTACCGCAACCGGGCTCCGTCGAGCTCGAGGAGGCTATCACGTTATGCAGCGATAGCCTCCACCTCCTGCGCTTTCTTTCGCGGAGAAAAGCGACATCGTGCTTTTTAAGATCTGGTGCCTTTGAGGCATCAACTGCTCAAGGCCCAAGGGACCGCGCTCGACTGTAAACCGGCGATTTATAGTGCCGGCAAAGGCAGCTTCGGTCGTGCTCACTTAAAGTGGAAATCAGATCGGTTGTGCATTTAGATTGTGCACCGCCATCCCCCGGGGTTTCCGGAATTTAGACCACCTTTTAGCACCGGCGCGCGTGGAAAAATTAGTCTCTTCTAAGACTTTGCTGCACCCGGACGCGCAAAATTCCCCGGCACCTCGCAATTCATTACCGTTCGCTGGCAAAGAGACCAGCAACCGTCATTAGCAAGCAGACCGCTGTGCTGGTGCACCCGGATTTCGCTGAAACGTTCGAAATGCGGAACTTTGGCGGAAGCTTGGCCGACGGATTATCAGTAGCTTCCGATCGACTCTTTGCCTTCGCGAGTGGACAAGGCACGATAGATCGACAACTCGATCGTGTCGGAAATAAACCGCACGCTTCCGTCGCCAAAGCCGAAGTTGCCGCCGCCGGGGTGGAAGCTGGCAAACGCACCGTTCGCGGAGCTGTATACCACGCCTTGACCGGGTGGGGTATTCAGCGGATTATCCGTGGTCCGCAAGGAGTCAAGGTGTCGGATAGCCAGTAGCCAGCGGTTCGAGCTTTGAGACGTGTGCGAGCCGATCACTTCCCCCGCGAAAAACGTGTTGCTCGTACCGTCGAGGCAATCCGCCACTCTTAAAGCGCGGATGTAGACGAACATCCCGGTGTTGAAGACCTTCACATTGCCGGAAATTCCCTGGCTTGGTCCGATTGAGCCCGAGCAAAGGGCATGCGATCATCAGGGTTAATCGGGAGGGCCGGGTGGGCTTCAGTACAGGAGGGCGCAACGGAGATTCTAGTTTTAAGGCTACGGGTGACTTCCTTCTTTTTGTCGCGGCAACTTTTCTTCCTCAAACGGTAAAGTGTTTCTCGGCAATGTTCAAGTGTTGCTCGAACGGGAATATCGAAGGTTAGCCGCGGAAAGTCCGCAGACGACAAAAAACAGTTCAACCCATCCCTTATTCAAGGTGGCGGAAAAACACTCAAGGTAATCGAAAAACAAAAGCTAACGTGCTTCGTACGGCGAGCTAAAAGGTTCAATGCAGGTCAATAACCCTGCTTTGCTGCAATGCCCTGCGGCGCGGTCGCACAGCGAATTTCGGCGGCTCCGAAGGGCATCTGCCATCCTGATGGAAATTCAAATAGCCCTTATCCTCGTCAAGACAGCACCTTCGTCCGAGAATCTTCCATGTGATGGTAACATTGGTGCTTGGGAGGGTCAATGATGCGGCCGAATAAACTTGTAAATCATGCAGAAAAAAGTGCGAGAAGGCCAATTGGAGGGCGATCTGCCACGAAATGTGTTCTTGACAATTTTTCTCCTCATGTTCTCTTGACAATTTTTCTCCCGATGTCCTCTTGACAATCTTCTCCTGCACTCCATCGACTGCGGAGCAATCGAAGTCAAACCAGGTGTTTTCGCGGGAATGGGTGCCGCATTACGAAAAAGCGATCTTTCGAATCGCTTTTCCTAATCGCAGCGATTAGTTCACCACATTTCGGAGGGGTTGGCCGAGGATCGCACGGCGGCATGCTTCCGCGGTCTTACGCCGCATCTCGTGAAACCCTTCTTCGCAGTAGAAAGCTGCATGCGGGTTCAGGATCAAGCGATGATGGGCAGGGTGCCCCGGATCTCGCCAGGCCCGAATTAACGGATCATCATCCCGTGGAGGTTCCTCTTCAAGCACATCCAAACCCGCCCCGGCCAAATGACCCTGCTCCAATCCTTCGAGCAAGGCTCCTTGATCGACGATGGGCCCCCGTGCCGTGTTTACCAAGTAGGCACCACGGGGCAGTAGCCCGATGGCTCGGCGATCGATCATGTGTCGGGTCTCTTCAGTGAGGGGGCAGTGAATACTCAGCACAAAAGATTCGGGGAGCAACTCTTCTAGCGATTCAGCGCGGTGGACGCCTAAGGCCTTATCGTAACCGTCGGGTTTGTACGGATCATAGAAGAGGACCTCCATTCCGAGGGCTTTGGCCCGGAGGGCAGCGGCGGTGCCAATTCGCCCCAATCCAATTACTCCGAAGACCCTTCCACGCAGCCGAAAGACGGGAACGGCCAATTTGTAGCTCCAGGGGCCTGCGGCTGCCCGAAGCTGCGAATTCATCAGATGAACCCCGCGCGTCAAAGCCAGGGTCATGGCCAAGGCCGTGTCGGCGACTTCTTCGGAGCCATAATCCGGAATGTTAACGACGGGAATTCCCCGGCTCCTGGCGAATTGAATGTCGACATTATCAAACCCCACGCCGGCTCGCACGATGACTCGGCACTGATTCAATCGGGTTATCGTCGGTTCACGAAGTTCAACAGCATGATAAATGATGAGAGCGAAAGCCGCTTCTACCTTTCCCCATAATTCCCGTTCGGATTTGGCGCCCAAGGCGGCAAGGTCGGCCAATGAGCCCAAAACCTCCCGCTCGATGTGTAAATCATCCGTCACAAAATCCGTAATGAAGACTTTCGGTTTAGCGGTCACAGATACAGTCCCTTGCATTAGCGGCTTGGTGGAGTCGCGACAAAACACAATACATGCGATTAAAAACGATGCTTCTGAGCGAAAGTCAAATCAATGCCTGTGGGGAAAGAGCTAAGAACCCTCTTATTCCTGCACTTTCCCTAGAGACGTTTGCCTCTTCTGCACGTTCCTGGGTCAAAGACGCGTGTTCAGCTCCCTCCTTAAAAACGGATGCATCACCATTTCGGCAGGCGGGGCAAAACCGCAGCCTAACCGCCACCAATTCGGTCGAGTTAATCGTAGCCAAGATAATCGAAATTGTGGATTCAACAAGTCGGGATTGTCGGATTTTACCAATCGCCGGCAGTATCGGTGGCAGAATTGACGAGTAGTTGGAAATTTCTCGCACGGCGGGAACTCGCTTCGGCATCCGGTTGGGCAAGCCGGATGCGTATTCGTGGCAAAAAGCGTCGCCTTATCGCTCCTTCCCCGGTGCTTTATAATCTGTGTAGGAAAGGCTGGAAGGAAATGAAGAACGAGGCCGTTGAAATTTCGGCAGTAGATGGTGTCGAGTAGTTTTTTTGCGAAGCACATGTTCCCGCGATTTCTTTTGACCGGGAAAAAGCTTGCCCGTCCGAGGTTAGAAACAATCATGCAACAAACGGGGGAGTTTGTTCTTTCCTTAGTTTTCAAAGATGGTTCACGCCTCGGCTGAGCACCAATATGACGAATATTGTTATTCTTACGTCTCGAGACTACCGGTCGCAGCGCGCGGTGCTCTAGAGCGCTCAGCTTTTTGGCGGCACGACGAAGATGCCCTTTTCACGAATTAATCCGAGCGAAGTGATCCACTGGCTGGTTGAGAGGGATTCTCAACGCCTGGAGGAATTGTGGTATCGTGCGGACTCGGTTCGTCGGCAATTCGTCGGCGATGCGGTTTACTTGCGGGGATTGATCGAAATATCCAATTACTGCGTCCGATGGTGTGCATACTGCGGTCTTAGGGCCCCGAATGCGAGCCTGCCCCGTTATCGGATGAGTCCGGCGGAGATCTTGGAGGCCGCCCGGCTCGCCGCCCAATTGGGTTTCGGTACAGCGGTCCTTCAGGCGGGCGAGGACCTGCAACTCGATGGCCCGACGATTGCAGCAATCATTCGAAAAATTAAGGCCGAGTTTGGCCTGGCCATCACATTGAGTCTGGGAGAACGAACGAACGATGAACTAAAGATTTGGCGGGAAGCGGGGGCGGACCGTTATCTTCTACGGTTCGAAACCTCGCACCCGGCGCTTTATCCGCGGTACCATCCACCGCGTGCCGATGGATGGTGCCGCGATCGGCTTGAAATGCTCGGCGCGCTAAGGCAGCTCGGTTACGAAGTCGGGAGTGGTGTGATGATCGGTTTGCCGGGGCAGACTTTCGCGGATTTGGCAAACGATCTGCTCCTTTTTGCGCAGTTGGATTTAGATATGATCGGGTGCGGACCTTACATCCCGCATCCGGCAACTCCTTTGGCTCGGGAAGTTGAAGACTCCCCGGGGATAGGACGGCAATCCTCCAGAGGAGACTACATCGGACTGAGTGCCTTTGTCCAAAACGCGGCGTTGCTGCCACAAAGCCCGAGGCAATCGAGCGGCTTCGACGGGTGTTCCGTGAGAAGCTTTTTGCCCGGGGATCAAGTGCCGAATGATGAATTGACTACCTATAAGGTGATCGCCCTTTCGCGGTTACTTTGTCCGGAGGCCAATATCCCGGCAACGACGGCTTTAGCGACGCTGAATCCGCAGCGGGGCCGCGAGCTGGGTCTTCAGCGCGGCGCAAACGTGATTATGCCGAACCTTACGCCGGCCCAATACCGGAAGTACTACGAAATCTATCCCAATAAGGCCTGTGTCCTCGAATCTCCGGAGGACTGCTACCGGTGTTTAAAGCACCGGATCGAATCGATCGGCAGGTACATTGGGCAAGGGCCCGGTAGCTCGGTGGCCTTTCGCCGCCGTAATAAGTCGCTTGCCACGGAGGCTTCTGTGCCCCACGCTTCCGCTGGTCAACGGTGAGAGTGCTCCGGAAGCACACGGGGCAGGAAACGGCAGGTTTGGTGCGCCCGGTGGTTAAAGACGTCAGAAGACCGTTTGAAGTGCAGCGTAACCGCTTCGCGTTTTGGAGTGAGATTTACCGCATGTCTTCGTGCCAGTGGGGTGGTGGTGAATGATTCGTTGACGGGATGTGGAACGAAAAGTGTGCAAAAGATGTTTTTTTGAAGTGCGATGCCGTTTCGGAAGCTTCTTTGCCCGAATGTGGAAGTAAAGGCGTTCAAGAGATGGTCGGTTCGCGTAAGCTGCGAAATGTGCAAGAGCTTTATCAGGGGGAGCGATTTAGCGCGTTACTTTGTAAGGCGCCCAAGGCTTTGGAGAATTCGAGGGTTCCTTGGTACTGTGTAGCTTGTCGGCGGGTATTTTCGCGAGGTTCAGCAACGTTGTGGGGTGTGGTTGAGGCGGAGACCGGGAAGAAGGGGCAGCATTCGACCGAGGTTTTTTTCCGGAGGAAGTTGACCTCCATTGAGACCCAGTACCCTTATACCTTTGGCGGCACCGGTCGATAGCTAACGATCGCAAGAAAATTTATATACGACAAGAGTCTCAGCAATCCTTTGGTTTGCGGCGAAAACAAGAAAGCGGTTAAAAATGTCAACTCGATTCATTTCAAAGCAGCTCAGCCGAAGCGGTTACGATTTCATTGACGAGGACTATTTCGGCGAATTGCTTTCAAAAACAAGGGTGGATCGGCATCGATTCCGCGAAGTGATCGCCAAAAGCTTATCCAAGGAGCCCCTTAGCGTTGAAGAAACTGCCGTCTTGCTTCAGGCTGATGAGCCCGAGTATTGCGAAGAGCTTTTTGCGGCGGCGCGTCGGCTCAAAGAAGCCGTGTATGGCAATCGGGTTGTGCTTTTTGCACCGCTTTATATCGGCAGTGAATGTACGAATGATTGCGTCTATTGCGGTTTTCGGCGTTCGAATCCGGCGGCCCGCCGTCACACGCTAAGTCCAATTGAGATTCGCGCGGAAGTGGAGGCCTTGCTTGATCGGGGACACAAGCGGCTCATTTTGGTTTTCGGTGAGCATCCCCTTTATTCACCGGAATTCATTGCCGACTGCGTCCGCCGGGTGTATGCCTGCAAACGTCCGCGAGGGGAGATCCGCCGCGTCAATATCAATGCGGCACCGCTGGACCACGAGGGGTTTCGGACGGTGAAGGCCGCGGGAATCGGCACCTACCAGATCTTTCAAGAGACCTATCATCACGAGACGTACGCCCGCTGTCATCCGCGGCATACTCGTAAGGGGGATTACCTGTGGCGTTTGGACGCCGTGGCCCGAGCCATTGAAGCAGGGGCCGATGACGTGGGAATCGGCTCCCTTTTTGGCCTCTATGATTGGCGGTTTGAAGTGCTGGGTTTGGTGGCCCATTCGCTTCATTTGCAGAAGCACTATTCGGTGGGTCCGCATACGATCAGCTTTCCGCGGCTGCGGCCAGCAAGTGGCGTCCAATCAGACGAGGCGTACCGCGTCTCCGATGCGGAGTTCAAACGTCTTGTTGCCATCCTTCGCCTCGCGGTGCCTTATACGGGGCTGATCCTCACGGCTCGGGAACCTGCCCCCTTACGCCGGGAACTTTTGGGGTTTGGTGTTTCGCAGATTGACGCGGGTAGCCGTATTGAAATTGGGGGATATAGCCGGGCCGCCGATACCCAAGTTCTTGAGAATGAGCAATTCGAGTTGGGGGATTTGCGGTCGCTCGATGAGGTGATCCGCGAGCTCATCACCGATGGCTATATCCCCAGTTTTTGCACCGCTTGCTACCGCTTAGGGCGTACCGGGGAACAATTCATGGAGTTTGCGATCCCGGGGTTTATCCGGCGTTTTTGTACGCCGAATGCGCTGACAACCTTGATGGAATATCTGGCCGATTACGCATCGTGGGAGACTTATCAGCGTGGCAAGGAATTGATAGCCCGAGAGTTGGAAAAGCTTCCGGAAGGCAGACGAAAGCAGGAGCTCATCAGTCGGCTGAAACGCATCGAGACCAGCGAGGAAAGGGATTTGTTCTTTTGATCCTCGGCAAATACTTTTTTCGAGCGTGATGATTAGGAGATGATCGGGGGGCATGCGAGAAATGTATTGACGTCAGCTAAATCGGGGGTGGGACCCGGGAGATGCCGTTGGTGAAAGATAAAGATGCAGTGTCTCATGCAGTTGCAGTTTCAAATGCAGCCACTACCTGATCAAGGGAGGTATGCTCAGCGTTTTGCCGGATATGGTCAAGTGCGAAATGAAATGGTCTTTCGATACTAGCGGTACGAGTCTGTGCTTTGTGTTTTCTAGTGTCACGATATGCTGTCAGTCTTTAACCTTGCGATGAGTGCTTTCAACCTGCCCTCATCGTTTTTTGTCTTGAGCCGTTAGCGGATGGGAAAGCGGCTCGAGAGAATGTGCTGATTTAACGTTCGTTAGAGCCCGTTGGTTCCGGGGTCCAATCACCCGTCAGTCTCTGTGCTTGTGGCTACGATTTATTGATTTGAATCGGCAAGGCTTAGAGCCCTCTTTTTATGGCTAGGGGTGAAGCCGCGAGATTTCGCGGTTTCCAAGGAGGTTAGTCATCGGATGTATCGTGGGGTCTCGAAAGGATTTCGGTTACACATCGGTATTTTCGGTCGACGAAATGCCGGAAAATCATCGCTTCTGAATGCACTGGTAAGACAGGAAGTATCGGTGGTTTCGGAGATTGCCGGGACCACTACGGATCCGGTAGAAAAGCCGATGGAGCTGCTCCCATTGGGACCGGTGCTTTTCATCGACACCGCCGGAATTGACGACGAAGGGGCCCTGGGACAGCTCCGAATCGAGAAAACGCGGAAAATCTTTGACCGTACCGACCTCGCCATCATTGTGGCTGCCGAGGGCGAGTGGGGCCCGTTTGAGCAAATGCTTGTCGACGAATTCCGCGACCGTCAGGTTCCTGTGCTTGTCGTTTTTAATAAAGCCGATTTGGGCACGCCATCGCCGGAGGTGATCTCGCAGCTTGAATCGCAGGAGCTTCGCTGGGTCTTTACTGTGGCTTCTCGGAAGGAAGGGCTCGATCAGGTGCGGGACGCTTTGGTGGCTCTTGCCCCGGAACACTGGCTGAAAAGCCGTCCGATCATCAATGATTTAGTCCCGGAAAATTCGCTGGTGATCTTGGTGGTTCCGATCGATAAGGAAGCCCCTAAGGGACGATTGATCCAACCGCAAGTGCAAACACTCCGGGAATTGCTTGATGGAAATCGCGTAGCGTTGGTCGTCAAGGAACACCAACTGGCTGATGCCTTGCGTCGACTTCGAGAGCCGCCTGCTTTGGTAGTAACCGACTCGCAAGCCTTTGCCGAAGTAGCGGCCCAGACACCGCTGGAGGTGCCACTGACGGGGTTTTCGATCCTGTATGCCCGGCAAAAGGGTGACCTTGAGGAGTTGGTGCGCGGCGTGATGGCCCTCGACCGGCTTCGGCCGGGTGATCATGTCCTTGTGGCCGAAGCGTGCAGCCACCACCCGATTGAAGAGGATATTGGCCGCGTAAAGATTCCCCGTTGGGTAGAGAAACGGGTCGGCGGGCCGCTAAGATGGCAAACGGTGCAGGGGCACGATTTTCCCGAGGATCTTTCCCCGTTTAAGCTTGTTATTCACTGTGGGGCCTGCATGTGGAATCCTCGAGAATTGCTCAGCCGGATTTGGTACTGCCGAAAGGCAGCGGTGCCCATCACGAACTACGGTCTGGCGATCGCGCATCTTGTGGGGATTTTACCGCGAGCGCTTTCTCCATTTCCCGAACTCCGGGAGCTCGTTTCGGCGATGACAGCTGATGGAGTGCCGAGGGCTTCGGCCGCAAAATAATGGCCTCTTGGGGCGAAGGCACGATCGGGGAAAGGCTTGCGAGAAGAAGGAAAGCGTCTTTCCCTTTCATGCGGCTTGTGCCTTTCTTGGAGCTTGTGCTCGATAACTGCAAGCGGAAGGCGAGCTGCACGAGCATTACGCCGTGCATGCCAGAGGAGAGAAGCCGCGTTTCTGAGCTTTCGATTCCCCCTGCGGCCTGTTTCCAATCGGTACAAGTTGGGAACCTGGGAACTTGGGAACCAGTGACAAGCGGGGACCTCGTGAAAGCCTATCGTTCAACCTGGATGCCTGGAGTACTTTTCCACGCGTTTCGAGAAGGATCTCTCTTCCACCAATTGTTTTTCAACGTCGTGGACACGCTCAGAATCGTAAACGAACACACGGTTGTAGCGAAAGATTAGGAAAAATCTCGCCTTCAAGGCGCGTCGGACCATGATGGGAACTTGATAGGTCAGGACCGCCTCAGGGTTTACAATCGCTGTGCCCCACTCAGCAGGGGAGGCGGACGCTGATTTGGCTTGAAGTTCTTCAATTTAGACAGCCAAGCCGGACCAGAGTGCGACGCGATTGTTGCGGGCGCGCTCGTCGCGCGAGTTGATGGAGCCGTGATGGATTACGCCGTAAAAGACGCGCATTTCTGGCACATCTTGCACCGGTGAAGGGGCGGCGGGCACTGGAGCAATTCCGGGGAAAGAGCCTTCTGTAGGTCCAAGGCAAGGCAAAAGAACCTCTCGGCGGAAGCCTTTTTTTCCGACGACAAAGGAAGCCCACTGCCGCGGTTGCGGTAGCTTACCCAGATCCTACCCCCGGCGAGTAACCAACCGGAAGCGGCCCGGAGGCGACCGCTTTGCCCGTCTGCCGTTGAGGTATTTGTGAGATATGGGGTCAGTTGACTTCTTTGTGAGAGGTGGCATAAGTCATGTCATCCCTCCTTTGCCGGCGGCACCGTAATTGCTGGATAACTCGCAGCTCGGCGACGTCGTGCCAAAGCCAAGTAGCGAGGGGTCGGATCCTTCCTAAAGTACTTCCCAACCACGTTTAACTGCACGGAAAAATCCGGGGTTAGATCCCGACCTTTAACGGATTGTGCGGCAGCGGTCATCCCGGGCTTCAAGAGTACACCCTCGTCAAGGGCTTCACAGGTTTGACAACGCCTCCCCCAGAAAGTAGCCTTAAGACTGTCTTCGCTTGAGGTGGATTTGGCAAGTTGGGGGAGCGGGCAAGAAACGCGGTGGACAGAGTAAACAGTCATCCTTTTGGTTGAGCAAGTCGGAGGTATAGTCATGTCATGCAACTCCCGAGTTTCGGTTCGCAACGACCGGGCACCCAGTGAGTCGATAAGCCGTCGTGAGATTCTTAAGTACTCGCTGGCCGCGGGTGCCACAGCGCTGCTGGCGAATGGCCGGCTTGTATCGGCCGCCTTGGCGGCAGCTCAGGAGCAATCGCCCCTTGAAAAACTGGGTTGGAAGATAGCATGTCAGCTTTACACCTTTCGGCGATTTTCCTTCTATGAGGCCATCGAAAAAATCGCGGCTCTGGGTATTCGGCTGGTCGAGCCGGCCTTTTTCCTCCGTTTGGACGCAAATCAACCGGGGCTGGTAACCAGCGAGAAGCTTTCCGCCGAAAAACGGCAAGAGATGAAGTCCCGTATGGCGGCTCTGGGGATAAGCATGCCTAACTTTTATGCCGACTTAAGAGGCGAAGCGGAGGGTGCCCGGCAAGTTTTCGCTTTCGCCCGCGAAATGGGCGTGGAAACCTTGGTCAGTGAGCCACCCCCAGAAGCCTTTGCCATGTTGGATGAGTTGTGCCAGGAATTCTCGATCAATTTGGCGGTTCATAACCACCCGAAGGGACCGAATTCACGCTACTGGCATCCGGAGAATGTGCTGGCCGTTTGCAAAGGGCGAAGCTCGCGGATCGGCGCATGCTGCGACACGGGGCACTGGGTGCGGTCCGGGCTGGATCCAGTCGAATGCCTCAAGATGATGGAGGGGCGTATCATCACCTTCCATCTCAAAGACGTTGCCGAATGGGGTAAGCCGGAAGCTCGGGATGTCCCGCTCGGCACTGGGAAGGCCAACTACGAGGCCGTGCTCAAGGAGCTGCACCGGCAGGGGTTCCGGGGCGTGATGTCGATCGAATACGAGCACGATTCGCCGGAGTTAGAAAAAGACGTGGCCGCGTGCCTGGCCTTCGTCCAAAAGGTGGCTGCCACGCTGGTTTAGCGATGGCCCCTGAAAGCAAGTGGGCTGCTTGGCAGGCGGAAAAGGAACCGCGAAACAAGCTTTGAATAAACCAGCTTACCGTCGCGACTTATCGGCTAAGAGGGTGGAGTCGCGGTCAAACTTCGTGGTGGCGAAGAAAACCTTTTTGAGCAAGAAAGCCGAATTGGTAAATCGCGGCGGGGCGAACATGATGCAGAGGTTTTCTTGAGGCACGGTGGCAGAGCACCATCCGACAGGAGAACTATCCGTCATGAAGATCGGATTTCACACGGACGCCTTCAATTCGGCGTATTTCAGCTTCGAAAAGTGTTTACAATGGGCCGAGCAGAACGATGTCCATTACATCGAATGCGGCCTCATCGACGGGGTAAGCTGGATTCACGGGCTGGGTTATCAGCCGCATGTCGCATTGTACGAAGATCCCATCCTCCTCCGACGCAAAATGGAAAGTTACGGCGTACGGTTTAGCCAAGTAGATGCGGCGTATCCGCTTTCCGGCAAAGACGGACCTTTGCGCGGGGTACCTTACGTGATGAAGGCGATTGCTTGGGCCGATCAAATCGGCTGCCCGTGCGTGGATACAACCGATGGGCTCAAAGCCCCGGCGGGACTCAGCGACGAAGAAGCCATGGACCTGATGCGTCGTAGCTACGAGCAAATTATGGAGGTGGCGGAGGCCCACCGCGTTATTGTCAATATCGAGCCCCATGGTTACTTCACCACTAAGCCGCATTTTATGGAGCGAATGTTGCAATTTTGCGATAGTCATTATTTGCGGATGAACATGGACACCGGTAACACCTTCATCGCAGGTCAAGATCCGCCGGAGTTTTTGCGTTGTTTCATTGACCGGGTAAGCCACGTGCACATCAAGGATGTTTCCGAATCGCTTGCGGCGGCCACGCGGGGGCAGCAAACCGGTATCGCGGTGAGCCACTGTGCCCTTGGTGAAGGGGTTAACGCCGAGAATATTCGGGAATGCCTGAAGCTACTGCGGGACTATGGCTACCAGGGAGTGCTCAGCATTGAATGCGAGGGACAAGGCGGACCGATGATTGAAAGATCGCTCCACTGGTTGCGGCAAACCTTGGCGGAGCTGGGAATTCCGGAGGAAAAATAAAACGCAGGCGGAAAGAAGAGAATGAGAATATATCGTTGAGAATACGGTTTCGATGTTTGCTTGCCGCGGAGAGAGGTATGGTGTGGACTCGACGAAAACTGCTGCGGCACTTGCGCGGCCTTTTAGTGGGAGGGGTGGCTTGCTACGCTTTTGGTTTCAAACGTGGGCCGGGGGCTGAGCAACAAGGGCAAGCAGCCTCGCTCGACGCGGGGCCGGATCCGCCGGAGCCGGTTATCGATACCCATCAACACCTCTGGGATCTGAGCCGACTGCGATTACCGTGGCTTGCCGGCGCCGGGAAGCTGAACCGAAGTTATTTGATGTCTGATTATTTGGAGGCGGCTGCCGGCTTGGGAATCGTCAAAGCCGTGTACATGGAGGTTGCGGTAGCCGAGGAGATGCTGGTCCAAGAGGCCGAGTGGGTTATCGAGATTTGTCAGCAGGGTGATAGCCCTACCGTAGCCGCCGTGATTGGAGGCCGGCCTGCGGCACCCGATTTTCGCGAGTATGTCTTCCGGTTCAAGGATTCCCCGTTTGTGAAAGGAATCCGACATATCTTGCCCGGCGATCAGGCTACGCTTTGGGAGAGCCCGGAGTTTATCCGCGGCATCAGGTTGTTAGGGCAAATCGGTTGGTCTTTCGATTTGTGCCTTCCGGCTCGCCTGCTGGAACAAGCGATCCGATTGGTGGATCGATGTCCGGAAACGCGGTTCGTGCTCGATCACTGCGGCAACGGCGACCCCGTGGCGTTCATGACTGAAACCCGGCGGCAAACGGCCGGTGTGACGCGGCCACCTGATCACGATCCCGAGCAGTGGAAAAAAGACGTTGCCCGGCTTGCCGAACGCAAAAATGTCATCTGCAAAATTTCCGGCATTGTGGCGCGGGCTCCTGAAAAAACTTGGGTTTCGGAAGATCTGGCTCCCCTGGTTAACCACTGTGTTGAGGTCTTCGGGGCGGAGCGGGTGATCTTCGCAAGCGATTGGCCAGTTTGTACCCGGGTGGCGACACTGGCCGAATGGCTCAACGCACTGCGTCAAATCGTGGCGGATCGGCCGGCAGCACTGCGCCGGGCCCTGTTTTCCGAAAACGCTATCAAATTCTACGGATTGGCGTAGGATTTTCCGTATTCCCGGGAGTTTTCCGCGTCATCGCGGTCGGCTTGCGGCAAGGTCACCGGGTGGCGAAGTCGAGCAGTCCTTCGTGCCTCCCCGGAGGACGATAGCGATTTGCGTAGGTTTTTAGCTAAACCAGATTTACCGCGTCATGAAGGGGGTTTATCTCATTCTCTGACTGCCGCGATTATCTTCGGGCGGCGCGGCGCAAGGGCCGTTTCGAGGCGAACAAGCGCAAATACGGCGGATCTTTTCGGGCCCGCATCTTTCTGGATCCTGATACAATTGCGCAATCGGCTGGTCCAATCCTTCGCGGCCTGTGCGGAAGCTCGCCGGGTGCCATCGTCGGAGGCCTTTGCAGAAATCAGATGCGCGAGGCTTTCGGCAGGTTTTGGACGAAGCCTCCAGGCTGCTAGAAAACCGTGATGAAACCGTTGCCCAAGCGTTTGAAATAAATCGGGAGAATTCGTTTCAGTTATCGAGTTATCGAGAAAAGTGGAAGCTTCAATCATCAAGCAAAGAGGGAGTGGGAGAATCGCAAAGCGTAGAACCGAATCAATGGTCAGCCAACTTCCGGCGGATATAAATAATCGCTCCGCGGATACCACTATCCGTGAACCTGTCCGGTCCGAGCCAAGTGCGCCGCTCGACAAATCGGCGGATCGAATTCGGGCGATGTTCGCGGAGATTGCCCCCCGATACGATTTTCTGAATCATCTGCTATCCGCGGGATTGGATATCGCCTGGCGGCGTCGGACCGCACAGCGAGCACCTCGGCCGCTTGTCGGCCCTATTTTGGATGTTTGCACTGGCACTGGCGATTTGGCTTTAGCGTACTGGAAGGCAGGCAGCCGAAGGGTTGTGGTCATCGGTCTTGATGCCTGCGAACCCATGCTTCGATTGGCCCAACGGAAAGCCCGGCGGCATGGGGCCGCGGATTGGATAGAATGGGTCTTGGGCGATACGCAGCAACTGCCTTTCGCAACGGGGACATTTCAAGTGGTGAGCGTGGCTTTTGGCATCCGGAATGTCAGCGATCCCTTGCAGGGGCTATCGGAGATGGTACGCGTTTGCACACGGGGCGGACAGGTCGCCGTGCTCGAATTTGCCTTCCCCAAGAATCGGATCTTTGGGAGGCTTTTCCGGTGGTATTTTAACCGAGTTTTGCCTCGAATCGGTCAATTCTTCGCCCGGAATCGCTTCGAAGCCTACCGATACTTGCCCGAAAGCGTGGGACTTTTCGAGCAAGGCACAGCGTTTGCCAGGCGGCTGGAGGAAGTCGGGCTTGGACAAGTCGAAATGCTGCCGATGACCGGTGGAATAGCGACGCTTTACCTCGGCCGTAAACCATGAATTTGAGGCGGAAGGCATACCGCGGGTTCCCATCCCGGCAGGCCGCCAAGTTCACACATTCAGTTGATAAGATACCGTTTCGTCAGATCGGTTGCGGCTTAATCAGTCTTGATATAATCCTCCATGAGCCAACATAAGAGTCGAATTTTTGTGGTTGCAATCACGGGGGCTAGTGGTGCCATTTATGGGCTCCGATTGGTGCAGATCCTCCTCCAGTCGGGTTGCGAGGTGCACCTGACGATCAGTCCCTCCGGCCGCGATGTTCTCCATCATGAGTTAGGAATCGAACTAAACTTGACTGCATTTGACCGCAAGCTTTTTTGGGAAAGTTGCGTCGAGGCCTTTCGGAACAATGCTCGTTTTCAAAACGCAGAGGATCATCCGGAGACCCCTCCCCCGGCTGGCGAGCTATTAAAAACTCAAAGCTGGGGCCGTAACGAGGCAGCCTCTTCAGTTCGTTCCGTGCCGCCGTCCATGGTAGCGTTCAATGCCGATTCGTGCCCCGATGGGACTGTGGCGACGCGAACCTCGAGTTCTTCCTCAATTTTAGCCGCGGCAACAGAGGCGACGCCGGCAGAGGGGCCTTCTTCGGAGGGAAATCGGCAGGTACCCGCGGTTTTACAAGAAATCTTCGAACGATTCCACTATTGGCCGTTTGATCAATTTTTTTCTCCGATCGCAAGCGGTTCGTTCCGCACGGACGGCATGGTTATCTGCCCGTGTTCGCTCACTTCGGTGGCGGCAATTGTTCACGGCATGGCCAGTAACCTCATCCATCGGGCAGCTTCCGTCCATTTGAAGGAAGGTCGTAAACTGGTGGTGGTTCCTCGCGAGACGCCGCTGTCGGAGATTCAGCTCGAGAACCTTTGGAAGGCGGCGCGAGCGGGGATTGTAGTCTTGCCCGCGATGCCGGGATTCTACCATCACCCTCGCGGGGTCGAAGATCTTGTGGATTTTGTGGTGGGACGCATCTGCGATCAACTCGGGGTCCCGCAGAAGCTCGTTAAACCCTGGCAAGTCGAGGGAGAATAGTGCTGGCCATGGGGGCGGCTTGCTGGTTCACCGATGCCGCGAGGCGAATCCGGCATATTTTGGAAATGATTCGCTTCAGCCACACGCTTTTCGCTCTGCCATTTGCCCTCCTTTCGGCGGCGATGGCTTGGCGTGCCAATCTGCGGGAGGATCCCCCGGTCCTTCTTTCCTGGCGTGAATTCCTAGGGATTTTGATATGCATGGTCTGCGCACGAAGTGCGGCTATGGCTTTCAATCGGTTGGTGGACCGGGAACTGGATGCCGCTAATCCCCGCACTGCCGGACGCCACTTGCCTCGGGGAATACTTTCCGTCAAGACCGTTGCGTGGTTTACAGTGGTTACCAGCGCGGGATTTATCGCGGGTACTCTGCTTTTCCTTCCCAGAAATCCGTGGCCGCTAATGGGGGCCTTGCCCGTGCTCGGATTTCTATTTGCTTACAGCTATACGAAACGTTTCACCTTGCTTTCGCATTTTTGGCTTGGCTCCGCTCTCATGCTCGCTCCCGTAGCGGCTTGGATTGCACTGCGGCCCGAGTTCGATTGGGCACCCGTGCTGTTGGGAACGGCCGTGCTATTCTGGGTTGCCGGGTTCGATATCATTTACGCGTGCCAAGATGTAGAATTTGATCGGCGGATGCGACTACGAAGCATCCCCGCTCGGTTAGGAGTGCCTACGGCCCTCCGGGTAGCAGCCGCTTGTCATGCCATGATGTTTTTGGCTTTACTTTTGCTCCCGCAGCTTTACTCGGAATTTGGATTGATCTATTATGGGGGCATTGCCGCAATCGGTTTGCTGCTAGTGATCGAGCACCGCTTAGTGGAGCCGGGCGATCTCTCCCGGGTCAATCAAGCGTTTTTCCATGCCAATGCCATCGTGAGCGTGACGTTGTTTGCTGTCGGCAGCCTTGACCTCGTGATGTGAAGCAAACATTCGGCCCTCCCGCCTGAGTTTCATGCTGTACCCCTTGCCGGTTGATAATTTGAAGCGGCTTCCCATTTGCTTGGGAATCCAACCGGGAGGATTTAGATTTCCGAAGCGTGTTCTCTTAGGGCTTTTGTGCACGAATTTAGGAGGCGAACCCATGACCTCAACCGCTGGAAGGAAGTTCACGCTTTTACGCGTTGCGAGGGGAATGGTTTTGGCACTCGCGGTTTTAACCTTCGCCTTATGGGGAAGTGCGGAAGCTATCTCACTTGCCGGCGATACACCGCTAGCGGTGTGGGCCATCGATCCACACATTAAGGTCTTCCGCGATACTCCGTCGCCCGAGACCCTCACAGAGGCCGACACGGTCATTCGCCTTCGCGCTGCGAGAAACGAATATGAATGTGCCCAAATTGTTTTGCGCCCCGAAATAGATCTCGGCGGGGTGACGCTGGAGTGGAGCCCGCTTGTTCATCAAAGCGGTGATTTCGTGATCCCAGAGGATTCTCTGCTATGGAATTTTGTAGGCTACATCCCCCTGGAAAAAAACACACCTGCTTCGGAGGCGATCATTATTCGAAAAGCCCCGTGTGAGGTCCCCGATCCCCTCCTTGAGATTAGAACGCTTGATCTGCCCGCCAATCAAAGCCAACCAGTGTGGCTGACGATCTTTGTTCCCCGTGAAGCCCCGGCCGGAGAATACCGCGGCTCCATTACCGTTTTGGCAACGCCTAAAGCGACCGAGACAACTGCGGAGGGTAGCGTCGCCGCTAACCCCTTACCGGATGAATTCGGAGGAACAACCACGGTGCGAACCACCCTGCAAGTGCAGCTTGTGGTGGACCATTTTATTTTGCCGGATGGACGGCACTTGTGGGTAACCAATTGGTTTAATCTCGAGAATATTGCTCGGGCTCATCAAGTGGAGATTTGGTCGGAGGGCTTTTGGGAGATTTTGGCCCGATACGCCGCCAACATGGCAGCCCATCGGCAGAACGTGGTCCTTACCCCTTGGTCCCTTGTAGCGGTGAGCCGCGAGGAGGATGGTACCTTTAGCTTCGACTTCAGCCGTTTTGACCGGTATGTGGAACTATTCGAAAGGGCGGGGGTGGCTGATCGGATAGAAATCTCCCACATCGGAGGAGGCGAGAAAGGCTGGGGAACTCCCATCGTGCTTTATAAGGTCCGTGCCTACGACAAGGCGAAAAATCAGTGGATTACTTGGGACGGCGAGATCGGGCTGCCCCCCTTACTGAAAGCGTTGGAACAACACCTGGAACAGCGTGGCTGGCTTGCCAAAAGCATGATTCATGTGGCCGATGAGCCAATCCTCAGCAATCTGGATTCGTGGCGTCGTGTCTCGGATTTCGTGGCGCAGGCTGCCCCGCGACTGCGAAGGATCGAGGCGATCGAGACGATTGATCTTTGCGGGGCTTTAGAGGTTTGGGTACCCCAGCTCTCACATTTCGAGCGATGGCGAGAAGCATACGAAGCCCGGCGTTCATGCGGCGAATTCTGGTACTATATCTGCGTAAATCCGCACGGAAATCTGTATCCAAACCGGTTCTTGGATTATCCTCTCAGTCGCGTTCGTGTGTTGCACTGGGTCAATTTCGCCGAAGACCTGGTGGGGTACTTGCACTGGGGCTGGAACTTTTGGGGAAAAGATCCCTTCGGTGTTCCAACCGATCGTCTTCCCCCGGGCGATACCCACGTGATTTACCCGGGAAGCCAGGGGCCGTTGAATTCCATCCGCTGGGAGATTCAGCGCGAGAGCCTCGAAGACTTCGAATATCTCCATCTGCTTTGTCAAGAGACTAATGAGCTGAAGGCGCGATTGGGTCCATCAGCAGCTTGGCTCGATCCGAGACGTCGGGCCTGCGAATTATGCCGGCAAGTGGTGCCATCGATCATCGCGACCGAATTGGATCCGCGGCGGATTATGGAGATCCGCCAGCGTGTTGCGGAAGAAATCGTTGCACTGGAGCAACCCCCATTGCTGCTTGTACAAACGGAGCCGGCCGAGGGCAAACCCCTCGCTTACGGCCCGATTGTTGTGGAAGTGTTCGGTATCACCGAACCGGGGACGCAACTCCGCGTCAACGGCAGAAATGTTGAGATTCGCTCAGACGGCACCTTCACAGCGCGAGCCTGGCCTCAAGGTTCTCCGCCAGTAGTCAAGATTGAAGCTGAAAAAGATGGGCACAAAAAACTCACCATTCGCGAGTTTCAGATCCTGCGCTGATTATGCCTCAAGGAGGATCGGCATTCGCCCGGCGATAAACCGGCCGTAATCCCTAGAAATTTGCGGTGCGTACGCCAGCAGCCAAAGCTCAAATGCCCGGGGGATTAGTAGAGTCGATTGAAGCTACCCAAAGAACGCCTTGATCCTGGAACTTTCATCCTTTCGTCGGCGAGGTTGCCCCGGATTTTTGGGAAACGATTCGCTCCGCCAAACGCGATTTGAGCCGGGCAGCCTTGTTTTTATGGATGACGCCCTTTGCCGCTGCTTGATCGATTTTTTTCACGGCGAGCCGGAATTCGCTATCCACCAGCGACATATCGCCACTTTGACGGGCCTTCAGAACCCGCCTGCAATGTGTCTTGACCATCTGTTTGACGGCACGATTTCGGTCTTGACGCTTCTTGTTCTGACGTAAACGTTTGGCAGCGCTTCGCGTCTGTGGCATATTCCGATATACCCCTCAACTCGTTTACTGAAATTTTTTCCTTGTTCTACTTCAATTCTTCCCTTTTTCTTTCACTTTCGTTCTCTTTAGTCTTCCCTCAGTGAACTTCAGGAGTACGCGCTAAATTCAGTAAATTTACTAGAATTCCCCAGGCTCACTAAACTTGCTATCTATTCGGAGTTTATTCGGATGTTTTCGGTTATTCTTCCGACTGCTTCATTTTATTAGGAGGTGGCGTCAAGCCGACTCCGCAACCCCTGAAGGAAAAATGAGGGCTCAACTTTCGTCCCGCTTACGCGGAGCATTTTAGATTAATCGGGCCACCGATCAAAGATCCTCAAATCTGAGAAAACCAGTCAAATCGTCATATTGTCTACAAATCTGGTTACGTTCTCGTTTCCCTGGCTTGTGAGAAAGTCTTTTCGCATCGCTTTAGGCCGGCATCTCGGACCAATTCCAACGCAACAGGACCGCAAAACTTGCCGTAGTGCGTGATGCAATCGGCTCTTGCGGCCAAGTGAGTCCCGCTGGTTCATCCACGACTCGCAAAGCCGTTCCATATCCCGGAACGAACCCCGCTCGTGCAAAACGAACTCAAGCCGGACATCACGAACCGGTTTTTGCGATTGCCGCTTGTTCAAGAGTTGGTTATAGCTCAGTTCCAAGATCCGTCCAAGGGTTTCGCTCAACTGCGAGCACCCTGAAGTGTGAAACTTTTTTACTCTGAGCCATCCGCGGATTTTGTCAAGGGCAACCCGGCTTTAAAGGGCGATTCACGATGCCGTCCGGTAAGGATTTGGGCATTTCGGTCATCGTGCCGGTATTCAACGAGCGCGAGAATGTCAGCATTTTGGCAGATCGGCTTGTGCAAGTTCTCGCTGGTATTGGGGATAATTGGGAAATTATTTTTGTCGATGACGGCTCGACCGACGGAACATTGGACGTCTTGGCGTCGCTTGCCACTTCTGATTCTCGCCTAAAAATCATCCAATTTCGCCGCAATTTTGGTCAAACCGCCGCGCTATGGGCAGGCATTCTCGCTTCTACAAAAGGTTATTTGGTGACTTTGGATGGTGATCTTCAAAATGATCCCGCCGATATACCCAAGCTCATTAATAAACTTGATGATGGATATGATATCGTCCACGGTTGGAGGAAGGAGAGAAACGATCCGTTTCTGTCGCGTCGCTTGCCGTCGTTAATCGCGAATTGGCTGATTCGCAAAATCTGTGGGGAAACGGTGCACGACTTGGGTTGCAGCCTCCGAGCCATGCGGCGTGAGATTGCCCTGGAGCTAGAGCTTTACGGAGAAATGCATCGATTTTTGCCAATTCTGGCTCACTGGCGCGGCGCAAAGGCTGCGGAAGTGGTGGTGAGACATTTCCCTCGACGTTTCGGCCGAAGCAAGTACGGGCTGGACCGCACTATTCGAGTCCTTTTGGATCTGCTTACCGTCAAATTTATTCTCGATTATTTTCCAAGTCCGATGAAGCTTTTTGGCCTCGCGGGCCTTGCTTGTGCGGCGGTCGGGATTGGCGCTGCAATTACCTCCGTGGGAATGAAACTTTTCGGCGGAATGGACATGACGGGAACCCCCTTTCTACTGATTGCCGTTTTTTCGGTGATGGTGGGAATGCAGCTCCTCAGCCTGGGGCTATTGGGGGAGGTTTGCGTGCGGATCTATTATGCTGGGCAAGGAAGACAAAGCTTCGCAATCCGAACCCGTGTAAATTTCCAAGACGCTGCTTCGACCAATCTGGGGGAAGCCTTTTCAAGTGAAAAACCAGCCCGCGAAACACCTCGGATTCGGAGTGTATCCGCGGAAAGGACCTCGCACGATGAGCCACCACTGTCATCCGATACAGAAGGCGACAGCTTATTTCCCGGCACCCCGCCAATCTGGATTGCGCTTTCTGAATCAGAATCCGCGGGCGAACGCCAGGCTGCTTGAACTTCCAAAACCCCGGGGGGACAGATCAGCTAAGGCAACAGAAACTCCCCTCGGAAGTGGCACCGATCCCATCGTTTATCGCGAGCCACGGAGCGAAGTGGCTGCGGGAATAATGCCTATACTCCTCGGATAACCTCGCAGAATCATGGAGAGTACGCACATTCGATGGTAGTTGATTCAGAAGGCTTCGGCCAAGCCCGAGAACGGAGTCGCTCTTGCCGTAATTGCAAGCGGATGAGCCGATCAGTATAAAGCTTCTTGAGCAAGAGGTGTACGACTCGCCACCACCCCCAACAAGCTCCGATTAAGTTCCGAGGTCGCCACTGCAACCCACCCGGTGGTGAGTTCCCCGGTGCTACTTACAGAGTGACACCCGCGGTCTACTAAAATAGCCAGAGGGCGGTGGCGACCACGACTCGGCCTCTGGATCGTAGTCAACCAACCGCCCCCCAAGCCAGGCAGCAAACCCACTAGGAGGTGGTCCCAAAGGTTATAAGCCTGTAAACAGCCAAACCAACTGGCTCGTTTAGCTTTTCGCTTTGCCCACTAATTTTGCCAAAGCTGCCTGATAACGGCGAGCTACCTCTTCCCAATTGATTACATTGTAAAACGCTTCGACGTATTCGTTACGCCGGTTTTGATACTTCAGATAGTAAGCGTGCTCCCAAACATCGATCCCTAAGATGGGGATGTGGCCGATCATAAGCGGGCTATCCTGATTGGGCGTATCCTCCACCAAAAGCTTCCCATCTGCCGAGACGCTCAGCCACGCCCAACCGCTGCCAAACCGTCCCATAGCCGCCTGGGTAAACGCCGTCCTAAATGCGGCAAAACCGCCCAAATCCTGCTGGATGGCCCTGGCGAGATCTCCCTTCGGCTCGCCGCCGGCTTTTGGCGCCATGATCGTCCAAAACAACGAGTGATTGGCGTGTCCGCCACCATGGTTGCGAACGATTGTCCGAATTTGCTCAGGCAGGAACTCAAGACGAGAAATCAACTCCTCGATGGGCACGTCATCGTAACCCCGGCCCTCAATCGCCTTGTTGACGTTATTGATGTAAGCGGCGTGATGCTTCGTGTGGTGGATCTCCATGGTCCGGGCATCAATGTGGGGCTCCAGAGCGTCATAGGGGTAAGGAAGGGGGGGTAGAGTGTAGGCCACGATCAATCTCCTCCACTGGCTTGGGGTAAAAACGAGGTTAACGTTTAAGCAACTTTTAGGTCCTCTACGACCTTAACTAGGACGTTAGAAGCAACTTCCGAATCAAAATTCTCCAGTTTCCAAACTCCGCAAATGAACCAGAGAACTTGAATGTCGAGGTTCACTAGTCGCATTTTGGAACATTTTGCCAGATCAATTTGTCTAAAGTATATCTGCGAAAACCCCGCCGGTCAAGAAGTGCTTTTCCTCCGAGCTCAAATTTTCTGCTGATGAGCCCTACGTGATTCTTGCTGATAAGCCTACGGGGTGATGGCTACATGTCAGCCTCAACTTTGGCGGTTTGAAAAGCCTGGTTCTGCCCCCTGAGGACAGAATAGCGACTTTAGGCCCTGAGACCTCACGCATCTTTCCGACCCCCGTTTGGGATCAGACCACCGGTAAAAAATTGACAAAGGGGGCCTTGACCATTAATTTGGAGATAGCTACTGGGGCGAAGTGCGCTCATGAACTTCTGTAATCTTGCTTGATTGACATTTTCGGATTCTAATCAGCGAATTGGGTGTCCGGGTGTTCTTTCTGAAGTCCACTGGTCGTGTGGCTCACGAGGAAGATACTTTCCGGGGACCTGACAAACTTCGGCCGCGGGGAGATTTGTAAGCGGGTTCGGGCGGGCTAAAGATAAAGATAGACCGCAGGCCTAGAAACTTCACTTTCTTGCGTCTTTCTGTGGCAATACTCCAGGAGTGGCCAACCTAAGGTCAAGATTGAAAGGTTCTTGAGTCATCTGGGAAATATTGAAAGGTGATTGGCTATTGGAAATTCCAGGGTGACGCGAGTTTTCGACTCCGTAAGAGATTTGCCCGTGATTCGGGCGATTCCTACTGGCATGGTTGACCACTTCTTGCGTGAGAAAGGCGGCAAGTTTCACTTTTTATTTTTTATTTTCTTCTGAAGCTTTGACCCAATTTACTCTGAACCTTTGATCCTATTTGCTCTGAAATTTTGATCTCCTGATGTCCCGTCTAGGATTTGGCGAAAGCGCGAGCCCGAGCAAATTGCAAGCACAAGCCTTTGTGGTGGCAAGAAATAAGAACCAAGAACACAGGCTTTTAATAACGCGGCCCTGAGTACCCAAAGCGAATGGCTTATTGCAAATAAAGTGCAAATTACCGAGCGCGGATTTGGGGAGGAAATGCGATGGCGGTCAAAAAGAAGCGGGATTTCGCGGATATTTTGCTGGGCCAGGGGATCGTCGGCCGGGAGCAGCTCGCTGAGGCCGAGCAGATGTCTAAGCATGCCGGCGTGACTCTTCAGGAAGCGCTCATCCGTCTCGGTTATGCCACCGGCGAGGAAATTGCCCGAGCTTTGGCCGAAGAACACGGACTGGAGTACGTCAATCTGCGTGAAATCGTCATTCCGCCCGGGGTGGTTGAATTGGTTCCGGAATCGGTCGCCAGGGAAAACGCCATCATGCCGATCGCGGAAGAAGATGGGGAGCTGAAGATCGCGGTCTGCGACCCGAATGACTACGAAACTTTCGAAAAGTTACGTTTCATCCTCAACCGGGGCATTCAGCCGGTGCTGGCGCCCCGCGAGTCGATCTTGGAAGCCATAAACCGTTACTACGGGCAAACTTACGTAGAAAGCGCGGACTCCATGCTTCAGGAGTTTACGGATACGGCAATCGACTTTACTGAGACGGATGACGGGTTTCGAGGAGCCGACGAAGTTATCGACGAATCAGCGGCTCCGATTGTTCGACTAGTGCACCTTTTGATTAGCGAGGCGGTGCAGCTTCGCGCCTCCGACATTCATATCGAGCCTTTTGAAGACCGCATTCGCATTCGGTACCGGATTGACGGCCGGTTGATGGAACGGGATTCACCCCCACGCCGGCTTTTGGGAGCGATTTTATCGCGTATTAAGATTTTGGCTCGACTAGACATTGCGGAGCGTCGGCGCCCGCAGGACGGACGAATTAAAGTTACAGTTGGTGATAAAGAATTAGATCTTCGAGTCAGTGTCATCCCTACCAATCATGGCCAATCCGTGGTCATGAGAATTCTTGACAAAGACAACATTCGGGTCGGCCTGCGACAGTTGGGCTTTTCGGAGGAAGATTATCAGAGGTTTAGCTCTCTCATTAGGCGCCCTAATGGCATTATTCTGGTGACTGGGCCGACAGGTTCGGGGAAGACCACTTCACTTTATGCCGCTTTAAATGAGTTGAATACCCCGGATCGCAAAATCATCACAGCGGAAGACCCTGTGGAGTATTACTTGCCTGGTGTTAATCAGGTGGAAATCCGGCACGAAATTGGTTTGGATTTTGCCCGCGTGATCCGTGCAATGCTCCGACAGGCACCGAATGTGATCCTGGTGGGAGAGATGAGAGACTTGGAGACTGCACAAATGGGTATCCAAGCGTCTCTTACTGGACACCTGGTATTTAGTACGCTACATACGAACGATGCGCCAAGTTCTATTACACGCTTGATCGATATGGGCGTTCCTTCATATTTAGTGTCCAGTAGTATTATCGCCATTATGGCACAACGCCTTGTTCGGTTAGTTTGTGAAAAATGTAAGCAGTCTTACATGCCGCCGGAGTCCGTACTGACCGCGGCCGGAATTACGCCGGAAATGGCCAGAAAGGCAAATTTCGCCAAAGGTAAGGGTTGCGAAGCTTGCAACCGGACTGGGTATCGTGGAAGAACGGGGATTTTCGAATTGATGGTCATGTCGCCGAAGCTTCGGGACCTTGCTTTCAATGAGGCCCCAACCGCGGATATCCGTCGGCAGGCTGCTGAGGAAGGGATGAAGACATTGTTCCAAGATGGTCTCATGAAGGCGATGAAGGGCATGACCACAATGGAAGAGCTATTCCGTGTTGCCAAGCTCGAGGAAGCTGTGGTCTGAGGCGTTTTGTAACGGAGGGAAAAAACCCTTTCCTTTCAGTATGCCAGTGTTAAATCGATTTAGATTTATTGGCGGGGTCTATGGCACTGGTGCCGGGGCGAATTTGATTTGCTTGGGTTTGATTTGCTTGGGCAATGGGGGTGATGCCAAGAAAGTTTCGCAAACATTCAAAACGGTAAGCGGTGTATTGGTGATACACGGCAAGCACCGCATTTCTGAAACTATGAATTAAGCGGGGGGCGGCAGCGTTGCCGGAGGCTAATCCGAGTAAGGTCTCCCCTAAAACGGTACCGAGCGAATATCGGACAAACTAATTAAGGTTAGTGTCGGAGGCCGCCTTGGGGCGGACCGGATGCATCTCCAAATTTGGGAAATTGGTGACGCAAATCTTTGGTGACGGGAAATTTTAAATCGTTAATGGGCGTCTAATTTGAACGAAATTCGAGCTTGTTTGGGACTTAGATCGGAAAGTTGGAAACTTCATGTCGCGCACTGGTAGAGGGGCCGCTGAGATTTAGAGGTACGGAGGCGGACTATGGCAACAATTCAGATCGATAAATTGCTTCAAACGGTTGTCAATCGGGGCGCGAGCGACTTGCACATTTCTGTCGGTCAGCCACCGGTAATTCGTCTGCATGGTCGGCTGATAAGGCTAGACACCAAGGTTTTGGAACCCGATGACACAGCCGCCCTAATGAAGAGTATCGCTCCGGAGAGATGTCAGCAGGAGCTTCAGGAGCAGGGCGGATCGGACTTTGGCTTTGCGTTCGGAAACCAAGGGCGGTTTCGGGTTTCCATTTTTAAGCAGAAGGGCTTTGTGGGGATGGTGTTGCGGCTTATCCCGGCCAAGTTGATGAGTCTGGATGAGCTGGGAGCGCCGCCAGTCCTAAAAGATCTGGTTATGCGGCCCAGAGGGTTAATCTTAGTGACGGGACCCACCGGGTCCGGTAAAACGACGACCTTGGCAGCGGCGGTCGATTACATCAACCAGCACGTCGACCATCACATCATCACGATCGAGGATCCGATCGAATTTTATCACACGCACAAGAAGTCGACGATTAACCAGCGGGAAGTGGGAGTCGATGTGCCGAGTTTTGCTGAGGCCATTCGCCGTTCCTTGCGACAGGACCCGGACGTCATTCTCGTGGGCGAAATGCGGGATTTGGAGACCATTGAAGCGGCGATCACGGCTGCGGAAACTGGGCACATCGTCTTTGCGACCCTGCACACGACCGGTGCACAAGGAACCGTGAACCGAATTATCGACGTGTTCCCCCACAATCAGCAAGCTCAGATTCGAACTCAGTTGTCGACTTCGATTATTGGCATCCTCTCGCAAACTCTTTTGCCGAAGATCGGGGGCGGTCGGATCGCCGCCTACGAGATGTTGGTGGTAACCCCCGCGATTGCGAACCTGATTCGGGAGAACAAGACATACCGGATCAACTCGGCAATTCAGACTGGCCATAAGCTCGGCATGAAACTTTTGGACGATCACATGTTCGAGCTATGGCAGAAAGGTTTGGTCGAAAAGAAGGATATTCTCATGAAAGCTCAATCTGCCGACGAGCTGGCGGCACGAATTGCGCGGGCAGAACGGGGGATTTTGGAAGACGAGCAGGAAGCTCGCGAGCGGCTTGCACGAGAACAAGCCAAGCGTGGAGAGTAGCGATCAACGGTAGTGATGGACGCAGAATGAAAGGGCTTTTTCTGCCCACAAAATGAGAAGTTTTGGGAGTGGTTTGAGCCGCAATTTCAGCTTGGGCAATTTGAGCTTTTGGTACCCACACAGGGTATTTTGTTGAAGTCCGCAGGCACGAGCAAAAAAGTAGCTTGAGTGGAAAAAGAGAAAAAAGGCTGGAAACTGAGCGGTGGCATCATATGGGGGCATCATAAGGGGATTATAAGGGACGGAATTAGAATTAGGCGTACTTAGTCTAACGTTGTCGAGAGAAAGCATTCGGCAAATACCCCAAGTGAGATCGGGTTATGGCACTTCGTAAGATCGGGCAGATTCTTGTCGACCTTGGTTTTCTGACCGAGGAGCAGGTTGACATTGTGCTGGAAGAACAGCAGCATCGGCCGGGGGAACTATTCGGCCGGATTGCTGTTGATCTGGGCTTCGTTACTCAGGAGCAGGTTGCTCAGGCCTTGGCCGAGCAGATGGGCCTTCAAATGGTGCGGATTCGCGACCTGACAATCCCGCCCGATGTGCTCGCCCAAGTGACCGAGCCGATGGCTCAGCTTTATAAAGTGGTGCCGATCAGCTTCAAGGACAACACCTTAACGGTAGCGATGTGTGAGCCGCAGAAACTGTCGGTCATCGACGAGTTACGCAGTTTTTTGGGCTATGATATTCGGCCGGTTGTCGCCACGGAAAAGGATGTTCAAGAGGCCCTCGATCGATACTACTCCAGCGGAACCGAGAGTGTGGAATCGATCCTCGAACAACTGGAGGCAGACCCGAATTTGCGTCAAGCCGCGGAGCAGTTGGATGAAGATCGGCCGCTGGATATCACGAGTATGGAGGCTCTCGCGGATAGCGCCCCGGTGCGGAAGTTGCTCAACATGATCCTCCTTTTGGCCATTAAGGATCATTCCAGCGACCTGCACTTCGAACCGTTTGAAAACGAGTTCAAGATCCGCATCCGGGGTGATGGCATTCTTTACGAAATGGTGCCTCCGCCGCGGCATCTTGCGGTGGCGTTGACCACGCGCATCAAGGTGATGGCGAATTTGGACATTGCTGAGCGTCGTTTGCCGCAGGACGGGCGTATCCGATTGTCGGTCGGTGGGCACCCGGTTGACCTTCGGGTGAGTGTGCTGCCGACCATGTTCGGTGAGAGTGTTGTGCTGCGAATTCTCGATCGTTCCGTGGTGATGCTGGACTTGGATGTTGTAGGAATGGAGCCGGATACCCTGGCTCAATTCCGAGAAATCATCCGAAAACCCCACGGAATTGTCTTAGTGACCGGACCAACCGGCTCAGGGAAGACGACAACACTATACGGGGCTTTGAATGAATTAAACTGCATCGAGGACAAAATTATCACCACCGAGGACCCGGTGGAATATGATATGGACGGAATCGTGCAGATTCCCATCGATCCGTCGATCGGCAATACGTTCGCGCATTGTCTGCGTTCTATTTTGCGGCAGGATCCGGACAAGATTCTCGTGGGCGAGATTCGGGATTTGGAGACGGCGGAAATTGCTGTGCAGGCGTCGCTTACGGGGCACATGGTGTTTAGCACCCTCCATACAAATGACGCTCCCAGCACAGTTACCCGATTGCGGGATATGGGTGTGCCAGCCTTCTTAATCACGGCGACCTTGGAGGCCGTGCTGGGTCAGCGGTTGGTACGAAAAATCTGCACTCAGTGTCGGGAACAATTCGTACCGTCGACGGAAACATTAATGGAGCTGGCCCTGCGGCCGGAGCAAATTGTCGGCAAACGGTTTTATCGGGGTCGAGGGTGCGTAAACTGCAATAGCACGGGCTTCAAAGGGCGTACGGGCATCTTCGAGTTGATGGTGATGAGCGATCCGCTTCGCGACGTGGTCAATCGCGGGGCGGGGACTGAGCAGATTCGCGAGGTTGCCTTGCAATACGGCATGCGGCCTTTGCGGGATGCCGGCCTGAAAAAGATCTTCGACGGTATTACGACCTGCGATGAGGTCGTTCGGGAAACGGTGCTCGAAATTGGGTAATTCGACGGGGCAATTTTCCAAATTTTTGGCTCCCTTTGCATCCCTGCGATAAGATAAGGGCGATGGGAATTATTCAGCTCGGCGTGCCGTAGAAGCTGCATTGATGGGGGATCAGTAAAACTTTTCTCAGCTTTATGGGGGGCAGTAGGAGTAATTAAAGGGCGGTAAGAACAGAAAAGAGATAAAAAGAGGTAAGAAGCCCTTGGGCGGAAACGGGGCAGCTTCAAGAACTGGTGGCCAAATGGTTTTGCCGGCAGTAAACAAGGCAAGTGAGCAGGTAATCGGTATCCTGTCGGGGTGAGGGTCTGATCATGCCGACTTATCAGTTTGAAGCAATGGATGCAACCGGAAAGGAGATCCGGGACGTCATCGAGGCGGCTACGGAGGAAGAAGCTCAGGCGACCATTCGGCAAATGGGGTATTTTGTCACGAAGATCTCGGAGAAGAAAGCGCCCAAGAAAGCCGAACGGTTCGCACCCAAAAAGAGAAAGACCTTCACCATCGGTCGGGTCAGTGCCAAGCAGTTGACCACATTTACGCGGCAATTCTCCATCTTGCAAGACGCAGGCTTGCCGGTATTGCGAAGCTTGCGGATTTTGGAAAACCAAGCTCGTCCCGGGCCATTGAAAAATGCTTTAATTGACGTATGTGACGAGATCGAGAGTGGGGCGACACTCTCGGAGGCGATGGCCAAGGCTCCCAAAGCTTTTGACCGCCTGTATATCAACATGGTAAAGGCGGGGGAGGCCGGCGGTGCCCTTGAAGTGATTTTACAGCGATTGGCCGAGTTTAAAGAACGCGCCGAAGCATTGAAGCGGAAGGTCAAAGGGGCTTTGGTTTACCCGGTGGCTGTGTTGACCTTTGCCTGTGCAATCCTCACCTTCATCATGGTGCGGATTGTGCCGGAATTTAAGAAGATCTTCGATGAATTTGGTATTGAATTGCCGCAATTAACGCAAATCTTGATTACGGTGTCGTATACGGTAATTAACTACTGGTACCTTTTGCCCGGTGTTCCGCTGGGCGTGTGGCTGTTTGTGAAATTGGTGCGTCGATTCGAATGGGGCAGGCATGGATTTGACCTTTTCGCCATCAAGATGCCGATTTTCGGGCAATTGATCGAAAAGAACATCGTTGCTCGGACGACGCGGACTTTGGGTACGCTGGTCGCAAGCGGTGTGCCCATTTTGGAGGCCTTACAAATCACCAAAGAAACCGCCAATAACGCCGTGTTTGAGCGACTTTATAGCAAGGTACATGATGCCATTCGCGAAGGGGAGGCCATCGCCCAACCTTTGCGGGAAAACGCACGTCCCCGGTTGAACCTGGTAACGGCCTTCTGGTGGGCGTTTTTCCTTGCTGGTCCTGTCGGCTTGCTACTATATCTCATGAAGTGGAATGCACCCGTCATTGATGAAATGGTCATCAATATGATTGATGTCGGTGAAGAGACGGGCGAATTGGATACCATGCTTTATAAGGTCGCCGACACCTACGATGAAGAAGTGGCGGTGCTGACAGAAGCCCTCACCAGTTTGATGGAACCCTTGATGATCATTGTGCTTGGGTGCATGGTGGGGTTCATCGTCGTCGCACTATTCATGCCGCTTATTACGATCATTAGCGAGCTAAGCTGATATCAGGGCATACGGCCTCGTAACCGGGGGAATGGTACGGGGCCGGTCTTCGGGCCAGTCCACTCGGAGTTCCCTTGCGTGCCGCCCGCCGCGGCCGGGAGGAGTGTTGTCATGTTCTTGCGATCAAAAAAGCCTAGGGCCGGTGGCTTCACCCTGGTGGAGATGCTTGTGGTCGTGGTGATCATCGGCATACTGGCCGGGCTTATTACGGGGGCCGTCATGGTTGCACGACGGTCTGCTCGCGTGGGCTTTATCCGGTCGGAAATCGGGCAGCTAGAAATGACCCTTCAAGAATATAAGAATCGTTTCGGCGAGTATCCGCCGGATTTCGCCTTCACGGCCGATGACGTGCCGGATGCGCTCCGGATCCCTGCCCGGCAGAGGGTCATCCAGCATATCCGCAAACGTTGGCCGCGGTTTGTGCCGCCGCCGGGAACGGTGGATCAACAGTGGGAGGCGCTCGTTGCGCTTTTTCAAGCTGGCTATCCTAATTTGGGACTTAATGATTCGAATTCAACCACTACCACGTTCTCGCCGGCAACGGCACTTGTATTTTGGTTGGGCGGTTTGCCGGAGGATCCGCAATCCACGGAATGGCGTCCGCAAGGATTTCACAGCGATCCAACTAATCCAATGCAGCCGGGATTGCCCCGCGAGAAGCCGCTTTTCGATTTCCGCTTGGAGCGGATCGGGAGAACGCCTGTAGCGGGCTATTATCCGGATATTGGGGGCGGGGAGACGGTTCCGTACGTATACTTCCGTTCATACCGGCTGGCCCAAACCGGGCGGTATGAGTACGGTTACCCGGGGCCAAATCAGCTCGAGATTGTGCGCTTTCCGGTGGATCTCTCGGACCCCAACTGGAACGCTTTCTATGGGCAGGCCGTGCCGTACCTCGAGCCGTGGCAGGGTATGCCGGTTCCGGCGCAATCCAGCGACTCCGATTATGCCCAACCGACCTTGGATCGTCGTTGGCGCAACGAAGAGTCGTTCCAGGTTTTGGCCCCCGGATTGGATGGATCGTATGGGATTGGACTCGATGTTCCGGCCGGTCCCGGAAATCCATCCTTATATCGCTTCACCCGCATTGGGGCCCGATTTTCGGATGAAGATTACGACAATTTGGCCAACTTCTGTCAGGGAACCCTACAGGACGAGATCGAATGAGGGGTGGCCAAGTGCGAAGGATTTTGGGTAGACGCCGCGGCTTCACCTTGGTCGAGCTTCTGGTGACGGTGACGATCATCACGATGCTCGCAGGGATGGCTCTGGGGGTTTTGTACGCCTCGCGCGAGCAGGCCCGGATCGCGCGAACCCGCGCTACGATCGCTAAAATCAATCGCCTTTTGATGGAACGGTATGAGTCTTATCGCACTCGGCGAGTACCGATCAATACCCTGGGGATGCCTCCGCGGGAAGCGGCGGAACGTCGCCTGAATGCTATTCGGGACATGATGCGAATGGAAATGCCGCAGTGTTGGAACGATATCATTCAGGGCCCCGTCGTCTTCACGCCTGCCCGTCCGCCAAGCCCTTGGTCGGTACCCGCCCCCTCGGTTTATCGGGCTTATCAGGCTCGGATCAATTTGAACCCGCCGGCTCCCGATGAGCCGAATCAATCTGCGGAATGTTTGTATCTGATTTTGACGACTGGGCCGGAATCTGCACGGGAGGAGTTCAGCGATCTTGAAATCGGCGACACCGACGGCGACGGCTTTCCAGAATTCATTGACGGATGGGGAAACCCAATCCGGTTTCTTAGATGGGCGCCGGGAATCGTGGACTCGGATATTCAGCCTGTGGTTGTGACCGCCTGGTCGGAAGGTTCATTCGCCTTTGATTCGAGTTTAGCGGTTGAGGCAGTCAAGAACGATTATGATCCGTTCGACAGCCGGAAGGTGGATTACTCGGTCGACACAGGCCCCGCAGGCAATTTTCCGCCGCGAAGTTGGCGGTTAGTGCCGTTTGTGTACTCTGCGGGGCCCGATGGGGCTTATGACCTATATGATGTAGACGAACTTGCCGCTTCCAATCCGACAGCGCCGGAATTGAATTACTCCGGTAACCCATTCTATTTCTTATCGGGAAACCAACGGATTGTTAACGTGCTCGGGCGCCCCTTGGACGGCAGGACCGGTTGGCTTGACAATATCCACAATCACCGCTTGGAGGGGCGATAACGATGCTGACGGTAAGTTACCCAGGGGATCGCCTCGAAGTTGGAGGGAGCCGACCCGGCGAGTCGCTCGTCCGAGCGGGCATGACGTTAGTCGAATTAATGGTCGTCGTGGGGATCATCCTGCTTTTGGCGGCCCTCATCATTCCGCGAATCCAGCCGAATGTGGAACAAGCCCGCATCCGGGAAGCTGCGCGAAGTGTGAGTGTATTTTTGAATGCGGCTCGGGTAAACGCGATCGAATCGGGTCGCCCAGTCGGCGTGGCTTTTCAGCGATTGGCCGCGCAGGGGGATGCTTGTTCTGTGGCTTTTCAGATTGAATTGCCCCCTCCGTATGCCGGGGAGTCGCTTGACGCTCGGCTGCGGCCGGCGTTGGGACAGGGGACAATCGTCTGTCAAGTATCGGTCGGTGCGATTGACGACGGCCTTATCCGCCCAGGGGATCGTGTGCAACTGAATTTTCAGGGACCGTGGTATCAAATCGCGCCGCTTGTGTCATCAACTGATCCGGGGCCGAATCCCGATAGTAACAAGGATGGTTATCTGGATTTCGGCGCCGGTACAGACAATAACGCCGATGGTTTTTACGACAATTTAGTGCTCGTCCTTATTCCGCCTAGTTTTGGCGTGGCTGCGTTGCCGTGGCCGAGTGTGCCGAATTTTGGCCCGGCGGTGCCTTTCCGGGTCGAGCGTCAGGCGAGTTTGGATTCTGCATTAACCGGCTTCGGGGGGGGATTGATCCGCTCCGCAGTCCCGCCGCTCCGCTTGCCGGAGAATGTCGTGGTGGACTTGGGGGGTTCGGGATTCGGCAGTGGTACTCAGTTTGCCAACACTCTCGCGGCTTTGCAGCCGGATCCGCCGGTATTCTTGCTATTTTCTCCCATTGGAATGGTGGAACAGCTCGGGTATGGACCTGCCGGATCGTACGTTCGGCAATCTGTTACGGAACCGATTTTCTTGTTGATCGGCCGTTGGGATCGAATGCCGACAAGTCCGGGCGGGGCTTCGGCGGCAGAAGACGGACTGCTGAATTGGCAGGATGGACAAAACCTATGGATCGCGATTAGTCCGCAGACGGGGCTGGTAACCGTAGCCGACGTGGCCATGGATCAGACTCTGCCGAGCGGAATGCGAATACCGAGTTCGCTGGATGTGTCCCGCCGGTTTGCACGCGAGGCCCAAATCGCCAAAGGAGGTCGTTAAGGTGTTGCCTCAGAAGGTGCTGCGAGACGTTCGTGGCGGTTGCGGCCGAAGGAGGGGGTATCGCTCGGAGTGCCGGACGGGCCTATCGCTTTTGGAGGTACTGATTTCGGTCTTCGTGTTAATGGTCGGCTTGCTGGGATTAGTCTCTGTGCTTCCTTTGGCCAATCGGGCGGTGGAGCAAACCGCTCAAGCAGACCGCGCGCATGCCTGCGGAAGTTATGGGTTGCGGGAGGTCCGGACCCGGGAGGTTCTTACGCCAGCAGGGTTTCAGCCGTTAGGTTCGCCTGTTGCCTGGGTGGATCGGATGCTAACGCCGGTTGTCGACCCGCGCTACGGTTGGTTTAACGCGGCATATTCGTACTGCGTTGATCCGTGGCTTTTGACGCAGAAAGCTCCGCAAGTTGTTAATGATCCGAATGCGGATTGCATCGATTCATTTCCGTTTGAACCGGCCGGCTACAATTCCGCCAATCCGGACCCGACGTGGTATGTGCCCCAGTTGACGATGCGGAGGGTGACTGTGGGTTTGTTTCCGCCGATGGCCAACCCACCGAATCCTGCTGAGGAATATACCCGCCAACGAACGATGTGGATGCGGCTTTTTACGTGGGGAGACGACTTGGTGTTCGGGGATGCGGAAGAGGATGCCGTGCGGCCCCGCCCCTTATTTTCCTGGGCCGACTCATCCCAACCGCAGGTGGCCGCTTTTCCACCCCCTGCCGGGCACGTGGCTCCGAGCGATAGGATTCTCCGGGGCGAGGTTCACGGCAATTTCACTTGGTTATTCACCGTGACCCCGGAGGTCGCCCGGGACCCGACGTGGGGGTGGATTGTGCAGATGCCGCGTCGATTGGCCTACAGTGTATCGGTGGTTGTCTTTCATAAAAGAGAGCCGATTACTCCGGACGAATACGATGGCGTGCCCTCCGCGGAATCACCGCCGCCAGACACGCCTCCTGAACGGACGGTGATGGGAACTTTGCTGGGTGACGGTTGGGGCGGGGGGGATCTGTTGCTTCGAGTGCCGTCGGTACGGGCCGGCTATCTGGAAAGGATCCGCCGGAACGAGTGGCTGATGCTGTGCGGACAGGATCCGCTTTGGGGGCGGGCCGTTTTCCGCTGGTATCGGATTATCAGTGCCGGGGATATCGAAGTACTCCCCGACGGAACTGTACAGCGGTTTGTCAGCGTCGCAGGACCAGATTGGAATTCAGATCCCAGTACAGGCTGGTGTTACCGAGATCCCATTACAGGAGCTTACGCCGATATCAACGGCGATGGGGCAGCGCGCGACGTACAAGTGGCTCTTTTTACCGGGGTAGTGGGGGTATATACCACGACGATGGAGCTGCCGTAATCGAACGACAATCGAAGCTCCCGTAGTCTGTGAAAAACAGCCGGTCGTGGGGCGCGGATGGTGCCTAAGGGCAGAATTCGAAATAGTTCAAGCCGGCAATGCCGCTTTCGTAAAGCTAAGGATTCGCGGAGTTTTCCTCCGGCTTTACTGGGCTTCTGGGGGATTATTCTAGGCGAGCATGGTTGGGTGGGGGACATTCAACGCTTTGCAAGGGCTCAATAATCAGCCGCCCTCTTGGGCAAAGGGGTGCGGGATAAAAAGAGGTATCCGCCATGCGGAGATGCGGTAAAGTGCCGAAACGACGCGGTGTGGTGCTGCTGGTCATCCTCGGGCTGCTGGCCCTCTTCGGGATGGTGGCCGTGACATTCATCGTAATTACCGGCCATCAGCGGCGTGCGGCTCTTACTTCGGCTCGGTTGGAGCAGTTTGCCGATCCACCTACTCGAGCATTAGAAGAAGCCATGTACCAGGTGATCCGTGGATCGGAGAACCCCGCGAGCGTCTTACGGCACCATGGTCTTCTCGAGGATATCTACGGGCATCGGGGGCAGATTGGCGTGATGGTGAGCGATCCGAACCTGGGACTGAGCGTTAGTTTTCTCGCCCCCTCGCCGCCTAACGCCGATGGCCAACTCCTGACTTTTGCACCGATTCAAAGCTATTCGTCCGGTGGCGCAGCTCCCCTGCCAAGCCCTTACCAATACGTGGGCTGTGTGATCACTGGCTTGGATGGTCCCATCACGGGGCGAAGCACCCGAATTGTTGATTATGATCCTCAGCAAAATCTTTTTATTGCTCTGCCCTTCGAAGATGTGAGCAATGCGGCGCTGGTGAGCTGGTTTTCCACCGGGGCACCTCGGGTGATTCCGTATAGGATAAATGGTACTCCTTTCTCCGGCACCGGCGTGGGATATAACTCGGCAACGGGAAAGTGCGATTTAGACCATCCCAGTGCAAGCGGTGCTCTTGCGCCGCTCGGTGCTGCGGGGCTTCCTGTACCGGTGGCTTTGTTACCGAATCCCCGAGCGTTCTCGATGTCGCAAGACCCGGCGGGAGTTGGGGGAGCGGGGCGAGCCAACGAGGATTATGATGCCGCTGACTATCAAAACATGCTTTTGGCCATGCAGTTGGCGGATGGCTCCGTACCGGAGCCATCACTTCATCGCCCGCCGCTTGTCAACTATTGGGTTTATCAGTTGGTTTACAATTGGCTGCTCCAGCAAGGCAATTCTGCTGAGGACGCTTGGCGGATCGTACTGCGTCCCGATTTGTTTGCTCAAAGCCGGCAGCAGTTCGATGCGATCATCGGCGTAATGGCGCGGGCCAATATGCGGCCTTTAGGCCTGTTTCATCCTGGATTTGCGTCGGTTAATTCCGCCTGGCAAGCCTGGGGAAGCCAAAACCTGCAAAACCTCACGGAAGCTCAGTTTCAGCAATACTGGGCCGCCAGCCCTGTGCTGAATGGACCTTGGGATGTGGATAACGACGGTGACGGCTTGGCCGATAGCATCTGGGTAGATTTGGGCTTGCCGGTGAGAAGCCTTCCGGACGGCCGCCGCTATAAACCGCTTTTCGCGATCCTTTGCGTAGATCTGGACGGGCGTCTGAACCTCAATGCGCACGGGCAACTTGCCCATATTGATCCCGCCTATTATGCCCCACCCCACTGCGTGACGGAAACCTTTCTTGATCAAAACAATCCGGGCGACGATCGGCTCTTGGCCGACGGAAGTTCCGACGCCACTAACTTGCCAACTGGTGTGGTGGCTTTTCAACCGTCACCACCGTCGCAAGAATTCATGGAGTACTTGCGGCACGGAGTTCGGGGCTCAGGACTGGGCCCAGCCGAGGTAAATTTGTTGCCTTTATTCGAGCAGCCGGACGGCAATTACGACTTGGCGGCGTTGGGGCGGTTACTCAGCGGGATGGTGCTGCCGAATGGACAAAGGTTTGATGGGCGGTATGGTGAGTCGGCTTTGCTCCCCGGGCAGATTCCTATGCCGGGTCAAACACAGGCGGATGACGCCCGGAGTTTCAATAAGCTTTTCAATTTTCCCCCCCACTTTGCGTCGTGGTTGGATTCGAACGGTGACGGAAACCCGGATTATCCACCCTATCCTCACGGCTACCGAACACCGTTCGACTTGCGTGGCTTGTTGGCGGTCGGTTTAGATCTCGCAGGACAGCCTCTGTGGACAAGCCCCGCCGGGGTTTGGCTTGCTTGGAGCGTCGACGATCCTTACGAGCTGAATCTCCATCCCCAAAAAGCGAGGGGTGCACAAGCGAATTTCCAGGATAATGCGTTTTCCGCAGCGGAGTTGGAACGATTGCTCCGCCCCTTTGATATCGACACTTTGCGGCTGCCCGATCGTCTGATTCGCTTGCTGAACCCCGCCAATCCTTCGTTATATGCGCGACGGTTAGAAGTAACGACTGATAGTTGGGATTTGCCGGTACCCGGAGTGATTTCGGCGCGGGAGCTGGGCCTGAGCACGCCGATGCAGCATCCTGTGGATTTGGTCGCGGAGCGGCTTCGCGCGGGCGGATGTCCCGTTGGCTCTATTCCGAACCAGCTTCGGCTGATGCTGGCGCCGGAGCTTTTGGCGGGATTGAGGATGGATCTGAACCGCGTGCTGGGCAATCGAGTGGATGATAACGGGGACGGGGTGGTAGATGAGTATTGGTGGGAAGCCCGCTCCGGCTCGGAACAATTCCCCTTCCAATCTGGCGGTACCCCTCTGATGGCGCCTCTGGATCATGATAACGATGGAACACCAGGAGCGAACCTCGAGGATCCCCGCCACCAGTATGCCCGAAGTCTATATGTCTTGGCGATGGCCCTCACCGATGAGGGCTACAGCTTCGCTTTTTTGGGCAGTGGGGAAGACCGGGCGAGATTTCTAGCGCAATGGGCTGTTAATGTGATCGACTTCATCGATCGCGATAGCGCAATGACCCGGTTCGTTTACGATCCGACTCCTTTCGATTCCGCGGGGTGGAATCCGACCGGGGCGGAGGTAGTTTGGGGGGTAGAACGACCGGAATTGCTCCTGACGGAGGCGATTGCTTTCCACGATCGCCGTACCGAGGACCGCGCCGACTACGGCTATGCCAACCCTCCAAGTCAAAACGATCCGAAGGAAGAAGAGGAAAACGATCAAGTCAAGGATCTAGATCAGGTATACCGGCCGCAAGGTTCATTGTTTGTGGAGATCTACAATCCTTGGCATGCCGGGCACCCCGCATCGCGCCTTGAAGGGTGGCACGGAGAGATGCAGCGACAACCAGTCCCGAACGATCCTTTTGCCACCATGCCTGTGGAGCTGACTCGGCGTGCGCCCGGCGGAGCCCCCGTGTGGCGACTGGCAATCACGCCCTATCCCGCGGGAGCCTCCGGGGCCCAGCAATGGAACCAGTGGCAGCCGGAGCCGGCAGATCCTGACGATCCAGATTCAAACAATCGTCCCGTTCTGGAGAGGGTGGTCTACTTCGTGCGAGATGCTGGCGGTTCTGGCCCGGCAGAGGGGCAAGTCCAGTTCTATGCCCTTGCAGAGCCGACACAGCCGGTACTACCGGGAATGTACGCTGTTGTCGGGCCGGGCGGTCCCCCCGATAGCGGAATCACATACTTGGGGTTCGAGAACTCCGGCAATCAAGACCCAAGCAGTACACGTCATATTGTCTGTGACCCCAGTCGGACCCCGCAGTTTATCGTTAACAACAACGGAACCACCGTTCCCCCGGGCGTGTTGCCACCGGTCGCCGTAATGGTCGGTCGCGCAACAAACGACGGGCAGAACTTCCGCGATCAGCGATTGAGCATCACAGAGCCGGTGACGGGGTATGCTGATCAAGTCGATGCGGACGGCCGAGGAAATATGGCCAATTATAACCCGACTGATGGCCAATACGACCGTGTGATCGACAGGCCATTGGATGCCAGATTGGATCCGGATCTGTGGAACACGGTGCTCGGGCGAGATGTGACCGTGACGCGATTTCGCATGGTCCACTTGCAGCGGTTGGCCGATCCCTCTCAGCCGTTCGATCCCGTGGGGAACCCCTATCGCACGATAGACTCGATCCCGGTGGATCTCACCAGTTTCAACGGTCTGTCGACCGATGACGACTACGAAGCTCCCGGCTCGGCGGGTGAACCAGGCAATCCGTTGCAAGATGGGGATATTATGTTCCACACACGCGAGCGCGGAGAGGCCAACGATCGCCCCGCTCCGAACCAGCCTCCCGCGCAACCGGATGGTAATCTTTGGAAACAGGAGCCCGGTTCCAAGCAAGTCGTTAACGATTCGAACGTCGGCGCCCCGAACCATGTTTTCACCAGGCAACTGCGGCACACTTTAGGTTACCTCAACCGCTTCTTCGGTAATCCGCGGAACCCAATACCCGGCAACCAGCCGCCTGTATATTCTGGAATGCCGCAGCAGGTCCCCGCGTGGCTCACTTGGTTTGATCGGCCGTTGACAAGCCCGTTGAATCTGCTGCTTATCCCGGTACTCCGCTCCAGTAAATTGCTCGCTTACCGGGAGGATAACCCGTCCGCACCGCCAGCAACTCCGCTTGGTTATTACCGTTACTTCCGAATCGTGGATCGTGACCTCAGTTCTCCCAATCCTAATCCGCCCCCTCTGGTGGTTAGCGATTCGCAGCGGCTCAATCCCTACGAAGCGGAACTGAATTTGGGTGCTCCCAACCCGACACCTTTTGCGGTGCCCTATCCCCACTTGGCGAATTACTTCCACAGCTCGAGACGGCCTCATGCGGGCAACGCCCCCCGAGCGCCGGAATTGCATCGCGTTTTGGAGTTCGTGCGGATCCCGTCGCCCTTTGTGGGGACGGAGCTTCAGGCTAATCCGCTGGCCACACAAGGGGATCCGCGGCACCGCTTCCATCCACCGGCCCATTTGATTCCCTACGGCCGGGAGCCGGGCAAAATCAATTTGAACACGGTCTTTAGCGAAACCGTGTGGCAGGGTTTACTCAACTCGCCAGCTTTGGGATTGCCGCGCACCGATCCGCCTCGAGTTCAGTTTGGGGTAGATGTGGCCAGCGGAATCGATTTCTACGATCCTACACCTGACCAACCGGGAAGCGGCGATGAGGAGCTGCGCTCGTTTTGGCAGCGGTGGTGTGATAGTCGGCGCGGCTATGATGCTTCTGCGCCAGGCAATATACTGAGTTTGGATCCTCGGTTCCCAACCCGGTTCGCAAATCCGCTTCGCTCCTGGGCAGGTGCCTGGCTGATTCCGCGGACAAGTAGTAATCCGGATGACGACTTGAGTTCCGTGATCCAGCGCGAGGTCAACGCGACGTTGTTGCGGGCCCATCCGCGTGATCCACGTCGGCCGCTGTTTGAGGTACAGTCGTGGTACGATCCGCCATTAGATCTCCGGCCTTGTAATTGGAATGATACCGATCGCAATCCCTACTTCCGCTATCAGCAGTTGATGCGGTTGGCCAACCTCGTCACTTCGCGAAGCAACGTTTATGCGGTTTGGATTACGATGGGCTATTTCGAGGTCGAACCGCTTCGGGTTATACGGGATCCCAACGACCCGCAACGGGTTATCATCGGTAACCTTGCTCAACCCTTGAGTATTCGCGCCGACGAGTTGCCCGTGATTTATCCGGACGGTTATGTGATCGGGCCAGAGCTGGGAAGCGACACTGGCGAAATCAAACGCCATCGAATGTTTTTCATCGTGGATCGGTCGATCCCGGTGGCCTTCGAACGGGGCCGAAACCACAACGTCGATAAAGCGATCTTGGTGAAAACCTTTATCGAGTAGCTCGCTCAGAATAATCAGCTCAATTACAAGGTGACCAATAGCCGAACCCGGGGACGCGAGCTATCCCTCGATTTAGCCCCGCACAAAAAGGGGTTCGAATGCCCTTTGAGATCGTCGGGCCCCAAAATTCTGGCAAAGCGTGGAGTTGATCCTCAGGCAAGAATTACTTTCCTGGATTCTCGCTTTCTCCCCGTTTTTAGCCCTTCCGCAGAGTTCTTTAAGGCCGCGGTTCCCGCCGAGCAACCTCCTCAGCCTGCCAACGCGTAAGGGTGCAGATAGACTTGCCTGCGGATTTAACCCGTCGCGGACAAATCGACTCCACCCCATAGTTTAATCAAACTTTGCGATCGAAAGGATCTGAACATGCTGGGTTTCAGGGCGACGTTCTTCGTTTCGTGTGTTTTGGGATGGGTTTTAACAAGTTTCGCTCAGGAGCTGTGGGTGGGCGTATCGTCGATAGACATTACGCCCACGCAACCTGTAGCTTTGGATGGGCAGCGTCACTTACGCATCTCGAGAGGCGTGGACACCCCCTTAACGGCTAACGTCCTCGCGCTTCAGTCGCGAAAGGGCAAGGACGCACTGGATCAGGCCGTCATCGTTTCTTGCGATATCGTGGTCATTCGGAAAGGCATTACGGAGATGGTCCGCAAAAAGGTGACCGAGAAAAACCCCGATATTGATCCGCAAAAGCTCTTCCTCTGCGCCACTCATACTCATACGGCTCCGGTGACCGAAGAGGGCACGTATGCGATTCCGGAAACTGGCGTCATGCGGCCAAGTGAATATGCACAGTGGATGACGTCTCGAATCGCCGAGGCAGTGTCCCGCGCTTGGTCTACGCGAAAGCCCGGCAAAGTCTCTTGGGGGCAGGGCCAAGCGGTGATCGCCCAAAACCGGCGAGCTGTGTACGCCGATGGGACGGCACGGATGTATGGGGCAACGAATGTTCCAGAATTCCGGGGTCTGGAAAGCACAGAGAATCACAACCTCGAGGTGCTTTTTTTTTGGGATGCAAATGACCAACTGATTGCCACGGCGATCAACGTCGCCTGTCCGGCCCAAGAAGTGGAGGGGATGTCCACGATTCATGCCGACTTCTGGCATCCGGCTCGGGAAATTCTTCGTAACCAGCACGGCGAGCGGCTTGTGGTCCTCGGTTGGATTGGTGCCGGCGGCGATATCAGCCCGCACTTGATGTATGCAAAAGCGGCCGATGATCGGATGCGGCGGCTCCGAGGTCTAAGCCGATTAGAGGAGATTGCCCGACGCCTTACTCGCGGTTGGGAGGAGGCCTATGAACCGGCGGCAAACGATAAGCACGACAGCGTGATCCTCCGCCACCTGGTTGAGACCGTCGCGCTTCCTTATCGACAGGTTACCGAAGCTGAAGCGGCCGGAGCCCGCCAAATGGCCGCGCAGTTCGCCGACAAACCGGCGGAAAAATGGAATTATCTGTGGCATCAGCGCGTGGTCGATTTGTACGAAAAACAAATGGCAGGAATTGTGGAAACGTTCTCCATGGAATTGCACGTCATCCGCCTGGGAGATGTCGCCATGGTCACGAACGAATTCGAGCTTTTTACCGATTATGGAATCCAGATCAAGGCTCGGAGTCCGGCTATTCAAACCTTCGTGATCCAACTAACCGGTTCGGCGGGCTACCTTCCCACAGAGCGGGCCGTACGAGGGGGCGGCTATGGGGCCGTGATCCAAAGTGGACGCATTGGGCCAGAAGGGGGCCATATCCTCGTCGATCGCACCGTGGAATTGATCGAAAGTTTGTGGTGAAATTCGCTCAAGGGCCGCTCGCGCCGCCTTGTCCGTTAGGATGATCGAAGTAAGTTTAACGATCCTGGGCTCAACAACATTTAGTGCGCAAGGGGGGCCGCAAGTAATCATCGTGCGCCCCGAACCTATGATTGTTAGTTGATGGCTGAACGGGCCGGGTTTGCGATTTTAAAAAACGGCGATCGGTGCCGCATTCCATTTGCTATCCGTTCGGTATAACTCCGAAATCCGGGACAAATCGAGACCTTTGAGAATTTGCCAAAAGTAGGTCCAATCCCTCAGGAGACAAGAGATGCGCAACCATGTGTGCGGCATGATGGGGGGTTCGTTGATCCTTTGGGTTATCTTCCTGCCGGTTTGTTGGGCCCCAGTGCCGGGCGTAGTGATCGATTCTTCCCCGAAGTCCTCCGGGATCTACATCGGTTCGCCGAGTTTAGCCATTTTGTTGGACGATACTTATGCGGCATCGCACGATGAATTCGGCCCCGGCTCCAGCGAGCATACTCGGGCGGTGACCAAGGTGTTTATCTCCGGTGACCGCGGGGCAACTTGGCAACAGGTTGCCACGGTTCTGGGACAATTTTGGTCCACACTTTTTGTTCATCGCGGTAGTTTGTATTTGATCGGAACTTGGTCGCACTATGGAAACCTTGTGATTCGTCGCTCTGACGATGCGCGTCGCACTTGGACAGTGCCGAAGGACCAACAAAGCGGCTTGCTGGCTGAGGGAAGATTTCATTGTGCTCCGGTGCCCGTGGTGCTATCCGCTATTTTGAAGGTGAAGGATCGCACTCCGACAATCGAGGGATCTGCTCTCGTTGTTTCGGCTAGGGTGCTTTCGCGATCTCAAAAGCGCGGCAACCGCCCATTAGAATTCAGGCATGGCGTACCTAAATTTCATCCACGTGATAAGAAGGAAATGTAATATGGCGGCGCGAAGTTTTGTTTTCGTTCTTGGCTTGAGCTGCTGGCAATTATTCGCCTTTCCAAATGCGGCTATACAAAGCGCAAGCCCACCGGCAAGTGTGAAATGGCATCATCCACTTTATTTGGCAGGCCAAGGTTTTTGGGCCAAGCGGGTTCAAGTCGTGGTGCGCAACTCATCGGCTCGTGAACTCGTCGGCTTCCCTTTGGGCATACCTATTGGACATGGTCCCGACGAATTGGACTTAGTGGGAACTGAGGCGAGAACCATTCGCGTGGTTGATTCCAGCGGCAGAGAGCTTCTTTTCTCGATCCTTGGACCCCAGGGTGAGGAGGTGCTCGAGGGAGTTCTCGGGTCCGGCTTCAAGCTCGTTGTACCAATCGCTTGCCCGCCAAATGAGAGTGCTGTGGTATTCATCTACTTCGAAAACCCTCAGGCTTGGTTGGTGCCGGAATTCCTCTCTGAGCGGCCCGGACTTGTAAACGGCGATTTTGAACACGGCGCCGACGGCACCCCAACCGGTTGGCGCCACGACCCGGGCGATGCTACCCACCAGGTCGCATGGACGCGGGAATCGCCCGTTTCCGGATGGTACTGTTTGAAAACACTCGTAGCCCCGGAAGCGGAACCCTCCTGGATTTCAACAAGGCAATTAGGTATTCCCATCCTCGGAAAGGCGAAATATCGCCTGCGGGGCTGGGTTCGAGCGGAAAATGTCACAGGGATTGCCGGATGGTATATTCACGTCGGCGATGCGCAGAACCCGATGATCCTGGCACCGGTGATCTCGGCCGGAGAAGGCACCTTCCCCTGGAAAGAAGTTCAGTACGAGTTCACCGCACCCCAACATGCGACCCGGGCAAGTGTGGGCACGGTCCTCCGAGGTACGGGTACCGCTTGGTTTGATCGAGTGCGCCTAGAACTCTTGGACACTAGCCCGCTTGAGGTAGCGTTCGGCCCCCTTGAAACGATGACGCTAGTGGCGCAGGGAGATTCGCCTTCTTGGCCCGCGGAGTTGCTGGGCGGTCAAGCTATGCTCGGCAGGGCTTCCATCCGAGTCTTCAATTTAAACGATCAACTCGTGGATTCGGCCGTGGTGTTAGTGCCGCTGAACCGACTGCGGGCTCATTTGCATGGCCGACCGAACCGAGAGAACTTGTCGGTGTACTTTCAGAATAAACCAATAGCGCACCACGTGATCGGCGATAAGCTTCTGATTCCCACGAGCATTCGCGAAAATAGTGTCAATACCTTCTACGTTTATTTCTCGGCTTCTCAACTGCTTTCCGATCCGTCCACTCGGCCAAACGAAGAGTTGTTCACCGGTTCCTGGAACCGTGTGAAAAATCCCAGCTTCGAAATCGGCGACGAATTACCCGCCGACTGGCTTCTGGAAAAAGAACGCGAAGGAGTCGTCGCGGCTTTCGATCACGCGAGTTTGCCTGGCTTGGGCCGCCGGTGTGTTCGGTTGCAGGTATCGAGCAATCCCCGTGGGAATTGGTATGGGTGGCGACAACGGGTCGCGGTACAACCCGGCAAAACTTATCTCGTTGCGGCATGGGTAAAGTGCCAAGATGTGCAGCAGGGGGAGGTCCGCGTACACCTTCATCGTCGTACTCGGACAGGCGAACTTTCAAAGAGTAATCCGATGACCAGTATCGGCCCAGGGCTTCGCGGCTCCCAAGATTGGACGCTCCTTGCGGGGGTCTTGACGATACCCGATGATACGGAGATTTTGGAAATTCATTTGACCACGAATGCCCCGGGAATCCTGTGGCACGACGGCGTCCTGGTGGTGGAGGCTATCGAGGGTGTATTGGTTGGCTTAGAAGCCCGACCTGATTGGTTGGCTCAGGTGGTGACCGCTTGGCAGGTGCCGGCCCTCGAGAAAGTCTTTCACGACACAATCCCCCGTGAGCCTCCGGCAGGAGGATCCGCGGTTCGACTGGCGGCAGCTCGGGGCGAAGGGGAGTCGGCTCAAATAGCGGTCTTGAGCAAACGCGATATCGAAAAGGTATCGGTTCGTCTGGAACTCCCGCGCAACGTACAGGGGGCATGCCTCGATCAATACGAGGTGAGCCACTGCGGCTTCGTTCCCGTGGATTACCCCAGCAATTATTATCAAGTTCAGGCGCAACCCTGGGAACGAAAGATCCCTAACTCCTTACCCGGATGCGATGGCTGGCCGGGCTGGTGGCCCGACCCCTTGCTTCCGGCATCCTCGTTTAAGCTCTCTGCCTACCGTACGGAATCGATCTGGCTAACTTTCCGCATCCCCAAGACTACGTTGCCCGGTGATTATCACGGGTGTCTTCGATTGGTGGACGAATCCTCGGGTCAAGACGTCGCAGAATTGCCGCTAGAGGTGAGGGTTTGGGATTTCGAGCTACCGGAGCGGGCCTCCCTGCCCGCGATTTACGACGTCCGTTTGGGACCGGGAGCCCGTTTTTGGGGTGCGCCTTTCGATGAGGCTTATCAAGAGCTCGGTAGCTTTCTGGCCGAACGACGGCTTTGCGCGGACCTTGTTCATCCAGGTCCGCGATTTCAATTCAAAGCTGGCCATGTGACGGCCGATTTCGGTGCTTTCGACAAGGCAGCCCAATGGTATTTCGAAACCTGCCGGTTTCCGGTGGCCTATACCCCGCGGGATTTCTACCTTTTTGGCTGGGGGCACCCTCCTAAAGCTCTTTTCGGAATCCGACCGTATCCTGGCCAACCGCCTTATGAGCAGGCAGATCGCTCGCGGCTTGAGCCCGAGTATAAACGCGTGTATCAGGAGATGCTTCGACTTTTCTGGAATCATATTTGCGAAAAGGGCTGGGATGACAGATTTATCCTTTATATCTCAGATGAACCCTTCGAACATTTGGAGCCGATCCGAGTGCAAATGAAAGCACTCTGCGACATGATTCACGAGGTTGACCCCTCAATTCTCATCTATAGCAGCACGTGGCGATATTTTCCCGCTTGGCGCGATGCGCTCGACATTTGGGGTGTGGGGCACGACGGCCGGGTACCCGTTCAGACCCTTGAGGAGTTGCGGCTTGGCGGCAAACGGATTTGGTTTACCACCGACGGTCAGATGTGCCTCGATACACCTTACGCGGCCATTGAACGCCTTTTGCCGTACTATTGCTTTAAGTACGGCGCGGAGGCCTACGAGTTCTGGGGGGTATCATGGTATACATTTGATCCCTATCGGTTCGGCTGGCATAGCTTCATCCGACAAAGCGACCAGCCGGGCCGAACCTATTGGGTAAGATATCCGAATGGCGATGGTTTCTTAATCTACCCGGGGCGCCCCCTGGGATTTGATCGACCGGTTAGCTCGATCCGGCTCGAACAAGCTCGCGAAGGGGTTGAAGACTTCGAATATCTCCGGATCGCAAGCCAATGGCTACGGAGAATCGACGGCAATCCCCGCTTTGCTTCGCTGCGAACGGAACTGGAGCAAGCTCTGAAAGCGATGCTGGATCTCGTTCATACCCCGAGTGCCAACGGGCGGTATTCCCTGGAGATTCTGCCGGATCCGCAAGCCGTTTATCGCGCGCGATTCCAGTTGGGCGAGGCTATCACCGCAATTTCCAAATCCGAGACAAACTCGCCGTAACTTGGTTAGCCGGAGAAATTTGGTTTCGGCAACTCCCTTCCTTCCCATTCTTTACTGTGTGTTGTTCTGCACGCCAACTGTGCTTCAGGACTCGGCAATTGGGCAGAGGCTGAGGTGCGGCACCGTCATTCAGCCGTAATGCGCTGAGGCGGGATGCCGCGTGGTTTCAGAAGCCTTTGAAAGGCAGGGATTGATGCAACCCAGCTTGCCCGCGACATTCGGACAACCACACCCGACTCGTGATTAAGGTAACGTTGCTTCGCTTGCCGCTTGGGTTTCTGTCTCCTAGGCCGAGGCCTTGTATTTATTAAGGGCTGGATGCCCTGAGAATATTAGCCGCTGCCCTGTGGCTGAAAAGAATGCGGAAAATAGAGAGGGGTTCTAGGGAGCAAAACTTTTAACCCCCGGGTGCACGGACAATCGCCGCACCTGCACGCCAGAATACTAGCTCCCAACGTCTAACCCCCGGGTGCACGGACAATCGTGTTTCCTGAATCTGGGGAGCAAAACATCGGCAGGAGTGGACTGAGAAGATTTTTTTGATTTTTTGGGTAATTTAGGCTTTCGGGACTTGACCGCGGACGACACGATGCCTTAGATTAAAAGCGGCTTGGCTTCGATAAATTTCGGTGGTTTCGAGGAAAAAATGCGGTTTGTATAAGTTTGTGTGACTGTTGAGCCCCTATCGGGCTTATGACGGAAATAATGTTGGAGCGAGCTGTTTCTTTACGGTTTCGGCTCCGGCGAATAATGCGTCGCTCACGCGATTCACTTCAGTAGGGTTTGGGGCGAGCCATCCTCGGTTTGGCAAGAGCGAAAACTTTTCTGTTATCGCCCGACAAATTCAGTTTTTTATCATGTGTTTTATCGTTTACGTGAAAGCGTGGTGGGGAATCAGGATAGGAAACCGCGTTCACTCGGCACGAGCTAGAGATTTGAGCAGGGAAGGGGTATGGTGAGTTCTCCCGCTTTGGAGGCGGCAAGTATACGTGCGGAACGGGCTTTAAGGCGAAGCCCCATTCATGAAATTCGCGAGATCCGAGTCCAAGAGGAAAACGGAAAGCTAATCCTATCGGGTGTCGTATCAAGCTTCTATTTTAAGCAGCTTGCTCAGGAAGTATTGATTCCCATTTGTGATCAGGCCGGGCTGCAACTCGTCAACGAATTAATTGTTCCCGAGGCGTAGCAAAAGGTACCAACACGGCGAGGAGCCCGGCGGAAAGGAAGTTTTTTTCTAATAAAGCAAGCCGCTTTTTGATTGAGTTTGCCCCTTTTTTCCGCTTTGCCGTTATTGGGGGCGATCGCGGCTGAAATGATAGCAATCTTGAGCTGATTGGGTGTTATGCAGCGTACTATTTTCCTTTTTTATCGCGTATACTGCTGCTATTGAGCGTCGGTCAACTCGGGCTCAAGACAATCCTTACCCGGCTTCATTCAACGAAATGCGGCTAACGGAACGGCGGCACTTAACGCTCCTTTTTCCGCGGGAAGAAAACCGGGAATTGGGGTCGTCATAGTTTCGGTCATCGAAGGATTTCTTTCTTTTTTAAGTCTGTAAAGTTTGTCGGAGCAGCTTAAATCTTGGCGTTTGTGACGGTTGGTTGAATGGTCGGAGAGATCCTACGCCGAGCGAAAAATTAAGCGCATGCTCCTTGGGGGGTAGGATTATTTTCCGGTGAAAGTCTGTGTCCGCCGGTGAAAGCTTGCCTCCGAAAAAAGCGAGTACTTAGCACCTGGATTTGACTCGACTTATCTTGTGGCGGATTCTCCGAAGGCGCAGACACGGTCAATCGTAAGAGCAAAGGATCGAGCCGGTTCATCCTCCGTGTTGGCCCACCCTGCTGCCATGCAAATGCCGGCCCTGAACTAATGCGGATACGGGGGGTTGATGGATTGGCGTGCTTTACCCAACGGCGAGGAGACCGCCCATGGAGGCCAGAACAGCGGGAATTTCCCGGACCACGATTGGAAGGGGAGGGAGGCCATTGAGTGCTCAGGCCGCGGAATCGCTGGCAAGCACCATCAAGAAAGCCGTGTGCGAAGAAACGGGTCACCGCGTTCAAAACTTGGCGGTGGTCGTTAATGCACAGGGGGTGCGTTTGATCGGGCGATGCCGAAGTTTTTATGTGAAGCAAATGGCCCAACATGCCGCCATGTCGGTCACCGGAGAACTCGAGGTAATCAACTCGATTGAAGTGACCGATTAGAGCAGGTTCAACGGCGGGTTGGGGGGCCAAGCTTAAAGAGGTTGTTCTTATCTCGAAAGATGCTAGCGCCAGCACGGTTTCAAGCCGACCCCTCAAATTTCCGAATTCTCCACCGGGTTTAAAATTCGAGGTTTTCTGATCTCCACCCAGGCTCCTTCATCAAAGGCCTTCATTAAAAGGGTGGACAACTTCCCAAAGCAAAACGCCCACTTGCAGGCTGGGAATGGCGTCAATCAAAGCGCCTTTGCGGCTCACATGCATTAAGACTGGAAAATTTCAGCCCATAAAAATACTAGCTTGTGCCGGTAAGCCTTGGGGAGGAATGGCTTAGCGATCCTTCACGACGGCTCCTTCAGGGGTTTTTGCGACGCCAGCTTCGTTTCGAAATCAGGTCCAAATTGCGCCACTAGCGCCTTATGGACATTGAGATAAGAAAGCCGCAAGTCGCTTAAGGCCTGGGCAAGGAGTTCGCTTTCCGCAGGCGTCCGATTCCCTTTTGTCTTTTCCTCCAGAACGCTTAGCAGGTCGATGAAAAACCGGGCTTGGTATAGGTTGATCTCGTACCTGCCGGAAACCGGATTCGGCCCCATACCCAAAGCGAGCATCGCTTGCAATGCCAGCATATTGATTAGGTATTCAAGCGAAGGCTCAGCGGGTTGAAGTCCATTGGGCGGAGTTTTCTCGGGGGCAGATTGAGCGTCCGACTGCCCACGCCGGATGGCTTCGCGTTCTGCCTCCACTTTCTGCTTCCAATCCTCGTCGATAATGATGCGTTTTTCGGGTTTAGGCTGTCCCGAGCTCATTCGAGCTTTCCTTCTTGTTCAAAAGGTTGTGCGATCTTACGTTTCTAACGTTTGTCTGGCAGGCAAGTCTATCCCGCGTGCGCCACGAAGCAAAAACAATCTTGGATACCAGTCCGCTGGAAACTCATCGCAGTTGATTTCGGGTGGCGGTCTAAGTTCCTATGCTCCCGCAGTTGCGATACTTTGTAATCCGTGTAATCCTTATGTTGCCGCATGGTTAAGAGCTCGGCGCGGTCTTTTGTGCCCAATGTTCGAATCCGGGTTAAAAGCGTGAGAAATTATATTCTGATAAAAATCATGGAAGAATCAGGATCCGTTGCGTGTTGAGCCTGCCAAAACTCGCGGCTCAACTATTCGCTAGCGCAAAGGTGTCCGCGTTTTCACTTACGCCTACGCCCCCTGGGATCCACGTGTTTATCTACGGACTGCTTCCTCCCCATTATTCGGGGGAGCACCGGTCAACATCGGATCAGCTTCGCCCCCTTCGTTTCTAATTTCGGAGTCTGTATAGGTGGTGGGCACCAGTCGGCGTCGCAAGGCGGCGCCCACGAATCCTGCGAATAGCGGATGCGCCGCGGTCGGTTTGCTCTTAAATTCCGGATGAAACTGGACAGCAACAAACCACGGATGATCCTTAACTTCAATGATCTCCACCAGTTTGCCATCAGGGCTGGTGCCGGAAACCGTCAGTCCTGCCTGAGTAAAAACCTCACGATATGCATTATTAAATTCGTACCGATGCCGATGCCGCTCCCAAACGAGCGGTTGACGATAACATGCCTCGGCCGTCGTTCCCGGAACGATCTTCGTCGGTTTGGCACCCAGCCGCATGGTGCCACCTTTGTGCGTGATGTTCATTTGTTCATCTAGTAGGCATATAACGGGATACGGAGTGTCCTTGTTGAACTCCGTGGAGTTTGCCGCTTGCCAACCGAGCACATTCCGGGCAAACTCAATGATGGCGCATTGCATCCCCAAACAGATGCCCAAAAAAGGGATCCGTTTTTCCCGGGCAAATCGAATAGCCTGGATTTTTCCTTCTATTCCCCGCTCGCCAAAACCCCCCGGAACAAGGATACCGTCCACGCCGGAAAGAAGGCGCTCGGCTCCTTCGCGCTCAATCGCCTGACTATGGATCCGCTGGATCCGCACTTGAGCATAGTGGGCAACACCTCCGTGATCCAAAGCCTCGTAAATCGACTTGTAAGCATCTCGATGCTCGGCATACTTGCCGACCACTGCGACGGCCACCTCGTGCTTAGGATTGCGGATCCGATGAAGGAGCTCGCGCCAGTCGTCGAGCTGGGGCTTGCCCGCTTTGAGACCCAGACGTCTTACGATCAGCTCATCCAGTCCTCGGTCCACCAAACTCAAGGGGACCTCATAGATCGAAAAATCTTTGTCCCGCTCCTCAATGACGGCTTCCACAGGAACATTGCAGAAAAGGGCAATCTTGGCTCGTTCGTCCGGCCCTAGGGGACGTTCGGTCCGACAAATGAGGATGTCCGGCTGAATACCGATCTGGCGCAATTGACCCACCGAGTGCTGGGTAGGTTTGGTCTTCAGTTCATCGGCTGCACGGAGGTAAGGGATCAAAGTGAGGTGAATATACAGACAGTTCTCCTTGCCGACATCGAGAGCGAATTGCCGAATGGCTTCCAAAAATGGCTGACTTTCGATGTCGCCAACCGTTCCGCCGATTTCCGTGATCACCACATCCACATCATCGCCGGCAAGCTTGGAGATGGCGGCTTTAATCTCGTTTGTTACATGGGGGATGACCTGTACCGTTTGGCCCAGGAATACCCCTTGCCGCTCCTTCTTGATCACCTCCTGATAAATCTGGCCTGTGGTCCAGTTGGAGTCCCGACTCAATGGGCTATTTGTAAACCGCTCGTAATGGCCAAGGTCCAGGTCGGTTTCGCTTCCGTCATCGAGAACATAAACCTCGCCATGTTGATACGGACTCATCGTGCCGGGGTCGACATTGATATACGGATCGAACTTTTGCATTCGAATCGATAAGCCCCGGCGCTGTAGTAGCATGCCGATCGAGGCGCTGGTCAACCCCTTTCCCAGAGAACTGACCACCCCACCTGTAACGAAAATATGCTTGGTCCGTCCCATCGAAATATGCACCCGTTGCCGGCGCGAAATTGATTTCGGCAGTTAGCCTTCAACGGCCGAGGCTTCTCCCAATTGCCATCCGGCCGTGATTACTGTGAAGCTAAAGGCAAGCAGCATGAGTTTTTCAAATCGCCTCTAGGAAGCGGAACGCTAATTACCGCCTAATGAATCGGTTGCGACAGTATTGAGTTCGCCTGCCCCCGTGGGTTCCAGGGGAACAAGCGGCTGCGTAACATCACGCTGTTTTCCCAAAGTGTAGCGATTTTGCCACCGCTCCACAAACCGGCGGTAATCTTCCGGGGTATCGATCCCCCGAAAATGTTTCTCAATCCGAACGACCCGGATCTTCCAACCCGCTTCCAGGGCACGGAGCTGCTCTAGCCCCTCCATTTTCTCCAAAGGCGAAACCGGCATCCGACTAAATTCAAAAAGTGCACTTAAGCGATAAGCATACACCCCAATGTGCTGGAGAAAAACCCTTTCGGAAGGGGGCCCCGAGAATAAGGCTGCTTCAAAGCCATTATTACGCGGATAAGGAATAGTTGCACGGCTGAAGTAAAGAGCATTTTGTCTCTGATCAACTACTACTTTCACACACGCAGGGTCTTGAAATTGATCGGGTGAACAGATGGGGGCTGCCAGCGTTCCCATTTCCAGATCGTGATCTTGCAACAATTGGTCAGCAAGTTGATCAATGTATGACGAATCGGTCTCCGGTTCATCACCTTGTAGGTTGATTACCACCTCCGGACAGAGCCCGGAGCGAACTAAATTTCTGGCGACCTCGGCTACTCGGTCCGTTCCACTTGCCAAGTCGGGGGATGTCAATACCGCCTTACCGCCGTGCTGATGCAATGCGTCCTGAATCTCCGGACTATCCGTCGCTACCACCACCATTGAAGGCAATTTCGCTTTTAGAGCAGCTTCATAAGTGTGGACCACCAGGGGTTTGCCGGTCTCGGAGAGGAGCATTTTGCGGGACAAACGGGTCGAATTAAGCCTCGCTGGAATGATCACAACAACGTTTCTCATCATCGCACTCCTTTGCTGCCACAACCCATATCGCACCCCATTACTGCCACACCTTGCAACGCACTCCTATGCTGCCGAAACCTATCGGGAATCCCCTGCCGTGCTGAGAACCTACGTTCCCCGACATCCACAGTCCCAGTCCGCGACGCCCGTTGCTACAATGCATCAAACTCTTCCTTAGTCTTTTCCCTCCGCACGGCGACGCTCGAATTTGGTTCCGGGTCTCCCAGCCAACTCCCCGAGTTTTCGCAGCTAAGCCGCGAAGTAAAAGCCGCGACAACGAAACTCATAAGTGAGCAGTTATGTCCCGCTCCGCTCACTGTCGCCTAGTTCAGCCGGCTATTCACGCATCTTTGATTCTCCCCCGCGGTTGCTTCGTGAACCTCCCATAATATCGGGGGTTGGGCACCAAAAGCTCCTGTCAACCTAAAATCCTGGCTAGTGATCATCATTCAAATCGAAACAGAAAATCGAAACAGAAAATGGATGTCCACGCCACCCGGGTGCTGCTGCAAACTGGTAGCCTATCGCGCGGTTTCGGGGCGTACAACGCCAATTTGCTTCTGCGGCTCGATGGGTGTGTGCGTCTTGATTGTAGGTGGGAAATTGCTTATAAGTTCGGCCCCGGGCGGGGGTTTACCTATTTTGAATCGCCGCCCTGGGCGGTTTGCCTGTTTTCACCGTTTGTACGTAACGTCATGCACAGCAGGAGCAGGTCATGGAAGGTCGGCAAAACACGGTTCAGCCGCAGGGCCAGGAGGCGGAAGTCGAGCGGGTAAAGGCCATTCTGTTGCAAGCGATCGAGGGGGAACTTCAGCAGATGG